>Ga0224553_1000167_pt1 | contig 33298 bp, 32 predicted proteins | sample 714S21014metaG_FD_179897 | JGI IMG/M metagenome (GOLD analysis project Ga0224553, IMG submission 179897) | Peat soil microbial communities from Stordalen Mire, Sweden - 717 S2 10-14 | ecosystem: Environmental > Terrestrial > Soil > Wetlands > Peat | place: Sweden: Norrbotten County, Stordalen... | reverse complement strand
TTTTGAGCCGCCAGGGGCGGGCATGGTTCCGGTCGCCCTGCGGGCTCCCTCCACCATGCCCGCCCCTCAGCCTTGTAGCGTATTGATTCCCTGCTTTGAGGTCACGAACTCAGAAACGGCGGGCTTTAAAAAAGTCCATGGCAGGAGACGAATGCGTTACGCACGCGGAGATGGTTTCTTCCAGCTAATTGGAAGACCTGAAATGAAAGGTGAATTTGGTGTTGAACGTCTTGACCCACATTTTCTTAAAGAAGTTTTGGGCGTCCCTTACATAAGCACAACAGAAGACATTGCCAATGTTGTTGAGGCATATCATCAGAAAAAACATAGAAACCAACTTCCTTCCCAGATAAAGGAGTTAGAAGCAAAGCCTGTTCAAAAAACAACACCTGTTTAGTCACAACCCCCGCGGAAAGGGTCGCTCCTAGAATTTTAGCATTTTCAGCTTTCCCCTTCATCGCCCCACCATTGCCGCTCGAAAAAGTCCCGGTCAATCCGCACCGGTTCGATGCAGCGCGGATCATCCGTTTTGGGGCTGTTCACCAGGTCGCTGACGGGATAAATCTTCAACGGCTCCTCCAGTGGATGCCCCAGCGCCATCTTGTGGGATTCACTGCGCGCGTCATCGTCTTTCAGCCACCAGCCATAATGATTCGGCGCTATGATGACCGGCATCCGGTCATGCAACGGTGCAATGGCCGCGTTCGCCGCCCGCGTGATGATGGTGAACGATTCAATCGTCTCGCTCGCCGGCGCTTCGTCCAGATCGGTGTCAAACTTGCCGACGGCAGGCGGCTTGACCCGCCGGTCCCACAAACCGGCAAAGCAAAACGGCTCGCCGCTTTTCAGCATCACCCGGAACGGTTGCCGTTTGCCGTCGCGTTCCTGCCACTCGTAAAAACTGTCCGCCGGAATCAGGCACCGCCGATGCTTGAACGCCTCACGAACCGCCGTCCGGCTTTCAATCGTTTCCGACCGGGCATTGATCAGCGCATTCCCGACGCTTTCATCCTTTGCCCAGGACGGAATCAGCCCCCATCGCATCAGCTTCACCGCCGGCTGATTGTGATCATGGAAAATGACAGGCGCGAGTTGTGTCGGCGCGATATTGTAACGCGGCGCAAAAAACGGCACCCGCGCCATGACGACGCCCATCAGTTTGATCAGCTCGCCAAAATCCTTCGCCGCCGTATATCGTCCGCACATGCCATCACATTATCACACGCCCCGGACAATGCCTGTCCAATGGAAAATAATTCCGCTTACATCCTGAAAAACTTTGACAAGTGCCTTAATCATCCACAAACCTCGCCCTCAACCATGAAATCTAGGCTTTTTCCAAACAAGCTTTCCAAAAAGAAGAAGTCGAACAACCTCGCGCCCATGAGACTTCACGCTTACGTCTTCTGCGACTGTTTAGAACAGGGCCGCCTCAAGCGCCAGCCTCCCAATCCTGAAATCGTCGGGGTGATCGCCAACGGCGACCTCGGTTATTGTCGCGCCACTCCCGAGCAACACGCTGCCTTCGTCACGTGGCGTTCCCATGCCTGCCGCCACCCGGAAGGCGTGGTCACGGGCGGCCAACTGGGCTACCGATTGCCCCGCGAAGTCCTGCACCGTGCCATGTCCCCGCACAGCCGCGCCTTCCCACTTTTCATCCGCAAGGTTCTCGGGTGCAAAACCCACACCCGCAACTCCCATCTCACCCTCAATCAAGTCGAGAAACTCCAGGTCGAACTTGCCCGCTTGAAAAACTTTCACTTAGCCGACCGAAAAGCTCGATCGTGAACTGCGGTGTTTTTACGGCCAGATGAGACAGCTCTTGCGCGCAGCCCTGAAGTTTCACAAGCCCATCGCCATGTAATGCTGGTAACTGCCGCCCAACCGCTGTTCCACCATCAATTTCCTCTTTCGCAGAAACTTCCTCGCATCAATTCCCCCGCCAGCGGACTCCGCCTTGAAACGAGGAAGATTCTGCTCGCCCACCAGCGCTCCCTCGCGAGCTTTATTCCGCACCGTTCCGCAGGCTTCACTTTCGCTGCATAAACATCACAAGCGAGCCATATAGTCGGGGGGGCGACTTCCGCCCCTACTCGAATCCGCCGTGACCAACGCGTTCTTTGTTTCGCTGCACGGGCTTTCGGTCGGCCCTTTTCCCCGCTCGACCATGCCCGTTCCGCTTCGCAAAGCCCGCGCTCGTCACGAGCGGCAACGGATTGGCCGCATCAGCGGCTGGCTTCCGTCTGCGCTCGGCAGCGGCGTTGCGCTCCGGCTCCATTCCCGCCGTCTCTCCGCCTGCGCTTCACTTCCCCCGCTCGCCGCCCGCAGACCGAAGCCTCATGAAAATTGAGAAATCTTTTCGAGTGCCGCACAAGGAATCGCATGTAGTCCGATACGGATCCATTCCGCATCTGGAATTTACTTTTCCCATTTACTGTAATAGTTCACGTTGAAAAACTCCACCTGTTTCAGCATTTCTGAGGGTCGGTTTACCGAGCCTCTCGGCACTTGGATTTGCTCCTATGCCGGGATATGCTCGACGCCACCGTAGCGCCATGACCAAAGCCCTCGCTCTCGACCTGAAAAGAATCCGTGCCCAAGCCTTTGACCGCGCCGATTGGGCGGAGCCAGCCGTCCGTCATTATCACGCTGTCACGGCAAAGCTGGACGCCTTGACCGTCAAAACGCTCCGTGGCCTCTACGACTGGATGTTTGTCCCGACCACCCTCTGGCCGTTTAACATCCAGGACGTGCTGGAGGATTGCCTGTCTGTTCTGGAAAAGGGCAAGCGGCTCAACACCCGGCACCGGTTGATCATTGAACTGCTGCCGGAGCCGCCGGGTGAAGCCATCTGCACCGCCGTGGCCGGCCACGAATTTCAGGTCCAAAAAGGCAGCTACGAAAATCTCGTCAAAACCCAGGCCAAATATGACCAGAACGAACTAGCCAACCGGAATAACCATGATTTGCGCCGCCAATGGGAGAACATCAAAGCCGCCTTCGATGTCCAATCCTACGGCGACCATAAAGGCGTGATCCGCCGGACCATGACCGCCGAGCGCAATTTGCGACCGTCATTTTCCGTCAACCTGCGCCGGCCGGAAGAAGCCTTTCAAGCGGCGTTCGATGCGTTTTGTCTGCGGTGGAATCTCTACGGGATGCAGCATGACGAACCGCTCCTGCTCAAACTCGCCGTCAACCTCACACCCTACGGGACGATGATTCAGATTCCCGCCTATTGGTCATTTGACCCGAAGCGGGATATTCGGTGGGATGCCATTGCCAAACTTCATCGCACTCGCGTCCACGGCCGCCAGGGTTCCGCCTTGGCCGAAGGTATTGCCGAACGAATGCAAAACGCCGAAAAACTCCGCAAGCTTGACGAGGAAGTCCGCCGCCTCAGCTTGAAGGGCGATAAGAAGCATGAGTTCATCTGCCGGGGGCTGGGATGGGATGTTCGCACCAGCCCCAAGCGCATCAGCCGGCTGCGCGCGGAATTCAAAGAATAATGGGTAGAGTTGGTAGGGACGGTCGCGCTGCGCCGTCCGTTAGTGTCCGTCCGCGAGAACCTCCAACCGCGTTTTACAACGCTGGTTCGTGCTTGCCTTTGTTGGGTCCGAGCGGATGACGCGGGCAGGATGCGGCGGTCAGATTCATAAGGCTGGCGTTGCTAATGCCGCAATGCTGGCACTCATATTTTGCCTTCTCACTTCCCTGATACAAAACGTGTTTACCTTTGCCTGCGCCCGCCGGGTGGCGGAAACAGGTTGCCGCCGTCAGGCCGGAGATGCCAGCGGCTTTAGTTTCCACATAAATGTTTTCTTTTGACTGATCCGCGATATGCTTTCCGTGTCTGTGAAGATAGGCACAGGATATTGCAATGGATCGCGACCAAAATATTTTTTACAAGCTGGTAAATGATGAAAACTCCACAACAGAGTTGCTTTGCAACTTGATGAGGTTTGCATCTTTTCGGTGCGCTTTTCTTGCCAGATTACTTCCCGAATCTTGTTTTTCTGATCAAATCGAACATGAAGACGTCGATACTCAAAGGACACTTGATAGCGGTAATGGTCGGCCAGATGTAGTTATAAATGGCGACAGAATATATGTTTTAGTGGAGATCAAGACTGATCTGTGTTGCAAACTGACTGAAAATCAGCCAGATGGATACTTTTCACATCTGCTGGGGTTGTCAGAAGATTATGCGGAGCGTTGGCTGGTTTTTCTCGTTCCAAAAGGTTGGATTTGTGAAAATATCATCAAAAATAAATTCCGTCATATCAAAGAGGACTCATCAAGTAATCGCATCAATACCTCCATTCTTTACTGGGAGGACGTTCTTGAAATAATCGAGGAAAGTGATCTTAAGGAACTAAATCCATTTTTTAACGATTTTCACGAGATGCTTGTAAGTTGGTATAGACCCAAACCCATTAAATTTACAAAGGAGGAGGTTGATATGATGTTCACAAATGAAATCCCGAATGTTTTGGAAAAACTGGATGAACTAATAGGCCAGATTTATTCTAAAAGCCGAGCATACAAATGCTGTCAGCGTCACAGTGGAAGAGACCTTTGCTGCGAGGAGAAGGCCATCTATTTCCAAAACGAAAAAGGCAAAGACATCTTTTACTTCGGGGTTTGGACTACTTTTTGGAAAGATAAAGGGCATCCCTTGTGTTATGGCGTGAATAAAGACTACACCAATGTCGAAGCTTTCAGGAATATTTGCAAGGCCACAAACAAGGACACAGTCGAATTCAATAACTGGATAATGAGTTGGGTTTTACAAAAAACATTATCAAATGAGAACGTCGCGGATGAGATATGGCTGCAACTTCAACCTGTGCTTGAAGATAAAGATGTTGGTGTGGCCAAAGTAGAGATTTAGACTAAAGCCGCTTCGGCTCCATTCCTATCTTTTGTAAGAACTCGCGTGGCGTGTTAGCGTTGACCTGTTTCATCATCGCCAGCAGCACACGTCCGGCGGCCTCGGCGTCGGATTGGGCGTGGTGGTGATTAAATTGGTGGCCAATGTGGGCGGTCAGTGCTTTCAGCCCATGACTTGGCAGTTCCGGCCAGACGCGCCGTGCGAGCTGACAGGTGCAAATATAATCAAACTCCGGTCGGGGCAGGCCGAAATACTCCAGCGTCACGCGCAAATGCTCGATGTCGAAGGATGCGTTATGCGCAATCACGAGGTCATCGCCAGCCAACCGACATACCAGTTCCTTCGCAATGGCAGGGAATTCCGGGGCGTCCAAAACATCCAGATGCGTCAGGCCGTGGCATTCAATGAAGTCGTCGTGAAACCAGCCGTGGCCTTTGGGTGGCCGCACCAGCCAATAAGGCGATTCCGTCAGTTGACCATTTTCAAAGACGGCCAGTCCGGCGGCGCAGATGCTCACGCGCGAAGGATTGGCGGTTTCAAAGTCAAGACTGACGAAGTTCATCGGGTGCAGGAGGTTTTATGCTTCAAATCACCGGATGTTGTAAAGATACAACACCGTTGCCCATCCAGATGGCAACGCCGGAGGCGGTTCAGGCAGTTCTTCGGTATATTTGCAGAGCATCAGAAGCAGGTGACGGGCATGAAAGAATGCCTCGATGATCGCGCGAGTTGATGACGGCGGTTTCGAGGTGCCTTCGGCCACGATTTCGACGAAGTCTGGATTCAACTTGAGGTGTGGCGCCAGCGATTGCAGAGTTTCGCCGATTTTCAACGTGGCTGTTTGAGCGCGGAGAACCTTGAACGAATGATGATAAAAGCGGTAAATCGGATCTTCGTAACCCCAATGGTCGGACACGGAGGCCAGGAGCGCCCTTAATTCGGGCAGCCTGTGTTTGGCCGTGGACAGCAACTTCTTCTCTTCCGCCTCGCGCACTGCCAACGGTTTTAATTCGATTGGCACCGGCTTTGGTTCGGCGGGAGGCAACGTTCCTTTTCGTTTTCCATCCGGCTTCCGATTCACACCTGGTTTTTTGGTTTTCATATTTTTCAAGCCGCAAATCCAATTCGCGGGCGGTTAATTTCGTCGGTGTCCTGTCCGGCAAACACCTCGGCGAGGGAGTAATCATGGGCTTGTGGCAATTTCCGGCCAAGACTTCCGGCCAGGCGGGCAGCTTGGGCGTAGTCGAGCCGGCCAAATACGCGATGGCAAAGCAGACGACCGGGACGAAGCAGCGCCGGATCAATGTCGGCGGCGGAGCAATTGATCGTGCAGATGATTTGAAGGCGAAGGAAATCGGCGAGCATTCCATCCGACAAATTCAGGAGTGCGCTTACCTGTTCGCGATTGTCAGAACCGCGAGTCATCAGCGCCGCGTCGGAATCCTCCAGAATGACGACGAACTTTTTATTGGAATGATGCCATCGCTGATCGGTCCAGAAGCCGATAAAATCGGGCTTTGAAAGAATGCCCATCGCGGCTGTCGGGATGAAATAGAATCGGTGCGACTCCTTGAGTTCGCCCATGAGGTGACGAAGATAAAAGGTTTTGCCCGTGCCCGGCTTTCCCTCAAAAATCGAGAGGCCATTGGGTCGTCTACAAAGTTTTTCGACAAAGCTCCGATGCCATTCTCCGCCGCCACTGCCGTAATGAAGGGCAAGGGCTTCCGGTTTGAGAACCGTGTCGGAAGATAAAGAGACTTCTTTGGTTTTGATATTGTCTCCTTCCTGCTGGATAAGATAAAAAACCCCGCCGTCCGAGGCCGGGGGTATGGGCATGCGGTATTTCTTGCCAAACTGTGTCACCAGACGTTCAGCTTCAATCGGAGTGGCAGCGAAACCAATAATCCGGTCCTTATCGGCATAAAGAAATGCCCGGGGGCCGAACTGAAAGGTGAGATCATCCCATTCCTTCGTGGTGTTTTTGGCGTCTTTGGAAGAAAGTTTGCGGATGGATCGGAACAGGGTGGCGGCATTCTCTGAAATCATCTGATTCAGATCCCATGAACCATAAAACCGGCAGACATGCAATCGCCCCGCGCCAAAGGCAGACATAACCGGAACATGCGGCTTGCGATATTGTTCAACAAAGGCATCTGCCTCGGCCAGGTCGCAGATTATTTGCGTTGGAGAACCAGAGATTTCTGGTGCTGGGATTGCAGGCTCCGATACCTGGTCGGATTGACCGGTGGCAGTCTTTAGAGATTCAGGCGTTTTTGTCATACTGTGATTATTTGTAGTCACAGGATGCACCCGGCCTGACTGTCGTTCAAAGGAACTGAATGTCCCCAATCCCTGTCCGGGCAGGCGGAAAGCAACTATTCATGTGTTGTTCCCCGGATATTCACCGACCGAAAGGCGCAGATTCCTCAATAAAGACAGGGTTTTAACTTGGCGAGGGGTTCCAGAACGGCTTTAATGCGCCGTCAACACCAACCATTAACAATCAAACGAACGGACCAAATTTATGGCTACAGCCCTGAGCAAATCCCAAATCGCTTCTGAAATCGCTGAAAAGAACGGCATCACCAAAAAGCAAGCGGTGGAAATTCTCGAATTCATCGCGGAACTAGCCTACAAGAACGCCAAGAACACCTTCACCCTGCCCGGTCTCGGCAAGCTGGTGCTGGTCGATCGCAAAGCCCGCATCGGACGCAACCCGGCCACTGGCGAGACGATCCAAATCAAGGCCAAGAAGGTCGTGAAGTTCCGCGTGGCCAAAGCTGCCAAGGACGCCATCCTCGGCACGAAGTAAAACCGGCTCCCATTTTCAAAGGCACTCTGTTTATTTCAGAGTGCCTTTTTTGTTGCGCCGCCATTTTGCCTCTCGAAAGACCCAGGGCCTTCGTCTAGTTTGGGGTACAGGACCAATCCGGGCCGGCGATGTCAGCCGGGCCTGGGTTAGAGCGAATTCTTCCCCTGAGCCTTGGCTGTCTTCCAACGCGCCCTAGCTGCCGCCGCAATTTTCGCACGGCCGGCCGCACTCATTTTGCGTTTTTTCTTCGGAGCAACAGCAGCAACGGGTTTTATCGAAGCACCCAAAATCCGACCAAGCTCATTTTCGAGCGATTGAATTTTATCCTTTAGGTCGGCGGCGCGACGCAATTGTTTTGATGATAGACTTGCCAGTAATGAACTCATGGCGGGCAATTAAGATTTTTAACAGGGAAAAGTCAATGCGTGATTTTTTACTGTTCAGATTCGCCGCGACCAGCGTGCCCTTTGCTCCGCTTCACGGCTGACGGCTGCCCTGTTCCCTACCAGCCTTGCCCGTTCCGCTGCTCAAAGGGCACGTTCGTCGCGAGCGGCAATTCAAGTGGCCACATCAGCGGCGGGCTTCCGTCCGCGGCTCGGCGGCGGCGGTGCGCTCCGGCTTCGTTCCCGCCGTCTCTCCGCCTGCGCTCCGCTTTTTCCGCTGCCAACCGCAGACCGAAGCCTTGTCATAGCAATGCCAACGCGCTACGTTACAAGATGGCATAGGCTCATCGGTCTTGCTCTCTCAAGCCAATTCTTGAACGCCAAATTCGTGCTGCCTTGCACGGTGAAATTTGTCAAATTGTCTGCTTAATGTTTTTGAAACTCACGGCATCATCGCCCGATAAAACCGCTGGTTAAAATTCGTCGAATGGTCAACGAATTGCCAAACGGAGGTGGGTAGAACCACATTTGTCAGTGTCACCCAATTCACCAGATTCGTCGAAGCTTCAATAATATAGGGCTGCCCCGGCAAACCTTTTACCGTAACTTGCACAATGCTGCCCGAAATCAGTTGAATCGATCCCATTTGAGGTTGCACTTGCGAAAAAACAACCGCCCGATAAAAGCGTTGCGGATAACTGGCGGTCGCAGGATCTGTGAATTGCCCTGTGCCGTTGGTGAGCGTCAAGGTCGTCAGTGTAGTCCAGTTCACAAGATCAGTGGACGCCTGAATTAGATAAGTCTGTCCGGCCAAACCCATCATGGAAACCTGCAACACACCGCCAGACAGCAACGTCACCGGCCCCAGCAGCACGTTCACTACTGCGATGTTTGGCTGAATCGTTGCTTGCATCACGTTGTTTTGTGAATTGAAATCCAGAGAATTCGTGCCGCCGTTGACCACCGCAAACAGAGTCAAGCCGTTCCCCAAACTCGGCACAGTCCAGATGAAGTTCACGTCAATGGATTGTCCCGGCGACAAACCGGCAATGTTCGTTGAGAACAGCGTTGTGCCGGTCAGGGAATTAAGCATGAAACTTACCGTTCCCGGCTGGCTGGCAATCGTCCCCTGATTAATCACAGTTGCCGTGACTGAAAACAAATTGCTCGTGATTTGGCTCCAAGTCACGGATTGCACCTCCAAATCCGGCTCGACAAACGTGTTGTTGATCTCTTCATTCTGCAAGTCACTTTCCGGGTATTGTTGATCAGGATCAATCACCGCATAAACAGGTAAAGGATTCGTTGTAGCCGGCACGATCCACGGGATGCTCACGCCGTTGGTTGCGCCGGGAGCCAACACGAAGGCCAGATTCGTCTGACCTATTTCAGTCCCGCCATTGTTCGGATCGCCTTGATAAAATGCGACCAAAACATTTGAAACTGCGCTGTCGCCCAAATTCTCCGCCGTCACCGACAGAGTCACCGTGTCGCCTGGCGCGGGATTGGCGGGCGAAACCGTCAGCGAATTGGTTACCAACACCAAATTGTTCGTGAGTTCATATTGCAGCACATACAAATCGGCATTGGTGATAAAAGTCCCGCCCATGTCGTTGGTTGACATGTCAAGGCGATCATACAATGCAATCAATTGATTGGTGCTGTAAAACGTCGCGGCGGTCTCCATCTCCGTCTCGGGATCAGCCGTCAGTTGCCGGGGGCTTCCCCAAACCTCAAAGATTGGGTCGTAAAATATCACATGTAAATCCGACGGATATTGCGGTGACGGTGCAGCCCACAGAATGGCCAACCGGCCATCGCTGCTACTAGCCAGTTTGAAATCGCCCAAGTTGCTCGAATACTGGTTTGTGCTGACGACCTGCCGGTTCGCAAAATTGAAATCTACCACGCTCGACACCTCGCCGCCCTTGAGCCATGTCAACACCACATGCCCGTTCGGGTCAATCGCCATTTGCGGGTTGTCATTCGGCACCGAATCACTCGTCAATTGTTGCAAACCGCCCCAAGTGCTGTTCTGATATACCACTTCAAACAACTCATGAGCGTTCACATTCGTTAATGCGTTGTCCGAATCCAAGCTCATCACGACGTAGGCATTCGTGCCATCATAGGACAAATCATATTTGATTAGTGGATATGGTACGGCAGCGAACGTCTGCGGCGCACTCCAGGCTGAACCATTCCAAGTGGAAAACAAAAACTGATTGGTCGCGGTCGCACTGCCTTCTAAATCATTGTTCGAATTGGCGACCCAAACGAGTATCAAATTGTTTTCGGAAGGCCCGGCAATTCGTGGAGTTCGATCCAGATAACTATTTGTGGTGAGTTGTTGCATCGGTTGCCATTGTCCGGCTACCGGATCATAAAAGGCCGTTGCAATTTCCAAGTTCGTCGTCATGGCGGTAAAGTCGGCATTGGTTGACAAAACAGTCCCTTCATTTTCCCACGCGACGACTGCTGAACCGTCTGGGAATTCTTTTAACTGCGGATGAAAATCCGCCGTGCCGTCTTCGGCAACCGGCGTTGGATCGCTCCACACTGTTCCATCATACTTGGAAAAAACCAGCACTGTCCGGTTGTTCGCGCTCCGGTTTGGATCATCATAAAGCCAGACCGCGTAACAATTCGTTCCGCTGGCCGCGATGCTGGATTCGGAAAAGGGCAGCACATCCGTTTGTAAGGCATAGAGTGATGGATTTTGCGTTGTACTCGGCGGTGTTAAATCCAGCGGCTTAATGCTTTGAGTTGAAACCCTTTGACTGTGAAAAGCAGCATACGAAGGATTTTTCAAGTAGTCGCGCGGCCAAGGATGTGGCGAACTGGGTATGCTAATCAATAAATTTTGAACTTGCGCGCCTGCGTTTTGATTTGGCCAAGTCCAAGGCTTAGGGTTGTAATCAAAATAATCCCATCCGAAGGCATAAAGACTGGCACTAATGGACAGTGAAAGATCGTAGCTTTTCAGTGTTGGCTGTTGTGGGTATTGAAAATTGAAATTGACTCCGCCGCTGATTGAACCTTCCACCGTAAATACATCTGTTACATCTGCTCCAAGTTTGCCAGTTACGGTGGGAGTAACACTTAATACGCCATTCAACGTTAGCGGATTTAGATTAACCACGTTCAATGTTCCGGCGAATGGAACATCCATATCCACTTCAGCCGTCACTTGGACATAATTTGTAATTTCCGGCGGAAGCGGTATTGGAACGGAATATGAAAGTCCTACACTTCCATCCAAATTAATGCCACCGCCACTCAATTGCCATTGCGTTGAAGAAAGATTGTAATTTTCAAAAAGATTCATACCGGACTGCGGCGAAATGCCGGCATTGACAGCCAAACCGTCCGCTGCTGGGTCAATTGCCGCTAAATTGATAGTGGCATCGAATCCAACTCCGCTGGACGTAAAAGTTGCGGCATTTCCATTCACCGTTCCGACGACTATTGGCGTATATTGTAAGCCGCCGTTGTCGCCACCAAAAATGGGAATATCATCGGGAATTGAAGTGCTTATGTCTGTATCCAAGAATGGAAAAGGAGTAGCAAGAAATGAGTAATAGAATTTGTTGCCCACATCAATCACTGAAAAGTCATTCGGGTTGGATACCAAGGTGTTTGGCATGACAGCAAAATTGGCAACCGTGGCGATGGAAGAAGTTCCGTCACTGCTGACGGCCTGCACTTGCAATTTGCCGCCGGGACCAAAAGCATGCCCCACATCAATTTGCTGCGATGCCGTGTTCCCGCCATTGGCGCTGACTTGGTAGATGCCATTGTTTGGCGTGATGAATTGCGCTGTCCCCGCTGGATGCCCGGCCCAATTCACATTAGCCGTGAATGTGACCGGAAAAGTCACGCCGTCCAAAAAGTAAATTACAGTTTGGCCGTCGGGATTATATTTCGTACTGACTGTGACTGTGGGCAGTGAACCGGAAGCGGGCGCAGGGTTCAGCGTGAAGTTTTGCGAGATTTGAGCCGATGCCGAAATCGTCAACGTGCTGGAAAAAGTTGTGTACCTTGTCGCGCTCACCGTGACGGGATAAGTCCCGGCTGCCAAACCGGTGATTACGTAGCTGCCATCACTTCCGCTGGTTGCAAAGTTGCTGCCAATTTGCACAGAAGCTCCGGCGATGGGTTGTCCCGAAGAACTTAAAATATTTCCAGTGACGCCGCTTGGCGTTTGCGCTCCTGATGTGACACTAATGGACTGCCAAGTCGCAGCGAGAGGCCCGCTGGTACACGGCCAACCCTCTTTTTGGGCCGATATTACGTAGAATGGTCCTTGGCCGACAGGCAGACCGCTCCGCGCCGCAAGAACAACTCCACTTGAGTTAAGCAACAAAACTGAAGCATTGCCACTCACATCCACCGTAATCTGAATCGTGTAGAAAACGCCAAGACTCGGATTTCCGTAGAGCGCGTTTCCTAAGCTTGAGAACGGGATGCCACTGCCCGTATAGTTTATCCAAACATTTTGATAGCAAGTTTCCGGAATGAGGTCTCCATTTATTTCGAGCCATTGACTTAAATTGTTGTTCACAAGAACAACCAAAAAAGCGTTTCCGTACGAGAGGGTGCCCATCACTGTTGTTTTTAACGTGAAAGGCGGGGCAAACGCCGCAAGCGACTGAATTCCCGCAAACTGATAGAGGCCATTGACGCCGGTCATCTGCATTCCAGCAGAACCGAAACTGAGAGTAGGTGTGATAAATGTTAATCCGAGATTCGCTGCTACTGCATTAAGAAAGGTGGATTGTTGTGTCCATAGCGACGAATTCAAGCTGCTGTCAGAAGCAAAATTGTCCGCAATCTGACCCAGCGCCGTTAGCGGAAATGAGTTTACAAAAAGCATAATCACCATCGCCGCGATGGTTAATTTAGGCATCTTTAGTTTCATAGATTTTCTCCTTCCGGCATCGTTTGCTGAATTAAAAATTTTGCATCGGTTTTAGATGGTTTGAAGCTTTTCCAACGACATTTCCGTTTTACGCCTATCGCCGAAAATTGCCAAGAAACATTTTGTGAATTTGGTGCCTTCTCCTTAAATGTTTTTTGCCAAATAAATGCCAATCACAGTACACAGAAGCGCGGCTCAATGAGAAGCCGCCTTGATGCAAACCAGACCGCTGCAATTATCGAGGCTGAAATTGACGGACGTACCATTCGGGATGGCGTTGACCGTGCCGTCAAAGCAGTCTTTATGTCGTTTGATTTCATGTTGCATCTGCTCATCGACAGCAACGCCTACGTTGAACCGTTCGTTGGCAGCGACTCAACGCTGCTGGAAGTGGCGGAGCGCTATCCCCACGTCCAGTTTTGGCGAACGACCTTGGCCCGCTTGGATACGCGCTCTGGAAGATCATTGCATCAAGTGGCGATAACTTGATTGCCTGTGCGAAAGATTGGATGTGGTTTTTTCAAGCAGCACGGACACATGGACAGCACTTATTCCGCCGTGACCAACGCGCTTTTTGCTTCAGTGCCACAGGCTTGGCGGTCGCCCCGTTTTCCCTGCGACGACGCCTGTTCCGCTTCGCAAAAATCGCGCTCGTCACAAGCGGCAATAGATTGGCCGCAACAACGGCGGGCTTCCGTCTGCGGCTCGGCGGCGGCGTTGCGCTCCGGCTACGTTCCCGCCGTCTCTCCACCTGCGCTGCACTTTCCCCGCTCGCCGCCCGCAGACCGAAGCCTTAACGGGATTTTCCACCTTTGGGCTTTAACTTTTTGCCGCGATGCCGCTTAGGTTGTGCTGAAGGAGGCAATTCTGGTGACAGCAATTCATAAACTTCCAGCCCGTATGCCTGCGCCAGCCGTTCCAGTGTAGATAACCGCAAATGCTCCTTTCGCCCGGCTTCGACAGCCTGGTAATACTTGTAGGACATTCCCGCCCTTTCAGCGAAGGCTTCCTGGGTCAGGCCATGCATTCGCCTCAATTGCTTCAAGTGAGACAACAACCGGTTGAGCGTCGGATTTTTCAAAGCACTTCAAAATCCATTTTTTTGTTTGCCAAATACACCCCTCTATCGGTAGTGTTATGCCCCTGTGGCAATTTCGCTCTAATTTATGCCCTTCAAAGCCAAAATTCTCATCATCGAAGACGACACGCCGGTGGCGATGATGATGGTGAATGTGCTGTCGCGCGCCGGTTGCGACGTGCGGGTTGCCAATACCGGGCAAAAGGGAATGGAACTGGCGCGGGAGAACAAATTCGACCTCATCACGCTGGACGTGGATTTGCCCGACATCAGCGGGTTTGAGATTTGCAGCGAACTCAAACAAAGGCATCTTTCGTACCATACCCCAATCGTTTTTGTTTCGGGGCGACCTTGTGAAAACGACCGGCAACGCGGCCTTGACCTCGGCGCGGTGGATTACATCACCAAACCGTTCGACGCGCGGGATTTTGTGTCGCGGCTTTTGTCCCAGGTTGGACGGGCCAGGGAAACGTTGAGTTGATCTTTGTAATAGCGGACTGAAATGGGAACGATCTGCCGCTGCGTTCTTGTGTGACATCCCTGTTGCCAAAGCCGCAGAATACTAGCGGGATTTCCCGCTTTTTGGCTTTAGCTTTTTGCCGCGATGTCGCTTGAGGATTTCTTCCGGATAAAGCTGATCCGTGGCGACTCCGAGCAAGGATGCCAGAACAATCAATTCCTCGTCCGATACATAGCGCAGCCGGGCTTCAATCTGTCCCAGCGTGGAACGGCTGATGTCCAGACCGGCCAGTTGGCATTGCGCGGCCAGTTGCTCCTGGGTCAACCCCAATCTCACGCGCACTTTGCGAACTTGGGGGCCGACAACATTCGCTGGATATTTCTTTCGGGGCATGGCCAAGAATCGACCTTGACCCTAGCGAGAATGCCCGCTTTATTTGTTATGCCAGCGTAACACACCGGATTCCGTTGCTTTGGGCCGGTTCAGGAAAGCGAAAATAAACATGATGAACCGAATCCATGCGGAAACGCATATCGTGGCGATGAAACCAACTCGAATTGTCCGGCGGCGGCGGGAGGTTCAAGCATACTACGGCTCCGCTGCCCTATCCGGTTCGCGGCTTCCGTTCCTACTTGAGCCTCCCGCCGCCGCCAAAGCCCTTGCCTCTAGGATTTCATCGCCGGCATCTGTCGCTGCGCGGGGTTCAAATCCATGAACAGATGTCTGGCTTGTTACTTGCCGGTTCAGCGTTCGCATGAAGCGGACAACACTTTGCAAACACAAAAACATGCGACTATTCGAGAATGGCGAAACACTCTACATGAAGGCGTTTTATTGCACGCTGACGGGCGATGGCGAAGCGAAGGACATGCCCTGATTCGTTCAGGCACATGATTATGAGACAAATCATTTTCGGTATGCTATTATCAAACCACATCCCTGACAAAGCATGAACGCCAAAGCCAAACGAGGGGTAAGGCGGATGCTTCACCGCAATGGGGTTGTGGCGGTGGAGGAAAATTTTAACGGGCACAAGTTGCATGGCCGGCGCCGAACCTGGCATCGCAACGGACAGCTCGCGACGGAGGAATTATATTTTGACGGCCGGCTTCACGGCGTCGTCCGCCAATGGAACGAGCATGGCAGATTGCTCGGCTCATTCCGAATGACGCAGGGGACCGGCACGCAAAAAAGCTGGCATGACAACGGACGGCTGAACCTGGAATTCGCCACCGTCGAGGGGCTGTTTTGCGGACGCAGCCGGATGTGGCTGCGGGATGGAACTTTGATTTCAGACCAGATTCTCCTTTTTGATCGAAACGTCACGCCCGACCAGTATCGCCGGGCGGCGGCCAGAGACCCGCGCCTGCCCAAGCTGCGAGGCCGGATCGGAAAGCCGCCGGTAAAAAATCGCGCGTTGCAGAAACATATTTATTGCGTCTTTTTGTCAGGGCTTTTGTCGAAACGCAACCGCAGCGAAGCGCGGACGTGGTTGAAGGCCGCTGGAAAAAAAGCGCGCTCGCTCGGTCGCTTCAAGCGCACGAATGATGCGGCAAAGTTTGTGGAGGAACTTTACCAGGCCGGTGCCAGCCAGGTGATGGTGCCGGACATTTACCGCAACCAGCGCGGCGACCAGTTTGCCGACTCCATGCTCGTACAACTTCCGAAAGCTGCGAACCAGCGCAAAGCCGTTCGTGCCGTCTGCGCGCAATTGCCGAAACGGAATCCTGGCGCGGTCGAGCCGGACCGGGACATGGGTGAAAGCCATCTGTATTTATTGCTGGCCTGACTGAACGACGAGACAATCGCGGGGAACATCCACCGTGAGCGCGCCGCCGGCGGATTGGCCGGCCAGCAAACATTCTGCGACCGCGTCACCCACGAGTTTTTCCACCGCATCGCGCATCGGGCGTGCGCCGAGTTTGGGATGAAACCCCTTCCGCACGAGAAACGGCAGCACCGTCTTGTCCAATTCGAGCTTGTGTCCGCGCGCGGCCAGGAACTCGACTTCGCGGGACAAAAACTTTTCGGCGATCTCCAACTGGTGTTCGTAGCTCAAGCGATTGAACACGAGTTTTTCGTTTATGCGGGCGAAAATTTCGGGGCGCAGGGCCTGTTGCGCGCGGGAAAGGACGTGCCGTTCCAATGTCGCGTCGTTGGAATGTTGCAGGCTCATCAATTCCGCCGAGCCGATATTGGAAGTCAGCCACACATAAAATCCACTGAAATCCAGCGTCTGTCCCGTCGCCACGGTGATGCGCGCCGCGTCCAGCAGTTGCAATAAAATATCCAGCACGCGCGGGTGCGCCTTTTCCGCCTCGTCAAAAAGCAGCGAACCTTCCGCCGCGCGTTCGCGCATCGCACCCAGATAACCAGTCTCGCCCAATTTCGCGCCGAGCAACAGGCCGAGCGATTCCTGCGTTTGAAATTCCGACATGTCGTACCGGAATAATTTCCCCGCGCCAAAAATCTGATTCGTCAGCACGACGACCGTTTCCGTTTTGCCGACGCCGGTGGGTCCGAGCAGCAGGAAACTTCCGCGCGGACGACCGGGCTTGGTGAGGTTGAGTTCACCGCGTTTCACGGTGGAGATGATGCGGGGCAAAACCTGGGACTGGCCGCGAATTTCGCGGGGCAACACGGAGTCCAGTTCCTGGAGTTTGCCGAGTTTGTTGGCGTTTGATGCAGTATTCATGCGCCTTTTTCTTATCACAGCCGCCATTTCATTTCTTGCAGTTGCTGCAACTTCGCCGCCCGGGTTGGTGGTAAAAGTATTCGCATCATTCGGCGGCAGAGCCGCTGACGAAAAAAGAAAACAATAAAAAAACAACGCCATGAAAAAAATGTTCACTCCGAAAATTGTCCTGCGGCTGCGTCCGCTCCTCACCGTTGCCGCCCTGTTCGCGCTCAACACCGTCTCCGCTTTTGCCCAAAGCACAACGTTCAATTCCACCGACCTGAAGACCGGCATCAGCAACAGTCTCGCCGTCATCATGATGTTCGGCTTTGTGCTGGGCATTTTCTCGGTCATCTACGGCGGCTTCGCCATCCGGCGCGGGGACGTTGACCAGGGCAAGATGTCCATCCTCGGCGGCGCCATCATCGCGGCGGCTCCGGCGGCGGTCTATGCCTTCTACAAAATCTTTGGCCTCGACTCCAGCAGTGCCGTCGGGGTGGGCACCTTTTGAAAAGGTGTTCCTGTACCCATTCTTCTTTTGACTGACGCATGAACGCCAAAAACGAACTTCGCCTGACCGATACCAACGCCGCGTCCGACTCCAAAGGCCGCACCTGGGGCTTGGAAGGCGGTCTTTTCTGGTGGCTCGTTGGCGGCATCGGCGCGGGCATCACGCTGTTCTTTGTTCTGCTCGTCGTCATGAACGCGTCGCTGGCCATCTCGTTCCTCGTGGCGCTCGTGCCGTTGCTTATCTGCCTCGCCTACATTTTCGGACTGCGGCAGGGCAAACCGCCCGGTTATGACCGCGACTGCTTTGAATATCTCCTGACCGGACGCGGCTTCAGTCCCGAAGTTCATCATTCCTGCACCCATCCACTTTTATGAAATCTGAAAAATCACATCACACCAAACACAAACGGCAGTTCAACGGCTGCGTTGAACTCATTCCGCCATCGCCGGATTACATCGAGTTTATTGACTCACACCGGATATGGGGCTTTGCGATTCGTCATCTGACGTACTTTGTTCTACAGGAAAATCCCAATTGCAGCGGCCAGAAAACCCTGCCGCCCGACCAGCTCGTTCTGGTTTATCCCCCGGAGATTGTCGTGCTCAAGGGCTGGCGGTTGGAGTTGCTGGTCGGGCCTTTGGTTGACGGGCGCGTGGCGCGCATCCATGCCGAGAAACATCTCGGCGCGCTGATCCTTGAAGAGGCGTGGGTCTCTGAAATTCACGTCCTTCTGCACGATTCCGTCATTCTGAAACAGGACCAGTTGGAGGACTTGACGTCACAGCAGGCATGAATCCCGACGACCTCAAAATGGTGGAACCCAGACGGCAGGCGTTGCTCGGCCAGCTCAAGGCCGCCGAGTCCGCCTTGCGCAGCGGTCTGCACACCCACGGCTTCGGTGAGACCGCCCGCGCGCACCTGGAACGGGCGCTGGCGCACCTCTGTGAAGCCTATGTCGCCATCAATGAGAGCAAATCCGTGCGCAGCGTCCAGCAACTCGTGGAAGACCTGAACCGCATCCAGCGGGTGATGGACGACGCCAAACGGGGAAGATCCCAACGCATCTGATTTATGTTTGAACGGCCACCCAACGGCTTTTTTGTCCACGATTTGATTGTGTTCAATCATCTGCGGCGCGGCGGGTATGTCGCCAAGGGCTTCGTCTTTGAAGCGCCCGACCTGACCAACAGCCCCATCGCCGACCTGAATGATTTTCAAGATCAACTCAGCCAGCTCCTGGCGTCGCTGCACGAAAACCAGCGGCTGCAGGTCCAATACTTTTCCGATTCCGATTACAAGGCCGAGTTGCTGCGGTTTCAACAGGAGACGGAGCGGTTTGAAAATGTCTGGACGAAGCGTTCGCGCAACGAGCGGTTCGCGCGTTACTGGCAGGCCATGACCGAACGCAAACTGCGGCGGCAGCGCGTGATCTTTTATGTGTCGCGCTCGCTGGATAATATTCCCAAGACGGTCGCCAGCAACGCGGTCTTGCGCGAGTATTACCTGACGTTGCTCGACCAGATGGAAGTCGAGTTCGCCCACGTTCACACCCTGTTCAAGGATATTTTCGCCAGCGCCGGCACGCGCGTGCTGCCGATGACCGACCTCGACCATTTCAAGCACTACAAACAGTTCTTGAATCCGTCGCTCGCCGACCGGTTTGACTTCGACGCCGCCGGTGACTTTCTGCCCGAACTTTCCATTCAGGAAAATTGCTGGCACAGCGAAGGCAACGGCCAGAGCGATTTCGGGTTTTTCCTGGACGGCCATTATCACTCCGTCATCGCGCTGACCCGCTGGCCGCGCACGACCTATCCCGGCATCATCCAACGGCTCACCAATCTCCGGCTCCTGGATTACACCATCACGGTCAACATTGACCCGTTGCCGATAACCAAGGAAATCGACAAGGAGGAGAAGGAGCATGACCGCGTGGCCGGCGACTACGCCAGTGAAAGGAAAATCTCGCTGCTTACCGTGCTGGACAAGAAGCAAAAGAAAATCGCCGCGCTGATGCAGGGGCAGACCATTCCGTTCAACGCGCTTTTTGTCATCCGTGTTTGGGACAAATCAAAGGACGGCCTCAACGCCAAGGCTGGCGCCATCAAGAACGCCATCAATTCGATGAACTCGGCGCAGTATTTCGAGAGCAATCTGCCCAGCACGTCCAAAAACATTTTCTTCCAGACCTGGCCGGGCTGGACGTGGGGCCGTTACGAACATCGCAAGCTCTATTCCGAACACCGTTACCTGGCGGACATGCTTCCCATCACCAGCACGTTCACCGGCCATCTCAAAACCGCCGAGGCCATCTATGACGGTCCCGCGAACAATCTCATCGGCATCGAAACGTTTTCCGGTTCCACGGACAATAAATCGCCCCAGCACGCCGTGTTGTTGGGAATGTCGGGCGCGGGCAAATCCGTGACCGTTTGTGACCTGCTCTCGCAAACGGAAGGTTACTTCGCCTACACCGTCATCATTGAGGAGGGGTTGAGTTACGGCATCTACACGCAGACGGTGGAGGAGGGCGCGCGGCCCATCGTCATTCATCCCGACGGCGATTTGACCATCAATTATCTCGACACCAAGGGACTGCCGCTCACACCCGACCATCTTTCGGCCGCGACTGCGCTTGTCGCTCGCATGATTGGCACATCGAGTCAGGAGGACAAACAAATGCTGCGGCAGGCGCAGATCGCCAAATATCTCAACCTGCTTTACGAGGACTCGTTTCAGGATTGGCAGAAGAAACGACACGACCAGTTGCTCGACATTGCCCGGCACGCACTGGCGTTGCAGAAATTCCGCGCCGAGCGGATGCCGCCGGGCGCAACGACTTTGGAAACTTTTGCGGACTTCCGAGACTGGAAGGCCAGCCACCTCACCGAGGCAATGGAGTATCTCGCCGCGTTTAACGAAGGCGACGTGCTCCGGTTCTTGAAAGAACCCAAGACCAGCCGAGAAGTCCGCAATCTCGCTTTCGCCCACTTCACGCCGGAGGAATTCCCGACGCATCGGATGCTTCAAGAGTTGATGATGCTCGACCCGGTGGGTTCGGAGCGCGAACAAATAATCGAAATCGCCACCCTGATTCTGCCGTGGTGCCGGGACGGCAACTACGGCTGCCTGTTCGACGGCACGAGTAATTTGTCGCTCACGGGAAAAATCGCCCACTTTGAACTGGGTTACATCCCGGAATCCGCCAAGGAGCTGAAAGCGGCGGCTGGCTTCCTCATCACGAACCATGCGCGCAAGCATATCATCACGCTGCCGCGCGCCTTGCGGAAACGCAACGTGTATGAGGAAGTCGCCCGCTTCCTCGACATTCCCGGCGGACAGGAAATCGTCCAGGAATCCTACGCCCAGCTTCGCAAGTTCAATTGCTGGAACATTTCCATCGTGCAGCAATATGCGCGCTTCAAACAATCGCGCATCCGCTCCGCCGTGTTCGGCAACAGCCGCCAGTTTTTCATCATGCGCCAGAACGACCGCGCGGACCTGGAGGACATGGCGCAGGACATCGCCCTGCCCGAAGTCACCAAGCACGCCATCATGAATTACCCGCTGCCCGACCATCAATCAGGCCAGAAGTATTCGCCATTCACTTATTTTCACACCGATTCCGGCAGGAATCTTTGCGGTACGGTTCACAACGTTTCTTCGCGCGAGATGCTTTATTGCAGTTCGTCCAGCGGCGAACACTTCGACAAACGCGCCCGCGAACTTCGTAAAAGTCCCAACATCGTCGAGGGCATCATCGCCCACGCCAACCCATAACCAAAACCACCCATGAAAATGTCATTACTCACCCGATTCATTCCCTTTGCCTGTGTCGTGTGTCTGTTCACGGGCTGCGCCGCTGTCACCCGACCCGTCACGGATGTGGCGTTGGGCGCAGGCGGCGCAGCCCTCGGCGGGGTTCTTGCCAAAGGCAATCCCGCCGCCATTGCGGGCGGCGCGGCGGGCGGTGTCCTGCTTGGTGAAGGACTTCACTACGCCAACAGCAAACAGAACGACAAATCTTATCAGGACGGCTACGACAAGGGCCGCAGCGACGCCGTCAAGCAGCAATACTGGCTCTACGTTTCCATGCAACAGGCCAAGGCGGGCAGCGAAGGCCGTGTCCGGCTCTACGAAGTGCATCTGCCCGAACAAGTCATTGACGGCGTGATTTTCCAACCCACCACCCAATTGCTTCGCATCGAAGAGTAGCGTGCTGCCTGCCAATGCAGGCGGAGCCTGCGCCCAATAAAAAACAACCAAAGAAAGGAGAGCAAACATGAAAAGACTCATTATCACCACCCTCATCGCCCTGCCGCTGGCGTTTTCCGCCCGTGCGCAGTGGATTGTCTATGACCCCACCAGCAACATTCAGCAAATCATGGATGAAGCCGAGAACATGGCTGAATTCGTTTCCATGATTGACAACCAGGTGCAACAAATCGAGACGCTCGGCAACCAGTTAAGCGAGTTCAAGAATTATGAATCCCTGTTCGGCAATCCGTCCCAAGTCGTGCTGTCAATGGTTGCACCCTTGGACGCCGATTTGAAGAGCCTTGAGCCGGGACTGAACCTCGAAAATCTGGTTGGCAACGCCGACGGCAGCTACGCCCTGACCTACAACGATTCGGGCATCTACGCGACGGTGGGCGTCAACTTCCAGACGCCCGGCGGCCAGACCATCCAGCGGCCCGCCGACCAATACAAACCGTTTGCGGCCATAAATAATACGGCGAACAACTACGTCACGGTCGCCGACAACGCGGCGCAACGGCGCGCGACCATCAAGGGCCAGATCGCGCAGACGACCGAGCAACTCCAGAACGCCACCACGGATGCCGAAGTCCAGAAGTTGCACGGTGTTCTCACCAGTCTCAACGGCGACCTGGCCAGCACGGACGACGAAGTCAATCAGGCGGCGGCCTCCGCCATGGTGCAGGACATCCAGAACCGGAACGACCAGCAAAAACAGATCCAGGCATTGACCGAACAGCAAAACGCCGAGTTCACGGAGGCGGTCAGCAACTACACGGCGAAGTTCCAGTTGTTCAACGAGCCGACCGTGTTTCCCACCCCATAACCTTCCAACGCTTCATTCATCATGGCCACGTTCGACAGCATCTTCCCGACGTTTCTCGCCAAGTGCTCTGACTTGCACACCCTGCTGTTGAGCGTGGCCTTCGCGCTTTTTGTCACGGGCATCATCGTGACCGTCGCTCACGGATTCACCCACAAGGCGCTTTTGCATTTGTTGTCGCGCCTCCTGTTGCTCACGTCGCTGCTCGTCTTTCTGCCCGCCTGGGGAAATCAAATCCAAAGCTTGTTGCAAAACTCCATTCTCTCCGGCCTGGGCGTTGATCCATCCCAGGTCTATCAGCAATTCAATCAACTGCTCATCATCAAGCGCGACCCGGCCACGCAATCATCCTGGTGGAATGTCATGTCGCAACTTCACAACTTCACCACCGACCTCATCATCTCCGCCGTCCTCTGGCTGGTCGGCCAACTGGCTTCGCTGATGATGTTCTGGGGCTATATCTTCCAGAAAATCATTCTCAACCTGGGCTACGCGCTTTCGCCGCTCTTGATCGGCTTCATGGCGATACCGGCATTGAAGCACATCGGCAGCCGTTACCTGTTGAATCTTGTGGGTGTGTTGCTGTGGCCATTGGGTTGGGCCGTCGCCGCGCTCATCACGCAGGGCATCCTCGATTTCATGACCGACCCCAGCTTTGAATACATTGACCCCACTTCCACTTTGCCCGACCTGCAAAAAACCATCGGCGTCGCGGTAGTTGCCTTTTGGATCATTTTCAGCACCGTCGCCGCGCCCATCATCATCCAGCATGTCATCAGCAGTGGCGCTCAGGCTGGCAGCCAGTTGCTCTCGGGCGGCGCGAGCAGTTTTCTCCAGACGGCAGCCACCACGGCGGGCGCAGCCGCGACTGCTTCCACCGCCGGCCTGCCTCTGGTTACCGCCGGCGCGGCGGGCATGGCGGCCTTGTTAAGCACCGCTTCCACTGCCGGCGGATGGGGCAGCGCCGGAGCCATCATCATCGCCGGTTCCGGTCTGCCCCCGCGCTCCGCGCGCGGCCGGCCCGGCGACGACATCACCGGCAACAAGGCCGTCCGCGAACTCATCGCCAAATCCAAACCCAATTATTACTGACCTATGGACACTGCCACTTCAACCCATCCCGATTCGACATCAACGCTGCCCGTGCGGAAGCACCCTGAGCAGAAGGGATTTGATTTCGGGAGACTGCTGGTGCTGCGCGACCGGCTGCCGTGGTTCTGGTTTTTATTCACCGTCGCCGTGTTGTTGCTTTCGGCCATTGACCGCTATCACATCGTCTCACAGTTCAAACAACGCGAACGCGTCGTCATCATTGATCCCGCCGGAACGTATTACTTGAGTCCGCTGCTCCAGTTTTCGGAGGCCAAAGAGTTGCACGTCCAGCAGGCCGAGCTGGCAACGCTGGCTTTCCTCGAACGCAACCCCAAGGACTTCGACAATCCCGACCTGCTCAAATTGCTGTTTCTCAAACCGGCGCTGGGCAAGGCACAGGATGAGCGCATCCAGGAGTCGGTTGAATTTCGCGCCAAGCAGTTGCACCAGAAAGTTGAGATTGGCCGCATTGACATTCTGGCCACGCGTGAAAACGAGGTGCTGGCCGCCGTCACCGGCCAGATCATCCGCAGCGGCATCTTTCAGGACCGGGCGTTCACCGAGGCGTTTCCGTTCACGCTCCGGTTGCGCCTCATCCGCAACCCCAACATGGCCTTGAACGGACGTTTCCCCACCGCCGTGGGCGACTTCAAATATGAAATCAATCGTTAGCCTGTTCCTGCTTACCGCCTTGGTTGCCTGGGCACAACCATCCAAAGAAATTTTGAAAGATTTCCTGGATGAGAACGTATTAACCATAGTGCCGGTTGCGTCCAACCGCGTCACCACGATCAGTTTTCCAAGCGCCATCACCGCCATTGACGGGGTGAGTGTCACTGTGGACGGAAAAACGCCGGGGCTGTTTCAACTCGCCCACACCAAAGGCTCGGCGTTTCTTTCCGTGCGTGCGCTTTTGCCCAAAGCGTCCGCCAATCTCAACATCCGCTGGAACGACCGCACCTACGTCTTCGAACTATTGGAGAGTGATGTTCCCGTCCTGTCGCTCAACATGGAAGCACCGCCAACGCCGGAGGAGGAAGGCGTTGGCCGCGCGCCCGAAGTCAGTCCGCTAAAACTCCTGGCGCTGCTCGACAAAGCCAAAGCGTTTCCGTTGCTCAAGGCGCAACAGCCGGAAAGCGTCGCCGACGTGGGGTTCACCTCCTATGACGGCAAGCCGCTGGTCAGCGATTTTGACGATTATGAAATCCAGATTGAACAGGCGTTCCGTTTCAACGCCGAGGACACCCTGGTCTTTCGCGCCGGCATCACCAATAAATCCGATGCCCCGCTGATTTATCAGCCTGATAGTTTCGCGTTGCGGGCAGGCAACCGGCTTTATCCCCAATCCATCAGCGCCGCGGACGGCTCCGTGCCACCCAAAGGCCGGAGCATCGTTTATTTCGCCATCACCGGCACGCCGGACGGCGGGCGCAATGAGTTGTCGTTGAAAAACCAATTCACTGTGCTGGTGAACCGTCTGTCACCTCCACCGCCCGTTGTCATCGTCACCAACACTCCGAGCGTGCATCCCATCTATCCACCCAGAGGCCAGCCATGAAACCGCGCGACTTTCTCAATTTCTTCAAGACCAAGACCGGTAAGATCATCGCCTTCGGTGCGTTGTTTGCCGGCGCATTGATGATATTCAGCGTCATCCGCAAACACCACACGGCTCCCGAAGACGCCATCGCCGTTACGCCTCTGGCCACAAACAATGTTGGCAGCAAACCCCAGGTGGTGCAGTCCGTTGTGCGACCCCTGCAACCTTTCCATCCGCCGGCGGCCAAACCGGAAGCGGCTTCATCATCTCCCACGCCGACAACGGCAATTCCGTCCGCTTTCACCAATGCATCGCCGCAACCGTTGCCGGTTGTTCCGCCGCGCCCGCCGGAATCCCTGACCCCCATCAGCCTATTTGCCGACAGCACGGCGGGCGTTCCCCAACCCAAAAAGTTGAGCGCGGTGTATGCGCCGTTCGGACGGTTGATTTCGTGCGAGACCGTCACCACGGTGGACTCCTCCTCCATGCAGACGCCCATCGTCGGCCTGGTCACCGAAAATGTTTATTTCGGCGGCAAACTGATCATCCCGGCGGGCACGGAAGTCCACGGCATGGCGCAGACAGACCGGCAACGCGAGCGGATCGCCGGTAACACAAGTTGGACGTTTGTCTGGCAGAACGGCGAGGAAATGCGGATCAGGGCCATCGCCCTCGACCGCGAGTTTGACAACAGCACCAATCAATCGGGCTGGGCCATCACCGACGGCAGCGCCGGGCTGCGCGGCGAGATCATCAAGTCCGACAACCTGGCCGACATCAAACTTTTTGCCGCCACGTTCCTGTCCGGCGCGGCCAGCGCCCTGACGGAAAAACAGCAGACCATCTTCGGCCCCATCACCAGTCCCACGCTCAACAACGCGCCCTTTGCCGGCGCGCAGGCGGTGCTGCAAACCTATGCCCAACAGATTCTGGATTCGATCCAGAAGAATGGGTTCTACGTCCGCGTGCCCAGCGGCACGCAGTTTTATCTCTACGTCCTGCAAACCATTGACCGCGCCGATGCCACGTTTGGCGGCGCGGGCCTGGTTGAAGAAAAGGACGAACAACCTGTAACCACACCAAAACGATGAAAACGTATCATCTCATTCCATTGATATTTCTCACGGCGTGTTCGACCACGCCCAAACTCGCACTGCGACCGCTGCAACCGCCGCCGGCAGCGGATAACTCCACCGTTCGTTATCCTGAAATTATCAATGCCTACCATGTCGGGCGTTACGTTGACCCCGGCGATGATTTGGTGATGCACGAGCAGCACGTCGTCTATCGCGTCGAGGAAAACACGCGCTGGGATTTCCACCCAGGCGCCATTTGTGGCAACGCCACATCACCAACACCACACGATGCCGCATTCAGCCCCGCGCCCGTTAATGATGCCATCCTGGCGGAAGTCAATTCGCAGCGGCTCGCCACGGCTCAAATCATGGTGCAAGCCCGAACCCTATCGGCGGCGCTGATGCAGTTTCAAAGCGCGTTGCAGCAGACCAGAACCAATTTGCAGCAGACGATGGCGTTGCGCGCGACGGTGAGCGAGATGAAGCAGCGGCTCGATGCGCTGGAAACGGCGCAAGGGCAGTCACCATCCCTTTCCACGACCAACGAACCGGCTGATCCGTTGAGCCCTTGAAACACTCTGTCGGCACAAAGCTGACAATCTAACAACAACCAACAAAACAAACCTCATTATGAGCACAAAACCAAAAACACCGCCCAGCGCCGCTTCCGGCGCGTCCGCACCCCAGGAACCGCCCACGCTTCGGAACATTCCCGAAGTGGACGCCAAAATTGACGCCTACATCCAGGAGAACCCCAAGTATTTGGGTTTCCTCCAGTCCATCCCCCGCGACCGGCTCGAACGCATGGTGGTCCTGAATGAAGTGCGTGAACTGGACCGGCAGCACCGGATGCAGAATGGCGTGATGCGGCGCATCAACACCGATCCCAAACTCAAGCAGGCGTATGAAACACTGGTCAAGGACGTGCCGGAAGAGCAGCGCGAGGAAGTCATGAGCCAGATCGCGCGCCAGACGCAACGCGCCGTCTCCCGCTCGCAAGGCCAGCGCCAAACCAAGGGTGAAGCCGTCGGCGTCTAAACCTCCGGTCAAGCAGAACTGATGAACACCGGTCGCAACTTGAATTGCGGCGGAATATCGGCAAGGTATTCCGCCGTTTATCAGATGTTTAATTGGGCGCAAAGGGCTTCTTTGAACTCTGCCGGTGATGTCGGGGGGTGAGGTGTATCGTCATGCGCCGCCTCAATGTCATCGGACCCAATGTGGTCAGGCTCCGCCACCAGCGGAATTGGACGCAGGAGAAACTGGCCACCAAACTCCAGTTGCTGGGTTGTGACATCACCCCGCAGGTTGTCGCCAACATTGAGACGGGGCGTTGCGTTGCGACGGACACCCACATCCGTTTCCTGGTGAAGGTATTCCGCATCCATGTGGCCGATTTGTTCCCGCCGGAATGGCGCGATGGAAGGACGAATACCGGTCAAGCGGCGTCACCCTCAACCAAAAAGTCGCAGGCTGGCGTGTAGGAGGTTCCCATGCCGGTCCGCCGTCGCGATTTCAATGTTGACGACCAGCTTGACCTTTTTTCAAATCAAAGGCTGGCGCATGAAACCCTTGACCCAATACGGACGAATGGCCGAGAAACACTGGCGCGAACACCGTCCCCAAATGGTGCGCGACCTGGAGGCGAAAGGACAGTTACACCAGATGCTGCTGGAGGCCGAGGAGAAGACGAAGGACGAAATGATCGAACTGACGCAACAGTTCGGAAAACAGGGGCTGACGCCGCAGCAGGCGCACGACCGCGCTTGGGAAATGGTGCGGGAGAACTACATCCTGCTCCCACCAGAGACTTAGCCGTCGGCCATCAAGCGAACGGCAGCGATTCACCCAGGAATCTTGACAACTACCGCATCACCGATGCCGACCGGCTGGGTGAAGGCGGTCTCAAACAGAAGTTCCAGCAAAACATCAAGGCGGTTGAAATCCTGCGGGCGTTGGATGCCGAGGATCGTCCGGCTGCACCGGATGAAAAGGCCTTGCTGGTCAAATACGTCGGCTGGGGTGCGATGCCCCAAGTGTTTGACGTGGACAGCGCGAACTGGCGCAAGGAACAAATCCAGCTTTCCGAAATCCTGTCCGACGAGGAACACCGGTCCGCCCGCGCCACCACCCTCAATGCCCATTACACCGCGCCTGTCGTCATCCATGCCATGTATCAGGCCGCGCAGCGGTTCGGTTTCCAAGGCGGCGACATTCTGGAACCGGCCTGCGGCATCGGCCATTTCATCGGCCTGATGCCGGAGGAGATGCTGCGGCGTTCGGCGATCACCGGCATTGAAATTGATCCGCTGACGGTGCGCATCGCCAGGGCGTTGTATCCAGGTGCCGACATCCGCGAGCAGCCCTTTGAAAAGTCAAAACTCACGGACGAATCTTTTGATCTGGCCGTCTCCAATGTGCCGTTCGGCGATTACACCGTTCACGACCCGCGTTGGAACGAATACAAGTTTCCGATTCACGATTATTTCTTTGCCGCCGCGCTGGACAAGGTGCGGCCGGGCGGGCTGCTCATGCTTGTCACGTCGCGCCACACGCTGGATAAATTGGATTCTACCTTGCGGGGAATGCTTTCCGAGAAAGCCGAGTTCCTGGGTGCCGTCCGTTTGCCCAACACGGCGTTCAAGAAAAATGCCGGCACGGAAGTGACCACCGACATCGTGATGCTGCGCAAACTGCGCTCCGGTGAACCGTCACGCGGCCCGGCATGGAAAGCGACGGTGGATTTTACCAACGACCATCAGGAAAAGTTTTCCATCAACGAATACTTCGCCACCCATCCTGAAATGATGCTCGGACAGATGCGGCTCGCACGAGGAATGTATCGGGACGGCGAACCGGTGCTGGCGCCGGACGACCGGGAATTGGGCGAAGCGCTGGCACAGGCGGTTGCCCGGCTCCCCCAAAACATTTACGAACTCCAAACCCAATCAGCCGACGAAAAAACTTTCGATCCGGCGATTCCCGCGCCGGATTACATCAAACCCAATGCCTATTGCATCCATGAGGATGGACGGCTCTGCATTCACGAAGACGGCGTTCTCCGGCCACTGGATGACATGCCGATGGAAACCCGCTCGCGGATTCGTCGGCTGATTGAAGTGCGGGACGCGGTGCGGGATTGTATGCGCTCGCAACTCGACGGCAGCGGCGAGCAACCGGTTGTCGAGGCGCGTGAACAGCTAAACTTCGCCTACGACCGTTTTGTTTCCCGTTTCGGCCCGGTCAACGCCCCGGCCAATCAACGGGCGTTTCATGGCGACCCGGATTTGCCGCTGTTGCTCTCGCTGGAACAATATGACGACGAAACCAGGGTTGCAGTCAAAGCCGCCATTTTTCGCGAGCGCACCATCCATCACAAACAGCCAGTTCAATCGGTTGAATCACCGAAAGAGGCGTTGTTGGTTTCGCTGAATGAAAAGGGCCGGGTGGATTTGGAACACATGGCCGGATTGCTCGGCAAACCTGTCGGGGAGTTTCTGCCGGATTTGCGGGGAATGATTTTCCTCAACCCGCAGAGCAAACAATGGGAAACCGAAGACCAGTATCTCTCCGGCAATGTCTGCGAAAAGTTGGTTGCAGCGGACACGGCCAGTGTTTCCGATGTCCGTTTCCATGAAAATGTCGAGGCGTTGAAATCGGTGCAGCCGCAGGATTTGCCCGCCACCGAGATTGACGTGCGCCTTGGCGCATCCTGGCTGCCGCCGTCGGACGTGCAGGATTACGTCCACGGATTGCTCGGCGTTCCGTCGGGTGTTGAGGTCGGTCACATCCATGCCCTTGGCTCGTGGCACCTCACCGCCAATTGGGAGGCGAAAGGGGCGACCGCAAACACAACCGATTGGGGAACCAACCGTTATACCGCCCTCGAACTCATTGAGGAAACACTGAACCTCAAGACGCCCACCGTTTATGATTACGTGGACAAGAAGCCTGTCGTCAACGCGCAGGCCACCGAAGCCGCCCGCGAAAAACAGGAGCGAATCAAGGAAAGGTTCAAGGAATGGATCTGGTCGGATGATTCAAGGAGAGAGCGGCTTTGCCGCCTCTACAATGACACGTTCAATCACAGCAGAGTCCGCACCTTCAACGGCGAACACCTGACGCTTCCGGGAGCCAGTGCGGCCGTTCAACTTCACAATCACCAGAAGTCGGGTGTTTGGCGTGTATTGCAAACGCCCAATACGCTGCTCGGCCATGTCGTCGGCGCGGGAAAAACCTACACGATGGTTGCTTCGGCGATGGAATTGAAGCGGCTGGGACTGGCGCGCAAACCCATGTTCACCGTTCCCAACCACATGCTGGGCCAGTTCTCGACCGAACTGCTCATGTTATATCCGGGCGCAAACATCCTTGTCGCGGGCAAGGAGGACTTCGAGGCGCAGAACCGCAGGAAATTGTTCAGCCGCATCGCCACCGGCAATTGGGATGCCGTCATTGTCACGCACTCCGGCTTCGAGCGCATTCCGTTGTCACATGAGACCCAGGTTCGATTCTTCAAGGAGCAATTGGACGAACTGGAGGAGATCCAACGCCAGCACGCCGACAGTTCCAATCGCAGGCTCGTCAAGGAACTTGAGAAAGCCAAAAAACGGCTCGAAGCCCGGTTGGAGGCCCTGGCTGCCGAACACAAGAAGGACAACACGCTGACTTTCGAGGAACTCGGCGTGGACCGGCTGTTCGTGGACGAGGCGCACTACTTCAAAAATCTTTTCTACGTTTCAAAAATGACCCGCATCGCTGGTCTGCCGCAGACGGCGAGCGAACGGGCCTTCGATATGTATCTGAAAGTGCGTCATGTTCAATCTGTGAACGGCGGTGGGGGAGTGGTCTTTGCCACTGGCACACCCATCGCTAACAGCATGGCCGAGATGTTCACCATGCAGCGTTACCTGCAACCGGACGACTTGAAGAAGCACAACCTGCATCACTTCGACGGTTGGGCGGCCACCTTCGGCGAGCCGGTGACGGCGATGGAGCTTTCACCGGATGGTGCGGGCTACCGGCTCAACACGCGCTTCGCACGGTTCATCAACGTGCCGGAACTGATGCAAATTTTCCGGCAAACGGCAGACGTGCAGACCGCGCAGATGCTCAATTTGCCGCGCCCAAAACTGGAAGGTGAAAAGCCCGCCATCCGCAATGCGCCGGCATCGGCTGAGTTGAAAGAATTTGTCGAGGGACTCGCCAGGCGCGCCGAGGCGCTGAAACGCGGGCGCATTGATCCTCGCGAGGATAATATGCTCAAAATCACCACCGAAGGGCGCAAGGCCGCGCTGGATCTGCGCCTGATGAAACCCGGCCTGCCGGACGACCCGCAGAGCAAGGTCAATCTGGCGGTGGAAAACATTCATCGCATTTGGGAGGCGACCAGGGAAGACCGTTTGGCGCAGCTTGTTTTCTGCGATTTGTCCACGCCGCAAGACCGTGGCTTTTCCGTTTATCGGGACATGGCGGACAAATTGAAACACCTTGGCATCCCTGAAGGGGAAATCGCCTTCATTCAGGATTACGACGCGGACAACGCCAAGCTGGCGTTATTCCGTTCCGTCCGCGCGGGCAAGGTCCGTGTCCTTTTTGGCAGCACACAGAAAATGGGTTCTGGTACGAACGTCCAAGAGCGGTTGGTTGCCCTGCATCATCTGGATGCTCCGTGGCGACCCGCTGATGTGGAACAGCGTGAAGGACGAATTCTGCGGCAGGGCAACAAGAATTCCAGCGTGCAGATTTATCGTTACGTCACGGAAGGCTCGTTCGATGCCTACATGTGGCAGACGCTGGAGACGAAGGCCAAGTTCATCGCCCAGGTGATGACCGGCGATATGACCGTGCGCCGGCTTGAAGACATGGATTCCGCCGCGTTGACCTATGCCGAGGTCAAAGCCATCGCTTCCGGCAATCCGCTGGTCATCGAAAAGGCCAAGGTTGATGCCGAGTTGATCCGGCTCACCCGGCTGCGCTCCGCCCATGCAGAGGAGCAGTATCGCATCCGCAGCAGTCTGCGCCATTCACACGAGGAGGTGGAGACCTGGACGGAACGGCTGGCGAATTTGCGCGAGGATTTGACACTGCGGCAGGACACTTCCGGCGACCAATTCCGCATCGAACTGGACAAGCAGGCTCTGGACAATCGCGGCATCGCCGGGGAATTGATGTTGCGGCGGGCGGAGAAAACCAAAAATCGTTTCGGCGAGGACATCCGCATCGGTCAGTTCGCCGGGTTTGAATTGTTCATCCGTTCCGGCTTCAACAACACCGCCGAACTCATTCTGCGGGGCAAAAACAGTTACAGCACCCGCATCACCGACACGGCGCTGGGCACCATCCGTTCGCTTGAATCCGTGGTGCAGGGTTTTGAGGAACGTGCCGTGCGGCTGGAAGCCGACATCCGCGATTCACGGAAGCGCGCGGTCGAACTGGAGGCCAAGGTTGGCGCACCCTTCGAGAAGGAGGACCGGTATCACCACCTGGTCAAACGCCAGTCGGAAATTGAGGAACAGCTTGACCTAACCAAGAATCAGGCTCCCAACCAGCTTGAGGCTGTGGCTGACAACGAGAACGACGAGAAAAACTCACAGCAGCAAACCCAGACAAAATCAAACCGTCAAACCCGAAAGACTGCGGTGTGCGTATGAATGAGAAATCCACGCTTTTCCTGCGGCGTCTGCCCGCCCGCCTCAATGTGGATCAAGCTGCGGAAATTCTTGGCTTCTTGCCCCATGAACTCACCGTGCTGTTAAAAGCCGGTCTGCTTAA
>Ga0224553_1000166_pt1 | contig 33417 bp, 30 predicted proteins | sample 714S21014metaG_FD_179897 | JGI IMG/M metagenome (GOLD analysis project Ga0224553, IMG submission 179897) | Peat soil microbial communities from Stordalen Mire, Sweden - 717 S2 10-14 | ecosystem: Environmental > Terrestrial > Soil > Wetlands > Peat | place: Sweden: Norrbotten County, Stordalen... | reverse complement strand
CACCAGGTGCGCCTTTACCACCCGCGACAGTTGTGAACGAATACTTTTCAGCGTCTTTGATCGTATGAACCAACATTGGACCCAGCACCCGCTCCATGCTTTTACACACAACTCTTGACACTACCAACGAGTCAACGGATCGGTCGTTTTTGATAATCTTCCGTGTGGAGAACCTCGGCGCCTGCACCGCCCGTTTTTACCGCATCCAGCCCGGACCATGACCCTTTGTAAAAATCGTTTGCCACCGACAGCAGAGAATCATCCATGCAAAACATAGTTTAATCCATTCCTCCCAATCGCAGATCGCATAGATTGTCTGATTATATTTGATGTGACAAAAACAGGCAATTTGTGGGCAACCTTGATTGGATTCGCCGCCGGAAAATCATTGAAAATTTCAACTCCGGGAAGAGTGTCTTTTAATTGCCAATGCGTTCTTGATATTGTATGTAGGATTCGTTCAAATTAAAAAGTGACTTATTTTACCATGAAAACTGTTTTTAAAAATATCTCGAAAATTAAATACGAAGGGCCGAAATCCAGGAATCCACTGGCCTTCAAACATTACAACCCCGCCGAAGTCGTCGAAGGCAAAACGATGAGCGAGCACTTGCGCTTTTCGGTCGTCTATTGGCACACGTTCCGCAATGCGCTCTCCGATCCGTTCGGGGTGGGCACGGCGGTCCGCCCGTGGGACGACGGCTCCAATTCGGTGGCCAATGCCGAAAATCGCGCGCGGGTTGCGTTCGAGTTCATCGAAAAACTTGGCGCGCCGTTCTATGCCTTTCATGACCGCGACATCGCGCCGGAAGGCCAGACGTTGAGCGAGACGAACAAAAATCTCGACGCCGTCGTCAAGGTTCTGAAAACCGAACAGCAGCGCACCGGCATCAAATTGCTCTGGGGCACGGCCAACCTGTTTTCCAATCCGCGCTTCGTTCACGGCGCGTCCACGAGTTGCAATGCCGACGTGTTCGCCTTCGCCGGCGCCCAGGTGAAGAAGGCGCTGGAAGTCACCCACGAACTGGGAGGCGCCGGCTATGTTTTCTGGGGCGGGCGCGAAGGTTATTCCACGTTGTGGAACACCAACATGAAACGCGAGCTGGAACACCTCGCCAAATTTTTGCACATGGCGGTGGACTACAAAAAGAAAATCGGCTTCAAAGGCCAGTTTTACATCGAGCCGAAACCCAAGGAACCGACCAAGCATCAATACGATTCCGACGCCGCCGCGTGCCTGAATTTCCTGCGCGAATACGATCTGATGGGCCACCTCAAGCTGAACATCGAGACCAACCACGCCACGCTGGCCGGCCACAGCATGCAGCACGAACTCGAAGTGGCGGGTTCGGCGGGCGCGCTGGGTTCGGTAGATGCCAACACCGGCGACGAACTGATCGGCTGGGACACCGACCAGTTTCCCACCAGCATTTATCTTACGACGCAGATCATGCTCACCGTTCTCAAATACGGCGGATTCACCACCGGCGGCTTGAACTTTGACGCCAAGGTGCGCCGCGAGAGTTTCGAGCCGGTGGATTTGTTCCACGCGCACGTCGGCGGCATGGACGCCTTCGCGCGCGGGTTGAAAATCGCCGCCGCCATTCGCAAGGACGGACGCCTGGCGGAATTCGTGAAACAACGCTACGCCTCGTGGGATTCCGGCATCGGCGCGAAAATCGAATCCGGCAAGAGCAACTTCACCGAACTTGAAGCCCACATGCTCAAGCAGGGCGAAGTGACCACCAATGTCAGCGGTCGCCAGGAATTCCTGGAGAACCTCATCAATGAGTTTATTTAAACCGGCGCGTTTTTGCCGCGCGAGACGGACCATCGCGCTGTTATTCGCCCTGGTTGGATTTCTGCCCGGCGGCCTTGCCGCCGGGCCCGCCAAAACTTTTCAAAATCCCATCCTGCCCGGCTTTCATCCCGATCCGAGCATCTGCCGGGTCGGGGACGATTATTATCTGGTCAACAGTTCGTTTGAGTTTTTCCCGGGGGTTCCAATTTTTCACAGCCGGGATCTGATGCACTGGCGGCAGATCGGATACTGCCTGACCCGCAAAAGCCAGTTGAATCTCGCCCATGCCCGGGCTTCCGGCGGCATTTATGCGCCGACCCTTCGTTATCACAATGGCACGTTTTACATGATAACGACGCTCGTGGATACCGGCGGCAATTTTTTTGTGACGGCCACCAATCCCGCCGGTCCTTGGTCCGAACCGGTCTGGGTGGACCATGCCGGAATGGATCCTTCACTGTTTTTTGATGAGGATGGAACCGTTTATTACACCCGGCACGAAGGCATGGGTGACGGTTACATTGGCCAAAGTAAAATTGACATCCAAACCGGCAAACTGGACGGTGATTTTAAGGAAGTGTGGCGGGGCACCGGCGGCGTCTGGCCCGAGGGACCACATCTGTACAAAATCAACGGGAAGTATTTCATCATGATTGCCGAGGGCGGCACCAGTTACGACCACATGGTGACCATCGCCCGCAGCGACTCCCCGTGGGGCCCGTTTGTTCCCAATCCCAAGAATCCCATCCTCACCCATCGTGACCGTCCGGATAGTCCCATCCAGGCCTTGGGTCATGCCGACCTGGTGGAAACACCCGATGGTTGGTGGCTGGTCTGTCTGGGAATCCGCCCCCAGGGCGGCAAGTTCCATCATCTGGGCCGCGAGACGTATCTGGCCCCGGTTACCTGGTCGGAAGATGGCTGGCCCGTGGTCAATGGCAACGGCACGCTGGAAACCAACCTGACCGCGCCGCGCCTGCCGCAACATCCCTGGGAAAAAGAGCCGGCCCGGGATGAATTCAACCAGCCGGATTTGGGGCTTCAATGGAATTTTCTCCGGAACCCGTATGCAGGCGATTTTTCGCTCACCGAACGTCCGGGCTGGCTGCGTCTCAATGGTTCGGCGGTGACCATGAATGACCAGGATTCACCGGCGTTTGTCGGCCGCCGCCAGACGGATCTGGCGTGCCGCGCTTTCACCCGGCTCTCCTTCAACCCGCAGCATGAAAACGAAGAGGCGGGACTGGTCCTGCGCGGCAACGAGAAAAATCATTACGAAATAGGAATCACCCTGAAGGATGGCAAACGGCAGGTTTTCTTCAGAAAAACCCTGGGCGGCAAAATTATCGAGCCGGTGCCATATGAAGAAATCGGTTCGGGAGATATCGTTCTGTCCGTGGCCGCCTCGCCGTTGGCCTATGAATTTTCCTGCTCGCCGGCGAAAGGTCCGGCAAAAAAACTGGGCACGGCCTTGACCCGCGATTTGTCTTCGGAAAACATCGGCGGATTTACCGGCGTGTTCGTGGGCCTGTATGCCACCGGCAACGGACAAAAGAGCACCCGTCCGGCGGATTTCGACTGGTTTGAATATCGCCCCGCGGAAAAATAATTCGAGCGCCGGTCTCCTGGCTGGAATGATTCGATTTTAACAATGCCTTTGAGCGAGGGGGCACAACCGGGCACTGCCATCAAGGTAGGGCTGGTGCTGCCCGCGCCGCCCAAACTTCCAAAGAACGGGCGGAGCGATGTTCTTGGGTGCGTATTTGTGGTCCCGCCAGCATCGCTGCGCTTGCGGGCAGGAGAATCGGGCAAACCGGCAGGTTGGCCCGACCATCGTTGGGAGCAGTGGCAAAATGCGCCCAACCCAAAATGGGCGATAAGCTGTGCCTTGACACAAGGGGTTTCATGGCTATCCTCGCACGTTCCGGTTTTTCACCCGGAAGGAAGCCGAATTAATTTATGAAACGCCAGTATCAACCGTCAAAAATCCGCCGCAAACGGCAGCACGGATTTCTTAACCGCAATTCGAGCAAGAGCGGCAAAGCCACGCTTGCCAATCGCCGCCGCGTGGGCCGCAAACGCCTGACGCCGGTTTAATCCGCCGCTCATGCCCGCCCAGTCCCCAGCCGCCAGCCGCCAGCGCTTGGGCCGCGATTCGCGACTCGGGCAAAACCGGGATTTCATGCGCATGCGGCAGCAGGGCGAGCGTCTGGCGCTCGGCTGTCTCATCGCCAACTGGCACCGCCTGCCGGACGGCACATCGCCGAAACTCGGCGTCGTTACCAGCAAGCGCATCGGCAACGCGGTCGCCCGCAGCCGCGCCCGTCGGTTGCTCCGCGAAAGTTTCCGGCTGCACCAACATGAATTGTCCCAACCGGTTGAACTGGTGCTGGTCGCGCGCAATTCGATTGCCGGATGCGATTTTGCCGGGGTCGAAAAGGATTTTCTGGCCGTGCTCCGTCGCGCAAGCTTGCTAAAGGACTAAAATGAGAGATGTCTGCCAAACTGGCGTGGCGGCTTTCGGCAGAAAGCCGCATCCTCTGATTTCTCAAGAGAAATCCGGCGGTCTGCCGGCCGCTGCTACGATTTTGATTTTCGCCATCCGCGCGTATCGCTGGACGATTTCGCCGGCGCAGATTTTTTTATTCGGCCCTACCAGCGGCTGCCGTTTCACGCCGACGTGCTCGCAATATGCGATGGACGCGATCCGCGCGCAGGGCGCGATGGCGGGCGGGTGGCTGGCGGTGAAGCGGATTTGCCGTTGTCATCCCTGGGGCCGCTGCGGGCATGACCCGGTGCCCCAGAAAGAATTGAGAATTCAAAATTTGGAATTCGGCATCACCCCGGAGCATCCCCGTTAATTTATCATGGACCGCACCGGCATCATCGTTGTCACGCTCTGCGTCATCCTGCTCGGCGTCTGGTTTGTCGAGCAGCAGAAGAATTACCCGCATCCGCCGCTGCAGCCGGTGGCGAACACAAACACAACCGCAACTGCCGCTGCGCAGACCGTCACCGCGAATTCAAACGCCGTTTCGCCCCCGCCCAACGTGGTTCCGGTTCCCGTTTTCGACACCAACACGCCGGAAGAATTGCTGGTCATCACCAATGCCCGCGCCCGTTACACATTCACTTCGCGCGGCGGCGGGTTGAAATCGGTGGAATTGCTGGATTATCCCGAAACCGTCTCGCCGCGCTGGAAAAAGAAAGTGGCGAAGGACGGCGTGGCCACGCTGAATCAGCGCGCGCCCATTCCAGTGCTGGCGATTCTGGGTGATGCCAGCCTGGTCGGCGACGGCAATTTTACCTTGACCCCAACCGCCGATGGCGTCCACGCGGAAAAATCCCTGACGAACGGCCTGCGGCTCGCGAAGGAATTCCATCTCAGTTCAAATTATCTTGTGAATGCGAGCGTGCGGCTGGAGAACACCTCGGCCCAGCCGCTCATGCTGCCCGCGCAGGAATGGGTCATTGGCACCGCCACGCCCATGGGCCCGGATGACACCAGTTACAGCATGAACGAGGGGGCGATGTGGTTCAACGGCACCGCGGTTCAGGATCAGTCGGTGGGGCGTTTTTCCGGCTCCGGGTTCGGGTGTTTTCACGGCGCGCCACGTTCGGAATATCTGGCCGGCTCGAACAACGTCGTTTGGGCGGCGGTACACAACCAATTTTTCGCGCTGCTGGCGATGCCCAAGGAACCGGTGGCGCAAATCGTCGCGCGCCCGGTGAGTCTGCCGCCGTTCCCGAACGTCGAGCCCGTGCCGGGCGCCCCCACGCCGCGAGGCATTCAGACCGCGCTGGTTTATCCAACAACAACCCTTGTGGCGCATCAGGCGATTGAACGGCAAATCGTCTTTTTTGCCGGGCCGAAGGAATATCGCCTGCTGGCGCGCATCGGAGACCAGTTTCAAAATCAAGCCGACTTGGTGATGCAATTCGGGAAGTTTTTCGGATTTTTTGCGAAGGCGCTGTTGCTGGCGATGAACTGGCTGCACGACGTGACCCGGCTGGGGTACGGCGGGACGATTGTGCTGATCACCGTGCTCATCAAGTTGGTATTCTGGCCGTTGACGGCGGCGAGCACGCGTTCGATGAAACGGATGCAGGTGCTTGCGCCGGAGATGAAGGCGCTCAAGGAAAAATACAAGGACGACATGCAAAAGTTCACCCAAAAGCAGTGGGAACTTTATCGCAAGCACAAGGTCAGCCCGATGAGCGGCTGTCTGCCGATGGCCATTCAAATGCCCGTGTTCTTCGGTTTTTTCACAATGATTCGGAGTGCCATTGAATTGCGTGGCGCGCATTTCCTGTGGATCGCGGATTTGTCGAAACCGGACACGTTGTTCATGATTCCGGGAACCACTTTCCCGTTCAATCTGCTGCCGCTGCTGATGGGCGGCTCGATGTTGTGGCAATCGCACCTCCAGCCGCCATCGCCGGGCATGGATCCCGCCCAGGCGAAAATGATGCGCTACATGCCATTGATGTTTCTGGTGTTTCTTTACACCTACTCATCCGGCCTGGCGTTGTATTGGACGATCAACAACGTGCTGACCATTGTGCAAACGAAGCTCACGAAAATGAACCAGACCCCGGTTTCGCCCGCCCCAGTTTCAGTCTTGACGCCGGTGTCAAAAAAGAAGAAATAAGGCCGGACGAAACCGTTTGCTTTCAACTCTCAACCTTCAACCCTCCACCATCCCATGCCCGCACAACCGAAAGAAACCCTCGGAACAATTCTCACGTCCCTCGGCTTCCCCGCCACGGTCGAGGAACATAAACTGGAGGAGGGCGTTTTGCTCGACGTGAAGACGGACGACGCCGGCCGGCTCATCGGCCGTCAGGGTCAGACGCTTTCCGACCTGCAATACATCACCAACCGGCTCCTCTTTCAGCAGGACGCCACCGCGCCCAAGGTGATGGTGGACGTGGGCGGCTACCGCGCCCAGGCGCGCGAGGCCCTGGTGAAAAAAGCCAGGGACGCCGCCGAAAAAGTCCGGCGCTGGGGCGACACGGTGGAACTGGAGCCGATGACGGCGTTTGACCGCCGGGTGGTGCATCAGGCGCTCAAAGACGATCCCGACGTGGAAACCCACAGTGTTGAGGTGGACGGCACGGACAAAAAAGCCATCCTGCTCCGGCCCCGGCACTGACAACGCTCTGTCGGGGTGCGCCGTCCTCGGGCGCAGCAACGGACTTCCTTCCAGCCATGGACACTTATCGTGCGTTGCTGTGGCCGGGACGGCCACACTCCGCCAACGCAGAAATTCAACCTCGGAGTTCGGTTCAAAAAAAAGAGCGCGGACCCACTGTCCGCGCTCCAAATCATTTGAGGACCCGGGTAACTGTCCCTCCGGTTATCGGTCAATGATGTTCAGCTTATAAATCGGCGAAACCGTGCTGGTGGACTTGGGCGCCGAGCCAACGGCGTTGTATTTGTAGCCGAACTTGAAACGATAGTCCACAGAGTTGACTCCCGGCGGCACCGGCACGAAGCCTTCCCAACGATTTTGCACCTTCTGCACCTGGTGCATGGGATACAGCTCGCCATTGACGAGGACGTAAGGTTGAATGGTTTCCCAACGCAGCGACTGTTGCTGGGAGTTAAAAGCAACTTCAACCGGGTAAAGGTTGCTTGCATTGCGCGATTGTTGCAGCGGCGTCAGGCGCGTGAACATCCCGGCGCAACCGGTCAGCAACAACACCGATAGAACTGGTAGAAATTTTTTCCACATAATGTGGGAGCATTACACAAAGGCCACCGGCTTGTAAAGCCGGATTTCGATGCTTGAAACAGGTTGTATTTCCGGGCAAAAATCCCTCATTCATGAATTCCTCAAAGCAAGCCGGCCCCGCAACGAGTAATTATCGCTGGGTCATCTGTGCGCTGCTGTTCTGGGTCACCACCGCGAACTACATTGACCGCGGCGTCTTCGGCAATCTGGCGCCGGAAATGCCGGGCAGACTCCATGTCAGCAAGGAAGAGTGGGATGTGGCGTATTGGAACATGCAGATGGTTTTCAGCGCCGCATATGCGGTCAGCATGCTTCTCATGGGCCGTTTGATGGACAGGCTGGGGCTGCGCTGGGGTTTTGTTTTCGCCTGCGCTTTTTGGGGCCTGGCTTCCATGTCGCACGCGTTTGCCCCGGAAATCGGCAGCCTGTTCGGCAGTGCGGTCACCGGCTTTTTCATTTGCCGGATCCTGCTGGGTTTGGGTGAAGGCGGCAACTTTCCCGCCGCCATCAAAACCACGGCGGAGTGGTTCCCCAAGCGTGAACGCGCACTGGCCACGGGGCTGTTCAATTCCGGCTCCAACGTGGGCGGCCTCCTGGTGCCTTGGGCGCTTCCCTTCGTCATTGCCTTCAATATTGGCGGCCTGGCTTTGGGATGGAGAGGCGCGTTCTTCATCACCGCCCTCATTGACCTCTGCTGGATTGTTGCCTGGCTATTGCTCTACAAAAAGCCCGCTGAACACCCCAAAGTGAGCCAGGCGGAACTCGCCCTCATCCAGAGTGATGCCGCCGAACCCACCGTCAAGATTCCCTGGCGGAAACTTCTTCCTCACAAACAAATGTGGGCTTTTGCCATCGCCAAGTTCATGACCGACTGCTTCTGGTGGTTCTACCTCTTCGGTTCGCCCGACTTCTTCAACAAAAAGTTCAATCTGGATCCGGCGGGCCGCAAATACATGATTATGATGATTTATGTGGTCGCTTCGGTGGGCAGCATCGCCGGCGGCTGGCTGGCCGGTTATTTTATGAAGCAAGGCTGGACGGTCAACAAAGCCCGCAAGATCACGATGCTCATCTGCTCCGCCTGCGTGCTCCCGGTCGTGTATTCGGCCATCACGGGCGACAAGTGGGTGGCGGCCGTGTTGATCACCATCGCCGCTTCCGCTCACCAGGCGTGGTCGGCCAATGTGTTCAGCCTCGCCGGCGACATGTTCCCCCGGCGCGTGGTTGGCTCGGTGACCGGACTGGGTGGCATGATTGGCGCCGTGGGCGGAATGGCGTTGTTTTATGTCACGGGCAAGGTGTTGAAACAGACCGGCAATTACCTGCCGGTGTTTGTCATGGCCAGTCTGGCTTATGTCGGCGCCCTGCTGATTGTCCACCTGCTCGTGCCGAAGCTGGAAACAGCCAAAATCGAGGAAAAGGCCGCGCCTTGAATCGGCGTAGCGGCGTCTCGGCAGAGCGCCGATAATGGTAGGGCGCTTTCGCCGACAGCGCCGCCCGGCTTTGGCCCGCTCGGAGAGCGAGCCCTACCTCACACCGTGTAAGTGCTGGATGCCGTCGTGCCGCCGTGGCCGGTCCAGTTGGTGTGGAAAAACTGGCCGCGCGGCTGGTCCACCCGCTCGTAGGTGTGCGCGCCAAAATAATCGCGCTGCGCCTGCAACAGGTTCGCCGGCAACCGTTCGCTGCGGTAGCTGTCGTAAAACGCCAGCGCCGTGCTGAAGGCCGGAACCGGAATTCCCTTCTTCGCCGCCATCGCCACCACGCTGCGCCAGGAACGCTGGCAGTCCTTGATCGCCTTCCGGAAAAACGGGTCGAGCAGCAGATTCGACAACTTCGGATTCTTGTCGAACGCCTTCTTGATCTCGCCGAGGAACGCGCTGCGGATGATGCAGCCGCCGCGCCACATCAACGCGATGCCGCCGTAATTCAGGTTCCATTTGTGTTCCGCCGCCGCCGCGCGCATGAGCATGTACCCCTGCGCGTAACTGACAATCTTCGACGCGTAAAGCGCCTGCCGGATGGCCTCGATGAATTTCTTCTGGTCGCCCTTGATGGTGGGCTTCGGGCCTTTCAATTTTTTCGCGGCGGCGACGCGCTCTTCCTTCATGGCCGAAACGCAGCGCGCATAAACCGCCTCCGCAATCAGCGTGATCGGAATGCCCAGGTTTTGCGAGGATTCCACCGTCCACTTGCCCGTGCCCTTCTGCCCGGCGGTGTCGAGAATCTTGTCCACGAGTGCCGATCCATCGGCATCTTTGAACGCAAGAATGTCGCGGGTGATTTCGATGAGATAGGAATTCAGTTCGCCCTTGTTCCATTCCCCAAAAATTTCGCGCATCTGGTCCGGCGTCAGACCCAGGCCGGTTTTCATCAGGTTGTAGGCTTCGCCAATCAACTGCATGTCGCCGTATTCGATGCCGTTGTGGACCATCTTCACGTAATGACCCGCGCCGCCTTCGCCCACCCATTCGCAGCATGGCGCGCCGTCCACCTTCGCGGCGATGCCCTGAAAAATGTCCTTCACGTGCGGCCACGCGGCGGGCGAACCGCCGGGCATGATGCTCGGACCACGGCGCGCGCCTTCCTCGCCGCCGCTCACGCCGGTGCCAATGTAAAGCAGCCCTTTGCTCTCGACATATTTCACGCGCCGAATGGTGTCTTCAAAAAGCGAGTTGCCGCCGTCAATGATGATGTCGCCGGGTTCGAGATGTGGCAGGAGATGTTCGATGAATTCATCCACCGGCTGACCGGCCTTGACCATGAGCATCACGCGGCGCGGCTTTTTGAGCTGCGCCACCATTTCTTCGATGGAATGCGCGCCGATGACCTTTGTGCCTTTGGCTTCGTTGGCGAGAAAGTGGTCCACCTTTTCCACCGTCCGGTTGTAGGCCACGACGGTGAAGCCGTGGTCGTTCATGTTCAAAATAAGGTTCTGGCCCATGACGGCCAGACCGATGAGTGCAATGTCAGCTTGTGGTTCCATAAAATTCTTTTTTGCAGAAATTGGCGGATTAAACCCCGCTGAACGCGGCAAAGCCGCCGTCCACGACCAGTTCCATTCCGGTGATGAAACTGCCCGCGTCCGATGCCAGCAGCAGCGCCGCGCCGACCAGCTCTTGCGGTTCGCCGAAACGTTCCATCGGCGTCTTGGCCATGATCGTTGCCACGCGTTCGGGAGTGAGCATCTTGCGATTCTGTTCCGCCGGGAAAAATCCCGGCACGAGAATGTTGACGCGCACGCCTTTCGCCGCCCATTCGCGCGCGAGGTTTTTGGACAGGTTATGTACCGCAGCTTTCGACGCCGAGTAGGTGAACACGCGCGACAGCGGCAAAAGCCCGGACGCCGAGCCGATGTTGATGATGCTGCCGGAGCCGTGTTCGACCATGTGCCGGCCGAAAATCTGGCTCGCCAGCATCAGCCCCTTCAAATTCACCGCGATGATGTTATCGAATTCCTCCTCCGCGATGTCAAAAAACGGAGTCGCCGAATTCACGCCTGCGCCGTTGACCAGGACGTCCACCCGGCTGAATTTTGCGAGCACGTCCACCAGAAGCTTTTGCAAACCGGCCTTGGACGTCGTGTCGCAGGCAAAGAATTCAGCTTGGCCGCCGGTCTTGGTGATTGAGTCGAGCCGCGTCCGGGCTTTTGCCGCATCGCGCCCGGCGAGCGCCACCGCCGCACCCGCCCGCGCGAAACCTTCGGCCATCGCGCCGCACAATTCACCCGTCCCGCCGATGACCACGGCCACCCGGCCTTGCAGAGAAAATAATTCCGCTGGTGTTTTCATAATTGCCTTCAAAATGTTCATCTTGCCGCCTTTTTGGTGGCGCAGGTTTCCAAACCTGCTGTATCGCCGACTTCCAAGTCGGCTGGTACAAGACGTTGCGCCAGCAGCGGGTTTGGAAACCCGCGACACAGCAGACTTGGAAGTCTGCGCCACGCCCTCAACGCCAGTGCGGATGTTAAATGCATCCCTCAGCCCTCAAACCGTCCGCGATGGGCCCACAACCCGAGCGACGGGTTGGAGATATAGAAGATTTGCCCGCCATCATCCAATGTATTCCATTCGTCCTTGAGCCTGGGTGGGTCGTAACGCCGCGTCATTTCCTTCAAATCAGCGTAACGGAAACCGGCACCCTCGATTTCCTGTCGGGTGAGCTGGCCGGGGCAATACGTGATGTTGAACCGGCCTTCCGACGAACCGTGAATCAAATGCGCCGCCGCGCTGAGATTATTTTGCAACTCGGCGTTGGCCTTGACCGCCGCCAGCGTCGCCGGCGTGCCGCGATAGCCGTATTTGCGGATCAACCGGTCAATTTCCTTGTCTTCACCGAACTCCTTGAGGCCGGGCGCCAGGATGATCAGGTCGCCGCCGTCCGCCATGGCCATGCGCGTGCGGTAAATAGCCTTGTTGCCCAGCCACGTGCTCTTGAATTCGGCAGGGTCCAGATAAACGACCACTTTCTTGAGCGGTTCGTCGAGCATCTCGAAATTAACCTTCAGCGAAAGCGCCGCCGCCTTGTCAAAGCCGGAACCATCGTCGCTCACGAACAAACCGCGCACCACCAGCCGGCCATCGTCGGCGCGCCCCACCACCGTGTGGACATAGACGATGGGCAGATGCTTCGTGAAATGTTCGGAGGCGTAATTGAGAATGCGCCGCACCGGCGTGTCCGCACGTCCCATCATTTTCTCCATGCCGTAGGCTGCGCCGATGAAATGGCTCCGGTTGATGCCTTCCACGCCGCCGGCGCCGATGAAGAGGTTTTTGTTGTACCCGGCCATCCCGATGACCTCGTGCGGAACGACCTGGCCGACGGACAAGATCAAGTCGTGCCGGCCGGTCCAGATGAGATTGGCCAGTTGCGCCGGCCACGCGAAATCCACCGCGCCGCCAGAGACCTGCTTCACATACTCCCCCGGCACTTCGCCGACGGTGGTGATGCCCGTGCGCCAGTTGTGTACGCGGAACAATTCCGGCGGCACGCCGGCGAACATTTCGGCGATCTGCGCCGGCGTCACCGGCGTATGCGTGCCCAGCGCGGGCAGAACATCCGTCAAGGCCGTTCCGTAAAATTCATGGGCGAACCTCGTCAACACTCCCGCCTGGGAATGGACGCGGGTGAAATCCGGCGGCACTACCAGCACCCGCCGCCGCGAGCCGAGCCGTTCGAGGGCTTGGAACAGCCCAGCGCGCAAGTCATCCAATGACAGCGTGTCCCCGACCGAGCCGCGTTCGAAATAAAGCATAGGCTGCTATGCTTGTTTTACACCACGCGCCTCGGGTTTGGCAATGTTGGGGAATAATTTGGCGGTGTCTTAATCAGGCAGGGACGGTGCGCCGCATAGTACGAAACGCTTTTCTGTAGCGCAGGTTGGCAACCTGCCGTATCCGCCGACTGGCAGTCGGCAGATCGTCGGATTCTCAAACACGCGGCGGATTGTCAATCCGCGATACAGCAGACTGCCAGTCTGCGCTACTTGGGTGGCGGCTCCTCGGCAGAGAGCCGCAGCTTCATTTTCCTGAAAAATCGAACACGCGCTGGTGAAGGTTGCAGTTTATCCAAAAGGATTAGGCGTTTTTAGGTTTTTCAAAGTGGGCAAGCTGTCCTCCTCCCATGCAGATGGTTTCCGCGCCACGAATGTACAATCGCCACGACTCGTACCCACCGGACATCTGTAAAAATTCTAAATAAACCTCCGGGCCGAAATACACATGGAGGTCGCCTGTTATCTCGTGAATGCTCGCAGCACTGACTCGAACACTGTCTAAGCGAGACATGACACGCGCCGCAGCGTCCACGGGAGCAGGAAGGCCAAATGGATGACCATGATCTTCAGAGGTTACAAATATACATTCGGGTGTGATAAACCGCCAAGGAGACTCGGTAACAATACTCATTTCGTCCCCGAAGATAAAAAACCACGAATGGTCTCGCTGCTCAACAGTGCGAAGCGTGTGACCGACTAGTGTTGTTGCTGCGTCTGATTTCATTGGTGGTGCGAAAATAAACAAACACCGAACGGCGTCCCGCAAAGTCGGGACCGCCGGTCATTTTTCATGGATTTTACTTTGTGCCGGGCAAAAGGGTTTGTCCAGAACAAGCTGCGGGATCTGTCGCGGTTCGCGGTGCGCCTTGATACTGCAAAAAAACCAGTCGCATCGTTTCGGCAGGAACGCCGGATTTATCCGGCAGCATGTTAAATTGTGCGGGTTCGCTGCCGCATGAATGCGGCGTTCCGCCGCAGTGTCTCCCGCATCCCCATTTTTTACAGACAAACCGCGGCCCGCCTGCTAGTTGTGTCCTGCACCAAGACCGCCGGTCATTGGGGAATTTTGTCAGGGAAATGACGCGGCGGGAAATCTTGAATGGTACGGGATTATGCCCATGACAAACCAAGCAACACCTGATGCCAGCCGGAAGGCAAACGGAAATTGTATCGGCAGCGCTGACCTGGGAGCGCTGGCGTCTCGCCGGCGTGTTTCGCGACGACATTTCCACATCCACTCGCCGCCGAGACGGCGGCGCTCCCAGGAAGACGTAATCCCGAAATTGTAAGGAAATAAAATGAAAACTGGTTTGAACATTCCTCAAAAAGGCGCGCTGGATTTCCTGTCCCTCGGCGCGCTTGTCCACCGCCTGGATCCGGGCATCGTCCCGTTCCGCAAGGCAATCCACTGCGACATCCACGTCAGCGGCGGCGAGTTCAATGTCGCGGCCAATTTGTCCGACTGTTTCCGCCTGAACACCGGCATCGCCACCGCGATGGTGGATTATCCCATCGGCGACCTGATTGCCGAGCGCGTCCGGGCGATGGGCGTTAAGCCGTTCTACAAGCATTTCCAGCATGATGGCGTCCACGGCCCGAACCTGGCGACAGTTTACAGCGATCGCGGCCACGGCCTGCGCGCGCCGGTGGTGTTCTACAATCGCAGCAACGAGGCCGCCGCCCAGCTCAAGGCCGGCGATTTTGACTGGAAGAAAATTTTCGCCGCCGGCGTGCGCTGGTTCCACAGCGGCGGCATTTTCGCGGCGCTGTCGCCGACGACGGCGGAACTGATTGTTGAAGGCATGAAGGCGGCCAAGGCGGCGGCCGCGGTCACATCGTTCGATCTCAATTATCGCGCGAAGCTCTGGAACAGTTCCGGCGGCCACGACCGCGCGGTGGCGGTGCTCGACAAAATCGTCAGGCACGTGGACGTGCTGGTCGGCAACGAGGAAGACCTGCAACTCGGCCTCGGCATCCCCGGCCCGACAATGAAGGCGAAATCCCAGCTCGATCCGACCGCATTCCTCGGCATGATGGACAGCGTCACCAAAAAACACCCGCACATTAAAATTATCGCGACGACCCTGCGCGAGGTGCATTCGACCAACCGTCACCGTTGGGGCGCGGTCGCGTGGGTGGAAGGCAAGAGCTGCCAGTCGCCGATCTGCGAACTGGACGTGCTCGACCGCGTGGGTGGCGGCGACGGTTTTGCGTCGGGTTTCTTCTACGGTCTGCTCACCGGCGAAACGCCGCAGGAATCTGTCAACCTTGGCTGGGCGCACGGCGCGTTGCTGACCACGTTCCCCGGCGACACCACGATGGCGACGGTGGAGCAGGTGAAAGCCTTTGCCCAGGGCGGTTCCGCCCGCATCCAGCGCTAAAAATCGCAAGATTGAAATTCAAAAAGGGCGATTCGTTCGGTCAGCAAGGTATGCCAATTCATGTTTGATAAATGGCAACATTTGAGTTTCGGCGCGGCCAACCTGTGATATTTTCTGCCACGTTTTTCAAAGAAATGAAGATTTCCGTTCCCAAAGAAACACATCCGGGCGAAACGCGGGCACCGCTGACACCGAACAGCGCCACCAAGCTCGTCAAGCTCGGCGTCCGTCCGGGACGGGGCGGGAGCCGTTTGACACCGGGTCCTGCAACGGACATGTTAAGTTAGGAATCAAGTATTGATGCACACTATTGTATCCAAGCAGTGTCTCAGCCCGAACGTCACCCGTCTGGACGTCCAAGCGCCGCGGATTGCCCAGATCCGCCAGCCGGGCCAGTTTGTCATCGTTCACCACTCCGAAGGCGCCGAACGCATCCCGCTGACGATCGCGGACGCCGACCCCGCCGCCGGAACCATCGCGCTGGTGATTCAGTCCGTCGGGAAAAGCACGCGCGACCTCGTGGCGTTGGAGCCGGGCCAGGCCATTGCGGACATCGTCGGCCCGCTGGGGCATCCCACGGAAATGATTGAATCCGGCCGCGCCTTGTGCATCGGCGGCGGCGTCGGCACCGCCGTGGTGCATCCCATCGCCCAAGGATTGCATAAACGCGGCGTCAAAGTCACGAGCATCATTGGCGGTCGTTCGAAGGAATGGGTGATATTTGAAGCGGAACTGCGCCGGCTGGGCGAAGTGATTGTCTGCACGGATGACGGCAGCTATGGACGGAAAGGTTTTGTGACCGACGCCGCAAAGGATGTACTGGCAGGCGGCGGTATCGGGATCGTTTATGCCGTCGGCCCGGTGCCGATGATGCGCGCGGTGGTGAACCTGACCAAACCGCTGGGCGTCCGCACGATTGTGTCGTTGAACCCGGTGATGATTGACGGCACGGGGATGTGCGGCGGGTGCCGCGTTTCCGTGGGCGGCGAGACGCGTTTCGCGTGTGTGGACGGCCCCGAGTTTGACGGTCACGGAGTGAATTTTGACGAGTTAATGGACCGGCTCTCCGCCTATCGCGAATACGAACAAAAATCCCTGGCCTGTGCGGAGGAAAACTGCCGTCTCAAGCAGACCCTCCCCAGTTAACCACTTTCCCGACTTACTGACGTTTTTTATGCCTGGCAAAATCACCACCAAGGAGCGCCTGCAAATCAACCGGCAGAAGATGCCCGAACAGGCTTCCACCGCCCGCGCCGCCAACTTCGAGGAAGTCAACCTCGGTTTCACGGAGCAACTCGCCTTGTTGGAAGCCGACCGCTGTCTCCAATGCAAAGACCCGCGCTGCATGGCGGGCTGCCCGGTGAACGTCAACATCCCGCGCTTCATCGGCCTGGTTTCGGAAGGCAAGATCAGCGAGGCCGCACAATGCCTCCTTTGCGACAACGCCCTGCCAGCCATCACCGGTCGGGTCTGCCCGCAGGAGACGCAATGTGAAATCGTCTGCGTGCGCGGCAACAAGAGCACGCCGGTGGGAATCGGCTACCTCGAACGTTACGTTGCCGACTGGGCGCGCAATCATTCCGATCAACTGACGGCCACCAAGGCGCCCGCCACCGGCAAGCGCGTGGCCATCGTCGGGTCCGGTCCGGCGGGACTCACCGCCGCCGGCGAACTGGTCCGCATGGGACACGACGTCACGGTCTATGAAGCGCTGCACAAACCCGGCGGCGTGCTGGTGTACGGCATCCCGGAGTTCCGGCTCCCCAAAAAAATTGTTTCGCAGGAAGTCCAGCGGTTGCAGAGCGCCGGCGTGAAGATCGAGTGCAACGTGGTCATCGGACGCACCTACACACTGCCCGAATTGCGCGAGCGTTTCGACGCCGTGTTCATTGCCAACGGCGCCGGATTGCCCGTCTTCATGAATGTGCCGGGCGAAAACCTGAAGGGGGTTTACTCCGCAAACGAGTACCTTACGCGCGTCAACCTGATGGCCGCCTACCAGTTCCCCAATGCCGACACGCCCGTGCTCCACGGCAAGTGTGTGGCCGTCGTGGGCGGCGGCAACGTGGCGATGGACTCGGTTCGCACTGCCAAACGCCTCGGCGCCGCCTCCGCCATGATCGTTTACCGCCGCACCAAGAACGAACTTCCGGCCCGCGCGGAGGAAGTTCACCACGCCGGGGAGGAGGGCATTCAGTTTGAATTTCTCACCGCGCCGGTGGAAGTCATCGGCAACGACAAGCGCTGGGTGACGGGCCTCAAATGCGTCCGCATGAAGCTGGGCGAGCCGGACGCCTCCGGTCGCGCGCGGCCCGTGACCATTCCCGGCTCGGAATTTGTGCTGCCGTGCGACATCGTGGTGGTGGCCATCGGCACGCGCGCCAACCCGCTGCTCACCGCGACCTGTCCGGACCTGAAGCTCAACAAGTGGGGCAACATCGTCGCCGACGAGGCCGGGATGACCAGTCTGCCGGGCGTGTTTGCCGGCGGCGACATCGTGCGCGGCGCGGCCACCGTCATTCTCGCCATGGGCGACGGCAAGCGCACGGCCCGGGCCATGGACGAATATCTCAAGTCGCACTGACGTTGCCCGCATCAAAATCGTAGGCCGCACGGATTATGATTTGATTGCCGAACCGGTCTAATTCTTCTAAAACGAGTGTGATGACCGCGCCACGTTTTTAAAGAAATGAAGATTTCCGTTCCCAAAGAAACGCATCCGGGCGAAACGCGAGCGCCGCTGACGCCGGACAGCGCCGCCAAGCTCGTGAAACTTGGCGCGCAGGTGGAAGTTGAGGCTGGCATTGGCGCCGGCGCGGGTTTTGCCGACGCTGCCTACACCGCCGCCGGCGCGACCGTCACGAATGACCGCAAGGCGCTCTTGAGTTCCGCCGACATGGTGCTGCGCGTGCGCAAACCGCCGGTTGAGGAAATCGCGCTGCTCAAATCCGGCTGTATCCACGCCAGTCTGCTCGATCCGTTCAACGAAAAGGAGTTGATCCAGAAGCTGGCCGAACGCGGTGTCAGCGCCATCAGCATGGAATTGATTCCCCGCACGACCCGCGCACAAAAAATGGACGTGCTGTCGTCGCAGGCGAACCTCGGCGGTTATGAGGCGGTCATTCTTGCCGCGCGCTATGCCAACAAAATTTTTCCGATGATGACGACGGCGGCGGGCACAATTTTGCCGGCAAAGGTGTTTATCATCGGCGTGGGTGTCGCCGGGTTGCAGGCGATTGCCACCGCCAAACGCCTCGGCGCAAAAGTCACCGCTTACGACACGCGGCCCGTCGTCGAGGAACAGGTGAAATCGCTCGGCGCGCAATTTTTCAAAATTGACCTCGGCGAAACCGGCCAGACGAAGGACGGTTACGCCAGGGCGCTGACCGAGGAACAGGTGCAGAAGCAGCGCGACGCGATGAAAAAAACCTGCGGCGATTCCGACGTGGTCATCACCGCCGCCCAGGTGTTTGGCCGCCGCGCGCCGATTCTGGTCACCGCCGAAATGCTCAACGCGATGAAGCCCGGCAGCGTGGTGGTGGATCTGGCGGTGGAAAACGGCGGCAACGTCGAAGGCGTGGTCTATGACCAGGTAACCGACCGCAACGGCGTGAAGATTGCCGGCATTGCGAACCTGCCGGCGCGCGTGCCACTTCATGCCAGCCAGGTTTATTCCGCAAACCTCACGAGCCTGATCGAGGAATTTTGGGACAAGCAGAACATAAATTTCGTCCTCAAGCCCGACGACGAAATCATCAAGGGCTGCCTCGTCACATACGGCGGCAAAATCGTGAACGAAAAGCTCGCCGCCAAACCCAATTAAAGTCCTATGGATACGAACGTCCTGTTTATTTTCATCCTCTCCATTTTTATCGGCTTTGAGGTCATCTCCAAGGTGCCTTCGATGCTGCACACGCCGCTGATGTCCGGCACCAACGCCATTCACGGCATCATCCTGCTGGGCGGCATGCTGGCGCTCGCCGCCGCGGAAAACACCCTGACGACGGTGCTCGGCTTCGTCGCGGTGGTCTTTGGTTCGGCCAACGTGTTCGGCGGGTTCATGGTCACCGACCGGATGCTGCAAATGTTCAAGCGGAGGAAATAATGAACAATGCCATCGCGTTCACCTATGTTGTGGCGGCGGTTCTGTTCATCCTCGGAATCAAGCTGCTCGGTTCGCCCAAAACAGCCCGGCTGGGCAACCTGCTCGCCGCCGCGGGAATGCTGGCGGCCCTGATCGCCACCGTGCCCCTGCTCGGGAGCTACGACGTCAGTCCGTTCTCGCAAGAACGGACCTTGAAATATGTGCTCATCGTTGTCGGGATTCTGATTGGGCTGGCGGTTGGGGCCGTCGGCGCCTACTCGGTGAAGATGACCGCCATGCCGCAGATGGTGGCGCTGTTCAACGGTGTGGGTGGCGGAGCGGCGGCACTGGTGGCAACGCTGGAATTTATGCACCACTCGTCCACGCCCGAAGGCATCACCCATTTCTTCGCCGTCACCATGTTGTCCGCCGTCCTGATCGGGTCGGTGTCCTTTTCGGGGAGCTTGATTGCGTTCGCCAAATTGCAGGGCTACCTGGACAAGCCGGTCACCTTTTCGGGGCAGCACATCGTGAATGGAGCGCTCCTGGCCGTCATCGCGGGACTGTGCATTTATCTGGTTGGATTTCCCACCAACGCCGGCCTGTTTGTCTTTTTGTTTGTTGTCTCGCTGGTGCTGGGCGGGCTGATGGTGATGCCGATTGGCGGCGCGGACATGCCGGTGGTCATCTCGCTGTTAAACTCGTTCACCGGTCTGGCGGTCGCGGCGGACGGATTTACCATTGACAACGTCGCCATGATCGTCGCCGGAACGCTGGTGGGTTCGTCCGGCACGCTGCTGACCCTGCTCATGTGCAAGGCCATGAACCGGCCCGTCACCAATGTTTTGTTCGGCGCATTCGGCTCCGGCGGCAAGGGCGGCAAGGGCGGCAATGGCGGCGCAGGCGACCTTGGCGGGAAAACCGTCAAACCGATTCAAGCCGATGAAGCCGCGTTGCTGCTGGGCTACGCCCAACAGGTTGTCATCGTGCCCGGATACGGCATGGCCGTGGCACAGGCGCAGCATCAGGTGCGCGAACTGGCCGATGAACTCGGCAAGCGCGGCGTGGAGGTCCGTTTCGCCATCCATCCCGTTGCCGGCCGCATGCCCGGCCACATGAACGTGCTGCTGGCCGAAGCCAACGTCCCTTACGAGCAGCTTTGCGAAATGGACGCCATCAACCCCACGATGGACCGCGTGGACGTATGCCTCGTGATTGGCGCCAATGACGTGGTGAATCCCGCCGCGCATGAGGAAAAGAGCAGTCCGATTTACGGCATGCCCATCATCGAAGCCGACCGGGCCAAGACGGTCATCGTGTTGAAACGTTCGATGGCCAAGGGTTTTGCCGGCATTGAGAACCATCTGTTTTACAAGGACAACACGCGGATGCTCTTCGGCGACGCGAAGACTTCGTTACAAACGCTCATCGCCCAGTTGAAGGCGAGTTGAGAGGCGTCAGGATTGTTGTTCTTGCGGAAAGCAACTCCGTCCAGGCAACGCTGACAGATTGCTTTGGGTTTATCAATCCCCCTAGCCTGCGCCCAAAGCGGAGTGCGCCATCAGGTGCAAGCGCGATTGCGCCTGCTTGGACATGCCCGTGAAAACAAGCGAAACATGGTAGCCAGTGTGTTTGCTGCCGGAACAGGCAATGACCACGCCGCTGCATTGGATCCGACCGTCATTGCGCGGCGATTGCAGCGCGACCGTCATTTCCGTCCACGGATTGAACGGCGTGGGGCTTCGGAATTCGATGCCGCTTTTGTGAATGACGACCGATTCGGCGGAAAGCTCCAAACGGGACTGCCGGCCTTCTACGGTGATTGGTTGTTCGAACGAATCACCACTCTCAAATTTTTTGGCACTCATAGAACTTTATTAAACTAACACGCCCGGCCCGGTCGTCAAATTAACTACTACCATGCAACGAATAAGATTTTACCATTCTATGACCGCCGCGCCCCAGGTCAGGCCGGAACCGAAAACTACGAGCAGGATCAAATCGCCCCGGCTGATTTTCCCCGACGTCACGGCCTCGTCCAGCGCGATGGCCACCGACGCCGCCGACGTGTTGCCGTATTTGTCAAGATTCACGAACAATTGTTCCGGGGTGGCGCCCAGACGCTCGCCGACGACGTCAATGATGCGGCGGTTCGCCTGATGCGGGATGATGCATTTGATTTTTGAAATATCCAGTTCGCAGCGGCGCAACGCCTCCTGCGCCGCGTGGTACATTGCCTGGACGGCGCTTTTGAAAGTCTCCCGGCCGTCCATTCGCAAATAATGAAGTTTCGCCGCGACCGAATCCACGGAGGCCGGACAACGGCTGCCCCCGCCGGGCATGTGGATCAGGTTGCTTTTCGCGCCGTCCGCGCCCATCACCGCAGTCAACAGTCCGTGCGAACCGGGCCGGCTCTGCAAAATTGCCGCGCCCGCGCCGTCGCCGAACAGCACGCAGGTGTTGCGGTCCGTCCAGTCGGTGATGGACGAAAGTTTTTCCGCGCCGATGACCAGCACCGTGTCCAGGGTGCGCGACATGATGAACTGCTGGCCGATTTCGAGCGCGTAAATGAAGCCGGAGCACGCGGCCTCCACGTCGAACGCCGCCGCCCGCCGCGCGCCGATTTTCTGCTGCACGAGGCACGCGGTTGCTGGAAACGGCATGTCGGGCGTGATGGTGGCCACGATGATGAGATCAATCTGGTCGGCGGTGACGCCGGCCATTTTCATCGCGCGCCGGGCCGCGTGCGCCGCCATGTCCGAAGTAAATTCGTCCTTGGCCGCCTGCCGCCGCGATTTGATGCCAGTGCGCGTGGTGATCCATTCGTCCGACGTGTCCACCATTTTTTCCAGGTGGGCATTGGTCAGGATTTTCGCCGGCAGATATGAACCGACGCCGGTGATGGAACAGGTGCGGCCTTGAAAATTAAACCTGGCGCGCGGGTTTTTGAACTTGGGGCTCATGCGGAAGCGGGAATGGAAATTCCCGCGGCGGCCAGCTTTTCATTGGCACTCACAATTTCGCGGGCGATGATTTCGTTGACGCGATGCTGAACGGCATCCGCCGTTACACGCAGTGCGCTGGCAATGGCGCGTTCGCGCGACGAACCGTGCGCCTTGAACACCATGCCGTTGAAACCGAGCAGCGGCGCGCCGCCATGGACCTCCGGATCCATGCGCCGGCGAATGGCTTGAAAGGCGTTTTTTGCGAGATAGGCTCCGATTTGTCGTTTGGGATTGCGCACCAATTCGCGTTTGAGCATCGAAAACACTGCCACAGCCAGGCTTTCACACGTCTTCAAAACAATGTTGCCGACAAAGCCGTCGCACACGACCACGTCCACGTGATCCTTGAACAAATCATGCCCTTCGATATTGCCAATGAAATTCAAATCCAGTTGCTTGCAAAGTTTGAAGGCTTCGAGCGTCAATTCGTTGCCTTTGGAATCTTCCGTGCCAATGCTGAGAATGCCCACGCGTGGTTTCTTGTATCCCAGCACTTCACGCGAATAAACACTGCCCATCACGGCAAATTGGGCGAGGTGCAGCGGTTTGCATTCGATGTTCGCGCCGGCGTCGAGGAGCACAAATTCATTTTCCTGCCGCGGAATGATCGTGGCGATGCAGCCGCGATCCACGCCGGTGATGCGGCCCAGTTTGAAAGTGGCCGCCGTAAAAATCCCGCCGGTGTTGCCGAGGGAAATGACCGCATCGGCCTGGCCGTCATGGACGAGTTCGGCGCCGCGGCCGATGGAACTGTCGCGTTTTTTGCGAAGCGCGGTGACGGGCCGGTCGTTCATCGTCACGACTTCGCTGGCATGAACGATTTGAACGCGCAAATCGTGACAACCGGTGGCGACCAGCGCGGACTCGATTTCCGCCTGATCACCAACCAGAAAGAGTGTGGAAATTTTTGTGTCGGCCTCCAGCGCCCGCCGGACACCCTCGACGACGACCGCACACCCGTGGTCACCTCCCATGACATCTACCGCTATTCGCATAGATGAAAGAACACGGAATGTCCGCGATCCGGCACAAAATCAAGTGCCCGCCGTGATGGTCAACACCTGACGGCCTTTGTAATAGCCGCACGCCGGGCATACCCGGTGTGGCACATATGGCGCGGCGCATTGCGGGCACGTGCCGAGTTGCGGCAACTTCAGCACACTGTTGTAAGCGCGGCGCATGCGCTGCCGGCTGTGGGACGGTTTGCGTTTTGGAACACCCATAAATTCAAATTTACAATTTTAACTTGTCTAACTCAGCCCACGCGGGCGGAATCAATTCATCCCTGCCCCCGGGATTTTTGGCCTTGCCGGTTTTTATTTTTTCCCATCCGCGACAGTCCGGTTTGCACAAGGGATGCCACGGAAATTCAAGCAGCATATCTTCACGCACATACGGCGTCAAGTCCGCGCAATCGTTGACGACGGGCACCGGTTCCTCGCCTTCGAGCGGCAAATGGCGCACCCACGGATTTAATTCCAACTCGCGCTCGAACGGTTTCAAACAGCGGACGCACCGGCACGCCAGCATGAGCCGCAACGAGCCGTGAACCAACAGGCTGCGATCCAGCAATTGAACCTCCAACTCATGCCGCAACGGCTGCGTGACACCAATCATTTCGTCGCGCAGGTCCAGATCCAGCTCGTCCACCGGCAATTCGCCGCGCAAAACCACGTCGTTCTTCTCCAGGTGACGCAGATTGACGATGAGTGGCATGGTTCAACTCCTTTTCGTCCCGGCGAATTTTTTCGCCAGGGCGTTCTGCACGTGCGCGGGCACAAACGCGCCCACGTCGCCGCCCAGCCGCGCGATTTCCTTCACGAGGCGCGAGCTGAGAAACGTGTAAGTCTCCTTGGGCATCATGAAAATCGTTTCGACATTTTCGTTCAGCTTGCGGTTCATCAACGCGAGTTGAAACTCAAATTCAAAATCCGACACCGCGCGCAGTCCGCGCACAATCGCCTGCGCTTTTCGGCTCACGACATATTCGACAAGCAGGCCGTCGAAGGCGTCCGCCTCAACGTTCGGCAAATGTTTCACGGCCTTTTTCACGAGCGCGAACCGTTCGTCGAGCGTGAACAGCGGCTGTTTGCCATCGTTTTTTGCAACGGCCACGATGACGCGGTCAAATAATTTGACCGCGCGCTGAATCACGTCCAGGTGGCCGTTGGTCAACGGATCAAAACTGCCGGGATAAATCGCCGTGCGCATCAAAATCACTTTAGCATTTACGGCGAATTTGACGAGAAAGAAAACGACGCCGCAAAATCATTTTGCCGGCGGCGTTTGCCACGGCACCTCGTAAATCCGCACGGCATCGCGAATGCCCTTGATCGTCACCGGGAACATTTCGATGCAGATCGAGGCCAGCGCCGGGTCTTCGCGCAGCAAATGGTTGTAGGTCGTGTTGCTGATGATGATGCGGCCGCTGCCGGAAACACTTTCCAGCCGGCTGGCGAGGTTCACTTCGCGCCCGAAAACGGTGTAATTCAAAATGTGCGCGTCCGAGCCCATCAGTCCGACGGTTGCCAGGCCGGTATTGATGCCGGTGCCCAGCTGCAACGCACGCAAGGGCGGCCGGGGCGGCAGCCCGGCGGAAAGGCGTGTGCGGTTTTCGGTTTCCCGTGCGGCGTCCTGCGCTGATCGTTTTTCATTCAAATCACAAATGGCGCGTTGCGCGTCAATCGCGGCCCACACACAATCCGAGGCGTGTTTTTCGTTCGGCGTGGGCGCGCCCCAAAACGCCATGACGCAGTCGCCGATGTACTTGTCGAGCGTGCCACCATGTTTTTTCACTGCGTCAGCAACGGTGGTGAGGTAAAGGTTCACCGTTTCGAGGGTTTCCTGCGCGGATTCTTCAATGCAGATTTCCGCCACGTCTGCCTCGAGCTGGTGCTCGCGGATGAAATCCGCCACGCCCTGCTGCATTTCATCGGTCAACGTGGTGAACCCGCGCACGTCCGCAAAGAACATGGTCACTTCGCGACGCGCGCCGCCGAGGGAAAGCTTTTTCGCGCCCAGCAATTCATTCATCACATCCGGTGAGACGATTTTTGAAAAAACGGACCTGACGCGGCGCTGTTCCCGCTGCTCAAAAACCACGCGATACGTGACGAGGCTCAAGTGCTCAACCAGCATTGCGCCCGCGATGGGAAATACCAACGGGAGCCAGCAACGAAATTCCACGAAGGCATAAAATCCGGCGGCAACATAGGCCAGCAGCAGCAGCAGAACCGCCGCCGAAGCCGCAAAGGCCCGCATTTGCCAGGTGAGAAAAGCCGTCAACGCGCCGAGAAAAATAATCAGCGCGAATTCCATTGGCAGCGATGCGCGGCGGATGAATTGGCCGGTGATGACGGAGTTGGCGACGTTCCAATGTTTGCTGACGAGCAACGTGTCCTTTTCCAGCGGCGTCGCACCACGGTCGGTCAAATCATTGCCCTGCGCCGCCGAACCGACAATTACGAGTTTGCCGCGAAAGTCATCGCGAAGTTCGTTCGTTTGGCCGAGCAATCGTTGTTTGTCCTGCTGAAGCAGGCTTTCAACCGGCGCGCGCAAAAGGCGCGGATCATCCACTTTCAGCCGCCAATCAATGTAAAAATAACCATCGCGGTCCACGGGAATCACGCGTTCAACACCCTTCGCGCCGCGCAATGTGATTCGACCGTGCGCCAGATCCAAATCGGGATGGGCGAGGTCGAGGTTTAATTCCAGCGCCGCGAGCACGATGCCCATGTCCCAGATGCCCTGGTTGTCAAAGGCTCGGGCCCGGCGCAGGACGCCATCGGAATCCCTTTCCGTCGAAATATCGCCGGGCGCGAGCGCGTTGGTCAGAAACAAGTCGGGCGGCACGAGGTCGGGCTCGACGGCGAGGAGCACGTTCCCGGCGCGGTGCATCTGCATGGCGAAGAAATCGTCGGATTCCATCAAACTGCCATCAGCCATTTGCACGGGCGGATGGTCGTGACGCAATTCGCCGAACAGCACGTCGAACGCGACGGTCCTGGCGCCTTGGGCGGACAATTCTTCAACCAGCCGGCCATAAACCTGACGCGGCCAGTAGAGGCCGTAGCGATATCCGAGTATGCCGCTTCGCACGGCGGTGATGCTGGATTCCTCGATGGAAATAAAAGCGAGGTTGGTGGCGGCAGGCGCGGGAAAACGCAAAGCCGCCCGTGCGCGCAAGTCGCAGGTCATGCGCTCCAGCCGCTCAAAAAAATCAAGCTGCAGGAACCGGACGCCACAAACGAACACGAGAACGGAAACGGTCAGAATGACCGGGGCGCGTTTGAAAGGTTTGAATTTCACCGCGCCCAATTAAACAAAAAACCAGAGCAACTCAAGGCTGCTCTGGTTCTCAAATTGTTCAAAACCACCGAGACTACGGTTTCCCTTTCCCGCCACCATTAATTATGCCCTTGGGTTGGCGAAATGTGGCATTGGGTTCTGTCAAATGAGAAGTTAACGTCTCCCCAATACAGCGTGCGGAGCGACGTGATGATTTGACTCAAGTCGGTAGTCAAGCTGGCTGGCAATGGGCTGATCTGGCCGGTTTTGGGATTAAACTGAGTGCCTTCACCCACCACCACAGTGACGGGTTTGCCATTCGCACCGATGATGGAAAGCACCACGGAATTTTTAAGCACGGAACACTCGCCGTTCGCGTCAATAACGAACAGCGTGCCGCGAACGCCAGCGATGCCGTTGGGGATTTTAATAAGGTATTGGGATGCGCCGGAAAGTTTTTTGACGCTGCAGTAGATGCGGCCCTGGCGCAAATCCAGTTCCGTGTCACTAACGGTGTCCACTCCCGTGTCTGAAACGGTCAGCTTGTCAATGGCCAGCATGGTGTCGCTCGTCAGGCGAACAGCATTTTGTTCCGCCGAGGGTTTGTATGAGACAAAGCCGCGCACGTCTGAATCCGCAGCCAGAGAAACCCGATCCGGCAGTGGTTCGGCCTGAGGCATTAGTATTTTCTTGCCCAAAATAATGTCCACGGTTGCATCGTGCCCGGCCTGGATGACAGCGCCAGCCGCGAGAATTTTGCCCGCCACCAGCGGATGCCATTTGCCATCTCCCAACGAGTATCTGGCCTCGCCCACAATGCGAACCACGGTGACGACGCCCGGTTGGATTGATTGTGCAGCTGCGCCAGCAGCCAGCATTGAGACCAACCCGCAAATCGCCGCCAAGACCAAAGTTTGAATGTGTTTCATAATTGTCTTCCAATTTTTTTTCTACTTGTTAACAGTATAAGGACAAGCCGTCAAATGTCAACTTGGAATTTCTCGTTATTTACGCTCAAAAACCGGCGGGCAAAACGTTCTGGCCGGAGGCATTTTCGACGAGTTTGCGCTCAACGGTGTCCAGATAGAACCGGCCCATGTCGTTTCCATTCCAATCCAGCCGCAATGACCGTTCCAGCCACGTCCGGGCGGCGGCGTAATTTCCAACCTGAACGTAATGCCAGCCGACATTCGCCGCAGTGTAATAGCCGTTGGGGTCGAGCGCGTCAGCGCGGTTGAAATACAGCCCGGCCTCATCGTGTTTGTCCAACCAGTCAAGACACATGCCGTAACGCAAATAATTGTAGCCGTCATGCGGATTGAGTTCCATGCCGCGCACATACCATGGCATCGCCGTTTTTGCCAGGTCTTCGTAATTTTGTCCGCCGTCGAAACTCTGCGTGCGGAAGCATTCGCCGATCTTGTAGGCCGTTTCAAAATTCATCGGCTCGACGTCAAATGCCTTTTTTAAATTTGCGGCCTGCGCTGGTGAATAAACCGGCGACTGGTCCGCTCGTGCCAGCCAGACGGCTTCATGCCCACGACGCCAGCCCTGGCAGCTTAAATAGGCAACCCCTGCAACCAGTGCCAAAGTAACGGGCATTTTGACGGGCAAGCGCGCGCCCAGCCAGTGACGCTCCGTGGCAAACCGCAGGTTGCTGCTCAACAGGGCCAGCAACGTCACGCCGAGAATGGCATTGGCCGGAATGTGCAGATTGAAATCCAACACCGAATGGATTGCCAGCGCGAACAATCCGGCGGACGCGCCGAGGAAAAAGGCGAAGCGATTGCTCAGGCCGCGGCTAAAATCATTTTCTGCCGGGCGGACATATTTCCACGTTTTCCGCCATCCCGCACCGAAGGTCACCAGGCCGGCCAGCACGATGATTCCGCCCGTTGCACCCCAATCGGCCAGCAGATTCAAGTAATCATTGTGCGCACGGTCGGGACTCATCTGGATGCTTTCCGGACGATATTCCCGGAAACGATAGTCGTAATGTGCTGGTCCGACGCCCCACCAAAAATGATCCCGCCACATCTGCTCCGCAGCCGTCCACATGCCGCGGCGGAAGTTAAGGACATTCTCCGGCTTGTCCTGAAGATCTGAATCCACGCGGCGCATGTAACTGAGCGTCTGCGACAAATAATTGGTGACGAAAACCGTTCCCCCCACGGCCAAAACGGCCAAAAGCAAAAAGGCCGGCAACCGGTGGTTGCGATGAAAAATCAATGTTCCCAAAATCACCAGCAACGCCACGACAACGGCCACCCAGCCGCCGCGCGAAAACGTCACCGCCATTCCCACCAGCATGACCAGCGCGGAGTAACCGAGCAAAATCCGGACGACCGGCTTCATTCGCCCCACCAAAACGCAAGCCATCGCCAGCGGCAGAAGCATTTCCAAAAAGCCCGCGAAATTATTCGGTGAAATGTAAGTGCCCGAGGCTCGCCCCGGATAAGGCGATACATAATCCCAGACCTGATTCGAGCGTGTCAAAAATTGGAAGACGGCAAAGCATGAAATCCCCATCGCCAGAAAAATCAGCGTAAAACTGGTGATTTGCACCGATTCCTGCCGGTATAAATTGTTGACGATGGCAAAAAACAGGAACGCATACATTAACACCTGAATCATTTCCAGCCGCGCGACGTATTCGATGTCTGCCGTGAGATAACGCCCAATGGCCAGGGCCGCGAACGCCAGCACCACCCAACTCAGCGGCGGCCAGAGCAATTTTGGTTTCGGGCTGATCCACAATCGCAGCCCCCACACGAGCATCACGGCCACCGTCAATCCCTGAATGACGAGAAATTCCGGCGCGTCCACCGCGCCCATCGCCAGCGGTCCAAAAATCAGAATGCCGAGCATCAACCCCAAAATGCTCCGCTCGCACCAGTGATCCAATGTTTCCCGGTTCATCTGATTTTAATATGCCCGAATGGTACCTTCGTGACTCAATGGTAGAAACAAATTATTGCCGGCGTAAATCAATTCAATGGCGCTGTGTTGCGGGCCGATCAAATAACCCGCCATGCCGGTCGTCGTGCTGCTTTGGGACGAAACATAAACGTTGCCGCCATAGGCCACCGCCGCGAGCAGACTGCCATCGGACGACGAGGCGATGCCCATCCACTTCGCACTGGGCGCATTACCGGCCGTTGGCCAGATCGCACCGGAATCCGTTGAAGTGTAAATGTTGCCGCTGACGCTCGTTGAGCCGGAGACCGCCACCAGCCGGCTGCCATCCGACGACGAGGCGACGGAAGACCATGTCCCGCTCGTCGTGGAATTGGCCGTCCACGTTGCGCCGGAATCAGCCGAGATGTAAATCGAGCCGCTCTGGTTGTAGCCCACCGCCGTCACCAGCCGGCTGCCATCCGACGAGGACGCCACGGTGGTCCAGGGCAGGGCCTGGGCGGTGCGCTGCTGCCATGAGCTGCCGGAGTTGGTGGAGGTGTAAATCTGGCCGCCCAGCGCCACCGCCACGAGATTGGTGCCGCTCGCCGAGGAGGCAACGGAAGACCAATAGTAACTATATCCCTCCGGCGTCCAACTGTTGCCGGAATCCGATGAGACGTAAAGGTAGTTATTATAGGCCGCCGCCACGAGCTTGGTGCCGTTTGCCGAGGAGGCGATGGAAGACCAGTTCAAACTACCGGGCGAACTGGTTCCCTTCGCCGCCCAGGTCACGCCGGAATCCGTCGAGGTCCATATGTAACCGCTGGTACTTGTGTTCCCGCCCGTCGCCGCCATTTTGGTTCCATCGGCGGAAACGGCAACATCAGACCAATATTGAATGCTGGCGCGCGCCAGCCACGTCACGCCGGAATTGGTTGAAACGTAGATATCGCCGTAATTGATGGTCGCCGCCATTTTGGTTCCATCGGCCGAGGCCGCGACGCTGCTCCAGTTAGCGGTCGGGCCATTGGTTCGCCAGTTCTGTCCGATGCTGTTGACCAGATTTCCGGCGGCGACCGTTTGATTGGCATTTTGTGCGATGATCCATCCTCCCGCGCCCACACCGGCGACTTTATACACATCTCCGGCACTGGGCGACGAAGGCAGCGTCAATGTCACCGGCGCGGTGTTGTTGGTGACGATATAACCGACATTGGGTTGGATTTGTGCGCTCGTATTCGAAACCGTCACCCAAAAGAACGCGCCCGGCACGTTGGTCAGCCCGTGGCCGGCCCCGGTGAAGTTGGTGGCGGAAACGGCGCCGGCGAAATTCAAATTGGGATTGCTTTGCAGCGCCACGTTCGTGGACAGCCGCGCATCGGGAATCGTGCCGATGAGACTGGTGGCCGGCACGTTGGACAAGCCGTAGCCGCTGCCCGAGAAATTCGTGGCCGTCACGCTGCCGGAAAAAATCACATTATTGGTGAGCAGCGCCACGTTGGTGGAAAGCAGCGAGTTGGGAATGGTTCCGGTCAGATTCGTCACCGGCAATGGCGTGGTCAGCACCGCCGCGTTGGAGGCGTTGAGCGATTGCACCGCATACGGCACGGAGGTCAGCGTCTGCCACGGCGAGAGCACAATGTAGGCATTCGTGTCGCCGTAACCGCGCACGGCGATTTCCAGCGCGCACGAACTGCCATTGAATACGCTAGCGCCGAAATTCAGCACCACGGTGAACAGCCCGTTCGTGACGCCGACCGGCGCGTTGGTCAGCGGCCCGGCCACGACGTTGCTGTTCACGTCAAAAACTCTGAATCGGAAATCGTAAGTGCCGGTGACGGCAATGTTGCTGCTGTTCAACTGTCCTTGATAGGTGAACGCCGTTGTCTGCGCCCGCGCGGCCAGCGCCAGGAACAAAAACGCCGCCGCCGTGTAACCATTGAACTTCATGTGCATGAGTTTATCATAACCGTGGATTTCAACAAGTTGCAATGACTCCGCTGGACAAAGCCGTTTGTCCGGTTAGTCTTGAAGAATTATGACCGATCTGCGTTACCAGAAACTGGCGAAGCTGCTGGTGAATTATTCCACCCAGATCAAAAAGGGCGACCACGTGCTGCTGGACATGATTGATGTACCCGACGAGTTTTCCATTGAACTCATGCGCGCCGTCCGCGCGGCCGGCGGCACGCCGCTGGTCGAAGTCCACCATACGCGCATTTCGCGCGAAATGGTGCGCGAGACGAACGAAAAACACGCCGCACTGCTCCGCGACATCGAACTGTTCCGCATGAAAAAGGTCCAGGCCTACATCGCCATTCGCGGCAGCCTGAACGCGAGTGAAAACGCCGACGTGCCGTCCGAGCGCATGTCGCTTTACTCCCGCATCACGCGGCCGGTGCTGGATTATCGCGTGAACCGGACGCGCTGGTGCGTGTTGCGCTGGCCGACGCCGAGCATGGCGCAGGCGGCCGGCATGAGCACCGAGACATTTGAAAATCTGTATTTCGACGTGTGCACGATGAATTACGCGAAAATGGCGCGCGCGATGATTCCGCTCGAACGTCGCATGAAACGCGCCGACCACGTCCAGCTCAAAAGTCCCGGCACCGACCTCACCTTTAGCATCAAGGGCATCGGCGCAAAAATGTGCAAGGGCGACCGAAACATTCCCGACGGCGAGGTGTTTTCGTGTCCGGTGAAAAATTCCGTGAACGGCGTGATCCAATTCAACACGCCGACGCTTTACGCCGGCACGAAATTTGAAAACGTCCGGCTCGAATTCAAGGACGGCAAAGTCATCGGGGCGACGGCCAACAACACCAAACGGCTGAATGAAATTTTGGATACCGACGCCGGCGCGCGTTACGTGGGCGAGTTTTCACTCGGATTCAATCCCTACATCCTGAACCCGATGTGCGACATTTTGTTCGACGAGAAAATCGCCGGTTCGCTGCACTTTACGCCCGGCCAGGCTTACGAGGAATGCGACAATGGCAACCGCTCGGCGGTGCACTGGGACATGGTGCTGATCCAGCGTCCCGACTGGGGCGGCGGGGAAGTGTGGTTCGACGGTGAACTGATCCGCAAAAACGGACTGTTCGTGCCGAAGGACTTGAAGCCGTTGAATCCGGCCAACCTGAAATAGCCCGATTTTTAAGCCGCCGGATTGGCCTTGACCGGCCATGAGGCCGCACCTAGCGTTCGGCCACCATGAGAATCTTCCTGCGTTTGTTTTTGGCCTGCGGCGTTTTGGGTTTTTGCTTCAACTCCCTCCAGGCTGCCCCCGCTGCCACCAATCAACCGTCCGGTTTCCACCTGATTGTTGAATTGCAGGATGGCTCAAAAATCATCGGCAGAAATGGTGACGACACGCTGCAGTTCCGTTCGGATGTCTTGGGCGAGATGAAACTGCCGCTGGAACGCATCCGCTCTATTGCCTGCCAGCCCAAAACCAATTCGGTGCAATTGGCCACCGTGAACGGAGACAACCTGACCGCGCAATTTGTCACCAGGGTCGTCCGGGTGGAAACCGCGTTTGGCAACTTCAAGCTGCCGGTGAATTTGATCCGGCGCCTGACGGTTTCGCCAGTGGGAAAACCGGGCCAAAGGCGGGAGGGCTTGGTGGCGCTGTGGCCGGGGGAAGGGGATGCCAATGACGTTGCGGGCCCCAACAACCGTTCACCGGTGGGCGCGCTCAACTATACCAACGGCGAAGCAGGCCAAGCCTTCGTCTTCGATGGCAGCACCAGTTACATTTCCGTTCCGGCCTCGCTGAGTTTGGACATTGGGACTGGAAGCGGTTTTACGATTGAATGCTGGGTGTCGGGTAAGGAAGCGGCATTGCTGCCGCTTCCTCCCCTCAGAACCGGACGTGAAAGTTTCCCCTCATCCGGCTCAAGCCGTTGCGAAGCCCCGTGCGAACGGGGCCGGTCAACGCGGGAACTTCTC
>Ga0224553_1000164_pt1 | contig 33610 bp, 23 predicted proteins | sample 714S21014metaG_FD_179897 | JGI IMG/M metagenome (GOLD analysis project Ga0224553, IMG submission 179897) | Peat soil microbial communities from Stordalen Mire, Sweden - 717 S2 10-14 | ecosystem: Environmental > Terrestrial > Soil > Wetlands > Peat | place: Sweden: Norrbotten County, Stordalen... | reverse complement strand
CCCATACGAGAAGAGCGCCCACCCAGACAGTCCCGACAGTTGGAACCGCTACGCCTTCGTCTCCAACGACCCCATCAACCGCACAGACCCCAACGGCCTCAACGACGGCGACGACAGCGACAACAGCGACGACAACTCCAACAACAATTACGTGTGGGACACATGTTATATCGACGGTATGCCGACCAATGCTCCGCCGCCAGGGTCACCGGGAGATCCCACTGAATCGTATACAGTATCGACATATGACCCCGGTGCTGCCAATACAGCCGCATTGGCTGCGTACAATGGCGCTATAGCAGCGGCAAATTCAGCGGCTCAAGCATCGGCAGCGGCTCAAGCATCGGCAGCGGCTCAAGCAGCGGCTTCTCAGTCTGATCCAATGGAAACCGAAAACGCTACCCTTGATACCCTTATCCCTGAGATCGCACTTGAGACTATGACTCTTGATTCTGTCAGTAATGGAACTAATTTTACTAATTTTAATGGAACTAATTTTAACGCCACATTGCCGCTTTATGATGCGACGGGAACCATCATTGGAACTCAAACTATGGCTATGGATTTTGCTGCTGACGGTTCAGGAACACAAACAACAACTTCGAGCGTACCACAAGACGACGGGACAACTCTCACGACAGTAATAGCTGACTATATGGGAGAAGGAGGAGTGCTAGAAGACCAGACCGTCGAATCCTCAGATGGCGCTATAGCTCTGGATTCGCAGTTCTCCTTCAATCTGGACACCCTCCAAGGAACGGTGACCACTGAGAATTTCAATACCCAAATGGAAACTATAACTGTTTTGCAATATCCGGTTACAAACCCACCTGGACTAACTTCTATGACACTTCAACAACAGCTTAATGCACTCGCTCCAACTGTAATTAGTAGCTCGGTGAAAAACGGTCTGAACTGAGAGGTAGTCAAAAATGGATCGCGGCAGAATGCCCAAGGTGTGATCCGCGGAGGGATAGTGAAGGTTTGCTATCCCTTATTTGTCCCAGTTTTCGGGACTCGGCAGAGTTTTTAACATGTTCCTAGCGTTATAACAATTCTCATTCTAAAATGGGGCGGCGTTTGTTAGGGGGCTTATGGCAAAGTTGAAGCAGTCCATCGTTCAGATCTCAACGCTTCTCTTGCTGGCTTTAGTGCCTATCGTCCTAGAGTCGCAAAACACTACGGTGTCAACTGCTCCCTCTGGTTCGTATGCCGCTGGTACACTCTCGCGTGGAGTATTTGTTGCCGGTAGCGGATTTATAGGTGCTGATGTATATGCGATTACGCGCCAGTCTATTAAGCCGGCGATAACTCGCAAGCCAATTTCTCTGGTAAAGCAAGGTAGATCTGTCCTTACCAGTTACGACGGAACAAGCACAACGACTATTGATGAAATCAAATGGGAGCGGGATTCAGAAGGTAAAGAACGTGTCGAGGTTGATCGTGAAGAAGATGGAAGTACGAGAGTTTTGTATGTTATTATTACCGATCCCATCAAACAGGTATATTTAGTATTAGATTCATACCACAGCCAGGCGCAAATAATTCACCCGCCCAAAGCCCCCCCCGTAACTCACTCTGCGGATGCAAGTACATTGCCGGTTCAGAACAAGCAGGATCTTCCTCCTAAAATTGTTTTGGGAATCACAGTCGAAGGTGTTCGTACTTCGAGATCCACCAAGATTCCGGCACAGGATGGTAAGCTAATTGATGTTCCATTGACCATTGACTCATGGCACTCACACGAACTTGATGTAGACTTGGAAAATGAGTACACATACGCCGGAATGGGAGAAATTAGTTTGAAAACTATAAAAATAGATCAGGAAGAACCAGATGCTTCGCTATTCATGGTGCCCAAAGGCTATACCGTCATCAATATGACGGGAAAGTGAGTCGTAGCCCTAAGAGCCTACGTTCACTGATAAGGGAGGCACGTTCATATACACGAGCGATGGCTATTCTCACGAGGTGCGGCACGACCCTGAGACCAACTGGATGCTGAGCGAGGAGACCAGCTACGACGCCAACGGCAACATCGTGCTGCTGCCGATGATGCGCATGAGCTACGATGTGCAGAACCGGATGGTGCGGATGCAGAGCGTCGATGGCACGGAGCGCTACGGCTACAACCACGAGAACCTGCGCGTCTGGGTGCAGGCGGCCGACGGCAGCGAGAGCATCGCCTTCTATCTTGGGACGCAGAATCTGGCGACCTACAGCCTGAAGCGGGATGCGCAGGGCAACCTCGTCTTCCAGTTGGGCCAGAGCAACATCTACTTCGGCAAGCGCCTAGCGCAGACCAGCGGCGAGGTGATCGTGGCCGACCGGCTGGGCAGCGCGCGCGCCTGGAGCGCCAAGAAGGGCGCCGGCAAGGCCGACTTCATGCCCTTCGGCGAGAAGGTGCAGGCGGCGTCGGACGACGACCTCAGCAGCTTCGACGGCTACAAACGTGCGCCCTCCGGCCTGGACTACGCCCAGCAGCGCTACTACTCCAGCGCGCTGGGCCGCTTCGTCTCCCCCGACCCATACGAGAAGAGCGCCCACCCAGACAGTCCCGACAGTTGGAACCGCTACGCCTTCGTCTCCAACGACCCCATCAACCGCACAGACCCCAACGGCCTCAACGACGGCGACGACAGCGACAACAACGATAATAACAATAACTCATATGACGATGATTATGATGAATCGTATTATGTAGAAGGTATGCCGGTCGGCTATAATCCACCGCCATTGGCAGATGGCTCGGTACAATCAGTAAACTATGCAATTCCAGCAGGGACTGACCCCGGTGGTGATATTCTAAGCGCGGCGGAAGGGGAAATAGCTGCTGGCGGTGAGGCATCGGAAGTGGGGCAAGCAGCAGCGGTTCAAGCAGCATTAGCGGCTCTATTAGCGGCTTTTCAATCTGGTCCAATGGAAACCGAAGACGCAACCCTTACTGACCTTATTTCCGATGATTCCGGCTCTCAATCAGGCGATTCTTCGCCATACCAATTGATAGCGGGTAACGGGGATCCTGTTCTAGCGCCCATGGTGGTCGACGAGGGTATTACAGTCAACGTAACGATCAATGCTGATGGGACTCAAACTGATTCATATTCACAAAATGGAACATCTATAGGGTCATCTGTAGTCCCTGCCAATCTACAAGCTATTAATTATTTCCAGTCAATCGGCGCAACTAATATCAACCTGGTATTAAATGCTTACGATTGAGCTGCTTGCCGTGTATGACTTGAATACCTAGTTTCTGCGGCGGGGATACGGCGGGAAGTTCACGAGATTACACGACTCCATCTAAAACGTAGAATAGGGCCGTTGACGTATGTTCCATCTTTCATTTCTTTGGCCTTTTTTGCGAATATTGCTGCGTTGATGGACTTATCGCGAGGCAGATTCTTCGTTGCGCCCATATGCGGACGCCAATCAAGAACAATATGGTCACAGTGAGTTACTCGCAAATTATGGTAGGCCAAACAACGGCCAAAGAACGTGTCCTCCGCAGCGTAGTTTCCTGCAAAGTCCTCATCATTTCCTCCGATTTCAAAGTATTTCTGTTTGTTCATAAGAACATTATGTGTGTACATACATCCATAAATCCCATCTGGTATTCTGCGGGCAAACGTGTACACAGTATTGGGATCGGATAAATCCAGTTCAAGGATGGCAGATAGGGCCTTGGGTGTAACTACATGATCGATATCTGCACAGAACACCCACTCGGTCTGGGCGACATGAAATGCTAGATTGCGTGCTCCAGATGTGTTCCAGTCGATGCTATCCAGCACCCTGTATATTTCAACGGTCGGCGGCTGGAATGCGCGGTCGATTGGAATAGGCGAGTTGTCATCAATCAGAGTGTAACGAACTGATCCCTTCGGATGTTGAGCCCACGCTGCTCGATGCAAGGACAACATTCGATGTTGATTGTAGAAGATGTGCGAGATTGTTATTTGCATACGATATCTACAGGTCTGTAAATATTATAGTGTTAACGATGCATTGCAGCCTAGGACTTACTGAAGAGCACTCACACATGCTCGAAACGACACTTCCGCGTGATCGAGTCTACCACGACAGTGCTTGCTGTTCGGATAGGTTTTGCTGTGTCCATTGTATTACAGTTCATTCCTTGATAGGCTATTCGGATGGCAGAACCATCCTGCTAAATTCTGCCGATGGTCGCAATGGAGCAGCATGATGCGCACTCAGTAGCGATTGCAAATTTCATCCACACAGCTCATGACGATCTTTGGGTCGATGGAAAATGATGTTACATCACGAAGGACTCGTCCGAGTTCCATTCGGTCGGGCTTCCACTTCCAGAAGTCATTTCGTGTTGGCCAGGGATTGGTGTCTAAATATCGTTGCACCCGTTCCGACGGCCGTCGACCAAGAACGCTTGGGTTGCCAGATTCAATGTCGATATAATCATGGCCAAATGCGTTTGCCATCCCCATCATGCACCGATCTGTAAAGCCTTTTGGATAGAGTTCCACGACTGTAGATCCTGGCGCCATAAACAACATATTCGTGTGCCCTGCGCCATGTGGGCCAATCAAAACCACGGTGTCCTGCATCAGGCTAATCTGCTCTTTGAACGGCAGTAACTCCATCACCGCTTCACGAACGGGCATGTTGAAGCTCTTTAGACTGCTAACGAGCTCTGAGTGTTCGGCGTATTCCCTTTTCCCGACTCTTTTAATAACGGTAATTCCGGCTTGCTGGCGATGAGCTGGAAACATGCCAGCAAGATAATCACGCAGAGACAGAAGTTCTGACCACTGGCCTATGTTTTTGGGCCGAATATGGACCAGAGGCCTGACCTCTGCTGGAATCTCAGCCGTATTCTCTACTACATGTATGGGCCGGCAAGAGAACAGTTGCACGATGCTGGCAAATTTTCCCTTGTACCAGAGTTCGCACTCTTTGCTGGCAAGGCGATCTGAATCCCGCAGCTCGCGGTACAGTCCCATTGCAGACTCTGTGATGAAGTGGTAATAATTCCCGTATTCGGGAATGGATAGCTGCATCGAACGGCTTCTCCCAAGAGTTGATCCATGTTGCCAACTTTTTATCCCATAGTCAATCTATGGCGTGAGCGCAGAGCTGCCTGAAGCTCAGGGGAGAATGTTCTGGATCGTTCGGCGTTGTTGCACAGAATTCGGGTAGTCGTGGAGTGTGGTTGTAGCCGTAGCGCTCCGTGCCGTCGACGCTCTGCATCCGCACCATCCGGTTCTGCACATCGTAGCTCATGCGCATCATGGGAAGCAGGACGATGTTGCCGTTGGCGTCGTAGCTGGTGTCGTCGCTCAGCATCCAGTTGGTCTCAGGATCGTGCCGCACCTCGTGGGAGTAGCCCTGCCCCTTGGTGACGGCCTGCTTGGTCCGGTTGCTGAAGCTGTCGTACTCGAAGCCCAGGCCCCACGCCGAGTCGTCGGTTTCGGCGCTGGCGACCCGGCCATGGTTGTCGTAGTCGTAGGAGACCGACCTGCCCGCAACATGGTCGGTTTCGCTCAGCACTTTACCGTCATCCGACCGGTACGCATATTCGAGATCGACCGAGGGAAGCTGCCCGTTGTTTGTCGTTGGATCGGCCGGAGCGGCGATCAGGCGAGTGAGCCGGTTGCGGGTGTTGTACTGATATCCCTCGACCAGATACTTCCCTTCGCTGCTGGCAAGCAGCTTCATGGAGGTCAAGTGGCCCAGCGCGTCGTAGGCGACGTCCTTGACGATGGAGTCGGAGGCGGTTGCAACTCCGTTCAGCCGCCCCATGGAGTCGTAGGTATAGGAGAGCGACGGGTCCCCGGACGGATAGGTCACGGAGGCAATGCGGCCCTCGCCATCGTACGCAAGCTGCAGCACGAGGTCGGCCTGCTTGCCGCCGCGGTCCACTCTGAGCCGCTTGGCAGTCACCTGGCCGGAGACGGTGTAGCTGTACATCTCTGTCATGAGGCCCGGCCACAAGTCCGCGCTGCCCCACTGCACAGCGGTAAGGCGCCCCTGGGCGTTCTGCGAGAAGGCCGGATCGAATGGATTGGTGTCGTGATAGTAGGAGTAGGAGTCGTTTGGCTGTAGTACGCCTTTGTCATTGAAGCGGGCGACCGACGTGATCCGCTTGTATATGTCCCGCGTGTAGACGTGCTTCTGCCCCTTGGCGTCGGTGTGCGATGCCATGGTCCCATCCGGATTGTAGACGGAGGTCTTCGGGCCGCTCTCGGCATGGTGCGTCATCACGACCCGGCCGCCGGCGTCGTAGGCGAAGCTGCGCTTCTGCGTGACATTGGGCCGGGGCATGAGGACCGAAGTCAGTTTCCCCAGGTGGTTGTATGAGTACAGGGTCTCCAACTGCGAGGTGCCGCTCGCATCCGGCATGATCACCTTCTGGATTTGGCCGTTTGCGTTGTGGATGATCTTCTTCCAGCGGCCTGCCGGATCGGTCGTCTTCACCGTGCTCCCAGAATAAGAGAACGTTCTTGGAGCGCCCGTGGCGGCCGTATCCTCAGATGTCTTCCTCCCAAGATCGTCGTATGCGATGTTGAGCCATTGCGGTTCGGCCCCCGCTGCATGAGGCAACGACTTCTTGATCAGCCTACCCGTGGGCGAGTTTGCCGCCGGCCCATAGACGTGCTCCACCGTACTCTGGGTGCCAGACGCGTCTCCCGATTCGGTCTTGATCACGCGACCGAATCCGTCGCGCGTGGCTTTCTTCCATCGGGCATTCGGGGTGGTGGTCGTCGCGCGGTCATTCTCATAGATACGGCCAACAGCTAGACCGTTGGAGAATGCCGTCACGGCAGGTCTCCCCAGATTGTCATAGAACTGGGCCGTCTGGTTCCCGTTCGGCGTCGTAATCTTCGCCGGTTTTCCGCCAGCATACTCAACCTGCATCCCAAGGTTCTCGTTGCCGTTCGGGATGACCATGCCAAGATGGACGTTGTTGCTTCCCTCTGCGGGAATCAGGGAGACCTGTCCCTGAGTGCTGTCCTGGACCACGCTGGGCTTGCCGGTGATATCGTATTCGATCCGGTGGTATACCCCACCCACATAGCTCTCCGTTACATTGCCCCGCACCGTGTTCCCGGTATGGAACGTCGCCGAATCATGCTGCGTCAACCCTGGACGGTCGATCAACGGAGTGGTGTCGTACTGCACGCTGTGGGTCTGCGACCTCTCGCCGTTGCCTTCCACGGTCGTCGTGAGCCGCCGGTTTAGCATATGGCGATCGATATAGGCCTGGTCAGTCACATGCGTGTGCGTGGTAGTCCGGGCCGGACTGTCATTCTTTTCATACTCGAAATGCGAGTGCGAGGTGACATTTCCGAAAGCATCACGCGCGACCTGATGGCTCGCCGTCTTTTGACTGGGAGTGCCAGGATCAAGCACAACCGTGTGCTTCGAGACATAAGGAATGCCGGCGTCCGTGCTGCTCCATACGAGGGATTTCGAGCGGGCAACCTTGCCTGCGCTCAATGCCTCCACAGCCACGACGTGTCCGAGGTACGGCGAGCCGCTCTCGCTGAAAAATGTCCATCTCTTCTGCGCGCTACCGGTCGGTTCTGTGAGGACCATTGATCCATGCACGGCCCCGCTGCCGTCTGACGAATCCCGGTCAAACGAATGTGTATGCGAGTTCGTCGGCGAATAGGGGTCTGACAGCGAGCGGCTCGACACCTCTCGGATGCTCCGGCCATCCTGAAAGCTGGATGTTCGATAGTTCCAGCCGAGAGTCCCTCCGAGCGGCTTTTGCGCCTGGGTCAGCTCCCCGTATCCGTTGTATTGAAAAGTGTGCTGTAGCCCGGTGCCATTTGTCACAGAAACGAGCATGGTGACCAACTCGCCTCCCGCGTTGTCCTGTGTGAACGGCGAGGACACACGTTGTTGCGCATAAGAAAACGTATAGTTCTCCATGCTGCCTACCGTGTTCACGATCGAGATCAGCCGTGGATGCAGGTCAGAGTTGTATATGAAGAGATAACTGAATGGAGCGTTCCCGGCAAAGCCTGCCCGGGCATCCTGGATCTGCGATATTCTTCCACTCGAATTGTGCCCCACCTGACCCATCCCGGCCAGGTAACTGACCAGAACCTGATTGCCATTTGTATCCTGAATCAGCGTCGGATATAGCGTCCCCGCGTCCGCTTCGTATGGACCTGCGACAGAGCCGAATGTCATGGACGAACCATCCACAAACCAAAGTGTCGACTGAGCCGGGTCCCAGGTAATGTAGTGCCCATGCAGCGAACGCCATACGCTGCCGTTTTGAGTCATGTGGTACTCAGCGCTCGTGCCGTCGATGAACGTAAAGCCAGTCGGTGTGCTACCGGTCATCTCAGGGACTATGGACGCGATCTGCACACGCCACCCATATCCTGCGCCAGAATCGCTGCCGTAAGATTTCGGCCCCGCCAGCCCCTGCTTCCACATCTGCGAGTTGTAGCTCAGATGCACAGCCGCGCCACAATTTCGACTCTGCGCCCGCAGCAAGGCAAAGGAATAGGAAAGGTTGCCCGAGAGAAGGTCAACCCTTTCACCGCCATGTCCCCAGTACGCCCCGTTACTGCGAACGCCTACGCGACGGATGTCCCCACCTTCACCCGACACCGCTTGGCCTTGAGCATCGCTGCCCGAAAAAATCAGAAAAGGAGAAATCCTAGTGGCCGCAGCCAGACCAATGCCCAATTTCCCAAAGTTACGCCGTGAGATCATCATGAGCCCTTTAGTTACAGAAATAACTTCTCTACAATCTGCAAAACTCTGAGCTATGGGAGAATATTTGGATCGAACAATGAGACAAGTTTACGCTGCACAAAACCAATCTTTTCAACTGGGAGAACACTATTGAGAAAAGCGACGCCGTGTCAAGCAAAATGATAAAAAAATAATATGTGACGTAGCGCACATTCGGATGCGATGAGCTGATGATCGATTGTGCCGCATATCCTCAAAATGTCGCTTCCCGCCTTCAAACCTGGCGTATTTTTACCCACAACGTTCATGAAAAGCGGTCTCCAGAACCTCATGAGGGCTGTGGAAAAACAGGCGGTGCGGATTCGATTGTGCTTTATCGTACCCCCGTCGTACAATCGCACGCACACAGAACTGAGATACGGCTTTGGTAGTGTGTCGAACCCTGATCCTGAACAAAACTGAAAACAGTTATTTTGTAGAGCGTGTTTCATAAACACCTGCGCAGGGTAATCCAGAAGCAGGCGAGATAGAAGAAGGCTCTATAGGTAGCGATCAGATGCTCATGGCGAACCAGCAACCGGCGGAACTGACCGAACCACGCGTTGGTCCGCTCGATGATCCAGCGGCGTTTGTATCGCCGCAGCTTGCGCCCATCTTCATAGCGCCGGTGCTTGTTGTTGCTCCGGTAGGGCACGATCAACTCGATGCCCCGCTTCTTCAGCCGTTCGCGCAGCGGGTCGGAGTCGTAGGCGCGATCTGCGATCACCCTTTTCGGCTTCTGTCGCGGACGGCCTTTGGGGTGGGGGACGCGGACCTCTTGAAGCGTGGCTTCCGCAAGCGTAGCTTCTCCCGGAGAGGCACTTTCCAGCCGAACTCCCAGCGGAAGACCCTGACCGTCGACCAGTACCATCCACTTCGTGCCCTTGCCACGCTTGGTTTTACCGACTGCGGAGCCCCTTTTTTCGCCGGAGCGAAGCTGCCGTCCAGAAAGCACTCGTCCCATTGCAGCAGTCCTTCGCCGTCGAGCGCTCCCAGCAGTGCGCGCCACGCATCCAGCCACACGTCTTGCTCTTCCCACTGCTTCAGCCGCCGCCAGCAGGTGGGTGGAGAGGGATACTTGTCGGGCAGAAACCGCCATGCCGAGCCGGTTCGCAAAATCCAGAGAATGCCCTCGAAGCAGGCCCGGTTGCAAGCCCAGGGGCGTCCCCGGTTGTCCTTGCGCCGCTTCGGCTTAGGCAGCAGCGGCTCGATCATCTCCCACTGCGCATCGTTCAACAGCTCCAATCGCTTCTTGCTCATACAAGAAGTTCATCAAAGCAAAATCCTCATGCAAAGAACCTAGCTTGAGACCGTATCTATTTATGAAACACGCTCTATGATGTTTTATTCGGATTTGGAGATAGGGTGGATTGTGAAGAGACCGAAAATTGGGATTGTAGGGCACGGTGTCGTCGGTAAAGTACATCAAGAGGCATTCCTTGCAGCCAATATAGAGACTGTGGTCTTCGACAAGTTCGAGACGCAGTACTCTGGACTGGCCAAGGTTGAAGCGGTGAATAGCTGCGACCTGGTTTTCATTGCTGTGCCAACACCATCCAGACCGGACGGCTCTTGCGACGTAACAGCAGTGGAAGAGGTTGTTGGATGGGTCAATCGGCCCATGTGCATCAAGTCAACCATCCCGCCCGGCACGACGGACCGTCTCATCGCCAAATCCGGAAAGCAAATCGTCTTCAGTCCTGAATACACGGGGGAGACGGCCTTCCATCCGCACAAAGCACGCCTTTCCATGGACGTTGTGGCCGTCGGCGGGCGCAGGGATACGGCTGAGCTCGTCGTGAATATCTACACTCAGGTTTTGGGTCCAGAGCCCGTCTATATCATTACAGATGCTGTCACGGCAGAGCTTGCCAAGTACATGGAGAACTGCTTCTTTGCTACCAAAGTCGCCTTCGTCGCTCAGTTCCTGCTGCTCGCACAGTCGTTTGGTGCAGACTTCACCACAATGAGAGAGATTTGGGCTGCTGACACCCGCGTTGGACGATCGCACAGCACGGTTGTTGGCTCTCCCGGCTTTGCTGGGCGGTGTCTGCCTAAAGACCTTTCTGCCATTCTGGTTGCAGCTAAGATTGCGGGATGCAAGCCTCAGCTTCTTGAGGCCGTGGATGCGTTCAATAGATCGCTTAGAGACGATCTTGCGCAGATTGAGTGATCGATCAGTGCTCTCTCTTGTTCCGGCAGCTTGCGATGACAGGTATGTAGTAGATAGATTGTTTCTCAATGACCGTAGACGATTGGAAAACCGCGAGGCAAGGCCCAAGGATATGCTTCGTTACGGACCGGTACCCGCCCGACATTGGCGGAATCGCCTGCTCTGCCGGGCGCCTGGTCTCCCACTTGGTTAATGCTGGGTACGATATGCATGTTTTCGTGCGTAGTGACATCCCGCCGCCGGCAACCAACGGCTTGGGGGGAATGCACCCTCTCCACATTTACCGAGTGCCATCCGATCCCATGCGGCTGCGAGCAGCGATCAACTTCTACCACGAGCGGGTCGGCTTTGACCTTTTTCATGGATTCTCGATTCCCTCGGCATTTGCCTGCCTCTCAGTTGCCGTGCGCCGTGGGCTGCCGCTGATCGCAAATATAGGCGATTTCAGTGGCCAGTCGTACCAAAACAGGGAGTCGCAAGTTGTTTTCGGTCACGCCTCGTGGATTATTGCCAGTACGATGGCCAGTCTTAGCCGCGCTCACAGAATTGTGGACATTGCGCCCAAGTCATCCGTTATTCCCATCGGAATCGATTCAGTCCAAGTAGTGCGTTGGTTCCTTGAAGCGGCCGATCGAGGAACCGTGGGTATGGTTGGAACCTTGCACGCGGAAGAAAATGTAAAAATACTGGCGCAAGCATACACACAACTCGATCGTGGTGTAAGGCGGCATTTGATGATTGTGGGAGACTGTGACCCAACTGCGACAGGATATCAGGACAATCGATTGCGTGTGGAGTGGTTGCTGAGGTCATTGAATATCGCGGATGAATGCATTTGTTCAGGCCATGTCCCTCACTCTGATGTTTCCGTATATCTGCGGAGAATGCACGTGTTCGTACTGGCTCCTGAACATCCGGATCTATCTAATTCACTATTGGAGGCCGCTGCCGTTGGCGTGCCCATTGTAGCAACCGAAGTTGAGGGCATCAAGAACATGTTCAGTCATGAAATAAACTGTCTTGTTGTGCCACCATATGACCCTAGAGCACTTTCGAGAGCTATAGAGACAATTATGCAAGACGATTCGTTGGCTCGCCATCTTGGAGACGGAGCCCGTAAACTCGCGGAGACTATGACTGCAACCGCCGAGCAGACAGAGTATTGTAGGGTGTATGCCAATCTACTGGATCGTCAGCTCCTGAAGTCCTATTGCTAATATAGCAAGTCGATTATAGAAAGCGGCCCATTCGTCTTCAGAACACAAGTTGGAGTTCCAGAATGATCGGTTCTAGACAAAGATTGGCACGCGTAAGATGAGTATTTCAGGAGATGCTCCATGAAGTTCAAGATACTCGATGTGCAGTGGCACATAGGTCATCAGTATGAAATGCTCAAATTCCCGTTTGTAGAGTGGAGTTGGCTGATGCAATACAAGCGTCGCGGTTTCTCCAAGTCCATTCGCGGAGATATTGGTAATATGTTCGAGTATGTATGCTGCTACGAGCCAGGAGTCTACGATGCCGCCATTCTGCATTTAGACCAGGATTGTCTCGATCCTCTTTTGTGGGAGGTTGGCAAAGGATCGGTTTATAGAGACATGAACGAGATAATCGACGATATTCCGAAAATTGTCATTATGCATGGGACGCCATATCGCCCGGAAGGTCGCGTCCCATACAACGATCCACAATGGATGATTGACCGACTACAGCAAATACTTGGTAATAATCACATGATCGTCAATTCTCTACAGGCGGCTCGCCAGTGGCATTGTGGTATACCAATTATCCACGGTTTGGACCCTATAGAGTGGTTTGACCTTCCGAAGTATCCCCGCGTCGTGACAACTCTTTCGCCATCAGGAATGCCCTCGTACTATGATCGCGGTTTTCTTGACGAGGTGAAGACAGCATTGAGACGTCGTGACATCATTCACTGCCAGATTGGGGTAGATTGTTTTCCAGGTAGCTGGGATGAATATCGAGAGCTGATCGGCCGTTCGCTCATTTATTTCAATCCGACTAAGGAATCACCGATGCCAAGGGCAAGAACCGAGGCCATGCTTTCAGGGGCTTGCATCATAACCACGCCACATCACGATGCAGATACCTTCATTCAAGATGGTACTAACGGATTTTTGATTGAACGTGACCCTGAATATGTAGCCGACCTCATCGAAAGCTTGATATGTGAACCTGACCGCGCGATTGTGATCGGCCAGAGAGGCAAGCACACCGCGCAGCAGATCTTCGGGTGGGAACGCTTCGCAAGGACATGGGAGGACCTTTTGAGCGAAGTAACCCTAGCGCACAAGACGGACGTTGCTTGAGTTGATAGGATAGGAGATATTGGCGGAGGCGTTATGGCGTCTGATCGTGTTGGGTTCCTTACATTTGAACAAATGCAGTCCAGGCAGAATTTCGGTTCTACTCGAATCCGAGCCTTGAGTTTATTGAACTACTGGCCTGAAGCCGAGTTGTTTCGGATTGGACGGTGCTATGCGACGGTCATTTTTCAAAAAGCCTACTGGGTTGAATATGCCGAGAAATTCGACGGAGTCAAGATTCTCGATCTATGCGATCCGGATCTGCTGCACTGGGGTTCCCACTGCAAAGCTATGGCAGACACGTGCGACGTTGTCACCACATCCACCAAGTCTTTAGCGGATATAGTTTCGCGCTATACAGCCACTCCGACGTTTTGTATCCCGGACCGAGTCGATCTGAATAGTGTTCGCGGACTGCGCAAATGTCATTCAGAAAATGGACCTACTCGTACTGCGGCGTGGTTTGGATACAGTATGAACTTCCCGTCATTGGACTGCGCTGTTCCTGAGTTGTTGCTACACGGTATAAACCACTTGATCGTCGTTGCAGATTACGACAAGCCATACTGGTTGCCCCTTGAGTTCTATGGAACAATGCGGGTTACCAACTATGTCTGGAACATTGAAACCGTGTACGGACATTTATTGGAGGCGGATATCGTGCTGAACTACCGCCTTGACTCTGGCCGATGGAGGTACAAGTCGAATAACAAAACGATCCTAGCATGGGCTCTCGGTCTACCTGTTGCTCACTCAGTCCGCGAGCTTGCGGCACTACTTTCCGAAGAGGCCAGGATTCAGGAAGCCGACATGCGGTATCAGGAAGTCCAGCGCGACTACGACGTGTCACAGTCAGTTATCGAGTATAAATCGTTGATTGCGCGCATTATGACGCAGAAGAACGGTCAATTTTCTGCACCTACACAACCTGGTGGTTAATCCATCCAACTGAACGGAGCTTAATCAGTGACCCGATGCGGTTCTCTTGGTTTTAGTGGAACATCACAGTATACGGAAGCTAGCGGCGAGATGTTTGGCGCGAACGTCGCGGAGCTCCATCTAGCCCATGCCCTTCTTGAGGAATCTCAGGCGTTGCAATGGGACATATGGAGCAACGAGGTTCTCCCATCATTGACCAAGACGCACGATTCCCGGCAACATCCACCCGATGCAAGCGTACTAAGGCGGCAGCACGGAGAGCGGGTGCAAGTGCGTTCCCTTGCAATGCTTCCTGAAGTTCTTGTAGATCAACGTTACATGTTCTTGTCCAACACTGCGATGTTCTCCCGCATTAGTGATTTCCGCTCGCAGCTAGACGCTACTCGTATGCCGATTTGTGCTCTCACGCATTCTCTTTACACAAAGGAGCTTTCATTTGGCTATAGTTGGTTGTTGCTCTCGGCAGAACCCCACGATGTCATCGTTGCAAGCAGTAATGCAGCGCAACAAACCTTGGAGAACTGTTTTGCTACTGCGGTCGAGCGGATCTCTGAACGAATTCCAGGGGCGGCAAACCAAATAAGGGCACCTCGAATCGTAAAGATTCCATTTGGAACTGAGATTCCCAAGCAACAAGATCTCAATCGTGAACACGCTCGCTCTTTGTTGAAGATTCCTGTAACAGCCTTTGTGATTCTATATTTTGGTAGGATTACTGAGGAGTACAAAGCGGACCTAGATCCATTGTTGCAGGCCGTAAAATGCCTGGATTCTCATGGATGTAATCCATGGCTAGTGTTAGCAGGGCAAGTTTCAGATCGAGCTTATATGTTGCATCTTGAACGGCGACTTGTTGCTCTTGGTTTGCGCGAAAAGTGCATTTGCTTGGAAAACTGCCCGGAGTTTCTTAAGACTCCGGTGTATGCAGCATGTGATGTGGTGGTTTCACCGGCTGACTCTATTCAGGAAACATTTGGTCTCACAATTCTGGAAGCCATGGCACACTCCAGGCCCATCATTGCTAGTAACTGGAGCGGGTATCGCGACTTGGTGGAAGATGGAGTCACGGGCTTTCTGATACGAACAATATGGCCGAGCGAGGCTTCCGAGGCGGCATCTATTATGGCGCCAACTGCTTCTCCCTTAACCACGGCACACTATTTGGCTCAACGTACCACTATCGACTGTGGTGAACTTATTGACAGACTAACGCTATTCGCGAAGCAACCTGGACTTGGAATTCTAATGGGGAAGACTGGGCGTGCGAGAGTGGAAGAACAATATGCATGGCCGCTAATCGCTAGCAGGTTTCTAGCACTATGGGAAGAGCAATTTGTACTCGCATCCAAAAAACATCATGACTATAGAAGGAAGATATTTGATAACTTTATTCATTATGCAGATGTAATACTATCCCCCACAGATATTCTCTGTCGGATACATGGGGACGACAGCACAAATGCTGGCACTTTGGATTCTTTTAGTTTTCATAATGACCACGCTCGCGCGCAGGTTCTCCAACTATTAGAAATGACATCTACGGTACCTATACAGATTGGCGAATTGCGACAGGGTGGGTATGATCTTGATTGCATACTATGGCTTGCAAAAAAAGGACTACGTCGCATTGTAAGGATGCCGTCTTGAAGATATATTGCCAACCACCTGTAATGCACACTGCTAGGATAACGGTCCCGGACCGCGAGAACACGAACACAACCTGTAGTGGCTACCTGAGTGAAGTGAATAACCACCTTATGTTATTTTATGTGGCACAGTACAAATTCCACTGCTCTCATAATTCGCTCAGGATTTATTGAGTAACTCTTGACATCGCGAACAACTCGTCCGAGCTCATCTGATCGTCTTCGTGACGCTTGCACTATTCTTCTATCCGGCCATCCAGCCTCTATAATGCATTGACGAATTTCTGCGCTAGGTTCACGGCCAAAGACCCCCGGAACTTCCGATTCAATTTCGATAAGTTCATGTCCGAAGACATCTGCCACGGCCTTAGCTTGCCAATTGGAATATCCTTTCGGAAAAAGCTCAATTATGTTCCCTCCGGCTGGCATAAATACCTGATTCATCGTTCCTGCACCGTGCGGGGCTATTAAGATACTTGTACCTCTCATGATATTTACCTGAGATGCAAACGGCTCAAGTTCCATTTGTACAACTCTTACTGGGATCTGAAATTCTTGCAGTTTAGCCTCAAGTTCGTCGGTCTCCAAATACATCCGCTTTCCAGTTCTTTTGATTATGGTTATTCCTTTTTGTGTTTCCACTACAGGTATACGGCCATCAAGGAATCTGACCATCGGTTTAAGCTTGTAGAAATCGATGCTGGAATTTAGTTGTACATGTTTCAATGTTTTAATGTCTGCGCCAATTGTTGAGGCATCCTTGAGATATGGTTTTACGGTCGGAATCTTCACAATTGGGTAACATGAGAACATTTGGACTATTTCATCATAGTTTCCCTGATACCATAGCTCACAAGCGAGAGACTCTAATATAGATTCCTTTGCCAACATATTATAGAGATCGAGTGCTGACTCACAGAGAAAATGATAATAACTGCCAAATATGGGGACAAAGTATTTTGCATTAGCAATCCCGGTATCATGGCTCATCGACTATTCTCCTCTTCATGTTTAGCAATTGCATGTATTACGCACGTTGGCTTGTTCGATCTCTGTATCTCGTGTGAGTTAGTGTAGCGCAAACGGTGAAGGGGCTTGTGTCTCGCAAAATCCTGTGGCTCGCCAAAGTGTGCCATGACGGCAGAAGCAGGAGGTAGGAATGTAGACCGAATGCAGCAGCCTTGCTGCATGGAAGATTGAGGCGGGCCCCCCGGGTGCGGGTTGCAGGATCAGCCCTCAAACCATCCGGCGCTGCGTGGGGATAAGCTCCCAGGTGTTGAATAGACCGGGAAAAAGCGAGTAGAACTTGTCGGGTAAGTTCCAGGAAGACGAACGAGAGTGAACCGCAGATGTTCTGTCGAAAGGCACACAACCGTCATCGAAACCGGGCCTATTTGGCAGCCTGGGAACAAGTCCGGCAGGAGCCTGTTTACGGGCGGACGGTGACCGGCAGATAAGCGGCGCGAGCCTGGAACAGGCTTTCAGCGGAACACGGGAACCTGGCGCTGCGATGCCAAGGGAGAGACCCACAGGGGAAGCCCCCGTAAGGGTCAGAGTCCCGAGGTGGAGCGAAGGGGCGGATCGGCCTGTAGTAGTGACGAAACCCGGTAATGCGGGTGGAGCGAAGGGGCCGAACCGTCCGGCCTCGGAAATGGATCAACCTGCAAGGGGAGGAGTCCAGGCCTGAGGCGAAGCCGTATTGTCTTTCCAAACAACTTGTCATGGCGGCGTGGTGGTTGGTGAGAGCCAACCGTGGCGCGACCGGGGTGGATGGAAAATCTCTGACGATGTTCGAGGAAGGCCTCAAGGGAAACCTGTACAAGGTCTGGAACCGGATGTCGTCTGGGAGTTATTTCCCTTCGCCGGTGCGATTGGTAGAGATACCCAAGGGGAATGGGAAGATGCGTCCTCTGGGGATACCTACGGTGTCGGATCGCATTGCGCAAATGGTGACGAAAATGGTTATGGGGCCGTTTGTGGAACCGAGGTTCCATGCGGACTCCTACGGCTATCGACCTGGTAAGCCGGGGTTGGACGCAGTGGGCAAAGCACGGCAGCGATGCCTAGACATGAACTGGGTCATCGATCTGGATATCCAGGACTTCTTCGGAAGCCTGAATCACAGGTTGATGATGAAGGCGGTGCGGGATCATACGGACTTGAAGCGGGTTCAACTGTATGTGGAGCGGTGGCTGAAAGCGCCGTTGCAGAGGACAGATGGCACACTACAGGAACGGTTCTTCCACTGGAGCGTGGGACTAAAACCTGCGGCTGGGCGGTAAGAGGTAAGAGCCGTATGAGTCGAGAGGCTCAAGTACGGTTCTGCGAGAGCGTGAGGGTGAAATCCTCTCGCGCTACTCGACAGTAGATGTGCGCTCAGTCACAATTACGTCGTAATTGAAAGCCACGATAAACTTTACTACTTTTCTCAAAATATGCTTGACAAGGTGTCGTACTCCTTGTAGCTTCTGCCTAAAGCAATGAAAACGCACCGCCTAAGCAACGTCAACTTGTCCAACTGAATCTGTGGAATTCTCCCAATACTCCCAGAACTCGCATATCTGAGCTGAATCTACGTTTTGTCTTGCGATGAGGCAACGTTGTAGTGTGCTGTCTTTGACAGCAGAGATGTGCGCTTGGATTGGATTGGCGCAGGTCAGCGCTCAAGCTCCATCAGGCGTGTGCGGGATATATCCCAGGTCCAGAGTTTCGCAGACTGTAGAGCAATTATTTCTGTAGTTAAGGGGCCATGATGATCACGAGGCGTGACTTTGGAAAGCTAGGGGTTGGTGCGGCTGCGGTCGTTAAAATTTCACCCTATTTGCTGTTTTCTGGCGGTGATGCTCATGGTCAAACAACGTCGGGTGAAGGCGGAGATATCCGCCGCGTGGGTGCTCGCAGCAATGGGACGTATTGGGGACATGGCGGTGAAAGGGTTGACCTGCTCTCGGGCAATCTTTCCTATTCCTTTGCCTTGTTGCTGGCGCAGAGTCGCAGTTGCGGCGCGTCTGTGCGTCTGAGCTACAACTCCCAGATGTGGAAGCAGGGACTGGCTGGACCGAAATCTTATGGCAGTGATTCAGGCGCAGGCTATGGGTGGCGTGTCCAGATCGCGTCGATAGTTCCCGAGATGAGTGGCAGCAATGTAATCGGCTATACGTTCATCGATGGCACGGGCGCAGAGTATCGAATGACTCAAGATGGCAGCGTCTGGCGTTCGCTGCATGGGCACTACATTACCTGGGATCCGGCTCAGTCGGTGCTTTGGTTTGCGAATGGTTCGTCCATGAAGTTTGGCTCTGTCGCGGGTCCGCACGAAGCGGATGCAGGGACGCTGTATCCAACGCTGGTTCAGGATACCAACGGCAATCAGGTTCTGGTCAGCTATCTGGCAGGGATGGGTCAGACGGGGAGCAATTCGAGTGGAAGAATTTCGCAGATCCAGGATGCCCGCGCGGGCTTTTCCGTGAGTGGTCAATCCAGTTACGTCTTTATATACAGTTCCGATCCGCAACCGCGACTGCTATCGATTGTGAATACGGTAGGCAGCATGGAGAACTATACGTTTTCGTATGCGCCGCAGCGCGTGTCCTCGCCGTTCATACAAGGCAATGCGGGGGGTGAGTTGGTGACCATGCTCGCTTCTGTGACAAATGGCACCGGACTGCAGCACACGTTTCAGTACAACGGATACGGGGAGCTGACCCAGGCGCAAAAGCCGCTCGGAGGGACTCTCGGCTGGAACTATCGAACATACAGCTTTCAGGATGGCCGGAGCATCCGAGAGGTGTCGAGCCGCTCCCTGTCAGACCCCTATTCGCCGACGAACTCGTACACGCATTCGTTTGGCCGGGATTCGTCAGACGGCAGCGGCACCGTGCATGGATCGATGATCCTCACAGAGCCGACCGGAAGCGCGCAAAAGAAATGGACATTTTCCAGCCAGAGCGGTTCGCCGTACCTCGGACACGCCGTGGCTGTGGAGGCATTGAGCGCAGGCAAGGTTGCCCGTTCGAAATCCCTTGTGTGGAGCAGCACGGACGCTGGCATCCCTTATGTTTCAAATCACAGTGTAGTGCTTGATCCGGGCACACCCAGCCAGCAGACCGCGAGCCATCGGATCTCCCGGGACGCCTTCGGCAATCTCACCAGTCACTCGCTGTTCGACTACAACAAGAGCGATACTCCGGCACGGGTCACCACTCACGCGCATGTGACAGACCAGGCCTATCTTGACCGCCATATTCTGAACCGGCGGAACTCGACCACCGTGGAAGGCAACGGCGAGAAGTCTCAGATTCACAGCCTGCAGTATGACACCACGCCAATTATTGACCGTCCAGGGCTGACGCAGCATGATTCATCGACGTTCAATACAGGAAACACATTGCGCGGCAACGTAACCGAGAGCTATGTGGGTGGGGTATACCATCGGATTCAGTACGACATCACCGGCACCCCTAGCGTGGTTCAGGACAGCACTCAGGGGCAGGTCTCCTTTGTTCCCGCGGCAGGCAGCAATAATGCTCGGCTTGGCATGGTCATCCCGAACGGCAATGAGAACCTTGGGATGCAGGTTGAATACGCTGGTGGAAAACCGGCGAAGATAACGACGCCGAACGGTAACAAGACAGCCCTCTCCTATGATGCTCTTGGGAGACCGTCTGCGACGGCATACTCCAACGGTCGTGTTGTTGGCCATATCTATGACAATGACCGCGCGACGACCACCAACCCGAATGGCCGCTGGACAAGAGCTACGCGCGACGGTTTTGGTCGTGTGATCAAGACTGAGAGGGGAGATGCGTCCGGTACGCAGAGCTCCGTGGAACACGTCTATGGGCCGGTGGCCAACGCGCCCATGGGTAAGCTGCTCAAGAAGTCGCTGCCCCATGCACCGGGAGCGGATCCGCAGTGGGTCAACGTTGCGTACGACGATCTGGGGAGAAAGGTCTCTCAGGACTCGGCCAGCACGGGGACGCCGACAACATTCTCTTACTCCGGGAACTCGGTCAAGACGACCGATCCCGCTGGTCGCTGGAAGAAGGTCGTGCGCAACGCAAGCGGCAAGATCAAGAGCGTGGTGATGCCGGATGCGAGCGGCACCTCGCAGTTGGAGACCCAGTACTCGTACAACGCCTTGGGCAAACTGACCTCGGTTGCCATGCCACGGGCCAAAGCCACGCAGAAGCGCAGCTTCGCCTACGACGCCGGTGGCCGGGTCGTCATGAAGCACCATGCCGAGAGTGGCCCGAAGACCTCCGTCTACAATCCGGATGGGACCCTAGCGTCGATGACGGACGCCAAGGGGCAGAAACATGTGTACACCCGCGACGCCTACAAGCGGATCACGTCGGTCACCCGCTTCAATGCGAAGGGCGAACCGCAACCGAACGACTCCTACTCCTACTACCGCGACACCAACCCGTTCGACCCGGCCTTCTCGCAGAACACGCAAGGCCGTCTTGCCGCCGTGCAGTGGGGCAGTGCGGACTCGTTGCCGGGCCTCATGACGGAGATGTATAGCTATACCGTCTCCGGCCAGATGACGGCAAAGCGCCTGCGGCTGAATCGCGGCGGCCAGCAGGCCGACCTCGAACTGCACGTTTCGTACGATGGGGAGGGCCGCGTCGCGTCCGTGACCTATCCCTCCGGGGACCCGTCTCTTACCTATACCTACGATTCCATGGGACGGCTGAACGGAGTCTCAACCGCCTCCGACGCCGTCGTCAAAGACGTCGCCTACGATGCTTTGGGCAACTTGACTTCCATGCAGCTTCTTGCCAAGAGCGCAGGGCAGTATCTGGTTCAGGGATATGAGTACAACACCCGGAACCGGGCTACCCGCCTGATCGCCGCCCCAGCCGATCCAACTGTAGCCGACGGGCAGCTTCCCTCCGTCGATCTCGAATATAAGTATCGATCGGATGACGGAAAGCTGCTGACGGAAACGGATCACGTCGCGGGCAAGTCCGTCTCCTACGACTACGACAATCATGGCAGGATCGCCAGCGCCGAAAGCGGAGACTCGGCGTGGGGTTTGAAATACGATTACGACGAGTTCGGCAACCGGACCAGCCAGACGGTGACCAAGGGACAGGGATACTCCCACGAGGCGCGGCACGACCCTGCGACCAACTGGATGTTGGACGACAGCACCGATTACGACGCCAACGGCAACATCGTTCTGCTGCCGAATATGCATATGAGTTACGATTCGCAGAACCGGCTGGTCCGGGTGGACGGCATCAATGGGTCGGATCGGTATGGCTACAACCACAAGAACCTGCGCGTCTGGACGCGGGCGGCCGACGGCAGCGAGAGCTTCTCCTTCTACCATGGGACCAGGAATCTCGCGACATATACTCTGGCGACGGATGCCTCCGGCAACCTCTCCTTCAGCGTCGTCAAGACCAACATCTACTTTGGCAAGCGCCTGGCGCAGTCGGGAGGAGATGTCGCCGTTGCCGACCGGCTGGGATCGTCCCGCGCCTGGAGCGCGAAGCAGGGCGCGAAGACGGCCAGCTACACCCCCTTCGGCGAGAAGGTGCAGGGGCAGGACGACGCAAATAGCAAGTTCGACGGGTATGAGGAGGATGTCGCCACCGGCCTCAAGTACGCCGAGCAGCGCTACTACTCCAGCACGCTGGGCCGCTTCATGTCTCCCGACCCCTACGAGAAGAGCGCGCATCTGGCCGAACCCAATAGCTGGAACCGCTACGCCTTCGTCTCCAACGACCCCATCAACCGCACCGACCCGCACGGGCTCAACGACGGGAACAGCGCATACAACAGTATTAGCTGGGACATCAAAAACGGGAACTCGAACAGCAACGTACCTCACCCCCCAGGCATGGTCGGTGGGTCTGGAATATGGGGGGGGGCTGGATCAAACCCCAGTGATGGATATGGATATGGATGTAGCGGACCTGGCGGTGATGGCGGGACAGGTGGCGGCGACGGCGGGACAGGTGGCGGAGATGGAGATGGCGGAGGTGGCGGAACAGGTGGAACTGACGGCGGGGGAGGAGCCCCAAACACCAGCGTTGTTATAACTGATCCGGGGTTTAATGCTAACGGGGACGCTACTCAAAGTCTGCAAAATTTGAATGAGGCGGCGAACGCGGTCGAGCAAATTCTAGGCTCGGACAACAGCTGTTCTCAGCTTTTCAACAATTACCCATTACTTCCGGATCTTGGAATAGACCTCGCTGATCTCTTTGATGAAGCTCCTATTATTGTTACATCAAACAGTAATGACGGCACTGGCGTTGGAGCCTGGGTAAACAGTGGTGCTGAGCCGGGTGATCCGATCTATATCAATGCAATAGGACCAGCCTTTTCCACGGGATCAACATACCCTTTTTCTCTTATGGGGGGGCCCAGTGTTATAATGCAAGCCGGCTCGGTAGCATACGATGAATTAGCGCTTCTGCATGAATTCGCACACCAACTTCAGGTCATTCCGAATGACGCGGGAAACACTACAGTGAGTATCCTAAATAACATCGTGGTTTATAACGCTTGCCAATCATTACTAACCCCAACTCAATGAAAAGACATTATCGGATTCGATTTCGATGGTTGATGGCGGCTTGCACGCTATTTGTAGTTGCTTACGCGCTATTTGCAGTATCGTCCACATTGTCGCAAGAGGTCGCTTTAATTGGACAGTCTTCGGCAGCCACAGATGGTGCGCCCACTCCGGCACAGGAAATGTCCATAAACGGTCCGGCGGGACTAGCCTTTGACCCAAGATCGGAAGCCTTATTCATCGTAGAGTTGTTTGGGGGACGATTGCTTCGCCTTGACATCAAAAGAAAGAGTATTACGACGATTCCGATCCACAATCGGGCGGGCGAGTTCCCGGCGCAGAATGTAATAGAAGCGGATGCGTTGGAAAACTTGTTTATTGGAAATGCCGACGGTGAGCTCGATAAACTAAACATCTCCAACGGTAAGACAATCGTGCTGCAGTCTTCTGGAAATGCATCGGATGCCGGGCTTCTCAAAGGGCTGACGTCAATGGCCATTGACGGCCAAGGTAAAGTATTTGTCACAATCAGACACCAGTTGTTCTCGTGGGGACCCGGGGTTGGGCTGCAACCAGTCGCTGGGTCTGGCGTGGCGGGATTCCTCGGCGATAGTGGCCTAGCCCGTAATGCCAGACTTCAGTGGCCCAATGGAATTACTTTCGATGCTAGTGGCGACATTATTGTCGCCGATTACCAAAACTGCCGCATGCGAAAGATTGATGCCATAAAGCAGATCATCACCACGATTGCAGGAACTGGGAAATGCGGATCGTCTGGAGATGGAGGTGCCGCAGCCTTAGCGGAGGTGGATTATCCGAGTTCCCCTGTGATTGACCGAGAGGGAAACTTGTTTTTTATTGAGGGAGCTTCCAGCAGAGTGCGTCGCATTGACCGGAATGGTTCTATTACCACTTACGTCGGTACGGGCCACAGAGGCTCAACCGGCGATGGGGGACCCGCTAAGGATGCGACCCTCGAGAATCCTTCCGGCCTAGCCGTTGATGACCAAGGCAACTTGTACGTTGCCGATTTTGTAGCAAATCGAATTCGAAGAGTAGATGCAGCCACGCAACAGATTACTACCGTCGCTGGCAATGGACTCCCTGCTAGGATCGACTACACAATGTAACAAGAGCGTGTTTTACAAACACCTGCTGAGGTGTCATCTAAGAACTTGTTGAAAAAGGCGCGCGTTTCCGCAACTGGGGTGCACGCTCATTCGTCTAACCAACATGCGTGGAGATGAGCGGGTACAGGATGGGATGTTCAGTTATGTTTCGTTGGAGCAGCGGGTTCCGGTGGACCATCCGTTGCGCGCGGTTCGCAAGCTGACGGACGCGGTGTTGGCTTCGTTGAGCCGGGAGTTCGATGCGCTGTATGCGGACTCTGGCCGTCCATCGATTGCGCCGGAGTACATTCTGCGGGCCTTGTTGTTGCAGGTATTTTATTCGGTGCGCTCGGAGCGGCTGCTGGTCGAGCAGATCGACTACAACCTGCTTTTTCGTTGGTTCGTTGGCCTGGGCATGGACGATTCGATGTGGAACCACGCGGTGTTTTCCAAGAACCGCGACCGCCTGCTGACGAGCGATGTCGCGCAGCGCTTCTTCGCGGAGGTGAACCTGCGGGCGAAGAAGTTCATGAGTGACGAGCACTTCACCGTGGACGGCACGCTGATTCAGGCCTGGGCTTCGCAGAAGAGTTTTCGCGCAAAGGACGGCTCCGACGACGGCGATGGCACGGACTTTCGCGGCCAGAAGCGCAGCAATAAAACCCATGAATCGACCACCGATGCGGACGCACGGTTGTACAAGAAGAGCTATGGCAAGGAGTCGAAGTTGAGTTACCTGGGCCATGCGCTGGTGGAGAACCGCAACGGCCTGATCGCGGCAGCGATGGTCACCCAGGCCGATGGATTCGCCGAACGCGACGCCGCGTTGTTGATGCTGCACGAAAGGCAGAAGGGCCGCTCGCGACGCATCACCGTGGGCGCGGACAAGGCTTACGACACCAAGGATTTCGTGCGCACGGCGCGCGAGTTGAATGTAACGCCTCACGTTACAAAGAACGAGAAGGGCCGCCGCAGCAATCTGGATCGCCGCACCACGCGGCACGCGGGCTATGCCATCAGTCTAAGCCGGCGCTGGCTGGTCGAGAAGGGCTTCAGATGGCTGAAGCAGACCGGCCCACTGCGCCAGGTCAAGCTGCGCGGACTGGAGAAAGTCGACTGGCTGTTCGTCTTCAGTTGCGCCGCGCACAACCTGTTGCGACTGCCTCGGCTGATCGCGCAAAGACAACCGGCAACGCTCAGGGAGCAGTGCGCCTGAAGAACGGTCGAAGGCCAGAAATGGCCATCGACAAGTCTGCAAAAGCCGCATAAACACTCGCAAAACGCGAGATCCGAACCGATTCAGCCAACGGTACGACACAAATCGCCAATAAACCCGCACAGATCAACCGAATTTCAACATGTTCCTAGAGGCGAGCGAGTAGAAGAAGGCGCGGTAGGTGAAGAGCAGATGTTCATAGCGAAAAAAAACGGGCAGAACTAACCGAACTATGGGTATTCCGTTCGATGGTAGAGCGCCGTTTGTAAATGCGCAACTTTCGTACGCCCTCATAGCACCGGTGTCTCCTGTTCTTGCGGTACGACCCAGCGACCAACTGGATGCTGAACGGCGACACCAGTTACGACGCCATCGGCAACATCGTTCTGCTCCCGAACCTACAGATGAACTACGATTCGCAGAACCGGCTGGTGCGGATGGGCAGCGTCGCGCGATTGAGATCGACGCTGTCGCGAGTACGCTTACTCTTTGTTAGCAGTGCGAACAGAGGAAAGCCCGTGCGTCCGAGGCGATAACCGAAATTCCTGAAATATCGTTTGCAGGTCTTCGCGAGATGCGTTGGGATCGCCTTTAAGGCTATGTATGATGGCATGCTGGCGCTGAATAAGTACCTCCACGGAATATGGAAGTCCACGCCATGCACACGCAAATGGCTGACCGTAGTCCGAGTAATCTAAAACTCGGAAACCAAGAGAGCGGCAATACATCGACATCAGTACATCTTCTCCCGTGGGAAGACTGTAGAGCGCAGGAGCATGGGCCAGATAACCTGCGTCATGCATTGCTGTCAAAAGCGACCATGACATAGCATATCCCCCCCCTTGACAGTACTCCAGCCAGTAATAACGTCGCTTCATTGCTTCTTGCACTGGCTCTGCAATGGTCGAGCATGCGCGAAGATCGGCAGCAAGAAATAGATCGCCTCCCGTATATAGTTGAAGTGCCTCATCGGTAAGTGATGAGATATATTGCCACTGCTCTGAGGGCAATTTATGTACGATCTGAACCAAAGGCGATATTATAGTAGCCTCTTGACCGTAGGTTAGGTGCTCCCGCGCACTGGTCCTACCCAATGTTCCACATATTCCGTTTTCCGCATGCGAGTAGAGAAGAGCGCCTATTTTCTCGGTGAAGGGTGCTATCACCATTGAATCTGCATCGAGTTTCAAAATGAAATTGCCATGAAATCGCTCATGAATGTGCTGCATGCCGTAAAGGACATTGGCGCCGAGATACTTGCCAATCTTGTCGACTGGATGCTTTTGTCGAGGAACAACAGTACTTATACGATGATCGAATCTAGCCATGGTCGCCTCCATACCAGCAGCCACATCTGCACTATCGCATACTAGGGAGACATGTAAAAGGTCTGGCTCGTAATGGAATAGACTTACACAGAGATGGTGCGCTCCTTCTATGTCTCCATCACCGCTGCCTACTAATATCATAGCTACGCAACGGAGACTGCTCATTTTACCGACCTTTCTGCACTCGTCGTAAATAATTATACAGCATGTACTTATTAATTATTTAGAGAGTTGTCATCGGAGTCCATATCCAATATAAATGTACTATATGCTTGTCAACATAAAAGCGCTACACACATATAAAGCACTATCTGATGCGCCAAATATATTTACCTCATGTGTTATTAGTTCTTGTATCGGCCTGTTCGATCTCGCTATGAGAAAGTTAAATTCTGACTCCGCGCTCAATGAACGAAACACCATATCCGTAAACCTGAACATCTCACACAACGAATGAAATGATAAACATGTCCAGCGTTACATGGTTGACATCCCATTCTAAACATGTTCATCTCCACATACATTCTATAAAGAATCAAACTCGGCGTCAGCCGCAGAGCAGGCTCAATTATAGTGATTCATTAGAGGCTTCTCTGTCCAGACCCTCAGTAACTCGTTCGTCCATGACAGAGTGCCATGGAAATCTCAGAATATTTCCATTGACATATGCATTATTGGCGAACTCCTGCATCTTTCGTTCATATATTAGTCCATTAAGATCTTTATTACGCACCAGTCCCTGTGTGCCGCCAATGTTAGGATACCAATCTAGAATTATCTCTTCTCGGTGAACAAGTCGGAGCTTAGCACGCTTCAAGCACTTACTAAAGAATGTCTCTTCTCTCCCGTAGTGACCGGAGAAATCTTCGTCGTGTCCACCAATTTCAAAATACTTATCTCTAGACATAAGAATATTAATCGTCGCTAGACACCCGAACTCCCCGTTCTTCTTTTTGCGCTGAAACGTGTATGCAACATTATGGTCCGTTAGATCAAGCTGAAGTATTGCGGTCAAGGCATCCTTAGTGACAACGTGATCGATATCCGCACAGAGAACCCAAGGGGTCTTTGCTACATGGAATGCTAAATTACGCGCTCCCGCTATATTCCATGGAATATCATGATCAACCCGATAAATGTCTAGATTATTTCGCCGAAAGTCGTCGGATACTGGCAGCGGAGAGCAGTCGTCTATTACCACATACCGCGCTCTGCCAGCAGGATGCTCATCCCACGCTTTTTTATGCAGCGCCAGAATGCGGTGCTGATTGTAAAATATATGTGCGATTGTGACTTCCATTGTATTCCTTTTATTCAGAAATAATGCTTATTGTTCTTCTGCATTAGACGCGATTAGCTGGATCTCACGATTGTGCAATTCAAGAACATCGGGCAGTCTCATCTTAGATGTCCTGACATCATAAACAAACAGATGAGTAGTTCTAATACTGACTCCTTTGTCAACATATTACAGTGACTGGATGCTGACGAAAGAAAGAACCGCGTCAACTCTTGCCACGACAAAGGTTCGTTCTTTCCCATATAAGTAAACACCATGCTTCCCTGATCATCAGGCTGTGGAGCCGTGGTCCGATTCCGCAGCCCCCGTCGAATCAGCATGTAAATATCGAGGAATAGAGACTATTGTGCGGATAGACCTAACCATGTATACCTCTCTTCAAGAGTGGCATAATTATACCTCGCAGTGATGCACTAGACCCAATAATCATCTCTGATGAAGGGACGCCTTCGCTGCCTCCAGCTTCTGTTCTGGCTCTTAGCTAGGAGCCTTCTATCATTTTACGTGGTTGCCGTCGTGATCGCTGCCTCTGCCACATGGCGATCCCAATCGCGGCCAGAGCGAGACGTTGCCATACGTGCCTCGTTGCACTGCCGACAAGCGCTAACGCAATTCTCGATAGTGTCGGGACCTCCGCGGCCACGCGGGATACTGTGGTCGACGGTGGCCTGATCGGGTGCGACATTGTCACAGAGAAGTGTGGCGCGTCCGCACCAGTGACACTTCTTGTCTGCCTGGAGCCACAGGATCGTTCGTCGGAGAAGCTGGTTTCCGGTTGGAGTTTTCATGGGTTTACTTTCAGTCAGGTGGTGCTGAGTGTATGTAGAAGATGCCCAGTCTGGACGACTGGCTGTGGGGGCTGGATTTACTGACAGAGCTTCCTCCTTTCAAATGGGAAAGCCGCCCCTTGCAGGCCGGCGGTTGCCCGCGCAAGGCGTTAAGACGTGAACAAGGTCCCGACCCATCCGCCGACTTTTTTGAGGCCGTGCGATTCATCGAAGTTGCGCCCGTAACGCCTGATGGTTGTGTTGATGTTCCGATGCCAGAGGTGTTTACTAAGTGATAAATAGTCTTCCGGGTGAGTATCGAGCCACCTGTAAGCCAGTGCGTCGCGATACAGATGCGGATGGCCCCAGCGACCAGCGTGCTTCATTGTGAGGCCGCCGATCAGGGATCCAAAGGTATTGGATGAGTAGGGGTTGCCCCGGCGATTGAGGAAGAGAGTTCCCCGGTCAACGAAGAGAGTTCCCCGGTCAGCGGTGCTAATGAGGAGAGGCCGTTGATTAGTGATGTAGTCCTCGAGTAACGGCACAAGATACAGCGGCACGATGCCACGGACCACCTGTTTTGTTTTCACCTGGTCCTTGGGGAAGAAAATCTGCCAAAATTCAGCTCCTGGGTTGCGCGCGAGCTCCTCCTCGACATCGTCTGGCTTCCCAATGGAACGGTTGGGGTCAAAGCCACCTTTGAAGATGTTCGCGGAGTCTTTGGTCGTGCCAAGATTGCATAGCCTCACGTTGAACTGACGCCAGGCAAACACCGCCATCCAGTGAGTCAGCAAAATATCGTGGGTCAGCCTTGCATATTCGACGGTACCTTTCTGTATGTGGCTTCTCTCCTTTTCGATCTTCAACGGGATTTCGCAAAGCACGCGATGCTCGATGAAATACTCGGATTTGCGGTCGATCGCGGCTTCCTCATCCTCTACAGGAATCGTGTTCATGTGCTCAGTCATCCAATCGAAATTGATTGATTGATAGGCCGGATATTTTCGGAGCGTGCCGCGCAGTGTGGCAAGGTTGGAATAGAGGCTGCTCGGAATTACCTTCCTTTCATCGAGTTGCCACGAGATGTAGGGGTCTACGATTCTGGTGTGGACAACCTCGAGCAGGTCGATCGGACCCTGAGGGTCCAGGAGATGTTTCAGGACGCCATAACCGAGCAACTGGTTGACGGCATGCTCAACGCTGTCTGCCGTGTCAGGCCGAAGATTCTCGTTCTCGCGGCGGCTGCTTTTGCCCGTATCGCGACGGTTCCCTTTCAAACGGCGTGTAGCCGTATTAAGGCGGGATGCGATCATATCGCGCAGTTGCGTGCGACCTGGTTCCGGCATGTCAGCTGTCGCGATCCCGTAAAGGTGGTTATCCATAGGATGCGTGATCAGCGGGAACTTATCACGGAGTTTGTTTTGGACAATCATCAGCCGGAATCGGGCTAGCAAATCCCGCGCATATATCGGGTGGCGTCCGTTAGCAATTTTCAACTGCTTGAACGCAAGGAGATGATCGTCGGAGAGCTGACCGGGGGTCTTCTCGGCGGCGACGGCAAATCGGACAATTCCGGAGCAACCCAGTGGCAGTTTTATCCCGCCGAGAGCTTCCTGCCATTTGGCTTCCGCCTTACTCGGTTCGGCGGACCATCCCAGAAGATCCGCAGCGAGGCGGGGCAACAATAATGCGTAGTTTTTATACGAGCGCAGGGAATTGCGGCGGAGCGGCTTACCATTCTTGGAAGTCAGCTTTGCCAAGAATGGGCTGAAGCCCTGCATTGCAGGCTGGAGCGTTGCGATCTTCAAGTCAGGCAGGAGCACGCCCATGTAGGTGGAAAAATGTCTTGCTGTGGTCGTAAGCATTGCAACGGGCAGATCTGGGCGCATTTTGGCGATGGCGCCGAGGAGATCGACGACGCTGGTCGACGAACCCGACATAACGAGGTCCGGCGAGGCAACGCGCGGCAAAGCCTCTTTTGGCGAGGCGATTGTGAGATTCTGGACGATCATATATGCAATTTCTCCATTAGGTAGTTGGGAAACTTAGCGGTGATAATGCATATAAAGCACGAAGCTAAGCGTTTTATTGTGAGTAACTTAGCTTAAACGCGAAACAGAGGAGCAGATCACGGTGACATACGCGGCTAAGCGAGGCTGGCGGCAGCTAGGATCATTACTTTCCGCCTCCCTTGGGCTTCTCTGTGATGGTGGGAGAAGGCGAATGCATATCGAGGAAGGCCTCGAGATCGCACGACAAAAAGCGCCCCCGTTTAGGCAGGTCGCGCGCCGGCCATTTTCCGCTGTGGATACGCTCCTGAATGCTCCTGATATCGCATGTGAAGATTCGGGCGGTGTCGGCGGTTGTGTACTGTGCCTGGAGCGGCAGGTTTCTGTGGCGCAATACCTCGCATAAGCGTGGGTAGAGCTTAATATCCTCCACCGTGAAACTCACGGTAGGGTCGTTTACGTCCGGTGGGCCTTCGGTCGGTTTACCACGTGGGCTCTGAAAGGACTGGATCAGCCTAGTATCGTTTCTCACTAGGCTCTCTCTCGAATCCATTTATCGATTGACTCTTCGTGCCAGCCAACCGCTCTTAAGCCGATCTTCACTTGTTTCGGAAATGTGCCCGCACCAATTTGGTAGTAGATTGAGGTGCGGCACAACCCAGTGCGTTCGATGACCTGTGGAAGTCTTAGTATTTTCTTGAAAATGCTCGGAAGATCCATAGCTCTAGTGTTTGCTCGACTGCGAATCCAGTCCATGTAGCTATGGCGGAGCTTTCAATCGGCCGAAAGAAGACAGTCGAGAGGAAATCGGAGCTAGAAAGGCCGAGTTTGGCCCAAGTTTGGGAATTGTCTTATTTGATAAGACCGATTCCTCAGATCCCCACCGGACTGTCAAGGGAGCTAAAACGCTTTTTGGATCTGCCGCATCAGTTAGACAGCTGGAGTTCTATCAATACGATGGAACCGGGATCTAGCGTCCCAGAGCAAGCTCGTCTTGTCAATCCGGCCCCTTCTCCCGAACAACAGGGTGAGCGCGGGAGGGGCGTTTTGGGGTGATCGATAGGAGTGGAGCTCGTCATTTTGAGGGTCATAGGAACGAAGAGGGTCGAGCTCAGCCCGGTGCGCTCTAGTTGTGGCAAGATACATAGCTTGCGTGAACGCGATGCCAAATCTCGGTTCTGCCGAACAATGAGAAGCCAACATAGCCGCACAACCTCAAGAGGTCACCATCCACAACCATCTGGCCGCGATAGATATTTCCCGACTTTGGGTCGTAGATTGTTCCGCCGGACGCGCGAGTGGCGTCGCTCAGATGAAAGCGGCTGCCAATCTCAAAATTGCGTAGCGATTTGCCGCGCAGAGTTGCGTCGGGATTGTGGGTATCGGTTGTGGCGTCGGCTTTTGGACTGATAAAGACGATCCTCATGCAGAAGTCACTGGAGCATGGGGCGATCCGGACAATGGTTACTCCCTCCGATAGAAAGGCTTCAGGCGCTCCGTGATTTTGGCGGTTCAATATTTCTCTTACTGCCTGGGATGGAGAGGGCTACCAGGCGCGGTGTCTTCTTGCGCACAGCATCTTTGAGCACTTTGAAGACGCGCTCGTTGAGAGGCGTAGAACGAACAAAGTCCTGATAAGCCTGTTGCAGGTTGGTGCGAAAGAATTCGCGGAGTGCATCGTCGTCCATTTCTGAGGAAGAACTTCGCATGTTGTCTGCCATTCGCCTGAGAATGTGAAGGCGCGCGACATTCAGCACTTCCGGCTCATAAGGAACATTGAGAAACTGGAAGATCTCTTCTGCGGATGAAAGGCTGGAAAGCTGATCGAGCACAGTCATGACGGCATCCCCTCTGGCAAATTATTACAATTCTTTGCTTCGTCTAGCTGGACGTAAAACTCCAGTAACTCATCCATACTCACCACGCGCTTGGCCTGCATGGAGCGCTCCTGAATCTGCTTCAGAAGAAGTTTCATTTGCAGTTCATTCGCGCTAAGGCCGAGGGAATGTAATGCACCGGCAACGGACGCGGTCCCCGAGTGCTTTCCGAGCACGATGGTGCGGTCCCGTCCAAAGGTCTGCGGGGACAATTCCTCGTAGGTTCTGGGATCTTTCATCAAGCCATCGACGTGGATTCCTGACTCGTGAGTAAATGCACTCGCGCCAACGATCGACTTCCCTGAAGGAATGGAGCGGCGTGATGCAGCGGCGACGAGCTTGGCGAGTCTTGGCAACTGCGCCAGATCCACGCTGCTCTTGTTTTCGGAAAAGCAATTCAAGCCTGCCACCACCTCTTCAAGTGCGGCGTTGCCGGCCCGCTCCCCGAGACCGAGAATGCAGACACTCGCATGGGTTGCGCCACCGCGAATTGCAGCAAGCGTATTTGCGGTGGCGAGTCCCAGATCGTCGTGTCCATGAAACTCAAGTTCGAGAGGGAGTGCAGCGCGCAAGGCACGAAAGACCTCGTGAACGCCAAAGGGCTCCATGCTGCCGAGTGTATCTGCGAAGCGGAAGCGATGCGCGCCGG
>Ga0224553_1000161_pt1 | contig 34077 bp, 31 predicted proteins | sample 714S21014metaG_FD_179897 | JGI IMG/M metagenome (GOLD analysis project Ga0224553, IMG submission 179897) | Peat soil microbial communities from Stordalen Mire, Sweden - 717 S2 10-14 | ecosystem: Environmental > Terrestrial > Soil > Wetlands > Peat | place: Sweden: Norrbotten County, Stordalen... | reverse complement strand
CATGGAAAGACTTTGTCGAGATGGCCAAGCACGTCGGCGCTCCCTTTGTCACCTTCAGTGAGATGGCGCTGGAACGCGAAGAACTCGACGCGCTCATCGAGGAAGCCGGCGAAATGAACTTCCCCGACGAAGAGGCCACTGAGCTGGTCGAGGCCCAATGGCTGCGCAAGTACGCCGGCAACCTCGGCTACATCCAGCTCGGCTTCGTTTATCAGGGACTGGTCTTTCTCCACGAGACCACCACCGAATGGTATGAGCGGTACCAGGCGCTCCTTGAAGACATTGAAAGCTTTCAGGACATTGTCATCGACGACGTCCATGGAGCCGATGACGAGGACGAGTAAGCTCCCACTTGAATCCCGCCACCCCAGCCGGCACGCTCCGCCAGCCCCCACGCCAAGTCTGGACTTTGGCTGAGCCGCATCCCGACCAAGCCGCCGCTCTCGCCAAAGCCGCTCGCCTCCCTGTGGTACTCGCCGAGCTGCTCGTCGCCCGCGGCATCGCCTCGCCCAGCCAGGCCTACGCCTTCCTCAACCCCGACCTCGCCCACCTGAACGATCCCTTCCTGATGTTAGGCATGGCCGCAGCCGTCGAGCGGCTGGAACAGGCCATCGCCAACCATGAGCCTACCCTCCTCTACGGCGACTACGACGTGGACGGCACCACCGCCGTCGTCCTGCTCAAGACCGCCATTGAGATGCTCGGCGGCATTGCGCGCTTTCACGTCCCCCACCGCCTCCGCGAGGGTTACGGCCTGCAATCCAGCGTTCTTGAAGCCGCATACGCCGACGGCGTTCGCCTGGTAATCACCGTCGACACCGGCATGAGGGCGTTCGCCGAGGCCGAGACCGCCCGCCAGCTTGGCCTCGACCTCATCATCACCGACCACCACCTCACCCAGGCAGACGATGCGGTGCCTCACGCGCTGGCCATCCTCAATCCCAACCAGCCCGGCTGCCCCTACCCTGAGAAATCCCTCTGCGGCGCAGCCATCGCCCTCAAGCTGGCCCAGGCCGTCCTCGAGCGCCGCGACACCGCTCGCACCCGCGACAAAACCCTGCCAAGTTTTTTGAAAATGGCCGCCATCGCTACCATCGCCGATGCCGTTCCCCTCCGTGGCGAAAACCGCGTCATTGCCGCCCTTGGCCTTCGCGAGCTGCGCAAACCCGTCGGCGTCGGCCTGCGTGCGCTCTTTGCCGCCGCAGCCCTCGACCCCGCCGCAAAACAACTCACCGGCTTCGATGTAGCCTTTCGCCTCGCCCCGCGCATCAACGCCGCCGGCCGCATGGACGTTGCCTCCGAGGTCGTCGAGCTCTTCTCCACCCGCGACCCCGCCCGCGCCGCCGAACTGGCCGCAAAGCTCGAGCGCCTCAATCGCGAGCGCCGCGACACCGAAGCCTCGGCGCTCACCGCAATTGAGACCCTCCTCGAAACCGATTCCGGCCTGTTTTCAGACCGCCTGCTGGTCGTCGATGGCCAGGGTTGGCATCGCGGCGTCATTGGCATCCTCGCCTCGCGCGTCGTCGAGCGCACCGCAAAACCCGCCATCGTCGTCAGCGTCGAGGACGGCGTGGCCCACGGCTCCGGCCGCTCCGTCGACGGATTCCAGTTGCTCAACGCCATCGAATCCTGCGCCGATCTCTTCACCCGCTTCGGCGGCCACGCATTCGCCATCGGCTTTGCCATGCCCGCCACTGCGCTGCCTGACCTCAAACGCCGCCTGCGCCTTTACGCGGAAGAGCATCTCGCCGCCCGCGAGCCTGAGCACCTTCTCCGCATCCACGCCGAACTGCCCCTCGATCGCATTACCCCCGTGCTCGCAGGCTGGCTGCGCAAGCTTGAGCCCCTCGGCCACGGCAACCCCGAGCCCATCTTCGTAGCCCGCAATGTGCGCCTGCTCGCCCCGCCCCGCATCATGAAAGATCGCCACATCCGCCTTGAACTAGCCCAGCAATCCATGGCCCAACAAGCTGCACAAAACCCACCGCGGGAACCGGTGCTCGCCGGTTCCAGCAGCGCCATTCGCGCCATCGGCTGGAACCTTGCCGCCCGCGCCGCTTCGCTCCAACTGGATCGAGGCTCTCTCATCGACCTCGCCTACCGCATCCGCGAAAACACCCACCCTGACTTCGGCGGACTCGAAGTCGAGATTGCCGGGATGAGGGTCTCCCAGGAAGACCCCCAACGCACCGAGGCCCACGGCTGACCGTGGGCCTCGGTGGCGAGAGCGCTCTCTGCGGCGGTGTGCCGCTCTCCTCTCAATAGCGGTAACTCAGTCCCATGCCCACCGCATGCCGCGCCTCGAGATTCACCGGCAGGGCGATCGTTGTTGGATACGGCGGGAGCAAGCCGGTGGGGAGCACCGCGGTGCCGATATTTCCGGCCACCTGGCCGATGCCGATGTCGAAGGCAAAGTGCGGATGTTCCCTCTGCGTCACGCGTACGGCGTAGTCCAGAGTCGTGGGCAGATGGACTCCGTTGTACGGCCCGATGGTCGGAATGATTGCGCCCAGGTTAACCGCCGTGTGCGGTTCCTGTGTGAATCCCGCCGAAGGCACTGCCACGATCCCGTGGAATAGGGGCAGCGGAATGCCCAGCCCGCCGAAGAATCGTCCGCCAAACCGCGTGCTCTGGCCGCCGATGCCGAAGATCGTGGCATTGGTGGCTTTCCAGCCCAGGTTCACCAGGAACGGCACCGGCGGCTTGGCCCAGGTCTTCGTCACGGCTATGTACACGTCCCCATTGGTGTAAGATTTCGCAGGCACAACGGCCCCCTGCAGCGCGGCAATCTGCTGCACCAACGCGCCCGAGACGAATTTATCGTCGGTGCGCACCACGCCGCCAACTGCCACACCCGGCGTCCACGGGCCGAACTGCCCGTCCTTGATTCCCACCACCTTGCCGTGAAAGACGTTCATACCGTCAAAGTTCCATAAATTGCTGAACGCACCCTCGCTGGGCACAGTGCTGTTGCCGAGCTGGTGTACGCTGCGGGTATAACCCACCTCAGCCCGGTTGGCGAAGCCTTCGGTGACGCTGAAGGTCTCAATATCGCCGATCACCGCGGAGGTGTCGATGAAGTGGAAGCCTACGGCCGGGTGCGAAAAGACGTGGTCTTTGTCGGTGTAGACCACATAGGCGGTCGGCGTCAGAAACCCGCCGGTTTGGCCTTCCAACGTCAGATTCTGCGCCATCAGGCGGCTGGCAAACGGCAGTGTGCACAAAACAAAGCCGCAAACGGTGAGTTTGTGAAGGGTGCGGAAATTCAAGTTTTACTCCAATGGAGTGCCCGCTGCGGCGACCCTCCGGTGACGTTCAAATTCTTTCTCTTGTAACACAACCGAAGTACAGTAGTCAGCACCCATGGTCAATTTAATTGGGCTCGGGCGCCTCCCTTACCATGTGCATGATTAATTCGAGTGGTAAACTCCTTCCATGCCGCGCGGTCTCTTTATCACCCTCGAAGGTCTTGACGGTTCCGGCAAAACCACCCAAATCAAGCGACTCGCCGCGTGGCTCAAGCAGCGGGACCCGGCAGAGGGCGTCGTCCTCACCCGCCAGCCCGGCGGAACCGTGACCGGCGACCGCATCCGCTCCCTCGTACTCGACTCCCGCTCCATCGGCCTTGCGCCCATGACCGAAATGGCCCTCATGTTTGCCGACCGCGCCCAGGCCATCGCCGAGGTCATCCAGCCGGCCCTCGACGCCGGGAAAATCGTCCTCTGCGACCGCTTCACCGACTCCACCGAGGCCTACCAGGGCGGCGGCCGCGAGCTTGGCTCCGCGCCCGTCCTCGAACTCCACAGGCTCCTCTGCGCCAACCTTCAGCCCGACCTGACCCTCCTGCTGCTGCCCCGCCTCGATTTCTCGCTCGCCCGCGCCCGCCATCGCAATCAGCACGTTGAAACCAACACCGGCCTCAACGAAACACGCTTCGAGCAGGAGCAGGACGCCTTCTTCACCCGCGTCTGGCAGAAATACCACGAGATCGCCGCCCGCGACCCCGCCCGCGTCCTCCTCATTGAAGGCGACCTCACCATCGACCAAGTCCACGAGCAGATTGTCGCCGCCGTCTCCAAATGCCTCCGCACTCTGGCCCCCCAAAAACCTGCCTAATCTGCCTGCCGCTAAAGGTTGGAATCTGTTATATACTCGGCAGGTCTGGACTTCCCCTACGGACTCTGGACGACGCCGCTTTCGAAGACCTCGACGCCGGACCCCCTTTCCGCCGACGGCCTTCATGAAATAACGTTCGGCTGAAATTCCGGACCTTCAAATGCCGGGACGGCACATCCCGGCTTGTGACAAGGAGGTTGGTCATGAGATCGATTCTAAGAAGAGTAGTCTGCCAATGCGTCTTCGCAATGGTGGTTGTTGCAGCGCTCGTAACGTCCGCGTCCGCTCAAGATGGAAATATCCGCAGCGTAACGCTCTACACCGTCAAGCCGGACCGTGTCGGTGATTTTCAGGCCGAGATCAAGGAATACAACGCAGTGTTGGCAAAAGGCGGGTCAACTCACTATAACTCCGTTTGGCTTTCGCTGACGGGTCCCCGCGAGTACGCGCTCGTCAGTTACCGCAACAAGTGGGCCGATCTCGATGCCGGGGCCGATCCAAAGATGAAGGACCAGGCCGCGGACCTGGCGCGCATCAGCGTCCGGATCGTCGATTGCACGGAAAGCTCGCGCCGGATTGTCGATGAAATTAATCCGGATCTCAGCCTGCCGCCCAGCAACGACGTGCCGAAGATGATTCGCGTCCTGGTCACCGATGTGCGCCCCGACAAGATCGGCGACTATCTCGATCTGATGAAGAACGAGATCCTGCCTGCGTATAAAAAGGGCGGAGTGAAAGATTACAATTTCGCGGCGAGGCGATTTGGCGCGCCGAGTACGGAGTTCATCTCTGTCGCGGGAATGAACAGTTGGGCAGATTTCGACGGGGAATTTGGGGCTGAAAAAGGATTCGGCAAGGAGGGCTACAAGGCCCTGGTGGCCAAAGTCAGAACGCTGATCACTTCGAGCCAATTCGACGTATATCGCTTCGAGCCAGATCTAAGCTATATGCCGCCACCCGCCGCGAAATAAGGACAGAGGAGGCGGGCCAAAACCCGCCTCTTGTCATTCCGCGCAGCCCGTGCGATGGGTGCCCCAGAGCCCGTCCTGAGCTTGCCGAAGAATCTCGATTCTGAGACCTGGGGTCCACAGATTCCCTCTACTACTTGAACTCCCCGAAGTGCGCGTCCTCCATCGCCGGCCCGTCCAGAAGCTGAATGGTCGTCGCCGGTCCCAGCTTCGCAGGCTCCGTCCACGACGCCAGCGCCCACACAACTTTCTTGTCCGGCGTCACTTCGATCGCCTGCAGCGTCCCCACAATATCTTTGGGAGCCAGTTCCCACTCGTTCTCCCAGTTGTTGATGATCGTGTTTCCATTGGGCAGCCGCCAGGCATTCTGAAGATTGGAAAACTTGTAGCCGGGCGCATCGGCCGGAGTCCAACTCCAAGCCGAATCTCCGCGCCGCGTCACTTCGCGCACTCCCGTGTGGTCCGTTATCAGCACGTTTCCGTTGGCCAGCGGAGTCACGCCCCACGATCCATTCCCCGGAAACGACCAAAGCTCGTTGCCGTTCGAGTCGTATTCCACCACCTTGCCCAGGTCGTGGTGCGCCACCATCACCGTCCCCCGCGCCGTCAGCCGCATGTGCCGGAACTGTCCATGCGTGCTCGGGGGCATCTGGGTCTTCAGCTGTATCTCCTTTTCCGTTGCGCCCGTCACCTTGTTCACCACGCGCAGCACCGCCGGGTCGCCGTTCTGGATATACATCACGCGGTCCTTGCCGATGGGAACAGCAGTGTGTACTTCGTGTCCCGCCGGCGCGTCGTAGTTCCACACCACCTTCTTGTCCGGGGTAATCTCCGTCACTCCAAACTGATGCGTGAACAGAATATTGCCGTTCGACAGCATCACCGCGTCGCTGATCTCTCCCTTGCCCGCGGGGTCGGAGTAACTCCAAACAACCTTTCCCCCGCGCACAATGAAGATATTCCGGTCGTGCGACTCGCCCACATACATAAAGTCGTGCTGCGCCAGGCCGTTGCCCGGCAACACCGAGGGCACAGCCGGCCCTTGTGCATAAACTCCGCCGCAAACTCCAAGAACAGCCAAAGCAATCGTCAATCTCAATCCCATCTCAACCCTTTCCCGCATGTGTTGAATTCGCCTGCGCCGCCGCAGGTCAGCATACATCGATCGGGTGCTCCAGGTCTCGTCTTTGAGACCTGGGAATCCAGCTATTTCCACGCCCCCAGCAACCGCCGCAAAAGCACCATCTGCCCAAGGTGGTACGCATTATGATCGGCAACCAACAGAGCCTCGCGTAGAACCGTCTGTCCATCCCCATGCGGAATCTTCACGAACAAATCCGTCTTCTCGTCGCTCACCAGCGCGCACACCGCCTTCAAATCCTTGCCAAACGCATGCACGCTTCTGTCCCACGCCTTTGCATCGGGAGGCGCTTGGGTTCCCGGCCAATATTCCTCAGGCCACTTCGGCGACTTGTGGCTGGGATCGCGCGAAAACTCCAGAATGTCCCACTGGGCTATGCGTAAATGTTCCAGCAATTCCCACGCCGAGTGTTCCGCCCCTTTGGGCGTCTTGCCGCGCAACTCGATGGGAAGATTTTCAATGGCCTTCTCGAAATCGGCGTGAGCGTCGCCGCCCTTGAGCAGCTTGACCACATGTTTGCGTAGAGCTTTGTCGTTGGACATGGTTATGATTTCCTCTCTCGGTCACCGACTCTGAATCTTGATGAACTCGACTCAATGGAGAGATTCGCCGGCTGGGCGAAAGGATGCCGCCAAATTGAAACTTGCGAATCGAGGGATGCCGCCCACGCGCAACCACAAATGCTCTAAACTCGATCCGTGGGCTTCCAGGACTTTCTCGGCAACGCGCAAACCGTCACCCATCTCCGCGAGTCGATCCGCGCCGGGCGATTTCCCCACTCGCTCATACTCGCCGGTCCCAAGGGCGCCGGCAAGTACACCCTGGCCCTCATGCTGGCCAAAGCCGTCAACTGCCTTCACCCCACCGAATCAGACGGCCTGCCCGACTTCTGCGGCCTCTGCTCCAACTGCCTCCGCATCGCCGATTCCGCCAACCTTGAAGCCCGCGTGGCTGAAGCCGTCGAAGCCCGCGAAGGCCTCCGCGAAACCGACAAGCGCGAGACCCGCATCCTCATCCAGACCCACCCCGACGTCCTCATCGTCCCGCCCGACCCGCCGCAGTTGCTCATCAAGCTCGGCCAGGTCCGCCAGGTCATCCACGTCGCCTACTACCGCCCGCCGGTCGAGTCCAAACGCTCCTTTTCCATCTTCACCTCGTCAGCCTTCATGAAAGAGGCCGCCAACAGCCTGCTCAAAGTCCTCGAAGAGCCACCCGAGCACAGCTCGCTCATCCTCCTCACTGAAAACCCCCAGGAAATGCTCCCCACCATGCGCTCCCGCGCCGTCATTCACCGCCTCGGCGCGCTTCCCGCCTCCGACCTTGAAGCCCTGCTCGCCCTCCGCCGCCCCGAGCTAAAGCCTGCCGACCGCGCCCTCGCCGCCCGCCTTGCCGAAGGCGCTGTCGGACGCGCCCTCACAATAGACCTCGGCGTTTATCTCGCCGCCCGCCAGGACGCCCTCATCCTCCTCCGCACAGCCCTCCGCGAACCGGACTATTCCTTGCTCTTCCACGCCACTGAGAGCTACCGCGCCGGCGCCGACGGACAGGAAAAGACCATCAACCTGCTCCGCGCCCTGGGCAGCCTCATCGAGGACCTGTTGCTCGTCGTCGCCGGCACGCCTCGCCTCATCCGCAACCTCGACCTTGCCGCCGAGCTGGAACGCCTCAGCCAGGGCGTCTCCGTCGATTGGATCGACGCTGCCGCCCGAGCCCTCGCCCAGGTCGAGCAGGGCATGCGCCGCAACCTCCTCCGCTCCCTCTCCCTCGACGCCATGGCCGTCAGCCTCATCCGCGACTAGGGAGTGTTTCAAAAATGGTTGCCGAATCTCGGTTGCGGTCCCCCAGGGGTTAAAACCCCCTCTTCTTCCGGCCCTTTTCGGCACGACTGAAGTCGTGCCCTGACACAATGCGCATTTTTGAAACCCGCTCTAATAGTCCGGCGCAAATCTCGACAATTTCGCCGCCGCCGCTTCAAGAAAACTTCCGGCAAAATACTTGAGCAACTTCCGCCCGGCCTCAGGCATCTTTTTGTGTAGAATCAATTCCACCCATAGCACCTTTTCCGGTTTTCCATTGACCCTCCGGCCATCGCTGTCTTTTACCCGGCGTTGCCTGCGAAGGGTGAAAGCAGCATTCGCTCTTTGCTGGGGTTTCAGCATCGACCAACTCGTCAAAGGAGTCAGGCGAACTCCTCTGACACGCTTTCTTGATCGTCGAGCTCAAGTGGCATCGCCAGGTTGCACTTTTCCCCCAGGAGGGTTGTTTCTTATGAGCACTCAGACCACTCAACCCGCCGTCAGCAACCAAAGCGCCCACGCACTCAGCCCTGCAACCCCCCGTCCGCCAGCGCGCCTCCAGCGAAACCCGCCCGCGCCGCTCCCCTTCCGCTCCATGGCGCAGGTGCCCGCGGATGCCCTGCACAGGGACGCCGAACTCTTCTACCTGCAAAAGCAGATTCACGCGCAGACCCCGATGGTCATTGTGCTCGAGGACGGTGAGCACATCGAGGGCTGCATCGAGTGGTACGACCGCAACGCTCTCAAAGTCCGTGGCCGCGCCAAGACCCTCATCTACAAGTCCGCAATCAAATATATGTACAAGCTAGGCGACACGAGGGAATAGGGAATAGGGAATAGAAAGCCGATTTCTTGCGAACCAGCAAATTGGCGTGAGGCCCGGAGACGGTTTTGGGGCTGCGGAGATTCTCCTGTTTCCTAGTCCGTCCCTGTTCCCTGTTCCCTATTCCCTGCCTTTAGCAGTCTGTCCCGAATCGCCGCCCCAATCCCCGCGGCCGGCGGCAGAGGACAGAGAATCACCGTACACCCCTCCGCGTCCAGCGCACGCAGCCCCGCATAGAGCTCCCGCGCCAACTCCTCGGGAGCAGCCCACCGCCCCCACCCAAACACCACCGCCCCCTCAACCGCCGTCTCAATCCCGGCCGGAAGCATCAACCCCACTCGCTCTCCACCCCAGCGCAGAGCCGCCTCCGCCAGCCGCACCCCCAGCTCAGCCAGCGGCGCCTCCACCAGCACCAGCCGCGCCCTGGGCGCATAATGCCGCAGGCCCACCCCAGGCGACGGCATCGACTCCCTTGGCGTCTCTTCCAACTCCCCGTCACGCCGGAAAATCACCACCGCCCCGCCAATCGCACGAATCTCTTCCGCCGTCACGGCCCCCGGTCTATAGATCACCATCGGCGTCTGGCATGGGTCCAGAACCGTCGACTCCACCCCATGCGCCGTCGCACCCGCGTCCAGAACCGCATCGATCAGCCCGTCCAGGTCCTCCAGCACGTGCGCCGCCGTCGTCGGACTGATCCCTCCAAACGTATTCGCGCTCGGCGCAGCCACCGGAACCCCCGCTCGCCGAATCACCTCCAGCGCCATTAGATGTGCCGGCATCCGCACCCCCACCAGCGCTCGTCCCGCCGTCACCACATCGGGAACCGCCCCACTCCTCGGCAGCAACAATGTCAGCGGCCCCGGCCAGAACGCCCCCATCAGCCTTCGCGCCCGCCCAGGAACTTCTTCCACCAGCCTGTCCAGCATAGACAGATCGGAGATATGCACAATCACCGGATCCCACGCCGGCCGCTGTTTGGCCTCGAAAATCCGTCCCACCGCTGCCGCATCCAGCGCATTCGCCCCCAGCCCATACACAGTCTCCGTGGGCAGCCCCACCAATCCCCCAGCGCGCAGAATCTCCGCAGCCCGACCGATTGCCTCATCGGCTTCGGCGGTCTCAAGATGCTCCGCGTCTACCACCAATCGCAGCGTCTTCACCCTCTTATTCTCTCCTCTTTCAGACGGGTCCAGGGTGCCCCAGACCTCGATTTTGAGATCTGGGAACCCACAAAGCTCAAACCCAGCCGCCCCCTGCCGTATACTCACTCCTTGACATGCCCGTCGAAACCGAAATCAAATTCCGCCTCGCCGATCACGCCGATCTCGACGACCCGACCGGCTTGTCCACCCTTACCCAGCGTCTCCTGGCCGCCGGATTCACCCTCGAAACCCCCCGCTCCTTCGAAAGCAACGTTCTCTACGACACCCCCGACCGCCAGATGCGCTCTCGCACTGAAATCCTCCGCATCCGCAACTATGCCGGCCGCTGCCTCTTAACCCACAAATGCCTCCCTGAAGTCGGCCCCGGCCCCAATCTCAGCCAAGATACACACAAACACCGCATCGAAACCGAAACCCAGGTCTCCGACGGCGAAGCCCTGGCACAGGTCTTTCTCTCCCTCGGCCTGGTCCCCGCCTTCCGCTATGAGAAATGGCGCACCGAGTGGTCCAGCGGCGAAGGCCATTGCGTCGTCGACGAAACCCCCATCGGCAACTATGCAGAGCTCGAAGGCCCCGCCGAATGGATCGATCAATCTGCCGCCCGCCTCGGCATCGACCCCTCCGCCTACATCACCCTCAGCTATGGCCGCCTCTTCGAACTCTGGCGCCAGCAGCACAAATCCACCGCACAGGACCTCACCTTCGCCGCCGTCGCTGACCCGAACTCGACGCGATAGGCGCTCCGTTCCCTTCGTAATCCGATTTCAAAGATTTACTCATCCCTTCCACCCTGCCGCCGATAACCCAAATGAGCAGTTCTTAAGCCTCAGGAGGGCAAGTGAAGAATCACCTCTCTGCAATCAGCCCCCGCAATTTGCGCCGCGCTGGGTCCACGTTGCTTCAAGCAGCCGCGCTTGCGCTGGCAGTGGCCCTGGCAATCCCCGCAATCGCGGCAGACGCCGCCCGCGCGGTCAAATCCCGCATCGCGCCCGTCTACCCCGAAATCGCCAGGCGCTTGAGGATTGAAGGCGTTGTCAAGGTCGAGGCTACGGTGGACCCCGATGGCAAGGTCAGCGATGTCAGGACCATCAGCGGCAATCACGCTCTGGCCCCCTCCGCCGAGGATGCCGTTCGCAAATGGAGATTCCTTCCCGCGCCCGATCAGTCGACGGTCATTGTGGAAATCAACTTCTCTCTCTGAGGAGACACAATCCTGAGCCGCAGCCGCACGAGGGGGATAGCAACTCGGGGTCCCCGGCGAGCGATCTTCATCGCTGCGACGATAGGAGCTCCGGCCTCGCTGCTTCCAAATCTGGACACCGTCAAACCGAAGTGCTTCTTTCTGTTCAGAAAGGACTCGGACGATAGGCCCCTGACAGGTTAAACTTGGCAGTGTTGTGCGCTGTTGGAAGCAGCGATAGCACTATGCCGTCCCCAACCCACACTTCCGACATCTCGGGTGCAGGCGATATGTCCGTGGCGCTGATCGGCCCGGACGAAGACCGTCGCAAAGCCGTTGCCGAGGCGCTTGCCGGACCCCCTCCAGAGCCGGGGAGCCGGAACAAACCGCGGCCAGCCGGAAACGCAGTCTTCATCCGGGAATACTCTGATTACCCTCCCCAACCCGACGATTTGACTAGAATCCTTGAGCAGGATTACGACGTCATCCTCCTTGACCTGGACAGCGACCCGGAATGCGCCCTCAATGTGGTGAAGAGTATCTCCACCCAAAGCGCAGCGACTGTGATGGTCTATTCGGCCAAGTCCGATGTGGATTTGGTGGTCCGCAGCATGCGCGCCGGCGCCCGCGAATTCCTCAATCTGCCGGTTACCACCGGCAACATGACCGAAGCTCTGTCGCGCGTTTCCGTGCAACGCCCCGCGCTGCGCCTGGCGAGAAAATCCGGCGCCAGAAAGCTTCTTGTCTTTCTCGGATCCAAAGGCGGATGTGGAGTGACCACCATCGCCGCCAATTTTGCCGTTTCTCTGGCTCAGGAGTCTAGCCAGAGCACCCTGTTGATTGACCTCGGGGTCCCCATTGGAGATACGGCCATCAACCTCGGCATGGTCCCCAAGTACTCCACCTTGAACGCACTTGAGGATCCCAGCCGCCTCGATGGCAGCTTTCTCGCATCGCTCCTGGCCAAGCACAGCTCGGGATTAAGCGTGCTCGCGGCTCCGAATGAATTCCCTATTATCCCGGCCACGAACGCAGCCGTCGACAGGCTGCTTTCTGTCGCGCGCCAGAACTTCGATTACGTGGTCGTCGACGCCGGATCGAGAGTTGATTTGAAGGGCTCGGCGGTCTTCGATGATTCCGCCATCATCTACCTGGTTACACAGGTCGGCATCTCCGAACTCAGAAACGCCAATCGCATGATCTCCCAGTTGTTCGGCGCACGGCCCAACCCAATCCAGATCGTGCTCAACCGGTATACGACTCGTTCTCTCGGATTTGATGAAGACCATATCACCAAGGCGCTCACCATCCCCCCCCAATGGAGGATTCCAGACGATTATGCCGCCGCCCACAAGGCACAGAACACGGCCACAGCCATCGCTCTTGAAGACTCTTCCATCTCCAGAGCGATCCGCATGATGGCCAGAGCAGCCGGCGGCCTGTCCGAAGACACCGAAAAGAAAAAGCTCTTCGGCCTGTTCGGCTGAAATTGCCCTATTCCCGATTCCCTAGTGCTTAGACTGTATGATTTGGTAATTCCTCATAGACATTCCATCTATTACCAAATCACGCGGTCACAGTATCAGCAGTTTCCACCACCAGGGCCAGCAGCGGACTTGCACCGCCAACTCTATGATGTGGCCACCACAGCCACTTCGCTCGCGCTTACGCGCTACGCGCCATGCCTGGCACACCAATAAAAAGCCCCCGCCAATCGGCGGGGGCTTTTTGTTGGGCCGTCGCTCCGCGGCGGCTTTATGCGCTGAAGAGCAGGATGCCGGCGGCTTTTTCGTCGCTGACATTTTCATCGGCGCTTACGGGGCGGTAGAAGAGCTGGTTGGCATCGAGATAGACCTCAAGGAAGGCGGGGCGGTCGGTGATTTTTCCGGCGATCAGGGCTTCAGACAAGGGGTCTTCGACATACCTCTGCAAAGCCCTGCGCAAGGGGCGCGCTCCGTAGCTGCGGTCAACTAGAGTTTTATCGAGAATCCACTTCTTGGCTTCCTCGGTGACCGAGATGGTGATGGACTTCTGGGCCAGATTGGCGTTCAAACTCTGGACGAGCAGTTCGACGATCTGGATCAGGTCCGCGTCCGAGAGGGACTGGAAGAGAATGACCTCGTCGAGTCTGTTTAGGAACTCGGGGTTGAAGGTCTTCTTCACCTCTTGCTTGACTAACTCCTCGACCTTGTCACTTACTATGTCTTCGCGGTCGCTTTGGAAGCCGAGGCCTTGCCTCTTCATCAGGTGGCGCGCGCCGATGTTCGAGGTCATGATGAGGATGACGTTCTTGAAATCGACAGTGTTGCCCAGACCGTCGGTCAACTGGCCGTCCTCAAAGACCTGGAGCAGGATGTTGAAGACATCGGGGTGGGCCTTCTCGATTTCATCCAAAAGAACGACGGAATAGGGCGAGCGCTTGACGCGTTCGGTCAGTTGGCCGCCCTCCTCGTATCCGACGTATCCGGGAGGCGAACCGATGAGCTTGGAGACGGAATGCTTCTCCATGAACTCCGACATATCGAAGCGGATGAGGGCCTTGTCGGAACCGAAGAGGAAGTTGGCCAGGGTGCGGGCCATCTCCGTTTTGCCGACGCCGGTTGGCCCGAGGAACAGAAAACTTCCGATAGGGCGGTGCGGGCTCTTCAATCCAGCACGAGACCGGCGGATGGCGCGGGCAAGCGCCGAGATAGCCTTCTCCTGCGAGATGACCCGCTTGTGCAGCTCTTCTTCCACGCGGAGCAGCTTCTGGGTCTCTTCTTCCTTGATGCTGGTGACCGGAACGCCCGTCCAGCGGCTGACTACGTCTTCGATGTCTTCGCGGCCGACAATCCCCGCAGCCGAATCGTCCAGGTGATACTTGTCCCGCAGAGCACGCAGGTTTTCGCGCTCCTTCCGCTCCTCGTCGCTATAAAAGCGAGCCTTTTCGAATTCGTGATTGGCGATGGCCGAGTCCATGCGATGAACGATGAACTTGATGCGCTTCTGAACTTCAGTGATCTCCTCGGGCAGCGACGTCTGGCGAAGCTTGACGCGCGCGCCGGCCTCGTCGATGAGGTCGATGGCCTTGTCGGGCAGGAATCGATCGGGGATGTAGCGGTTGGAGTGGGAGACGGCGAACTCGACGGCGGCATCGGTGTAGCTGACCGCGTGGAATTTCTCGTAGCGGTCCTTGATGCCATGGATGATTTTGATGGCGTCAGCCTCGTTGGGCGGCGGGACCTTGACGGCCTGGAAGCGGCGTTCCAGAGAGCGATCTTTCTCGATGGATTTGCGGTACTCGGCGGGAGTGGTTGCGCCGATGCACTGAATTTCGCCACGAGAGAGCGCGGGCTTGAGGATGTTGGCCGCGTCGAGCGAGCCCTCGGCAGAACCGGCGCCGACCAGGGTGTGCAGCTCGTCGATGAAGACAATGGAGTTCTGGTTTTCCATCAGCTCTTTCATGATGGTTTTGAGGCGCTCTTCGAATTGGCCACGATACTTGGTGCCGGCGACGATGAGCGAAAGGTCGAGGCCGAGAACTTTCTTGTCGGCGAGGAAGCTGGGGACTTCGCCGTCGGCGATGCGCTGGGCAAGGCCTTCGACGATGGCCGTCTTGCCGACACCGGGTTCGCCGATGAGCACCGGATTATTCTTGGTGCGCCGGCAGAGGATTTGCACGACGCGCTCGAGCTCGCCATCGCGGCCCACGAGGGGATCGAGCTGGCCGTCCATGGCGGCCTGGGTGAGGTCGCGGCTGAACTCGGCCAGCAGGCTGGACTCGCGCTGACGCTGCTGGGGCGGAGCTTTTTCCTGGGTGACGCGAGCCAGTTCGTCGCGAATCTGCGCCAGCTTGAGGCCGCGCTCCTGCAGGATCTCCGAGGCAAAGCATTTTTCTTCGCGCAGGAGACCGAGGAGCAGATGCTCGGTGCCGATGTGTTTGTGGCCGAGGCGCTCGGCTTCCTCAGCCGCATACGCCAGGACGCGCTTGCACTCGTTCGAAAGCGGCAGGTCGACAGAGGTTGAGACCTTTTCGCGGATGGTGGTGTGCGCTTCAATCTGCTTGCGGATCGACTCCACCGAAGCATGTGAGCGCAAAAAGCGGTTGGTCAGGGCCTTGTCCTCGCGCAGCAGGCCGAGCAGCAGGTGCTCGGTCTCGATATAGGGTGAGCCGAACTGGCTGGCCTCATACCGCGCGAAGAAGATCACGCGCCGTGCCTTCTCCGTATAGCGTTCGAACATGATGCTCTCCCTTTTCGAACAGGCTATCGGCTGGAGTGGCCGTCCGGTTTATATGCCGGCTTCAGCCCAACCCGCGCGTGCCTTTCTCTAACTTCGCCGCCGGAAGCCCCATGGAAATGGCCAACCTGCCCCGAACAGCTCTTTTGGATGGTTACAAGCTTGTCTTGCGCTCATGCGTCCCCGGCGGTCGTGCTGCCTTGAGACTTCCATCCTGCCCTGGCAACCTGGTAGGGACGGGAACCCATCCGTTCGCAGATTGCACCCTTATTAAGACTCGCTTAGCACTCGAAAGGGTGCTTTTTCGGTTCGATGCTTCCAGTTTGCAATGTCGTTTGAGGAACGGCTGCCAACGGGGCGAGCCGACCCCCTTCAAGGCGCAATGCTCGCGTACAGCGTGCGGCCAGGTCAAGGTTGTGCGTCACCAGTATGGAGGTGAGGCCATGGCTTGCGTGCAGGCGCTCGATCAGGTCGAAGACACGACCGGCGGTGGTCTCGTCCAGATCGCCGGTGGGTTCGTCGGCCAGGAGCAGCCGAGGGTTGTTGACCAGCGCACGGGCCAGGGCGACGCGCTGCTGCTCGCCGCCGGAGAGCTCGCCGGGCCGATGGTCGCTGCGATCGTCCAGGCCCACCTCCCTGAGCCAGTTTGCCGCCAATTCGAGCCCTTCCCGCTTCGATATGCCGCGAGCAAGCAGCGGCATGGCCACGTTTTCAAGCGCCGTGAACTCCGGCAGCAGGTAATGGAACTGCCAGACGTAGCCGATCTCCCGATTGCGAAAGGCAGCGGCCTCGCGTGGGGAGAGTTTGGCTACATTGGTTGAGGCGCAGTATACAGTTCCCGCGGAGGGGGCATCAAGCGCGCCCAGAATGTGCAAAAGTGTGCTCTTACCCGCGCCGGACTGGCCGACGATGGCGACCATCTCGCCGGGCTCAACCTGGAGGTTGAGGCCCTGAAAGAGATTGAGGGTGCCGCGGGCGGTTCTGTAGGTCTTTTGGAGGTCGGTGACCTGGATGAGGGGTGCGGTGGGCGATGGGGTGATTGGCGCCCGCAAGTCCGGTTCCCGAAGTGTGCGGGAGGTCGGGCCGGCAGCCGCTAGTGGGGTTTCAATCATCCTGTTGACTTCAATTTTACATTGGAGGGGGTCAATTCCCTGAAAGCGCGATTGCTGGGCGATGCAATCGGTGGTACTCGGGTGGGGGTTACGGATTGGGGATTGTGGCGGAGAGCGGCGCGGATTCGGTGAGCCTGTCGATGAATCCCTTAAGGCAAGACATTCGCGCAGGGCTAAACAGGCTGCGAGGTTTTGCGAGGTGTATGTACAGGCTAAAGCCCGTACCCTTCAGCGGCTTGCAGTTTCAGAAAAACTGCTCAGAACCGCTGGTGAATCACCTGAGCGTACCAAAGCACCGGAGCGGCCAGCAGCAGGGCATCGATGCGATCCAGGACTCCGCCGTGTCCGGGCAGCAAGGCGCCGGAATCCTTGACGCCGACCGAACGCTTGAGCGAGGACTCGACCAAGTCGCCCACTTGAGCAGCCACATTCAAGCCCACCGCAAGCGCCAGCCAATACCAGATGTCCTCCGGGTAGGAGAGCTTCGCGGAGTCCCACTGCGACAGCCAGTCTGCCAAGCCCAGCAGCCCGCCAGCGGCAAGCAGGCTGCCCGCGACGGAGCCCAGCGAACCCTCCCAGGTCTTTTTAGGACTGAGCTTCGGCGCCAGCTTGTGCCGCCCCCAGGTTCGGCCCACGTAAAGAGCCGCAGTGTCTCCCCCCCAGACCACGACCAGCAGAAAGGCCACGAGCGAAGGACCGTTCGTCTCCTCACGCAGAGCGGGCAGGGAAAGAAGTGTGAGGCCCACATAAAGCAAACAGAAAATGGAGACCGCTGTGCTGGGCATTACCTGCTCGACAGAACGCGAGAAGGTGCAATAAACCAGCAGGCCGAGGCTCATCATGCCAAAAATGACAGCGGTTTGGTCGGGAAATTCAAAGTTGCCGGCAAAAAGCAGCGCCAGGGCCACCAGTACCGCAACCCGCGGCGGCTTGATCCCGCTCCGTTCCGCCAGTCCCAGATATTCCCAGGCAGCCAAAGCCGCAATTGCGGCAACGGCCAGCGTAATCATCCACTTCGGCCCCAGGAATACGAGGACGAGAACCAGCGGAATCAGTACGACGGCGGTCAGGATTCGTTTCATGCCAAGGTTGAGGATACACCGCGAGGGGCGTGAGGGGGTCAGTTGGTCTCATCCGGGCCGACCCAAGCGCCAATTCAGCAGTGGCCTGTGGAAAGATTCACGAATCACGCTCCCTTTTTGGCGTCTGATCGCAGCCAATGGAGGAATGCTTCGGAACCGCCGCGCTGCGCCGATGCTTCCTTGAGGCGGAAGCGCAACTTCTCCGCCAACTGCTTTGCCTTGGCCGCGGAATCTGCTTCCTTCGGCGCCTTCTTATCCTTTTCCAATGGATTCGTGCCTCCACATTGGATTTTCGTCAGGATGCGCTGAAAACGTCACGCCCGAATCCGTAAAAATGGAGGTATGGAACAACCAAGGTAATCAGCCGGCGGCGATTTTGACCCGTTCCGCTTCTTCGTCCACTTCGCCGGATCCCTCGCTGAGCCCGCCGTAGCGGCGTTCCCGGCGCTGGAAGTCGGCAATGGCCTCAAGGAGATGGATTCCGCGAAAGTCCGGCCATAGCCGTTCGGTGACGAAAATCTCGGTATAGGCGATCTGCCACAGGAGGTAATTCGACAGCCGCATCTCGCCCGAAGTCCGTATCAGCAGGTCGGGGTCGGGCATGTGCGCCGTGTAGAGATGGCGGTGAATGTCCTCCTCGGTGATACGGCCGGGGCTTGTGTGCTTGAGATCGATCTCAGCCGCCAGGGAGCGGAAGGCGTCCACAATCTCGGAGCGGCCACCGTAGTTCAGGGCCAGGGTGAGGGTGGTGCCGGTGTTACCCGCCGTGGCTTCCTCGGCCCAGCGCATCTTGTCCTGAACCTCGGGCGGCAATTCGTGGGTGCGCCCGATGTACTTCATGCGCACGTTGTTGTCCATCATGCGCCCAAGGTTGCTCTCCAGGTAGGTTTTGAGCAGGCGCATGAGGAAATTGACCTCGGCGCGGGGGCGGCGCAGATTGTTTTCCAAAGAAAAGGCGTAGAGGGTGAGCCAGGGCAAGCCGATGCGCGAAGCGGTTTCAGTGACCAGTTGAACGGCATTAGCTCCCTGCTGGTGGCCCAGGAACCGCTTGAGCGAGCGGTGGCCGGCCCAGCGGCCGTTGCCGTCCATGATGATAGCTACGTGCTCGGGAATACACTCAGGCTTCAGCGTCGCATAAACAGCGCGCTCCTCCGAGGTCAGCTCATGGATGCGCAGCGTGCCGGATGGATACAAAGGACTCGCCTCTATAATGCTCTTGCGGCTTCAAGGCCAGCGCCCTGGCGACATCGAACTGCGGACACCGGAGCAGGGTTCCCCGGAACCGGATCGATGGGATCTTCGCCGGAGTCCAAGTTCTCACCCGGTGAAAATCCCCCTCAGCCGGAGCCAGAGTGTTGCATCTTCGACCGTAGCACAAGCGCCCCACCGCCGCAATTGCTCCCCAGGCTCGACCGATTGCAGAGCGAGCCCAATCCGGCCACAGGGATGCGTCGGCGAAGAGATCGCCGCCAACCGGGTCCAAAACGGGAAACGAAACGTTCCCCGCCTTGTAGCTCCTAGGCGGTGCGGCGGCGTCCCATTGCGGCGTCCCGCACCGCGCCTGAGAACAACATGCGGTGCATCGAGCCCAGATGGGGAAGCAAAGCGGCAACCTCGGCCAGGAATGGATCGGCCAGAATGGCAGCCACTTCTTCGTCGCGGCGGCTGCGGGCGTCCCGCACCAGTTGGCACAAGTCCACTTCAAGAGCCAGAGCCAGACGCTCCAGCGAACCGAGCGTGGGAATCGCCTTCCCATTTTCAATCTTTGAAATGTAGGTCCGAGGCACCTGCATGCGCCCGGCCAGTTGGCGCTGGCTCAGGTGGCGCGCCTTGCGAATCTCGCGCACCTGTCCCGCAACCTTCAACCCGGCCTCGGCAGAAGCCGGAACGGCGGGTTGGCTGGCTACCAATTGTGGGGCCAGCGGCACAGGCTCCTCTACATCCAAGGGTCTGTGGCATTTTCTGCAAAGTGAATTGATGGTCCTGAATTGAACCAGATAGCAGCTATCGCACCGCACTACTTCGCGCGTTTCCACGCTCACAAGAGTGGTAGCCATTGGCCGTTTGCGGAGTGCCAGAGCAGGAACCCCGTGGTGCTTTTTTGCACCGCGACATCCGTTACTTTCGGCGAAGTGAACCATAATTGTCAAGTAGAAACTTAGGGTCTATCCTAAGATTTCCCCATCATACCCTGAAAAACCCGAGAAGACACGAACCAAGTTGATCAACATGGAGAAAAAATAAAATGTGCAGCGACGCAAATGGCGAGGTAGAGAGCAGCGTTTCCAACATCGGCACTGAAGGATCAGAAAGATACGGCCGCGCCCAGGCCTGGGAATTGCTCACCCAGTGGACCCTGAGCGAAAGCCTGCGTAAACACGCGTTGGCCGTTGAAGCCTGCGTAACCGCTTGCGGCGATGCGGAAGCCGACCGGCTCGGGCTGGCGGGCGCGGAACGGTCAGCACTGATTGATCTCTACTCGACCACAGCACTTCTGCACGATTTCGACTACGAGCGCCACCCGACGGCCGAGGAGCATCCCTTCGTTGGCGTCCGCGAGTTGGAGCGGCTGGGCTGGCCCATCGAGTTGCGCACCGCCATTCTGGGCCACGCGCAATACTCCGGCGTACCTCGCGTCACGCATTTGGATAAGTCCCTGTTTGCCTGCGATGAACTGTCCGGCTTTCTGACTGCCTGCGCTCTGGTCAAGCCCACCAAGGCCATCGCCGATGTGGAAGTGGCCAGCGTGCGAAAGAAGTTGAAAGACAAGGCCTTCGCCCGTGGCGTCAACCGGGTGGACGTGATCCAGGGCGCAGCCGAATTGGGTGTGGATCTCGACGCGCATATCGCGTTTTGCCTGGAAGCGATGAAAAAGCGGGCTCCCGAGTTGGGGTTGTGAGAGCGAACTGCTGAATACAATCAATGCCGCCACGCTATGCACTGCTTTGGCGCCATGCAATCGGGTTAGGGTGCCCAACAGCATCATTGACGCCGGCAGCGTGCGGTGATGTCACTTAAAAGGTAACTGCCGGATGGCCGGCGATTCCGGCGTTACCCGCAGATTGCCGTTGATTCGGCGTCTCGTCCTTTACGCAGGTCCCGGAATCTAGACAGGGAGCACACGCTAATGCTTTTTTACAATCACTGAGCCTCTTGCAAAATTCCATTGAGACTGCAAAAAGTGTCAGGGCACGACTTCAGTCGTGCCGTAAGAGCAACAAAATCATGTTGGGCTTTAGCCCCTGCGGTTTTGTTTTCAGTAATTTGCAATCCCGCAGCGGCTAAAGCCGGAATCTAAATTGGCCATTTGCGGCACGACTGAAGTCGTGCCCTGACACAATCGATAGCCTGAAGGCAATTTTGCAAGAGGCTCAGTCAATAGCGTTTCCTGTCGCGGAATTCGATTGAATCAGGGGTCGCGGTAAATTGTGAGTTCGGAAGCCCGCCGACGGCTGAATAGCGTTGCACTGGGGGCAGCAGTCCGTTGTATCCAGCACGAATTTCGGTTGTGCGGCCTGGGACCCGGCACAGGCAAAAAATGAGCAATGATAAAATGGTTCCAGGCTGAGTCCGTCGAAACGACCGGTAATGCGGAGGCTCCCCATGCTGCTACCCGACGAAAAGGAAAAGCTGGAACACGGGTTTGCCGAAGGCGAAGCCAGCCTGCTCCTCGAGGGGCTGAAGCCCACCGCTTTTGGCCTATCGCTGAAACAACGCGTTCTTGGCGGCGAGATTTCGATCGAGCAGGCCGACGCTGAATTGTGCGCCCACTACATGCCTGCTGCTTCCAAGATCGCGTGAGTCCCTTCCCCAACGATCCGTACTGTTACCCTGGCACGGACGTTCTCATCAACAGGGGCGACTATCGCACGCAGGCCGAATTGAACAAGTTTGAGGCGGACGCAGTACTCCTGGCCAGCGCAGGGCTGAAAAGCCATTCCATCGCAGGCCCGCTCGACACCCGCCGCTTGCAGGAGACGCACCGCCGCATCTTTGGCAATGTGTACCCATGGGCCGGCGAACTCCGCTAAGACATCGGCATGATGGCTAAAACCCGCCCTTCAGGCTCCGTGGTCGCCTACGGGCCTTCTCACAATGTTCCCGCTGCCCTCGCGAATACCTTTGCGGCTCTGAATGCCGAGAATTGCCTGGTGGGCCTCGATATCGAGGCCATCGCCAAGCGGCTCGCTTATTACTACAGCGAACTCGATCCCATTCACGCCTTTCGGGATGGAAACTCAAGGACCCTCAGGGCTTTTACGCCTGACATTGCTCAATCGGCAGGCCATCGGCTCGACTGGGCTCCGACAGCTCAGACAGCGGAACTACGGCAGCGGCTTTACCATGCACGCGACCTTGCCGCGATGCGCGGCGAAACCTCCGAACTGACGCAGATCCTGGGAACCAATCTGCACAGGCTTTGAAAGGCCCGGCCTCCGAATCTCCTCTCTGGGACAGAGAGCATCTTGGCTCAAAGGTGGGATTGTTGCCGGCGGAATGGGAGTTTAGCCTCAAGGAGAACGAAGTCCTACCGCCTCCATGGGGAATCGAAGTCGACGACGATTCTGACGCAGGAACACAATCCGCCCACTGCACCGCGGCCTGACACGACGCCGAACAAGCCCGCAATCAAACTCGGCAAGAATGCTCCTGCGCCGGGTACTCCGGGGTACTCCCTCGCCTACATCGAAACGATCTGGAAGATGGAGATGGAGGCTGCACTTGCCCGGTTGCACCGCCGGCTTGAGGCGGAGAGACGCAAGCTGACCCGGCAGTATTGGGTTCGTTTCTGGCCGGTTTTCGCGGGGCTGGTGGTGGCCAGCATCGCCCCGGAGTTGAAGGAGATGCTCAACCTCCTGTTCTGGCCATGGGGAATGGGACTGGTGTTCCCCTTCGTTGTTCTGTGCGGACGCCCGGAACTGCACCTTGGCAGCCACCTGGCGGCCGCCTTGCCGCAGTTCATGCTCTACGCCGAGTATCCCCTTGAGGGATTCTTCGCCAAGTGCATCATCAAGGGCAAGGTCAGGCCTCTCGCCGTAATCGGACGAATCGCCTGCCTTCACCTTCTGGCCGGGGCGCTGCTGTTGCTGGTGAGCGGGGCGATCAGGTAGAACGCGGGCCTATAAGTGCCTAAAAGCTTGGCTCAGGCTGCAATTTATATGCGTCGGCTCTGTCCCGTGACTTGAATCACTCGCACTGGATGCGAAGGATGCGCTACGATAGGCAGTTCCGCTTCGGAATCGATCCGCGGTCCGAATGCGGAAGGAGATCTGGATGACCCGCTTCAACAACATTCTGACGGAATCCGCCAATGGGGTAAAAACCATTACCCTGAACCGGCCCGACAAGCGCAATGCCATGAGCCCGGCGCTGATTGAGGAGCTTACTGTGGCCCTCCGCGAGGCCGAGACCTGCGACTGTGGCGTCGTCATCCTGACGGGCGCCGGTCCGGCCTTTTGCGCCGGCCTGGACATGGAGCACCTGGAAACCATGAACGCCCGCACCCCGCAGGAGCATCGCCGCGACTCGGAGAACATGGCCGTCGTGCTGCGCACCCTCTACGACTTTCCCAAGCCGACCATTGCGGCGGTCAACGGCCCGGCCATCGCCGGCGGCATGGCCCTGGCCACCATCCCCGACTTCACGCTCGCGGCTCCGGAGGCCAAGTTTGGCTATACCGAGGTCCGCGTGGGATTTATCCCGGCCATTGTGGCTTCATTTTTGATGCGCCAGGTGGGCGAGTTGCGCACCCGCGAGTTGTTGCTGTCGGGGAGGATCCTGAAGGCTCAGGAAGCACTGCAACTGGGGCTGGTGACCCAGATTGTGGAGCAGAACGATCTGCTGCCATCCGCCCACGCGCTGGCCCAGACGCTGCTGCTGAACAGCCCCCAGGCCATGCAGGCGGTCAAGCGGCTGCTGTCAAAGCACGCCAAGCGCAGGCTCGACGAGGAGATTGAAGACGCCATTGAGGCCAACGCGCAGCAGCGCTCCACCGAGGATTTCGAGGAAGGCGTCTTAGCGTTCATGCACCACCGCCGCCCCGACTGGCCCAGCCTGCACGCCAAAGTGTAATCATACGAATCGCGACAGCTACACCTAATCGCCCTTGTTAAGGCCGACCAGAAGATTTTCGACGCTCCCTATCTTGACCAGTTCGCCCCGGCGCGCGGCCTTCATGGCTTCCACGGTCTCAGCATTGGGCGTCAGAGGATCGAAGGGGAGCGCCCGCTCGGCTACGGTCCGCATGAGCAAGATTGATATTCATCTTTGAGGTAAGCATCGACCTGTCTCGTAAAACCGGAATCGTACCGGTTAGAACAGCGACTTCACGTTCAAAGTCATTGTCGTTGCATGGGTAAGGGTTTGGGATCCGTTGGTTGCGGCCCCGGTCAAGGTGATGGTTTGGGCGCCCACCGGCGTTCCTCCAGTCAGCAGACCAGGCGCGCTGCATCCCGCCATTGCCGCCCCTACGGCGAGGAGCGCGAAGATCAGGAGAAGCATCGGCCGGCCGATTCGGCGGCGCAAGCGTCGGGGAATGAAGAGCAGCAAAAGGCCGGCCAGCGCGGTAACTCGAATCTTGGTGGAGAACACGAAGGCAGCAGCGGGAGGGCTGGGCGCGGTGGTCTGCACCATTAGCGCCGAGCTTCCGCTGCCACCGGTGACGGTTGCCGGGGAGAAGGTGCATGTGGTATTTGCCGGCAATTGAGAGCAACTGAGAGCAACTGGTAAATCGAAGCCTGTGCCGGGCGTGACGGCAACTGCGTAGGATGCCGCTTCCCCGGTGTACACGGATTGCGAACCCGGCGCGGCAGAGATGCTGAAATCCGCGGCGGAGATCACTTCGGCCAAAGTATTCGACGTGCTTGGAGAGTATCCCACTGCGCCCGCATAGACAGCGGTCATGTTATGCAAACCCACGCTGAGTGAGCTGGTGGAATAAGTGGCTGCTCCCGACGCAAGGGTTGAGGTCGCGAGCAAGGAAGGGCCGTCATAGAAGGAGACGGTCCCCGCAGGTATTCCCGCTGAACTTACGACGGCGGCGGTGAAGGTCACGCTAGCTCCAAAGGGAGCCGGGTTGAGGGATGGGGTAAGAGTTGTGGTCGTTGCCGTGCTTGTCACAGTTACCGTGATCGGCGGCGATGAGACTGAGGCGCTGTCGCTCGATGAGCCGCCATAACTGGCAGTTAGGGAGTAGACGCCGACTGGAGGCGTCAACACAAGCGAACCCACGCCGCTGCCGTTCAATGGTGCGGTTCCAAGAGATGTTGTTCCGTTGAGGAAGGTTACCGTTCCTGTCGGCGTTCCTCCGCTTGCCGCCGCAACCGTGGCCGTCAGGGTGAGAGTCTGGCCGAAGGTCAATGTGGTTGCAGACGCGGTAAGAGTGGTGGTGGTTGCAATGCCATTCACCGTGACAGAGACCGGCGGGGCGGACTGTGAGGGCGCATCGCTCGAAGAACCGCCATAGCTTGCAGTGATGGAGTAGCTTCCTGCTGCCGGTGTTAACGTCAATGTCGCCACGCCGCTGCTATTCAGGTTAGCGGTGCCCAGGGGAACGGTCCCATCGTAGAACAATACTGATCCTGCCGGTCCGCTGCCGCTTGCTGCAGTTACCGTGGCAGTCAGCGTCAGCGTCTGGCCAACCGTCAAAGTCGTTGGAACAGCGATCAGAGTCGTCGTGGTCGCGACAAGAGTACCCTGGCGAACGACGCGGATGCGACTGTTGTCCGGGTCCGCGATGTAGAGGCTTCCTTTGGCATCTAACGCTAGTCCGGCTGGTTCTGACAGTGCGGCATCGACTGCCGGGCCGCCGTCTCCGCTAAAGCCTTCTGTTCCATCGCCGGCGTAAGTGGTGATGATGCCCGTGGCCGCATTCACAAGTCGAACGCGGTTATTGTTGGCATCCGCGAAGTAGAGATTTCCTGATGTATCCAGCGTTACTGCCCACGGAGACCACAGTTCCGCATTTATCGCCGGTCCGCCGTCCCCGCCGTAGCCTTGGATCCCATTACCGGCGATGGTCGTAATGATGCCCGTCGCTGCTGCTACCTTCCGCACCCGGCTATTGTATGTATCTGCGATATACAGATTTCCAGCAGGGTCGAGGGCCACTCCATAGGGAAAGTAAAGTTCCGCACTGGTGGCTGGCCCTCCGTCGCCGCTGTAGCCGAAGATTCCGTCGCCTGCGACCGTGGTGATGATGCCTGTGGCGGCGTCCACCTTGCGAACACGATCATTGCCGAGATCACCAAAATAAAGATTTCCGGAAGAATCCAAAGCCGGTGAAAAAGGGGCTTCAATTCCGGCGTTTGTCGCCGGCCCACCGTCTCCGCCGACGCCGCCGCCGGCGAAAGTTGTGATGATGCCTGTCAGCGCATCTACCTTCCGTATGCGGTTATTGCACCAATCCGCAATATAAAGATTACCGGCGGCATCGAGGACAATCCCACTGGGCAGACAAAATTCGGCGCTGGTCGCCGGTCCTCCGTCTCCGCTATAGCCTTGAGTTCCATTCCCGGCAATCGTGGCGATCATGCCCGTTGCCGCTTCCACCTTGCGAATTCGATTGTTGTAAGTATCCGCGATGTAGATGTTTCCGGCAGCATCCAAAGCTGCATCGGAGGGCTGGAAAAGTCCCGCGCTGGTGGCCGGTCCTCCATCCCCGCTGTAACCAGGGACGCCGTCACCCGCGTACGTATAGATGTACCCATTCGCAAGGGGCCCGGTCTGGGCGGATGCCATTGAGGCAGCCACGAACAGACTCAAGACTGACGCTTGGACCACATTCTTCAATAGGTTCCCCTGCGCTTTCAAAAGGAGAGTCTTGGCAGCAGATTGCCAACTGCGCGTACAGTGTACGCCCGAGTTGCAGCAAGCCCGTGGGACTGTTGTGACACTTTTAGAGAGTCAGCCCGCCTCAGGCGAACGGGTTCGTCGCCCTCAGCTCCGCAACGATTTCCGCGGCTGCCGCACGCGCCTTCTCTTCCTGGTCGGGCTTGAAGCTGATTGCGCCCACGCGGGCATGGCCGCCGCCGCCGTAGCGCTCGCATATTTGCGCCAGGTTCACCATCTTCGCCGGATCGGCCTTGGTCCATGGGTTCGAGCCCACGGCCACCTTGGTGCGAAAGCTGGACTTGGACAGGCCGATCGAGTAAGTGGCGTTGGGGTAGAGATAGTAAGGGATGAACTTGTTGAAGCCTTCCAGCGGATGGTCGGTAATATCGAAGAAGATGGTGCCGTCGCGTTCTTCGGCGCGGCCGCGGATCAGTTCCAGCGATTGTAGATGGCGCTCAAGCAGCGGCTCCAGCAGGCTGGCCACAAAGTGCTGGCTGAGCACCTCGGCCAGCGGCATCTCGGTGAGCAGCGGGATCAGCCGTGGAATAAACTCCGGGTCCTGGGTGGACTCGATGATCAGCGTGAGCTTCATGGCCGGAGCGGCCATTTCCACGGCCGACTCGGGGCTCTCATATTGCGCTCCGTCCACAATATTGGCCCAATGAATCAGCTCCGCGACCGGCGCCGTGTCGAAGCCGTAGCGCGTCGAGGCAATGTGCGCCAGAAAGCTGGTGCAGGAAGTGTAATGGGGGTCAAAGAACTTATGCGCGCCGCAGACCGGGTCTTTCTGGCAGTCGAGGAAACTCTGGTGATCCTGAGGAGTTAGAAAAGCCGACAAATGATGGTCGAACCACCAGGTAATCCTGGGCGAGGCCGAGTATTTGAAGTCGACGATTGCGTTCTCGTCGCCGGTGAATTCGCTCTCGTCAAAGAGGGCGCCGGCGCGGTGGACCAGCCCGTGATATTCATAGCTGGCTCCGGCAGCGACGCACTCCCGGTGGAATCGCGTGAACAGCGAGGCTGAGCAAGCTCCGTCAAAGCATTTGTCGTGATAGAAGACGCGAACCCGCAAACCTGCTCTCCCTTGTGGCTGAAAATTGAATAACTTGAACTGTTAAGCATCAAGGGCTTGGCCGGTTATGTCAAGGTGGGGACGGTTTTGCGTGCTCTGTAGCTGCCTGAGTGTTCAATTACGAACAGCTCGATCCGATTCCGAACAGGTTGAGCACGCCCCGCACACATCGTTTTCCATCTAAGCTGTTTACAATCAACGGAGGTCCGGCCAAGCGGTTTGGCCGGAGTAATGCTCTGAGCATGGGTACGTACTCGACCAGAAATCTCCAGCGAGCGCGGAGGGTTCCATGCACGATCTGCTTCAGGATTTGCGGTATGCGGTACGCCAGTTGTTGAAGTCGCCTGGCTTCACGATCACAGCTGTGCTCACGCTGGCCATCGGTATTGGCGTGAACACGGGGGGCTTCAGCATCATGGATGCGGTGGTTCTGCGCCCACTTGCCGTGCCTGAACTGAATCACGTGGTTACCATCTCTGAGCAGCAGAATCACGGCGATGACCAGCAGGTTGCGCTGGCGAACTTTGAGGACTGGCAGCGGCAAAGCGGCGCATTCGAAGAACTGGCTGTTCAAAGCGACCAGGACATGAGCCTGACCGGAGCTGGGGATGCCGCTCACGTGCATGCGGAGCTGATTTCCCCGTCGTTCTTCAGCGTGATGCGGACCAACCCATTCATGGGTCGGGTGTTCAATCAAAGTGAGACGCAACCAGGCCGGAACAGCGTGACGGTGCTCAGCTATGCGTTTTGGAAGTCGCATTTCGGCTCCGATGCCGGGGTGCTGGGTCGTCAGATTGAGCTGGATGAGCAGGCGTACACGGTGATCGGCGTGATGCCAAAGACGATGCAATATCCATCGACGGCAGATTTCTTCCTGCCTTTTGCGCCTTCTGATACGCAGCTCAGCAATCGCAGTTCGCACGATTATCTTGTGATCGGGCGGCTGCGCCAGGGAGTTTCTCCGGGGCAAGCCCAGGCCGAGTTGAATACGATCGCCGACCACCTGTCGCACGCGTATCCGGCGACGAATCAGGGGTGGACGGTGAAGGTCGACTCTCTTCTGGCCGGCATCAACGGCGAATTTACGAATCTGTATTTCAGCCTCGTCCAGAGCGCCACATTCTTTGTTCTGCTGGTGGTCTGCGCGAATATCGCGAATCTGCAATTTGCACGGGGGATTGCGAGACGTCCGGAGATTGCGATGCGCACGGCACTGGGCGCGGGCCGCTGGCGGCTGATGCGGCAACTGCTCACGGAGAATATTCTGCTGGGGTTGCTTGGCGGTGCAGGCGGCCTGATATTCGCAATGGTCTACATGCGCATTTGCGAGATCTCGATGCCGGAGCGCGTGGCACGATTCATGGCAGGCTGGTCGAATATTTCGCTGAACGGTCGCGCACTTGCCTTGTCTCTCTTGCTGGCAATTGTAGCGGGCATCGTTTCCGGGTTTGCGCCGGCTCTTCAAGCGCTGCGCATCAATCTTGTGGAGCAACTCAAATTGGGCTCGCGTTCCGTGCTGGGCTCGGGACGCGGCCACAAGCTTCGCAACATCCTGGCGGTTTCGCAGATCGCGCTTGCCGTTGCCCTGGTGATCGGCGCGGCTCTGATGTGCAAAGGCATGTTGGCGATGCTGCACCTGGCTGACCGGTACCGGCCGGCGCAGATGCTTACATTCAACGTCCATCTGCCCGTCACGCGGTACGATACTCCGGCGAAGCTGGCCACATGGTATGACCAGAGCCTTGCCCGGCTCCGCACTCTGCCCGGCGTAGAACATGCAGAGGTGACCACTGCGCTCCCGCGCAGCGATTGGGGCTGGGTGGACGGCGTCCAAATTGCGAATCGGCCGCAGAGAAGCGGCGATTCGCCAAGCGCGCTGCGCTTGCCGGTGAGCGCTGGATACTTCAGCGCCTTTCAAATCCCGATCATCGATGGGCGCGGGTTTGAAAAAGGCGACGATCTTCATGCGCAGAATGTGGCCGTTGTAAGCCGCGCATTTGTTGCGCGCTACTTCCCCGGCGAAAGCCCGATGGGCCATCGCATTCGCATGATGACCGGAAGCGCCGCAGAGACCCCATGGCTCACAATCGTCGGTGTCGCTGAAGAGGCTGACTATTCGTTGTGGACGAAGGCGCGCCCGGCGGCTGTGTACATGAACGTGGCGCAGTTGCCCCAGGCCGGCATGACCTACTCGATGATCGTGAAGGGCGATCCACTGGCGCTGGCTCCAGCGGCAAGAAAGGCGCTTGCGGCAATTGACCCTGAGTTGCCGTTGGATGCGGTGCAGACCTATGCGCAGTTCATGAATGAAAGGCTGACAGGCATGTATTTTGTGGCGGCGATGCTGGGCTTTGATGCCCTGGTAGCGTTGCTGCTGGCCGCCATTGGCATCTTCGGCGTGATGGCCAACCTGGTTGGCGAGCGAGCCCGGGAGTTCGGCGTGCGGCTGGCCATGGGCGCCCAGCGCGCAGACATATTGCGCATGATTCTGCGCCGGGCGGGATGGCTCACCGGATTTGGAATGTGCGCCGGCCTGCTGCTGGCGTTCGCGCTGGCGCACGGGGTGGCGAATCTACTTTACGGTGTAAGTCCGAACGACCCGCTCGTATTCGGTTCGATTACCGCGTTCATTGCGGGCATTGCGATGATGGCAAGCTGGATTCCCGCGCGGCGTGCGGCTCGAATCGATCCCATGGTGGCCTTGCGCGACGAGTAGAAACCGGCAACATCAGTTTCACCGCTCTTCCGCCGCGCTTTCCGAATCGCTTTTCCGCCGGCTGTTTGGGCATTTCCTTCGGAGATGGCAGATGAACCGGCCGCGCCAAACCGTTGCAGGATTGTGTAGTACGGCGTATTCTTTTGTATTATGAGTACTCCGCGCATCATCAGCTTCCGCATCGCCCCGGAGAAGGTTGCCGAACTGGACCTGATCGCCAAATCCATGGACCGCGACCGCAGCTACCTGCTCAATGAAGCGGTGGAGACCTACCTCAGCGAGCAGCGGCGGTTCGCCGCGATGGTGGAGGAGGGGCGCGAAGATATGCGCAGCGGCAGGTACTTCACCGACGAAGAGGTGGTGCGCATGATTGGTAATTGGGAGCGCAAAGCCCAAGACCAGGCCCAAGACAAGGCCCAAAGCAAAGCCCAATGAAGGTCCTCTGGTCCGCTGCCTCGGTGCGTTATCTTCAGGAAGTCCTGGAATACCTGCAAGGCGAAAGCTCCGCTGGGGCCATCACCATCAGTCGAAGAATTCTGGGTACGGCGCGTCGACTAGGCCAGATGCCATATTCCGGCCGCGTGGGCCGCATTGATGGAACCCGCGAAGCAGTGGTTCCCCGTTCTCCCTACATTGTGGTGTATGAGGTCTCGGAGCAATCTGTCGAAATTCTGGGGATTTGGCACGCCGCCCGTGAATGGCCTGAATCCTTCTGACCGCGGAACTCCCCAACGAGTCCGTGCGTAGAGTATCTTTCCATCAGCACACTTCAGCGCGCCCAAGTCTGTTTCATTTTGAAAGAGGCTCTATGAATCCGGTAAGCCCGGAGACGCAACCCGCACCCTCGGAAGCACCGCCAGCCGAGGCTGCCGCGGATCGACGTGGTCCACTCGATCCCAGGGACCCTGGCGATGATGCGAATGAGCTTCACGGTCTGCACTGGATCTTCATCGGCAGCCAGGGCCTGCGGGTCGCCTGGGTGGTGGTGATTGCAGTGATTCTTTTTCGCATCTTTAACCGGCTTCTGGGGACGGTGGCCGTTGGGTCTTATCCCGCTCTAATGAGTTTCGATTTCTCTCCCACTGCGGCGATCTTTCAAGAGCTGGTGCCGCTGCTGGCCATGGTGGCGGCGGGTGTGCTTCTGTCGCGCATGGACCAGCGCAAGATTCTGGACTACAACCTGACTGGACCGCGGCGTCCGCTGCACTTCGTCTCTGGACTGGCTGCCGGGTTGGCGGCGCTTTCGGCGCTGGTGGGGACTCTCGCCTTGGGCGGATGGCTGCATTTTGGACCCATCGCGCTCTCAGGAATTGCAATCCTCAAGTTCGGCGCGCTGTGGGCCATCGCCTTTCTCCTGGTGGGCTGTGTAGAAGAGGGCATGTTCCGCTGCTTTCTTCAGTTCACTCTCACCAGGGGCATCAACTTCTGGTGGGCGCTCGCCGTCATTGCGGTCGTCAGTCTCGACCTGCTATTGCGATCACAGGGCAACGCGGGCATTATCGCCTTCATCTGGATGGACTCTCTGCCGATGGTCAACGGCAACACCATCTGGGGCGTCTATGTCATCGCCCTGTTGGGGCTGGTTCCCTGCCTTCTGCTGCACCTGAAGAAGAAGCCCGGCTCCGGCTTCTGGCAGGCCGCCTGGGTGACCTCGACCCTCTTCGGCTTCATCCATACAAACAACATCGGAGAGAACTGGGTGGGCATCTTTGCCGCCGCGGCCATCGGCTTCGTCTTCTGCGTCAGCGTGCGGGTCACCGGTTCAGCCTGGTGGGCCATTGGCTGCCACGCGGCATGGGACTGGGCGGAAACCTACTTCTACGGCGCCGCGGACAGCGGCTTTCAACCCCAGGGCCACTATCTGACGACGAGCCCGGCCGGCAACGCGCTGTGGAGCGGCGGCACGGACGGACCCGAGGGCAGCCTGCTGGTGCTGGGCATCATCCTGCTGCTCCTGGTCGCGCTGATTGCGATCTACGGACGAGGAAAATCAACGGGACTCGACGCACCGGTTCCCGAGCCGGTGGCCGGATAATCCCATGCGACTCTGGCTCAACCGTACCGGCGAAGTCTCACTGCGCGAGCAGTTGATCACCCAGGTCGTGCTGGGCATTCTTTGCAAGGAGTTGCTCCCCGGCCAGCGATTGCCCAGCACGCGGGAACTCGCGCGCAGGTTCGGCATTCATGCCAACACGGTCAGCGCCGCTTATCGCGAATTGGAACGCGAGGGCTGGCTTGAGTTCCGTCACGGCAGTGGGGTATACGTGCAGGCCACCCGGCCCGCTGCCCCGCTCTCGCCGGAGATTGCGGTCGATCAGCTCATCGGCGAAATGGCGGCAAAGGGGCGCAGGCTTGGCGCGCCTGAAGCTTTCGTCCGATCTCGCCTCCGCCGCTGGCTCTCCGTTGAGCCTCCGACTCACTGGCTGGTGATCGAGCCCGACCCGGAGCTGCGCCGCATCATCATCCACGAGATGAAGCAGAAGCTCGTGCTTCCAGTCGTCGGCTGTGCGCCGGATGAATGCGCCCACGGCGGCAGACTTGAGAGCGCGATGCCCGTGGTTCTGCCCAGCAAGGCCGCGCGCGTTCGTAAGCTGCTGCCTTCCGGCACAGAACTCACTGTGCTCGATGTGCAACCCGTGGCGCCCGAGCTGCAGGCCTACCTCAAGCGTTATCTGCCCACTCCCCCAGGATTGCTGGTGGGCATCGCCTCGCGCTGGAAAGATTTTCAGCGCATCGCCCAGACCATGCTGATCGCCGCCGGCCTGGCCCCGGAAAGCCTGCTGGTGCGCGATGCTGTGCGCCCCGGGTGGAAGCGCGGGCTGGACACTACCGCTGGGGTGGTCTGCGACTCAGTCACCGCCCTCGATTTGCCGGCGGGGGTGTTTCCGCTTCGCTTCACCCTGCTCAACGAGCCGACGCTTGCTGAACTGCGCCGCCAGGAAGAGCCGCATTCGGCTCTAGCGTAGCCATTAGGACAGTCTTGATTCTGTCCTAATCGGCCTTCAGCCGGCGAAACAATCCCCCTAACATCGGACTCTGGAAGTTTTTTGAAGGAGTTGCGATGATCCGTTCCTTGCTTCAAACCGTTCTTTGTATAAGTCTTTGCCCGCTGCTGGCGGCCCAGCAGACTATCGCCGGCGTTCAGCAACAGGCCCCCCAACAGCCAGCTCCGGCAGCGGCGGTTGCAACAACGGTTCAGCCAATCCTGATCGCCACAGCACACGGGACACAAGTCGAGTTATCCACGCTTGATTCGCTCTCGGCAGCGGACGCAACGCTTGGCGAGCCTGTGCGGTTTGCGGTGACCAGGGATGTAGTAGTCAACGGAGCCACAGTGTTCCCGGCGGGAATGGCCGTGAATGGGACCATCACGAAGGTGAGGTACGGCTCCTATAGGACGAATCGGGGCGACGAACTCAATATCCGGCTGACAGACCTGGAGCCAGGAAAGCTGATCAAGCTCCGCCTGACGGCTATCAGTTCTCCTGAGCGCACTTACCCAGGCGATCCTGCTTATCCAGCTTATCCGGGCTATCCAATGATGCATGGGCCAAGCCAGAAAGGGGTCGTGATTTTTACCATCGTTATGCTTGCCCTTTTAGCTATCGCGCTTTTTGGCGGGGACAGGTGATTTTGCCCCGTATCACTGCTGTGAAGGTTCCAATTCTGTCCAGGTCTGCCCCTTGTTTTGTGTGCAATCGCTCCGTGAAAAGAAATAAAATCGATGCAGGGAAATGTTGGCTGTTCGATTCGCCTGATTTGACCATTGCCGGAGTGGCACATCCGCTTCTGCAATCGCGGTCCAGCGGGGAGCCATGGGTCAAACTGATCATCCGGTGTACCGTTTCGGCCCGT
>Ga0224553_1000160_pt1 | contig 34343 bp, 19 predicted proteins | sample 714S21014metaG_FD_179897 | JGI IMG/M metagenome (GOLD analysis project Ga0224553, IMG submission 179897) | Peat soil microbial communities from Stordalen Mire, Sweden - 717 S2 10-14 | ecosystem: Environmental > Terrestrial > Soil > Wetlands > Peat | place: Sweden: Norrbotten County, Stordalen... | reverse complement strand
TCGGATCAGAAGAGCGGTAGAACCCCAAACGGGACTGCTTCTCGCCTCTTCCGGAACCTATCGCGAAACCAGAATCCGATGCCGGATGGCCTGGAATTCAGCTACTTGCACCACGGGCTGCTAGGGTGGTCTTGCCGGACACATTGTCGGCGCTATTCGCGACACGCGACACCGTTGCTGTCGAAACCCTTGGCCGTGGGCCGTCAAGCGTCTTGTCTTGTTCTCATCCGCCGAAAGGGAAAAAGAGCAATTCGGCGAGTCATCACATCGTTCAAATGCAAATGGCGAGCAATTCGAACCCCTCGGCTATGAGCCGAGGGGTTCGGTAGTGCGGTTAGGTTGTGGGTCTGGATCAACCGACAAGGACCATCTACTGTCGCCAGACGCGCACGTAATCAATATTCAACGGCCATCCTGGGCTGCTTCCCACGATGACTTGCTCGCCCAGAGGCGCCGTATCGAGGATATCGAAGACGCCCGCGGGAGTGGGAGTGATTCCGCCAGCGGTATTGGCCAGCGGGTTGGGTGGTGCTGTGGCTGAGTACTCCTGTGTCATCAATAAATTGCCGTCCAGGTACCAGCTAACCTGACCCGGAACCCACAGGCACCCGAGGGTATGCCAATTATTCCAGTTCACGCTCGTATTTTGATAGTTGTTGCTGTTTTGGTAGTTGATACTTCCACTGTTTTGCCATTGATGCAAGGTTCCGACGAAGGCTCCCGAATAACTTGATTCTCCTCCGGTATAGGCTTCAAAGAAGTCGAGCTCCGGCCATATATCCGAATTGTTGTACTCGGTGTGATATGCCCCAAGAGACCAGAAGGAAGGCCATCCTTCCGAGTCTGGCCCCAGATTCGGGTTGAAGTTGACGCTGGCTTCAAAATACCCGAACGTCCATGCGCTGCCATTACCCGAATAGGGATCCCTGGTAGTCAGTCCCCAGTTCCCCGTTAAGCCGGTGCTTGTTATGGTGAGAACGGAATTGGCAACACTGTACGCTGAGGGCAGCGTCTGGGCGCCTCCAAATGGCAGCCTGGTATACCAGTTATAGCCCGCATTGCCCGTGCCGTTTACATCGATGGTAGACGTAGAAGTGAAGTCGTCGCAGAACACGAGACTCGTATATCCAGCGGCGGCTGCGGGCGCCGGGGCCGAAACTCCGGTGCAGTTGGCCGCTAGCGGACTGACTGTGATCGTCAGATTCAACGTTCCCGTTCCATAGGCGTTGGTGGCGCTCAATCCTACCGTAGAGGTGCCAGCCGCGGTTGGGAGACCGGTGATGGCGCCCGTAGAGGGATTGATGCCCAGACCGGAGGGAAGGTTGGTAGCGCTGAAACTCGTCGGGGTGTTTGTCGCCGTGATCTGATAACTGAAAGTGCCGCCCACAGTGCCGTTGGCGGAGGAAGCACTAGTGATTATCGGAGCACCGCCGAAGCCGACACGCAACAGTAAGGCGCTGAGCCCCAGGAAGTTGTTGCCTGAGGCAAAATTGATCGTTTCGGTCGGGCCGGAGGCCGTGAAGGTGCCAATCGCGTACTGACCCAAACCACCTGTGCTGCCGCCTCCTGTTTGAAATTGCAATGTGACCGAGTTCCCGCCCGTAGTGGAGAGCGTATCTGCAAAGCCTGCGCCGTAGTAGGACTGGTTGACCCAGACCTGAACAGTATAAAACTGGCCGGTGGACAGATTGTGGAGCGTCACCGGCGAACTGCCGCTGTAAGTGTCAACGATGGCTCCCAGAATTCCCTGGTAGTTCGTGCTTAGGGCGCTGAAGGGATTCCCCGTATGCGGCGCAAACGTCTCGATTCCAGACCAGCCGCTGAATGTAACGTTCCCATCTCCGCTTCCGGAGGTACTGTTAGTGACCGTGAAGGGAACGGTGTTGACGGTAAAGCCGCCCGACGTAGTGTCCCAGGCATACGCATAAACGAGGCTTCCAGATGTGGAAACATCGGTGTCTGCTGCAATGTTCGTTGCTGCGCCCCAGGTCACGGCCTGAGAGCCGCCGCTTTGAATCGTAAGCGTCAGATTCAACGTTCCCGTTCCATAAGCGTTGGTGGCGCTCAGTGCGACCGTGGAGGTGCCAGACGCGCTGGGTGTGCCGGTGATGGCGCCTGTGGTGGTATTGACGCTCAGACCGGAAGGAAGGTTGGTGGCGTTGAAGCTCGTAGGACCATTTGTTGCCGTGATTTGGTAGCTGAAGCTGTCGCTCACTGTGCCGGTTGCAGAGGAAGCACTTGTAATCACCGGCGGATTGCCGGCGGCAGCGACGGTAAGCGTCAGATTCAACGTTCCCCTTCCATAAGCGTTGGTGGCGCTCAGCCCTACCGTGGAGGTGCCAGACGCGCTTGGGGTACCGGTGATGGCGCCCGTGGAGGTATTCACGCTCAGACCGGCGGGAAGGCCCGTAGCCCCGTAACTGGTAGGGCTGTTTGTCGCCGTGATCTGATAGCTGAAGCTGCTGCCCACAGTGCCGTTGGCGGAGGAAGCGCTTGTGATCACCGGCGGATTGCCACCGGAACCGGCGGTGCGCACCTGCAAGGCGCTGAGTCCAAGGAAACTGCCGGCGGCGAAATTAATCGTCTCGGTCGAGCCGGAGGCCGTGAAGGTGCCGATCGCGTATTGACCCACACCACCAGTGCTGCCGCCTCCTGTTTGGAATTGCAATGTGACCGAGTTCCCTCCTGTGGTGGAGAGCGTATCCGTATAACCTGAACCGTAATAGGACTGGTTGACCCAGACTTGGACAGTATAAGACTGCCCGCTGGTCAGATTTTTGAGCGTCACAGGCGAACTGCTGCTGTAATTGTCAACGATGGCTCCCAGAATTGATTGGTAACTCGTGCTGAGGGCGCTGAAAGGATTCCCGGTATGCGGCGCAAAGGTCTCGATACCAGACCAACTGAAGGTAACGTTACCGTCCCCGCTCCCTGCGGTACTGTTGGTGATCGTGAAGGGAACGCCGTTCACGCTAGCCGCGCCCGCGCTACTATCCCAGGCATATGCATACACAAGGCTTCCAGATGTGGAAACATCAGTGTTTCCCGCAATGTTCGTTGCTGCACCCCAGGTCACGGCCTGAGACCAGGCTTGACCGCTCAGAAGCAATGCGATTGCTCCCACGATGGCTAACGAGTAGAGCCGGAGTCGATTTCTCATTGTTTTTCCACCTCAGTTAGAAATATGATCCGAAGTGATCGTACACGGTCATATTCCCATATAATGAAGCTGCGGAATTCGATGTGGATTTGACAGTCTCTATTACCTTTTTTCAGTCCATGGTAACTGAGGTCATGACAGGCACAATTCTTCATCTCGTGGCCGAGGATGGACGACCTGTCTCTCTTGAGGTGAGGGAGGGGGTGGAGACTGCATACAGGTGGGCCCTTTACAAATTCAAATGCATTGACGAGACGGTGCTAGCAGGAATTGCGGAGTCTGTGGCTGTTGGAATGACGCGACACCTGGAGGAAATTAGATGTCCGCGTAACTACGCATTTGCAGCCTTGCGCGGGAAGGTGCAGGAGTGGCGCCGTACCCATTCTGTCTATGAGGTAGCCGTCGGAGATATCGACACGCTGGAGCGAGTCGGGAAACTGGTCCACAATCCGTTTCTTGCAGTGGATCGCAGGATATTTTTCTCTGAGATGAAGACGCGATTGCGAAAACGGGATCGGGAGATTGTCGACCTGATAGAACATGATTTCGGAAGTCCGAAACAGATCGCGGCATCGCTGGGAATAAGCTACAACGCGGCAGCAAAAGCAATTCAGAGGGTCAAGGAGCGGATGGCCCAACCGTAATTCGTCCTCAATCTGGGCCGTGGTCGCTTCCCAAGGGGACACCACCTCTCCTCTTGAGAACTTGCCGCTTCCGCCCGCGAGATGAGGCGGCATGGGAGAACAGGTACAAGCGTGCGGACGGTTTCTGGGGCGTGCTCCTAGTTCAGGAAGCGAGCCAGGAGGCAATCCAGCGATAGATATCTTCCGGCGCAACAGGCGCGCCGCTCGTGCCCAGATTCATCTCCGGAGGCGCGACAATATAAGCGGTATTCAGATGTTCAGAGACGCAGAGACAGGCTGCCCGGTTGTACTCCGGATACCTGCCGGCTGCGAGCCAGACATAGCGAGCCAGAATCGCCGCATCCACCGCGCTATTCTCCGGATCGTCAACATCGGGAAGGGGGCTGATCCTTTCTTGGTTTTCAAACAGTGCAATGCCGGTAAACGGCTTTGGCTTGCTGCGCATGCCGAAGCAGGCAACGATGGCTTGAGGACGGGCGCGGCGAAGCGCTTCCGACGCGGCCCATTCAACAAACGCGTTGGAGAAGATAAGAGCGCCGTTTCCGCTGAGAAAGAGATTGACCGTAAAGTTCCGCAAACGCTCTTGCCCGGCAAGCTCCGACGGCCACCAGCGCGTCCAGTCTTTCTCCCTGAGTGCCGAGACCGTCTGATCAGTGGCAGTCATGTCCTTCGGAATACTATTCAACTCAACGAGAAAACTGTTACGGAACGGTTTGAGAACCGTGTAGCTCAGGCAGGAGGCGGCAGGAACAGAGGTAGGAGCAAGCGCATCCCTCAGCCTGGCATCCGCCTCGATGAACCATAAATTCGCACTGTCGTGGCTCCCTTTCTGGTCCAATAGATCGTAAATGCCAGGCTGGTCTGATTGCCCTCTAGCCACCAAGTCGCGGAGCTTTCGTGAGTCACCGGCAATTCTGATTTCGCGACCCTGCGGATCCCATTGCTTCCAAGCCGTAGTAGGATCGACAGGCAGGTTGTCTGGAAGAAAGAGGAGAATCAATCGATTGCGCTCGGGGTCTGTCTTCGCAGAAGCCTGCGCTCTGGCGACAATGGCCTCGAATATCCGCTGCACCTCGCCGCGCCACTCCGCAAAATATTCAGAACGGGCAAGATGCGAAGCGTTTTCCAGCGTATCGCTGGTTTCTGAGAAATTCCAGCGATCGACGCCCATCCTCACTTCGAGGGCCCGTAGTTTCGCCGTCAGCGCAGTCAAGGCCGCGGAGCTGAAGGAGTCGAGTCCGCCCAGGAAACCGATGAGCTGCTTCTGCTCGAAAGGAAAAAGCATTCCCCACTGAGCCAGTTGCTGATTGAGAGATGGACGGAGTGTCACCGGCAATCGCTGAATCGACCTGTGGTAGGTCTCCAACTCTGACGCTTTTTCCGCCCCGGTTGTGTTCTGTTTGCTCATCGTCCCTCCGATTCACACCCGAACCTCGGGCAGAAATTTCCCCGAGACATCCGGAGCCAAAACTCCGAACAGGTTCAAAATGGTAGGGCACAGGTCTAGGTGCTGGACGGGGCGCTCTATCACTCCTGAAGGCTTCGCTGCCTCCCCCAGACACATCATCCATGCAAGACGCGTGGAATCGTGGTTTTGTCTGTGGTTGAAGAAACCGTTCGTATTTGAGCCGTCGAGATCGCGCCCAAACTCGGGTAGAACAAAGACCGTTGTCCTTCCCTTATAGGATGGGTTTGCCTGCACTTCATTCCAAAGTTCATACACCAGGCGGTCAATCGTGCGGATGCCAGAGAGGTGCAGAGAATATGATCCAGAGTGCGCCACTTCAACATCCGAAAAGGTGATCACAACTAAGGAAGGCGCAAAGCGCCGCATGACTTCCACGCTGACAAGAAAGGTAAATTCATCCCCAGTCACGGGCGCATTTGTATGAACCAGATCCTCGATAGCTCGCAGCACGGACGCGCGCGTGTTGGAATCCAAGGACGAACTCTCGCCGGAAGCAGACCAGCCAAGGCCTTCATAGTTATTGGTTTCCAATATTGTTTCGATTTCCTGCTGCATTGCTCCCCGGTCGGCTGTATGCGCCACGCGTCCCTCCGATGCCGCGTTGACGACCGCGTTGATGAGAAGCTGCTTGGGAAAGATCACGTTAGCACCATAGTGGGGGCCATATTCGCGATCCGAACTGGCTCCGATCTGATTGCTCAGTGCTTTGTTGCTGGAGATGAACCATGCGTCCTCTTGACGCATCTGCAGGCGTTTGCGCACGTACTCGAAAATGGTTGGACTGGCCGGCGGCGTCTTTCCCCAGTCGTCCAATCGCTGCCAATTCCCGGTGAGAACACTCGAAATCGTGTTGTAATGCGAAGTCACTCCTTCGTTGCGCATAAAGGGGTAAAAGACGCTTTGCGGTAGCAATTCGCGGTAAAGACGAGGAATGTTCCCAAGGCCGGTTTCAAGAATGGTGTCAGCCTGCCGCACTCCGCCGCAAGTCACCACGATAACTTTTGGGTAGCTCTTTTGCGTGGACGGTCCGGAATCACTGCCAAAGGCGTACCTGTGCGATCTGCTCCATCGATCGACCAACAGGATCGCGGCTGCTTTCATGAACTTTCGCCGAGAGGCATCCATCGCACATCACCCCACATCGTATGTTCGGAGCGGAGCGCGGCGGTTCGTTCCAGATCGCCCACCGCCCCAGTCTAGCTGATACCTACTTTGTACCGGGGCCACAGTGGGCGCGTCGCCTCGTGGTCGATCACCGGCTCGCCTTCGCATTCTACTTCAATTACTGTGGCCGGCTGGTCCGGCGCTTGCAGCGGCAGCCCTCTCAGCCGCAGCGAGAATTCGTCCTGGACAAACCTTACAGGAGTTCCCGTTTTAAGCAGTCGGGCGGACCTGACCTTTGTCTTGAGACCGCCGATCGCGATCACCGCTGGGGGTTGAAAGAACGGTACCCATTCCGCAGCCGGTGTGCTCCCCGGCCAATAATGTTGATGAATATATAGAGTTGTCCCGCGGCGAGTGTAATTAGCGTTTGTATTCCAGCTAAACGATCCTCGTTCGGTGCCGTAGAATGCTTTGCTGTTTGTCTCGAGCCAGGCGCCAACGGCTTCCAACGTCTGCGCGGATTCTTCAGGCACGGATCCGTCCGGCTTGGGACCGATATTGAGCAGATAATTGCCGCCGCCCCCCGCGCAGGTCGCAAGATTGCTCACGATCGTCTTCGGCGTCTTCCACGAGTCGTCGCCGAGATTGTAGCCCCAACTGTCGTTCAATGTCATGCATGTTTCCCAGGCGCGTCCCGCCTGCGCTGCCTCGATATGCTGTTCCGGTGTGGAGAAATCTCCCTCCAGTCCGTTACGGTTATTCACGACAATCTCCGGCTGGAGTTCAAACACCATTTGATTCATCCGCTCTGATTCCCATTGCTCCGGAGTCAATGGCCAGTCAACGTCATACCAGAGCACATCCACTTTTCCGTAATTCGTCATCAGCTCGCGAATCAGTCCATGGGTGTACTCGACAAATCGCTTGCGCGCCGCCTCATCTGTAGCGCAGCGAGCCCCGTCCGGATGGTGCCAATCCATCAATGAGTAGTAAAAGCCCACACGCAATCCCTCGGCTCGAGCGGCTTCCACATACTCCCGGACCAGATCGCGCCCTGGGCCCTGCCGGGGTGCGCAATAATCCGTGAGTTTCGTGTCGAACATGCAGAAGCCCTCGTGGTGCTTGGTCGTCATCACCATGTACCTCTGCCCGGAGCGCTTCGCAAGCCTCGCCCACTCTCGTGCAGCGTTGGGTTTCGGGTGAAAATGCTTCGCCATCAGTTCGTACTGAGGTATTGGAACCCCTTCAACTTCCATGGCCCACTCGTGCTGGCCGAGTAAACTGTACAACCCCCAGTGAATGAACATGCCGAATTTCGCCGCATGCCACCATGCCATTCTCTGCATACGTGTCGCCGCTTGCCCATTCTGCATAGTTGATGGTTGCGCGTTCGCGCTCTGTGCTGCCGAGTGGCTTGCGACCAATGCATCTGCAGCGTGTGCCGAGCATGCCACTGCGCCGCCAACCGCGCCCATTTGCTTTAAAAACGACCTTCTGGAAAACTCATCCCTATTCATATCTCTCCAAGTGAATCGCTAAGGCCAAAAGTTTGTTTCAGTCACAGAGCCTATCACACTCCCACCAGGTCGAAACTCAAAGCACCCGATGGCATAGTCGAATGACGAGGCGTATGCCATTTACGATGCTGGCGCCGCCCCACTAAAGCGCTTATTCGGTCATTGTCACTTCCCCACTCAATGGCGTATTCTCAGACGAGTCGCCGACAAAAATATCGAATCTCCCCGAGTCGACTTGCCAGCCGTTTCTTGCCTCACTCCAATAGGCGAAAGCACGGGAGTCGAGCGTAATCGAAACATGTTGCTTTTCACCGGGTGTCAGACGAACCTTCTTAAAGCCTTTCAGTTCCTTCGCCGGGCGTCTGACTTTCGCGGACAACTCTCCAACATACACCTGCGCCACATCTGCGCCCGCGTATCGTCCGGTGTTGGTCACATCGAAGGAAACGGTGACCTCTTGATCGTTCGTGGCTCGTGCGGGCGAAACGCGCAGATTATCGAAGGAAAACGTCGTGTACGAGAGGCCATAGCCAAACGGGAAAAGTGGCCTTTTGCCGGCCGTGACATAGTAGCGATAGCCTACAAAAACCCCGTCCTCATACTTTACCCGCCCCATTTGACCTGCGTTTGCGGGAGGAGCGTAGTAATAGTCATGCGCCGGATTCTCTTCCCAGGAACGCTCGAAGCTCACAGGCAGATGGCCTTCCGGCGAACGCTCCCCAAAGAGGATTTCACTTAAGGCTGTCCCTCCTTCTTCCCCTGGATACCAGTTGTGAAGCAGCGCCGACGTACTCGCCAGCCACGCCCGCATGTCGGCATTTCCTCCTCCCGTGAGGGTGACAATGGTTTTGCTGTTCGCCTGCTCCATGGAGTTGATCAGTATGTCCTGCCCCCAGGGCAAACCGAAACTACGGTCCATGCCTTCCTGCTCCGTCGCTGGATCAAAGCCAACCGAGACGATTGCCGCATCCGCGGCGGACGCTATCCTCTTGGCATCGGGAGAAATGAGGTCGTCCACTGCGCGGATTCCCAGCTTAATGCGATTGCGCTCGGCAGCCGGCTGGTAATCGAGCTGAATATGAACTGGCTTGCCGAATGTTAGTGGCACGATCACAGATTGCGGCGCTTGCTGTTCGCGCTGCGGAACCCACCTTAGGACCTGCTTGCCATCGACCGACAATGTGTAGGCATCCTGGTCCTGGGCATAAGTCAGAAACAGGTGCGGCCCGGTCTTCTCGGGAGTGTATACAGTGATGTAGCGAATGCTTTTGATCCCTGCAAGCGATGCCGCCCTGCCCTCGGAACTGCCATCGATTCGCCGGCTTTTCCATACTTCCGGCGCGCCACGGAAATCTGTAGTCTTGAACGCTTCCGCCTTCACAGTCTCCGGCCCGCTCCAATAGTCGTTTTGTGCAGCCTTTTCGTTCGCAGTGCCAAACTTGGTTTCCCTAAACATTTCGTCCGCGGTGGGCAAGCCCCTCGCATAGAGAACTTTCACTCTCCCGCCCAAATACTTTTCAAGCCCGTTCAACAGGCTCACGGCAGCGTACGGCGTAACGTTCGAACTCCCTCCACCTCCAGGGACAGCAGGCCAGGCATCCGGTCCGATCACCGCAAGGGTGTGAATCTTTTTCACATCCAATGGCAGCAGCGAATGCTCATTCTTCAGTAGCACAACGCTCTCCCGAGCCTCTTCGAGCGCGACTTGGCGCCCTTGCGGATTGTCGCGCGGTATGTCGATGTTGGTTTGGTCGCGATCCAGGAACCCGAAACGAATGGCGGTGCGGAAGATTCTGCGAACTTTATCGTCAATCACCGACTCAGAAATCTTGCCATTACGGATCGCCGGTAAGAGATTCTCTTCATTCATGAACTTACCGGAGTTCATTTCCAGATCGAGCCCGGCGTTCGCAGCCGCGACCCCATCATAAGTGGATCCCCAATCTGACATCAAGATGCCGTCGAAGCCCCACTCCTTTTTCAAGATATCCAGATTCAGGTGCGCATTCTGTGTGGTGTGCTCGCCATTCACAAGGTTTAAGGAATCCATGACCGCACCGACATGAGCTTCTTTCACCGCGGCTTCAAAGGCTGGTAAATAGATTTCGCGAAGCGTGCGCTCGTCCACGTCCGAGCTGACATTATATCGGTCGTATTCCTGATTATTCGCCGCGAAATGCTTGACCGTGGCAACGACTCCCTGGCTCTGTATCCCTTCGATGTAACTGACGGCGATGCGCGAAGCGAGAAAGGGATCCTCGCCGAAATATTCCATGTTGCGGCTATCCATGGGCGCGCGAACAATGTTCACGCCGGGAGCCAGTAAGATATGCACGCCCCTGGCATGCGCATCCTGTCCGAGGCATACGCCCATTTGGCCCGCTAATTCCGGATCCCAAGTTGCAGCCAACGCAACCCCTCCCGCGTAGGCAGTTGAAGGTCCCCACGTTCTGACCCCTTCGGGGCCATCCGACATCTTCAATTCCGGGAGCCCGACAGAAGGCTCCGCGCGAATGAATGCATCGTTATACCCTCCGATCAGTTCAATTTTCTGATGCAAGGTCAGCTTTGAAAGCATGGCATCTACCCGCTGCTCGATCGCGGGACTATAAGGAAGGGGTGCCTGTGCCTGGGAAGAGATGCCCCAAACAGCCAAGCTCATAATGGCAGCAAGATAAGCCGATTGAATGCGCAAAACTCGATTCTCCGATCCAAATGAAATGCGTAGCTTGCAAGCTCTTTGGCTATGCGCTTGCAAGCTACGCTATTGTTACCTAATTGCTCAGACTCAATTCAGTTCAGCAGCTCAGTTTAGCAGCGCGCTCTAGAAAACGTATTTGAGCGCAAGTTGGACGAATCTCCTTGTCGGGTTGTTGGCTCCTAAGCTGCGGGCGCCGGTAATCTGGGCGCCGCCAGGGTTGATGCCGCCTCCCGGCTGGCCCAGGGTGACCGTGTTAAAGGTGTCGAAAATGTCCGCGCGAAACTCCGCATATTGCCCGTCAAAGGTGGAGAACCGCTTGAAGACCGATGTGTTGAGGTTGTTGTACCCTGGGCCCATAACCTGGTTCCTTCCATGGGCAGTGTAGGGTAGCACTTCGGCAGTTGTCGTGAGCAGTGTTCCTGGCGCAATAGTGCTGGGGTCCAATGGTGGATTGGAGAATGCGCACGGGTTGTACCAGTTCGCTTTATTTTTTACCGTGGCGGGGCAAGAAGTGTTCCCTGAATTAGTCGCCTGGTTTCCGCCTTTGAACGGATTTCCGGTCTTAACAGCTCTGCCGTAGACACTTGTAGAGTACCAGTCGTTAGATGGCGTAACATTGACCGGCTGACCGGTCTGAGCCGCGAACATGACTCCGAGCGACCATCCTCCGACAATCTCATCGGCAATTCCCTTGTGGTTTAAGAACTGGCGGCCTACTCCCACGGGCAGCTTATAGTTCCCGTTGAGGCTAAGCCGATGTCTCTGGTCGAAGTCCGAGTTTCCTCGTTCTAACGCGAGCGGAATCAGATTCGAGTTTTGCGGGTACAAATCACCGAGAACATCGTCGATGGAGTGGGAATACGTGTACGTTGCGGTTAAGTACAGCCCCTGCGAGTAGCGCTTTTCCAGCGCGGCTTGCAGAGAATTGTATCCGCCGCTGCCGATATATGCGACCTCCGTTATTGAGCCGAAGCCGGGGAACGGATCGAATGGCGTATTATTCGTTCCCGTCGCCGACATCGCCCACGCCGAGTTTATATTCCAGTTGGTTTCCTGCAGATGGCGCGATTGAGTACCGACATAGCCGACCGTGGCCGTCAAGTCGGGACGAATTGCTTCCTGGACCGATAGATTGTACATCTCGGCGTACGGCGTCCTGAGAGCAGCGGGAAACGCGGAGAGTCCCATCCCCGCTTGCACCGGCAGGTTCTGAAGGCCATTGGCGATTTGCGTCGCGAAGCCGTTCTCCAGTGTGACTCCGTCGCCGTCGCAATAAGGATTAAATAAAGGAGGCGTAGTCGCATTCGGATTTCCGGGAGAGCAGGGCGTCGTGGTTGTGGTATAGTGTGAGCCTCTGGTAATCGGTTGGTTCACCCAAGGATAGTTCTGGCCAAGGTTCGTACCGAACGCGTTTTCCAGGCCGCCGAAGAAGATTCCATAGGCGCCGCGTACCACGGTCTTGGGCAAAACCTGGTATGCAAAGCCGACGCGAGGCGCGAAATTCAGTTCCTGATAGGTCGAAAGCGTACGGCTTCCGCCGAGGTTAAGGGATACGTTGTTCGCTGCCAAAAGGCCCTGGAATACCGGATTCGACAGGTTTGCCGGAGATCCCTGCGGCACGGAATACACCGCGGAGCTGGTGGACGATCCGCCGCCCCAATTTCCGGTCGTGGAATTATACGTGAGACCTAAAGGGAGACCAGAACTGGTTGGGATGAAGTTCGCCTGCCTGTCGTGCTTCTCCTCAAATGGCATGAAGTGGTCATAGCGGAGGCCCAGATTGACCGTGAGCTTCTGAGTTACCTTCCAGTCGTCCTGGAGGTATCCCGACGAATACCAGCGGTACTGCTCCGTATCCGCGGCCGTGCTCAAAACATTCAGTTCCTGCTCATCGGCCAAAAAGTCGGCTTCGGCATCGCCGCTGTTGGAGTTACCCGGCTGGCTGGTATAGAGTCCGGTGTATATTTCCCAGCCTCTCGGGAAAGCGTTTGCGAAGTACTCGGAACGCACCTTCTCGAATTGGAAGCCTATTTTCAATGCGTGCTTTCCGCTGATCTTCGTCAGGTTGTCCCGGAGTTCGCCGTTGTTCTCGCGCTCATAGACGGGGGAGCAGCAGCCAGCTCCTATGTCTGGGCCGATGTCGCCGCCGCCTTGGCCGCCGCCGACGCCGCCCTTTTGGCCGGAGCCGCCTTGGTAGTGGGCGATGGTAATCCATGGCATGCCGCCCTGGCCCGGTGAAAAGGGAATGCCGCCCAGCCCTATGGTGGGCGCAATGTCGACATTCTCGTTTTCAATGCCGTAATTGAAATCGTTATACATGAAGCTGAAGCGGAGCTCGTTGGAAAGAGTGGGTGAAAACACGTGGGTTTCACTCAGGGCAAGGTCTTCCGCTTTCAAGCGGCTAGCCCCGTCAGTGCCGTAACCGCCGCCGTCGAGAATCGACCCGTAAGGATCCTTGGTATAAGTGGGGTTATTGCTGTAGCTGAACCGCGCAAATGCCTGGTCGCGAGCATTCACATTCCAGTCCATTCGCGCGTCCCACTGAGCGGTGTCACTCTCTTGATTGACGTTCGTGACGTAATTGTTATACGTATCCGCCGCCTGCGGGCCATTCGGAGTCGGCATCATGTTGAAAATGTGCAGCGCCACGTTACTGATTTGGTTCGCGCAAAATACATTCGGTGATGAGCCGCCGCAATTCACGGGCGTATTGACCGATCCAGGATTGTAAATCGTGATGGGAGCAGATTGACCCGTAAGAGCCGGGTTGAGCAGTTCGCTGAAATCGCCGGTGCGCATCCTTAATGTCGGTATGCTGGCAGTTGTTGTGTTTCCGATGATGATGCGATTCTCCTCGAAGTCCCCGAAGAAGAACAGATGATTCTTCATGACCGGCCCGCCGACCGTCGCGCCGAACTGGTTTTGGCGATACTCCGCCTTGCTCACGGCGAAGGCATTATTCGCGTCCAGATCGTCATTACGGAAGTACTCCCATGCGTCGCCATGGAATGCATTGGTGCCGCTCTTGATGGATGCGTTGATCACGGCGCCTCCGCCGTGACCCAACTCGGCGCTGTAGTTGCTTGTTTGCACCTTGAATTCGGCAAGCGCGTCCGGTGGTGGCTTGATCACATACGACGCGTTATTCAGGAAGTCGATTGAGCTGGTATTGTTGTCAACCCCGTCCAGAATGAAATTGTTCTGATAAGGCCCCACGCCGTTCGCGTCGAAATCTCCATTGCCCTGGCCGCGTCCGTATCCGGGCGGAGTTTGAGCCACGCCTGCGGCAAGTTGCGCAATGAAAACGTAGTTGCGCTGGTTGAGAGGAGTGTCATTGATGACGCTTTCGGAGGCAACCAACCCCGTGGATGAGTCCTCCGTCTGCAGAAGGGGTATGTCGCTGGCCTGGACGGTCACCTGTTCGGTTGTTTGACCAACCGTCAGGTGGAAATTTACTCCCAGGCGGTCATTCACGTTGAGCATCAAGCCCGATTCGGTTTCTGTCTTGAAACCTGGCGCTGAGCAAGTGACGGAATAATGGCCAATCTTGAGCGGAGAAACCTCATAATATCCGCTGTGGTTGGTCTTTATTGAAGCCGTAAAACCCGTGTCGACTTCAGTGATTGTGATTTGGGCACTTGCAACAACCCTCTCTTGTGGATCTAGAACCGTCCCTGTGATGGCCCCTTGATCCGCCTGTGCAAAAGCCCGTGTGCTCGGCAATAGCATTGCGCCAAGCGTGAGCATGAGCACGCAGATTTGTAGAAAACACGATCTCAAACCACTTTCGAAGAAAGTGGGCACCGTTTCCTTCGTAGATCTCATGACGCCTCCAGAATTGGTTGAGTGGCCTCCCTCACCGTGGAATACAGCCCCTCAATTCGCGGTACTTGTTGAAAGTTCCCCGAAGCCATGCAAACTGAGCTAGTTGGTGACTCCGGTGCGGACGTGGTCGTACACGAGTTATCGCAAGAGGATTCCACGTAGGCAGCATTCTAAACGAATGCTAACCAGTGGTAACGCGCATCGCTTCTTGCAAACAGTTGAAATTAATTAGTAGTGGGCTAACAGTTGAGGTTGGGCCACTACGTTAGCGGAGATTTCTGTCCGATGCCTCCTTATGCATCAGTATGCGTCCTTGTGCATCAATGCGAACGTTTGCGCCCACATCTTGATGCCGGTAACGAACACGGACGATAATAGGCACGTCGCCAATCAACTGTCAAGGGGATAATAAAAACTTTTTTTGAATTTCAGAGCGCTTTTGATTCATAGGCGTACTGCAAGCCGGAGCTGGGCGGGACATTGCCGATTGCCCTTCTTGGTCTGGTGCATCTTGGGATCGCTCGCTGCTCTGGTTTTGATCGACGAGGGCGCGTAAATGAATGGTATCCATTGCGTTCGGAGATCACCAGCCAGAACAAAGAAAGATAACGCGACTCACGTTATTCCACCCATCCGGGTAGTGCCCGGAACCGTGGGCGCACAGGAAGCCCTCCTTTGGGGGGAGGTGATTCACATCACATTTTATGAACTTTGGGTCGTGATCTGCCGGGGCAAATATGAAGTTTCATGTTCTCCCAGCCGCGCGCCAGCAAAAAAGGTGCATGGAGAGAGCATCGTGCCTTTGTGGGTTGAGGGACGGGTTACTTCGCCAGCGCACGGCCCACTCAACCGTATTGCCGGCGAGAAAGCCATAGATGAGTCCTGAGGCAAAGCTGTCGCCACCGCCCACGCGGTCGAGAATCTCGATATCGCGCTGGGGCACATGGACGGTCCTCATAAAGCGCGATGGCACCCTAGGCATTGCGGCTGGCGGTGAGCAGAGTGTTGGCGATGAGCTTCAGGTTCGGATAAGCGGCCGCTACTTCGCGCAGCATTTGCTCGTGGCTGGCGATGAGGAGTTCGGCGAGGTTCTCACTGACGCCTTTGATTTTACCCCGAGCATGGCGGAGAAACCCCCTTCGTTGCCCAGGAACAGATCGACCTTGCAGGCCAGTTCACGGTTCGCTTCCTGGGCCTTGGCCTTGCCGCCGATGGACTTCCAAAGAGGGGGCGGAAGTTGAGGTTGTAGGAGAAGGGGATTCCGTGTCGTCGGGCTTGACCTGGCTGATGGCGGTGTGGCGCAGTCGGAGCAGTCGGCCGCCGTGCGCACGCCGAAGCTGCGCTCGGTAAAGTTGAGCCCGTGGCGGATGGTGCGACCAACACCATCGTTGGGGGTGCATCAAAAAGTCAGTGGTTAGGGGGCCTTAGGCACGCAAGACTTAAGGAAATTCTAGGAGTTCCATCTGATCCGGGACTGGAAGTACGCAAACAGCTACGGGACCACCTTACGATTAATTACCCATAGAATCAAGCGTTTGAAGGCGTCTTGGCCGCCATGTCCTAAGAATGCTGGCTTTCGCTGACCCCTGACTCTTTGACGCACTCGATCCGTCATGGCGCCAGCATCCCTTCCAAGACCTGACCTTTTCGCTCATCGAGAGGCCCTGCGGCTTCTTCCAACTGCGGTCGCAGAGAAGATGGTGGAGATCATCGGGCATAAGCTCTTTACTTATATTATAGGGGGAGTGAAGGATGCGCATGCGGTGGATCGCTGGATCGCCGGCGGCGAGATCTACGGCGGCGCAGAGGCCTGTCTGCAGTTTGCCTTTCAAGTAGTGCGCATCTTGAGCGAGCATGATTCGCCTGCTGCGGTGCAGGCTTGGCTGACCGGAGTGAATCCGGAGCTTGGCGACCGCGCCCCTCTACGCCTTCTGCGAGAGAGCGATATTGACACTGTAGCGCCCGCAATTCTGAGCGCTGCCCGCGCATTCCTCGCCGGAGGGTGGGCAGATGGAGCGTGAAGCCCACCGACCGAATGGGCGGAGTTTCAATAAGCAAGTCGATGCGTGTCCCGCTCAATTGAGTCCGGTCGGCTGCGGATCCAATCCATGGTCTTGGCCTGCTGCTCCATTGGGGTCTGCAGCAAAGCAAGGTTCACTTCCACGGCGCGTTGCTGTGGTGTGAAAGAATCGATCATGTTACCATCGATGAGCAGTGCGTATTGTAGCCCTTTCAGGCCTTCCACCTGAAGTATCTGCCGATGCCAGGTCGAGGGTTTGCAGCAGAAACTGTACCGCCTGCGTCATTCAGGTTAAACGGCAAAGGGAATCCGTTTCGACTCCAGCGTTTCCGTGGTTCATCCAATAATCTGCCGATGGAAGATAAGACGCACAAACCGACAGGTATCAAAGAGATTGCCAATGCGCTTGGAATCTCAATCGGAACGGTGGATCGTGCTCTCCATGAACGTTCGGGCATAAGCCAACAGACCCGCTCCCAGGTTCTGAAGATGGCGACGAAGCTGGAATATAGGCCAAACGTTGCGGCGCGCAATCTAAAACTCAACCGCAGTCTGCGGATTGCTGTACATTTGCCCAAGGAGATCGCCTGTTTTTTTGACCCCTTGCGTGAAGGAATTTCCGCTGCTGTGAAAGCTGCCCTTGGCGTACAGGTGAAGCTGGATTTCCGAACCTTTCCTCGGCTCGGGGAAGGGGACCTGGAGACGATTGAGGCGGATATAGGGAAGGGTTATGACGGCTTTATCCTGACCGTCGGCAATCAATCGCGCTTTGACACGCTTCTGCGGAAATTGGCGGATCGCAATATAGTGGTGATGTGTGTAGCGAGCGATGCGCCGAGGAGCCCCCGTCTTGCAAGCGTCTCGGTCGATGCCTCAGTTAGCGGAGGAATTGCAGCCGAACTGCTGGCCAGAACTGTGCCTCGGCAGGGAACGGTTGTACCGATAACCGGAGATCTCAACACGCAGGACCACGTCGAAAAGCTCCGAGGCTTCGCCGGTACTCTTGCCACCTTCGCCCCGCAATTACGGCTCCTGCCTTCGATCGAATCGCACGAAAGCCCTGAGGAAGCCTATCAAGAGACGTTGGCTCTGTTGCGCCACGGGCCCCATCCGGATGGGATCTACATCAATACGGCGAACAGCTTGCCGGTCTTGCGGGCATTGCAGGAGCAAGGGCTATTAGGAAAGGTTCAGATAGTAACGACGGATCTCTTCGCGGAGCTTATTCCTCTGATTGAATCGGGGGGGATTCTGGCTACCCTCGATCAGCGTCCTTTCACCCAAGGCAAGCTAGCGTTTGAGATGCTTTTTAGGTATCTCGTCGAGGGAATCCGGCCACAAACTGTGACACATCTAGCCCCCCACATTGTTCTGCGTAGTAACGTTTCGTCGTTCACTCATCTGCTGCCGCACCATTCTTATTGAACCGCTCAAGCGATTCCCGAAAATGCGTCCGTTCTTGGACGCCCCAGCGCGATCACCTGTTCCTGCTTCGCTTTGCTCAAGACATTACCCATGCCAACAGAGGCTAATTCCCCCCGTCGGAGCCCATGTCTCAGCTCATTCTCTATGGTCGCTTTTGGGTGACCCCCGAGGACTTGAGCACCGAAAAGGTTCTGAAGATTGAGCCCGTGGCAGAGATGCGGATACCGTCCACAGTGATTGTGTAGAGGCGGGCAATCGTACGCGCCCGGAATTTAACAAGTTGGTAGGCGTCCAATCGGCCAAATATTTTACTACGCCCCTCTGCACCCGCGGTGAGGAAAAACGGCAAACGCCGTTCAAACACACCCGCCAGCCGAAATCGACCACCGGGCTCCGCATATTCCATCTATCCACAGCACCAGATAAGAGCAGCCGCGGGGAATACCCCCTGCAGCTACCTCGGTGGCTCTCTTGGTACGTCTTATTCATGCGATTGCCCCGGGGACAAGCACATTGACAGACGGTGGAATTTGTGTATAAATGATTCGACGGTATCGTACACGTCTATGCTGTTCAGAAATTGGACTGAACTTCTCGGAGCACGTTAATGACAATTCTCGAAGAATCACCCGGAGGTTTGGGCAGATCTCACTGTTTACAGTTGCCCGCAGCTCCCGCGAGTGAACAGGGCACCGTTAAGGCTTGGCAGGAAAAGGTAAGCATCTTCACTTATCTGCCCGAACCCCCTGATCCGAACCCGATGTTTATCGAAAAGCGCGTGTATCAAGGCAGCAGTGGACGCGTGTATCCGCTACCGTTCACCGATCGGGTTGCAACGGAAGGGCAGGAGCATGCATGGCAGGCGGTCCACATGGAGAACGAGTATTTGCGATTGATGGTTCTTCCGGAGATCGGGGGACGTATCCATGTAGGGTTCGACAAGATCAATGGCTATGATTTCTTCTACCGCCAGAATGTAATCAAGCCTGCATTGGTCGGCCTGGCTGGGCCATGGATATCGGGAGGTGTGGAGTTCAACTGGCCTCAGCACCATCGGCCGACAACCTTCATGCCGGTTGAGTTCGAGATCGAGCGAATGTCTGACGGGTCGGCCACAATCTGGTGCAGTGATCACGATCCAATGAGCCGCATGAAAGGCATGCACGGCGTGTGCCTGCATCCGGGTAAGGCTTATATCGAACTAAAGGTGCGTTTGTACAACCGGACTCCATATGTGCAAACGTTTTTGTGGTGGGCGAATGTTGCCACGCGCGTTCACGAACGATACCAATCGTTTTTCCCCCCCGACGTGCAATTTGTGGCCGATCATGCGAAGAGGGCGGTAAGCCGGTTTCCAGAATGCCAGGGAAGGTACTACGGTATAGACTATGCCGAGCGCGCGCTAACCGGCGTGCCCCTCGAAGAGAGACCGCGTCTCTGCCGACCAGACGGCTCGTATTCGCCGAACGACCTGAGCTGGTATGCGAACATTCCTGTTCCGACCAGTTATATGGTCATTAAATCAAAAGGAGATTTTTTGGGAGGGTACGATTACGCTGCTCAGGCAGGGATAGTACATGTAGCGAATCATCATATCGCTCCAGGGAAAAAGCAATGGACCTGGGGCAATCATGAATTCGGATACGCGTGGGACCGGAACTTGACGGAGGAAGACGGACCCTACGTTGAACTGATGGCTGGCGTGTACACAGACAACCAGCCCGACTTCTCGTTTCTCGCTCCGGGCGAGACGAAGGAGTTCAGCCAATTCTGGTATCCGATCCGGAAGATTGGTGTTCCACAGGCAGCGAATCTGAATGCAGCTCTCAGCATGCGGGTGGATTCCGCAACGGTTCATCTGGGCATTTGTGTTACAGAGAATCTTCCCCAGGCGCACATATTGCTTCAGCGAGGAGACGCGGTTCTGGCGGATTGGAGCCAGCCAATCACGATTGCGCAGCCGCTTTTGATTGATCATGCGCTCCCGGGCGATGTTCAGGAATCAGACCTGAGTGTTGTTATCCGGGCAGGTGGACGAGAATTGCTCCAGTACGCACCGCATAAAGTTTCCGAGGCCGAGCCTCCTCCGGTGGCAAAGGAGCCGGCTCTCCCAGAGGCCATACCAAGCGCCGATGAACTCTACCTGACAGGCCTGCACCTGCAGCAGTATCGACATGCAACAAGAAATCCTGAAGCATACTGGAGAGAGGCGATTCGACGGGACGAAGGCGACAGCCGAGCGAACCACGCGCTAGGCCTATGGCATCTTCAGCGTGGGGAGTTTGCCGCGGCCGAGCATCACTTCCGCCGAGCCATTGAGCAGTTGACTCGTTTGAATCCGAATCCATACGACGGAGAACCCTTCTACTCTCTCGGCTTGAGCCTCCGCTTTCAACATTGCGACGAGGAAGCATATGCGGCGTTTTATAAGGCGACCTGGAATGCCGCTTGGAAGCCGCCAGCCTATCATGCCCTTGCGGAACTAGACCTGAAGAACAGCATGTGGGAAAGGGCGCTGGAGCATCTTCGCCTGAGTCTGCGGGTCAACATGGATAACCTGAACGCGCGCAACCTGATCGTTATCGTCCTGAGGCGGCTCGACCGCCAGGAAGAAGCAGATGCTATGCTGCGCGAGACGCGCCGGCTCGATCGACTTGATATCTGGAGCCGCTATCTCGAGTCAGGAGAACAGCCGGAAGACAATAGGATGCGGATTGATCTTGCATTGGACTATGCCTACGCAGGTCTCTGGCACGACGCCGCCGCCCTTCTTGCTGGCGCCGACATGGAACGAACTGATGGATCGGTTCCCATCGTGCTTTATGCACTCGCATGGTGCCAGGCAAGCGAGGGTGAATGTCAGCATGCCTCTGTCACTTACAACAAGGCTTCGGAGGTCTCCCCGCAGTATTGCTTCCCGAGCCGGCTGGAAGAGATAGAGATCCTGGAGTCAGCAATCGCCGCCAATCCCATGGATGCGCGCGCGCCATACTATCTTGGGAACCTCTTCTATGACCGGAGACGGCACGAGAAGGCTATCGAACTCTGGGAACGTTCCGCGCGTCTGGATGGAAGTTTTGCAACGGTTTGGCGCAACTTGGCGTTCGCCTATTTCAATATCTGCGGGGAAGAGGGCAAAGCGCGAGAGGCATTTGACCGGGCATTCGCGGCGAATCCACAGGATGCCCGCGTGCTTTATGAAAGGGATCAGCTCTGGAAGCGCATTGGAGAAGCGCCAGAACATCGCCTCCGTGAGCTCGAGCGTCATGCCGGTCTTTTGGGCACGCGCGATGATCTCGCCGCTGAACTGGCGATACTCTACAACCAGACAGGGAAACCTGACCAAGCACTCAGACTGCTTAAATCGCGCAGATTCCAGCCTTGGGAGGGAGGCGAGGGTTTGGTGCTTGGACAGTGGACGAGGGCCAACATTCTCATGGGAAGGGAGTCGCTTGCAAATAGAGATGCAACGAAGGCTCTTTCCTTCTTCGAAGCGGCTTTAACGCCGCCTGCAGAGCTGGGTGAGGCAAGACACCTGCTCGCCAACCAAAGTGAGATCTATTACTGGGTTGGTGTGGCGTACTCCGATCTCGGAGATGCATCCCAGGCGCGAAATTGGTGGGAGAAGGCAGCGGCATCTAGCGGGGACTTCCAAGAAATGAGTGTGCAGCCCGTCTCGGAGATCACCTATTGGAGCGCCCTGGCATTACTGCGCTTAGGCAGGCAATCAGAGGCGCATGAGTTGTTTCGGGTGATCGAGAGCTACTCTTGGAAACTGGAGAACCAAATCCCAAAGATCGACTATTTCGCGACGTCCTTGCCGGCTATGCTGTTGTTCGAGGAGGATCTGAAGCAACGAAATCTCATCGACGCCAAATTTCTTCGCGCTCAGGCCCTCCGTGGGCTTGACCGCAAACCAGAGGCAGTTGCATTATTGAATTCGGTGCTGGAAATGGATCGCAATCAACTTCGCGCAGTCGATCTATTGCAGGACGTGATGGAGCTTAACACTACCGGTTCAAGGAATTAGCCGTGCACACTGTTCCTCCCTCTGCTTCCAGTTCCTCGAGCGGCGAAACTTACATTCATACGGCTTATGTATGGGGCATCGCACTAGCCGCCGCGCTAGGGGGGCTTCTCTTCGGATATGACTGGGTAGTGATCGGAGGCGCTAAGCCCTTTTATGAAGCCTATTTTCACCTCGACTCAAGCATACTCATTGGCTGGGCCAATAGCTGCGCTCTTCTTGGATGCCTTCTCGGATCGTTTATCGCCGGAGGTGTGAACGAGAGACTAGGGCGGAAGCAGGTACTGCTAGCCGCCGGTATTCTGTTTGCAGTTTCCTCCGTACTGACCGGTTGGGCGTACAACTTCCCGGCCTTTGTGATCTGGCGGATTGCTGGTGGCATCGCTATCGGCTTGGCCTCCAACATCTCCCCGACGTATATTGCGGAAATCAGCCCAGCAGTCTGGCGCGGACGCCTGGTCAGTCTCAACCAACTTGCAATCGTCACTGGCATCATGGCGGCACAGATTGTGAATTGGCTGATTGCGCAAAATGTTCCCGAGCATGCGACGGAGGCTTACATCGCAGGTTCCTGGAATGCGCACTACGGTTGGCGCTGGATGTTCACCGCCGTGGCATTGCCGGCGGTTATCTTTGTTGCATGCTCATTTTTCATACCGGAGAGCCCTCGCTGGCTGGCTGCGAGGGCCAGGGATGAACAGGCATTCCACGTGCTATCCCGCATTGGTGGCGCGCAGTATGCCCGAAAGGAGATTCTGGATATTCGCGAATCTCTTCGTATGGACGCGGAACGGCGCGCCTCCTGGCGGGATCTGTTCGCCCCGCGCCTGAGGCGTGTTCTTCTAATAGGCATCGGCCTCGCAGTTCTGCAGCAGTGGAGTGGAATCAATATTCTCTTTAACTACGCGGAAGAGGTATACCAAAGCGCTGGTTATGGCGTCAGCGCTGTTCTGTTCAATATCATTGTGACTGGAGCCATCAACCTCGTTTTCACTCTTCTTGCCATGATGCTTGTCGACCGTTTCGGAAGAAGGGGGCTCATGCTCTTTGGCTGTTGCGGGGTGGGGGCGGCACATCTCATGGCCGGGTTCGCATACCGCGCGCACCTGCAGGGCGCATTCGTGCTGGTGCTGACTCTCTGCGCCATCGCTTTCTATGCGGTATCACTTGCCCCAGTTACATGGGTTCTGATCTCGGAAATATTCCCCAACCGCCTGCGTAGCGCCGGTGTTTCGGCAGCGGTAGCAAGCCTTTGGGCCGCATCATTCGCGCTTACCTACAGCTTTCCTTTGCTGATGCGTTTCGCCAGCATGGCTGGGACATTCTTTATCTATAGCGGTGTGTGCTTTCTGGGAGCAGTGCTTGTCTACGCCTTCGTTCTGGAAACAAAAGGAAAGACCCTGGAAGAGATCGAGATCGCCCTCAAGACGCAATAGCGAGAGAGGGTGCGATATGGCCACCTTCCTGTCCTGGGAAGGTGGCCATATCGGCTGTATGTGGACCTACGATTGTTCTGAGCCGTGGGTTGCTTGAGGCGCGATGCGAGCTACGAATCCGCCGGCCGGCCGTAGTTTTAGAGCCAGCACATCGGTGGATTTCACCTTGCGTTCGCGACGCTCAACAGCAGCATCTCTGGAAGCATCGTCATACACAAGTGTGCCGTGGCTGGGCTTCTCCAGAAAGTCCAGGGATATTTTTATTTTGCGTTCCTTGCCGCCATTCATGACGCCAACCCACCAGCTATCGCCCTTGCGTCGCGCGTAAGCGACAACTTGTCCAATGTCAGTGCAGGAAAGCACGCGGGTCTCATCCCAGACCGTGGGAATCTCCTGGAATAAATCCTTGAGCGGACCATCGAGATAATATTTGTAATGGTCGGCGAACACAGTGACCGGGGAGAGAACCACGATTGCCTGCGCGAACTCATGGGGCCAAGTGAAGCCGGCCGTGCTTAGTTCAATGGGATTCATCATGACCGGTGTGATGTCGCCCGCTCCGGCCAGAAGGCGGGCGAAGGGCAGCGTCACATCCTGTGCTAAAGGCGCAACGCGCTTGTAGCGGCTCATATGATACTCGTCACCGCGCACCCCCTCCCGCGTGAAGCCGTTGGGATAGGTGCGTTGCAGGCCGGTAGGCTTCACGCTGCCGTGGAAGTCGACGAGCAGGCGTAGCTCAGCGCAATCCTGCAAAGTGCCCATGTACCACCAGTTCATCATGCTTGCGGTGGCATCAGGCGGAAAGTCGAGTTTAACGCCCTCCACTCCGGCGACTTTGGCATTTTCCAGCCAGGCGCGACGGGCTTGGGGATTGGGCATTTCGCTGTACTGCCCCCAGACCAGCGTCTTGACGCCCACGCTTTTGCCGTAGTCGGAGATGTCCTTCAGCATCGCCCAGTGGTCCTTGCCGGAACGGCTCCAATCGATCCAGCCCGCATCGATGAGGTAGTACTCCCACGTGAGCTTAGCTGCCGCATCATACCAGGTCTTCAGTTCGTCATAGGGAGGATTATCTACGCTCCACCACGACCACAGAGCGCGGCCCGGCCTCACCCATGCAAAATCCATATCTTGAGCCGGAGGCGGGCAGAGATTAGTCAGCAGATCGGAATTCACCAGACCTGTAAGATCACGCGCAACCACGGTGGTCCGCCACGGCGAAGCGTGCTGCCCCATATATATACCGTGGAGCACGCTTGGACAAGCATCTACTATGCTCGATTGAATATCCCAGCCCGTGGGCTCCAAGGCGAAGGTCGCTTGAAGCAGGTTGCCCCGACGCGTAATGCTCATGTCCGAAAAGCTTTCGCAGTCGGCCTCCGAGGTCGATAGATAATGGCGCGCGACCTCAAATGTGATCGGGGCCATGACTGGATGATCTTGAGGAACTCCGGCAAGCGCGGTGGCGTGACTCAAGCCCTCGTAATTAGAGGCATATTCGGACCAGACGACCTTGCCCGTGTTTTCCGGCAGTTGCCACCCGGTAAAGTCAGCGTCGATATGCCTGGCGCCCTCAGGCAGTATGTAACGCACCGCCGCGCCGTCATCGTAGGCGCGCGCAATTAGAGAGAATCTCTTACTGGCGGTTTCCACTGGAATAACAGCTTCTTTCGCATGGTTCCGCGCCTGGGCATGATTCCCCGAGATAGAATAGCTTTCGTCAATTTCGCGGACCACAACCCGACCAATGATTTTCGCCCCCAGGCCTAAGTCCACGCCATCCACCTTCAGCCCCAAAGGGGATGAGGCGAGCACTTCTATGCCGCCTTCCGCAATGCTGTAGGATAAGCGCCCCGCGGGATCAACGCCAAGCGATACGGCCAGATTGTCGCCCGGGCTGCGCAGGATTACGCCGCGGAGCGCCGATGATCGAATGGAGCTAACTCCCTGGCCCTTCTTTGTGCTGGATGCTGAATCCATTTGGCCTGTTTCGGCAGCGTACAGAAGCTCGGAGGAAACGGCGGCAGCCATAACTGCGGCGGGGGTTTTGATGATGAAATCGCGTCTTGAAAACTTGCTCATGTTACCCCGCTTTCAAAATGTGCGAGAGCCGTTGTCGCCCGGCGTTGCCACTATCGATATGGTTACTCGTTGTCCTTCCAGTGTCTGGAACCAGGTCGTATTATTCCTTTGCGGCATTCCGCTTCTTGACTTTGCGCAGACTGGGAGAAGGCATCTTTTGCCACGCCCGTACGTAGTCCACCTGCATGGGCCAGCCTGGGCTGCTGCCTAAAATAAGCAACATGCCGCCACTTTCGCGATCCAAAATATGAAAGACTCCGTTTTGATGGAGAGCCAGTCCGTTCGCGGGTGGATCGGGCGGGTTATGGACGGAATACTTCTGTGTCATTAGTGGAGCACCGTCAAAATACCATGTGACCTGGCCCGGTTTCCATAAACAGCCGTAAGTGTGCCACTGGCTGTAATCGACCCCCTGTTGCGTCTGCCAGTTATTGCTATTCTGGAAGTGCAGGGTCGAATTGTTCGCCCAATCGTGAACAGTGCCCACAAAAGCACCGTTGTAAGCGGCATGGCCACCCGTATATGCCTCAAAGAAATCAAGCTCGGCCCAATGGGTTTGATCGTCGGTCACAGTGTGACTGGTAGAAAGAGACCAGAAGGCGGGCCATCCTTGAGATTTGGGCCCCAGCGATGGGTCGAAGCGGATTCTGGCCTCAAAGTAGCCATACTGAAACGAGTGTCCCACATTCCCGCCCGGGGAAAAAGAAGAGAGCGCCCAATTAGCGGTCCAACCGGTACTTGTAACTGTGAGTACTCCGTTGGAGATACTGTAAGCCGAGGGCAAGGTTCTGCCGCCATTAAAAGGAAGGTCGGTATACCAGTTATAGCCTTGTTGTTTAGTGGCGTTTACATCGATTGTGTTCAGGGAGTCAAATTCATCGTCGAAAGTGAGTGTGGTGAAACCAGCTGAGGCAGCGGGCGCCGGAACTACTATCGGGGATCCCGTGTTTGCCGTCGCGCCCTGTGCAAAGGCCTGCATGTTCAGCAATAGGGTTGCGCCCATCGCGAGCATTAGCACGCATGGACCTGCACCAGGCTCAAAAAGAAGTGTTATCCAGTTTTGTGTCGCCCTCATATGCTCCTCTTGGGTGGTAAAAAGACTTATGCAGCACTGGGCATTAAGATTGGCGCCTCGGCAGTTCCCTGTTGGCCATACGTGTGGAGTGAGACCCCATCACCGGAGTTCGTGTTCGCACACCGATGATCCCCAGAGAGTATTGTTCGCCAGCACTCAAAAAGGAACGGAGAATATCTGCCAACCAGTGCATTACTCTCGGAAACCCTTCTCGTAGGTGAACTGTCAATGCCAATCCACTGAGCCGGCGGAGATTACATCCATCTCTTTGAAACGTTAACGAACACGCTACATGCTAGAGAAGCAGATCACGGGTTGTCAAGAGAAGAGCTTCGCGCCGCAGGGCGACGTTGCGCCGGGCGGACGTGAGCCTCAGAACGATGCATGTTTAGGAGTTTGCAAGTTGCTGCTGATAATCAGGCCGCGGTCGTCGATCAGGTTTAAATAGAACATCGTTACGCCTTCCGGGAGCGTCGCCCGGACCGTGTATTTGCCTGATTCAAGCTCGGCGGGAATAGTGTTCCAGCGCCGCTCGTACTATGTACCAGGATCGGACGTGTAATTCAGCTCCGCGCGCTCAATGGGCGCCTGCGCCCTGTAAGTCACCCAAACTCTTTGTCCTTTTTGTTCCTGGGAGCGGATGGCCGCCAGCGGCGGCCCCGATTTCAGAATGTGGTCGGCGAAGGCATGGATCTCCTCGGGCCGCTCCCCCTCGTCATGGTTGTGCGGCATGCGAACGTGGATTGAGAGGGTTCGTGGTCCGCGGGAGAGAAGATAGGATTTCTGCAGCGCATCGAGGGGATAGAACTGATCGTTGGTCCCATCAACCCACAGAAAGGGCATCTTTGCTCTGCTTAAGTAGACAGCCGGATCCCACAAATCGAGCCATTTGCCTGCTTTTGCGCCGCCCATTTTCTTGAAATCGGTCAGCCAATACGAGTCCTCTCCCAGGAACCCGCAGCCGTAAACGGGAGCGGCAAACCGGAACCTGTGATCGATGCTGGCAGAAATGGCAGTGAGATACCCGCCCCAGGAAATGCCAGTGATTCCGATCTGCTTGGGATCGACCTCTGGGAAGGAGTGCAGGAGCGAGTTGGCAAGCACGATGGCAGAAACGGCCTGATAGGTCCACTGATCTTTTTCTGGCCAGTCAATCTGGTCGAAGGAGGCGTCCCAGCAAGGAGGCCCGCCGGACGGATTCCGCTGCCACGTATTGTTTCCCGCAGGTATTGGCACACTGCCGCATGTATCAATGGAGATCGCTGCGTACCCTCGGTCATTCCAGAGCCTTACCCAGTTTGCAAGAGCGGTTCCGCCCCCTCCATGCACAAGGACCATGGCGGGAACTCTTTTCGTGCCCCGATGGGTGGGCACTCCATACCAGGCAAAGATGCGGGTCGGTTTTCCTCGCCAGGGCACTCCCTCAAAGAACAGGGCGCGCACGCCTTCCTCATGGAAATCATTGGCGGGGTAAACACGAAGAGGCGCTGAGAGCTTTTTCACGTTCCAGGGAATCCGCGCCCAAGCTAAGGAGGCAGAGAGCATCAGACAAAGGCAGGAGGTCAGAGTGATGGCAACCATTTTAAGGAGGCTTCTTGGGTATTCCCGGATTTTGCTGCTCATCGAGAGTTTCTCCTTAGCACTTGCAGGCCAAATGCTACAGGGGTGAAAGCGTTGTAACTCATTGATCCTGTTAGACTTCTACTAAAGTTAATAACAGGCTCTAGAAGAGGGATTTGATTCTTGTCCCTGAACATGCAAAATTGACGGGCCAATCGCGTTATCGTCAACGGGAAATTCAGGAATTGTTGCTACCATATATACCATGAAACGTCCTTACACCCGGCGAGAAGTTCTGGCAACTGGAGGCATGGCTGCTGCGTTCGCTGCTATGCCCGCTCTGGATTCGTTTGCTTCAGCAGTATCTGGTTCCCAGGAGGGGGCGAATGAGGAACAGATGCGTTCCATTTACAAACAGCTCACTGCTTATTTGAAAACCGTGCTGGAAGCTGCCACGCTCCGACTCGATAACGGTTTGACTCTATTTCTTCCTTCAAGAGTCGGAGGCTATAACGGGGTCTGGCCGGACGACAGCATTTATCCCTTCATCGCGGACCCGAAGATTGCGGTCAAGAGTGAATTGTCCGCGCTGCTGAAATTTCTAACCCCCAGCGTTGTAGAAATGGGTCAGTTGCCTGACCGGATCGAGCCGGACGGGCTACCGATCTTTTCCCCGGGCCCGTCGGACCGCCCCCCCATGACCGACCGCATGCCCCTCCACCTGCCGGGTGCATGGATTCGCCTGCTTGACTACTATCAGGATATGGGTGTTGAGATACCCAGGAAACGAGAGTGGGCCCAAGCTGTATCGCGCAGCTTCGATCGCGTTTCCTTCGCATGCGGTCTGGCCTATTCCGATCCGCAACATCCCGCGATTGGTTTCGGTTTCATGGATAGTGTCAAGATCAGCGGCTTCGAGCTGTTGAGTTCGCTGGTTCTCTATCGCGGTTTCCAACGCGCTGTTAGCCTCTTCCAGAATGACGTGGACGCTTCTACTCTGGCGCGCTGGAGGCAGCTGGCGCGGGAGATTCCGGAGAATCTATACAGATTGTATGATCCTATGGTCGGCGGCTACGTGGAAGGATCTCGCCAAGGCCACCAATTCAGTGTCTGGGGAAATGGGCTAGCCTATTCTCTCGCTCCAACCAACGTCAAACGTCAAATCTTCGAGTTCTATCAGAAAAACTGGCCGACGATTTTTCTCCATGGTTATACTCGGCAAATGGCCGAACCCAACGGCTGGGAAGGTCCGGGGCAGAGCGAACTACGTTACCAAAACGGAGGATTCTGGGGTACTGGAACTGGGTATGTTCTTCCTGTACTTTACGATCAGAATCCAACAGTAGCCTTGGAACTAGCAGGCGAACTCGTTCAAAATCTTCCAAAGGTAGATTATTGCGAGTGGCTTGACCCCATCAACGGCACGCCTTCCGGAGCCATGGGTTTCTTGGGCAGCATTGCAGTTCCCGCCATGGGGGTCCGAAGCATTTTGGAACGGAAGCCATTGATTGAGTATTTCTGATCGGCCTATGGGTGCGCGGATTGGTTCCGGAATTCAATGTTTAAGGCCGCCGGCTGTTCATGTTTCTTGGTAATGCCGGCGTTTTTTCGTTGATGGCCATCGGAGTGCTTTTTCAAACGGGCCATACGGAAGGGATATTGCTTGCCGGGTCGGAGTACTTATTCGTGGCGTGCGTTGTATTTTCCACGGGCCCATCAAATGGGTTGTCATGTCTGAAGTACTGTCCATGTGCATTCGCTGACGCGCCATAGCGATTGCCACGCTCGCCTTGTAGGTGGCGGACCTCATTTATAACCGGTTGTTACCAAACGTGCGCGAGCCTCTGCATGGTGGGAAGCCTTTTCATCATTACCACTGTTTTGGTTTCATAGTCCCTCTTCGTCTAAAAGATCATGCCGAAAACAAAGGACCGCACTCTCTAAGAAATCGCGCATTCGTGGAAGGCATGACGCCCGCAAGAGCTTGGCGCTTCACAGTGCACTGAGCTGCTCCCCACGTTCCTATAGTAGTATTTTGACCCGTCCCTGACCCGCCACGGCCTCTCGGATTGCTGGCGAAGGGTACCAGCCGGGATCGAAGACTGGTCTCTGACCAGCCTTCAGCAGAGGTTGGTGAAGACGGGCGGGCGGCTGGTGAAGCATGCGCGGTACTACTGGCTGATGCTGGCGGAGGGACACCTGACGCGAACACGGTTCGCGGCGATGTTGCCGCTTCCGGCAAACTAAACGACTGGCGGCATACCAAGCGGATCGAACCGTTGAGAACCAAGGAGGAGGGAGAGGTGTAGGAGAAATCGGCGAGGAACGACATCGATAACGTGGGTGAGACTAGGACGGCATGGAATCGCTCGGTTTTTCGACTGCAAATGCAACTTTGGCCTTGCGACTCCACTCGGGAGCAGTACAATTCAGACAAATTGGTCCCCAAAAAGGAGATTCCGGATCAAACGGCAAGGGCACACTCCGTCAGTTCCCGGCGTTGCGATCGCTATATCCGCCATGCTGTTGGGGATCATGATCGCCTTTGGGCTAGCGCCCTATCCATTTGCCCATGGGGAACGGTTTCATGCCCCAGGCTCCGCTCTTCTATCTATCGCCGCGATTGCAGTCTTCACCCTCATTGTTGTCGGGCTGGTTGTCCTCAAATCGCTGGAGGACAGGCGATATCAGGGGGAGCGCGATCTGCTGGAAGCCTTTCTGGAACATATTCCGGACAATGTGTTTTTTAAGGACCGCAGCAGCCGGTTTGTGCTCATCAGCCATGCGATGGCCAAATACTTCGGAATGGATAGTCCGGCGCAAGCCTTGGGCAAAACCGATATTGATATCTTCAGTTCGGAACACGCCAAGCAAGCTTTCGAGGACGAACAGGAGATTATCCGCACCGGTCAGGCGAAGGCCGGAATGGAACAGAAAGAGACATGGCCGGACGGTCACGAGAGCTGGGTGCTGACCACCAAGATACCGCTGAGGGACCGGCGCGGTCGGATCATCGGCACAATGGGGATCGCCCATAACATTACGGACCGAAAACTGGCGGAAGCGCGGATCCAGTACATGGCGCTCCACGATGCACTGACAGGATTGCCCAATCGCATTCTTTTAGAGGAGCGTCTGGCCCAGACAATCGCGCTGGCCGGCCGCAATCAGAAATTCGTCGCCGTACTCATGCTGGATCTGGATCGTTTCAAGAACGTCAACGATTCTCTAGGTCACTACGTGGGCGATCGCCTCCTGGAAGCGGTGTCAAAACGCCTGCAAGCCTGCCTGCGCGACAGCGATATCGTTGCGCGTCTGGGTGGAGATGAATTCATCATCGGGATTTCGATGGTGGACGACTACCGGGACATCGAAATCGTAGCGCAGAAGGTGCTGGCCGCACTGTGCGAACCGTTCCAAATCGAGGGTCACGCACTGCAGATAAGCGCCAGCATCGGCATTTCAGTATACCCGGCCAACGGAGAGAAACCCGAGTCCCTGGTGCAATTCGCGGATGCCGCGATGTATGAGGCCAAGAAAAAGGGGCGCGGCATCCATTGCTTCTTTACACCGGAGCTCACCGAGGCCACGCGGCGCCAACAGAAACTTGAAAACGATCTGTACCAGGCTTTCACCCGAGGCGAATTTACCGTTTATTACCAGCCGGTAGTCTCAACGGGCTCAGAACACATGACGGGCGCGGAGGCGTTGCTGCGCTGGAATCACCCGGAAGAAGGACTGATCTCTCCGCTCGTGTTCATACCGCGGCTGGAGGAGATGGGATTGATGACGGGGGTTGGGGAATGGGTTTTAAGAACCGCATGCCTCCAAAACGTAGCATGGCAGAAAGAAGGACTTCCGCGGATTTGGATGGCGGTCAACGTCTCCGCGCTACAGTTTTATCAAGGCAATATCGTAGATACCGTGGGACGGATATTGCGAGAAACCGGATTGGATCCCAAATGGCTGGAGCTCGAACTGCCTGAGAGCCTGACGCTGGATGACTCAGAGGCTATGATCAAGATCATGAAAGACCTGAAACGAATCGGAGTCAGCCTTTCGCTGGACGATTTCGGCACTAGCACTAGCTGGCCGTCGTTGTCCTATCTAAAAAAATTACCGTTCGACCGAATCAAAGTCGATCGATCATTTATGCGCGACATCGCATCCGATCCCACCGCGGAGGCGCTAGTCAGGACCATCCTGAATCTAGGAGACAATCTCGGTCTGGACTGCATTGCCGTGGGAGTCGAAACGCGCCAGCAACTTGACTACCTCCAAAAGCAGACGTGCGCCGAGATGCAGGGATTCCTGTACAGTCCCGCGTTGACGGGCGTGGATTGCGGCACGCTGCTGCGTTCAGGGAAGCCTGGCCAATCCGATAAGTAATCCCCCGGCTCTGCCGGAGCGACAGCTAAAACATTTTCATTGTTTCTGTCAGGCGGGCACCGTGCTGTCCCGCCACTGGGTCGCTCCTACAACGAGAACCTGTCCCCCCGCCCCAGCGAGCAAGAATCCCTCGCCGGGGATCCCGAATAAGGCCTCATCATACGCCTTTTTCAGCCTGGTACGTATGGGCGCAAGATGAGAGCCATCGACTGGAGAAAGAGAATCCGTCGTGGCGCAACCAAGATTCAATCACACTGAAGTTCACGGACCGCTATGATATCATTATGTGCGGGGAGAGTTGTTCCAAATGCCCATTGTAGCTACCCCTTCGGCGCCGAGGCCAAAAGCGTCAGACGAATCGGGAATCTACCGTGCCGGTGAGTCAGATCACGCCGTTGCTATTGACGACCCTCAGATCGTCGACCACAACAGCCCTGTCCCGCTCTATTTTCAACTGAGCAGCTATATCGAGCAGAAGATAAAAACGCGGGAATGGCTCCCCGGTCAGTTGCTGCCGAGTGAACAAGAGCTGTGCACGGCGGTTGGCGTTAGCCGCACTGTGGTCCGGCAAGCCATGACGCAACTCGAACGGGATGGTTTGGTTTTGAAACAGAATGGTAAGCGCAGCAGCATAGCCTTACCAAAGTACGAAGGCGATCTCATGCAGAACCTCCGCGGGTTCTACGAAGACGCCGTCGCTAAGGGCCAGAAGCCTTTCACTGAGGTGCTGTCCCTCAAAGTTGTGCCCGCAGCACCTGAAATTGCCACGGCGTTAGGACTATCGCAGGGTACACCTGTTATAGAACTCAATCGGCTGCGCTTCCTTGACGGCGACCCCGAGGTCCTCGTCGTGACCTACCTACCAGAGTCGAAATGTCCTGATTTGCTGAAGGAGAATTTTGCGAACGAATCTCTCTACCGACTGCTCGCGCGCAAGTACGGATTTCGCATCGCACAAGGCTTCCGCACCATCGAAGCAGTCGCACTGAATCGAGCCGAAGCCAAGCTTCTCGGGTCGGGTATCGGCAGTCCCGCCCTGCTGATGAAAAGCATCGGCTTGCTCGCAGATGGGACACCGATTGAGTACTTCATCGCAAAACACCGCGGAGACCGCGCTAAATTCAACGTGAAGATAGTAGGCGATCCGATTTGAGTGCTGCGCCTCCTCTTACTGATCCGGCTTCCTAAACTCATCGCTCAACCGCCGGGAACGCTCAGGGAACAGTGTGCCTGAACCTTGTTTGCGGGCATCGGGACAGGATTCTCGATGCCCGCAAACCACGATAAACACTGACTGAACCCGCGATTCAGACAGATTTCAACTTGACAGAAACGCAAATCCCCAATCAGTTCGCTAGATAACGGCGAATTTTCAACAAGTTCCTAGAAGCGCGGAGTGAATACCGGATGCCTTCGAGCGATGAGCGACAGCGAGATAGAGAATTGGCCCATCCCTTCGAGTTATAACGAGATGATGATAAACGCACTTACTGGGCTGAACGTCGTGTCATGCACGGTAAAAGACGTTGCCAGACTGGCAGGGGTTTCGACAGTAACGGTGTCGCGTGTCGCGAATAGCGCCGGCAATGTGTCCAACGAGACAAAAACTAAAGTCTTGACCGCTATGTCAAGATTGCAGTATTACCCCAACGCGCCTGCGGCCGAATTAGGGAACCTCTGCACAAGTTCCAAATCCACAATCAGTTTGTATAAAGTTGAAGGTGGATGGGTAAAGCGATGCGACAGATGACATTGGCAAGCCAGCCGAGCTTTGAGAAGTACACGCGGACGAGTCGCCGGGAAGAGTTTTTGAGTGCGATGGAAGCCGTGGTTCCGTGGGGCGAGTTAGAAGCTCTGATTGAGCCGCACTATCCCAAGGCAGGCAATGGCCGCCAGCCGGTTGGCCTCGC
>Ga0224553_1000158_pt1 | contig 34577 bp, 23 predicted proteins | sample 714S21014metaG_FD_179897 | JGI IMG/M metagenome (GOLD analysis project Ga0224553, IMG submission 179897) | Peat soil microbial communities from Stordalen Mire, Sweden - 717 S2 10-14 | ecosystem: Environmental > Terrestrial > Soil > Wetlands > Peat | place: Sweden: Norrbotten County, Stordalen... | reverse complement strand
GTCAACTCCGCGTTGCGAATGCCGCATCCATACAGCATCTCGAGAATGGCCCGGTCCCGCGCCGGCCAGGTGGCGGCATCTTCGCCTACGGAGTCCACCACCCGGTTCATCTGTTCAATCGAGGGTACGCGCGGCAGGTGCTTGGGCAATCGCGGCGTGGACACAAGTGAAGCCGCATTCTGATCGAGGTGTCCTGCGCGAGCGAGCCACTTGAACCAGCTGCGAATGGCCGCCAGCGCCCGCGCCGCCGAAGCCTTTGAGAGCCCTCGGTCGTACAGCGTACCGAGGTAGATGCGGATATGCGTGTGCTCGATGCGGTCCACGGTCTGGTCTTCGCCGTACCTCTCGGCGACAAAGACCGCAAAGCTATTCAATTCGCGCCGGTAAGCACGCAGCGTATGCGCCGAAGCGCCTCGTTCATTGGCCAGCACGCGCAGATAGTCGGCTACCAGCGAATCCAACGGAACTGCAATTGCCGGCTCGCTCATGACGAATCCCCGCTCGAATTCGTCCGCGATACAAGATGCAAACCACCGTCCATATCAGGACGTAAGCCCGAAGACCCCTCGACCTCCGCCTGTTGCCGGCGGCCTCGCGGATGATGCTCGCGATGCACAGCCTTTAGCCGCCCCAAGGCCAAATGGGTGTAGACCTGAGTGGTGGAAATGTCAGCGTGGCCCAGCAGGAGTTGCACGCTGCGCAGGTCTGCGCCGTGCTCCACCATGTGGGTGGCGCAACTGTGGCGCAGCCGATGCGGGCTGGCGGCCCCGTTCGCCATCTTCACCAGGTGCCACACCCATTGGCGCGTCAGCGGCATGCCGCGCATCGAGAGAAAAAGCCGGGTAGCATCCTGGCGCGCAGTGTTCCCATTCCGTGCCGAGCTGATGCGTGCCAGGTGCGGACGGCCTTCGCGCAAATACGTCTCCAGCGCCTCCAGGGCGGTGCGCCCCAGCGGCACAATGCGCTCCTTGTCGCCCTTGCCGCGCACCTTCGCGTGGCCGGAATCCAGCGCAAGATCGCTGGTGGAGAGCGCCGTGACCTCAGAGACGCGCAGCCCACCTGCGTAAAGCAGCTCCATAATTGCACTGTCTCTGAGCGCCGTGGCAAGAGCCTGCGGATGCGATGCGGCCATGCTGGCCCGCTCCAGCATCTCCACCACTTCCGGCTCGGCCAGCGATTTCGGCAGTACCTTCCAAGCCTTGGGCGATTCAATATTCACGGTTGGGTCGTGATGGATGCGGCGATCCAGCAGCAGCCACTTGTAAAAACCGCGCAGGCAGCTCAACTTGCGCGCCGATGAACGCGAGTCGATGCCGTGTCCCCGCAAGTGCTCAAGAAACGCAGCCACATCCTGTTGCGCCGCCGTCAACAACACACCGTGCCGGCCATCGATAAACTCGGCAAATGTCTTCAAATCGCCGTCGTAGGCCTCACAGGTGAGCGGGCGCAGCCCCTTCTCTACACGCAGATATGCCTGGTAGTCCTTCAAGAGCGGAAGATTGCGCGCGCTGTCCACACCTCCGATTATCCGCGTCTTCAACCCATCCCCACCCGTGTCGGTCAGCTTACCGTACCTCGTTCATCATGGAATCAACTTCAGCAACCCCCGGCTCATTCAGCAGTGGGGAGCACGCCAACGACGTTGGCCTTCCGCCGAACGCAAAAAAGAATCGCGGGCAAGCCGGCAGGTGCTATATTTCCACGTGGCCGAAAATGCAAGATGAATGTTCCGGCCAAGACGACACCAGCGGGGGCTGTCGCTCATGTTTGAGCTGTGCTGGCGGAGTCCGATCACCGCTCAGGAGGATTGCTCATGAGGTCCATGTCTCGCCGGTTTTTCAGTCTTCAGTTGCTGCCCTTGCTTTTGATGATGGCCGGTGCATTCCGGCCGGCCGTGGCTGCTCCCGTTTTGATGATTTCCATCGATGGATTGAAGCCGGAGTACGTTTTGGAGGCCGACGCACGGGGCTTGAAGTTACCCTACCTCCGCAGTCTGGTTCGCGATGGAGTGTATGCCGAGGGCGTGGTTGGAGTTTGGCCAACCGTTACGTATCCCAGCCACACCACGCTCGTAACCGGCGTCACGCCCGCCGAGCATGGCATCTATAACAACGTCCTGTTCGACCCCGATCATCGCTTTTCAGGAGCCTGGAAATGGTACGCTGCGGAGATCCAGGTTCCGACGCTGTGGCAGGTTGCGCACAACGGCGGTTTACCCACGGCAAGCGTGGGCTGGCCCGTGAGCGTGGGCGCAACGGATGTGGATTGGCTGATTCCGGAGTTCTGGCGGGGCGCCAGCCCTTCAGGAGCTTGGAATCCGTCCGATCGGAACTTGATGGCCGCAATCTCGCGCCCGGACACGCTGCTCAAGCAATTGGAGCCTGTGGCCGGCGAGTACATGATGGGGAACGACACGACCATCGCCGGCGATGAGACCAAAACGCGCTATTCCATCGAGATTCTGCGCAGGCAGAAGCCGTCGTTTATGACCATTCACCTGAGTTCGCTCGATGACGCCCAGCACGCGCACGGTCCCTTCAGTGCGGAAGCCAACCAGGACATTGAAGCCATCGACGGGATGGTGGAGCGACTGGCGAATGCGGCGCTCAGCAGCGATCCCTCAACGGTTGTGCTGGTCGTCTCCGATCATGGATTCCTCACCCTCACGCACGCGGTTAACCTCAACATCCCCTTCGTGCAGGCGGGGCTGATCCAGACGGCGGTCGACCCGGAGACCCACTCGCCCACGATCGGCGCGTGGAAGGCAATGCCGTGGTCAGCCGGCGGCATGGCCGCCATTATCCTGCACGATGCGAACGATCATCAGACCGAGCAGCAGGTGCGCGAGCTCTTAACGAAGCTGGCGGCGGATCAAAACAATGGTATTCAAGAAATTCTGGATCGCGACGCAATGAAAACGCGCGGCGGTTTCCCCGGCGCGGCCTTTGTCGTGGTTCTGAAACAGGGCTACTATCTGTTCGGCGGCGGCCTGACGGGCAGCATGATCAGTCCGATTCCGGGCACGCGGGGTTCGCATGGATTCTCGCCGGAGTTCCCCGAGATGCGCGCTTCTTTCTTTATGGCCGGGGTTGGAATTGCTCATCATCGGGATCTCGGGGTGATCGACATGAGGCAGATTGCGCCCACCGTGGCAAAGATTCTGAACGTCCCCATGCCGACTGCAAAGGCCACGCCGCTGCACATCCAACCCTGAGGCATTTTCACAATTTCTGTAGACCTTCTTGCATCGTGCAGGGCGCCTTGCAGCTTTCAGAGCGGTCGCCCGTCATAGGCCTGCAACATCACTTCCACGGGATGAATGGCTTTGAAAGTAGTCCCATGCTCAATCTGCATCTGGCAGGTGGCGCACTCAGTGGCGACCATCTGCGGCTGCGAAGCGCTGATGCGATCGAACAGTTGCTGGCCGATGGCCATCGAGACGTTGTACTTTTCCTGCTTGAAGCCATACGTGCCCGACATGCCGCAACATCCAGCATCAATATCTTCAATTGCCACACCTGGAATCTTACCGAGCAGGTGATACCACGGGCGTCCGATGCCCTGTGCCTTCTGATGGCACGGTGCGTGGTAAGCGAGGCGCAGATTGGTTGGCTGAAAGGTGGTATTGAGCTTTCCCGCATCCGACTGCGCCATCAGCAACTCCCCGATGTCAAGCGTACTGGCGCCAATTTGCCGCGCCGCGTCCGCGAACTCCTTGTCGTCATCGAGCAGGCCGCCGAACCCTGTCTTGAGCATGAAACCGCAGCTCGAGCAGGCGGTCACGACGCGCATTCCCGCATTCACATGATCAATCAGGCTGCGCACGTTGGCCCGCGCCAGGGAGCGCGCCTTGGCCTCATCGCCGTTGGCCGTTGCCGGCACTCCGCAGCAATCCGTTCTGGCAACCTCCACGGCAAAGCCGTTCCGTTCCAGAAGATCGATCACTTTACGGCCTAGCTCTGGCCGGTTAAACCGGATGAAGCAGCCGGGAAAGAACACCACACGCATTCGATCTCCGCTGGTCGTTTCCTTTGCGGGCGAATGCAGATTCGGCCGTGTATACGCCGGGAATTTGCGCCGGGGCGCAATCCGCATCAGCCTTGACATCAGAAAGCGGGCCGGTCTCATGGAAAGTGCGAAGTTGGAAAGGGCGGGCAGAATGGTGGCCAGCATCCCCAGCAGGCCGGGACGCGCAAACCACCAGTCCCGCAAGCTTCGAGCAAGCGGCTTGCGGTGTTTCGCCTTGGCGCGCGCAATCATCTCTGAGACGCTCACCTGATGGGGACACGCGAGATCGCATCGGTGACATCCCAGGCAGTATTCCAGCCACTCTGTATCCGTAGCAACGCCTTCGCGGCGCAAGCGCTCCAGCTCCGGGCCGAGGTGCTTGGGACCGGGATACCGCGGATGAACACCGAACACCGGGCACGCGTCGTTGCACACGGCACACTTCAGGCAGTTGTCGATTGCGAAGTCATCTGGCCGCATAGCTTCCCCTTGCAGCGGCTGCGAATTTCGCTGCCCAGTAGCCTGTGAGAATCTCCATGGCATCTTCGCCGTTGCAGGCGCCGTTGTGCGCCAGCGCCCCGGCCGCGAAGAGATTCCAGGCCATAGCCGAGCCGCCCGGAGTGAGCGGGCGCATCTGCGGATCGAGTTCCACGCAGGCCTCGCCCAGAAGATCAGCAGAGTGCCGGCCCGCGGCCAACACCACACTCTCGCCGCGCAGAATCAAAGGGTGACCCAGACTGGCAACATGCACCCCTGTGCATGACCCTTCGTGAATCTCCAACTTCTGCACCGGGAATCCTTGAAACAGTTCCACGCCCATCCTGTGAAGATAGCGCCACAGGCGATGAGACAGTCGCAGGCCGGGAATGGACGGCGGCAGAGTAGGCATCTCGCCCAGTGCGCAACCGAGCTCGCGCTCGAATTGGGCAATTAGCGTCTCGGAGCAATGCAGTCCCAACATGCTGGGCACAAGGATGCGCTCAAATCCTTGCGCCGCCAGACGCAAGGCGTCCCTGAGTTCGGAGCGGAATTCCGGATCGCAATCGAAGCGCTTTGCGATGCGCAGCGTTGTCACCGGGATTCCGCAATCACTCGCCAGAGATATTTGCCGCGCCGCGTATGTGCAAGCGAAACCAATCGTGCGCGCCCGTTCATTCATGCGCTCGGCCATGAAGTTTTCGTCGAAGTCCGACAGTCCTCGAATGCCGACGATCGCGGTCGAGGCTCCATCGCGAGGCTCGGCGTTCCACAGCAGGCGAGGCGCAAGCGCAACGCTCTTGAAACCGCCAAGGATGGTCGGCAGATAGCGCCCGCCGGCGATATCTCCATCGAACGGGCAGTCCGCAAGCCGCGCCATCTCGCAAAAGAACGCAATGGCCTCGTTGCGCTCGGGCGCAGTACCTGATCGAAGCATGTCCTGCGTCTCCAGGCATCCGGAACCCAGTACAAAGGATCCCGGCCCGTTCGCAACCAGCGCAACTCGCTGGTTCTCGCGTACGGCCGTCCCAGCCGCGGTAAGGCCGGAAAGCCCTGCGCCGACAACCACAACGTCGTAGCGGTTACTTTCCATCTTCCTCTCCAGAATCTGCACAGATCGGCCCGTCCGCGCCGTAGAGATCATGGCTCAGGCTGAGTTGCTCCACCTGTTGACCCTGGTGGATGAAGGCCTGCCCTTTCCAGCGCTCATGAAGAAAGGAGGAAAATTCAGCAGCGGCCTGCGATGCCGACCAGTGATGCGTCTGAAAGCCCGCCAGCATCGCCCTGTAGCCGCAGAAGGTTCCCTGGCACGGTCCAAACCCAAGACGCGTGCGCCGGCCAACGTCGCCAATGGTGTGAGCTGGGAGTGGCGTGGATTTGCCAAGAACATATTCCAACTCGGCGCGAGTGACAAGTTCGCATTCGCAGACCAGCTCGGCCAGCTCAGGCTGCGCCTCGATTGAATCGAGCACTCGATCGACTTCAGGACCGAGGCGGCGCTCAATCCTCTCGGCAACCGGCTGCGGCAGCATCTGAATTGCGCGTCGATGAGTCTTGCGATCGATAGCAGGCCGCAGCAGGACCTTGGCGGTGGTACATTCCGAATCGATCCCAAGTTTTTTCGATACGCAGTCGCAAACATGGGCGGCCATCAGGCGGTACGTCGTGAGCTTGCCACCCACTATCGATACAAAGCCGCCGACGCCGTCCAGGGTCTCGTGATCGAACACGGCAAAGCCCCGGCTGATCTCGCGGCCTGCGGCGCCGCCCTCTTGCTTAAGGTTATAGAGAGATCGAACGCCGCAGAAGATGCGGAGAATGCGCGCGTTGACAAGTCCAGGAATCAACTCAATGCCCAATTGCATCAGAGCGTCGATCTCCCTGGAAGACGCGGTGAGTCCCTCCGGGCCGGGCACGGGCATCGAACTTGTGCCAAGGACGGACACTGGGCCTGCGGGCACCAGGATGTCGCCGTCGCCGGCCTTGCGGCAGCGGTTGATCACCCGGCTGCTCGGCCGATCGTTGAGCACCAGCAGCGTGCCCTTGTCGCAGTGTATGGGAACCTCGACACCGGCCAGGGCGGCAACGCTCTCCGCCCAACCTCCCGCGGCGTTGATGACCATCTCGCACGAAATCTCGTGTTCCTCACCGGTGCGTGTATCGCAATAACGCACGCCGCGCACGCGCCCGCTGGCGACGTGAATGGAATTCACCTTGCTGTAAGTGTGAAACTGCCCACCGCGGGCCACAGCAGCCTGCATGTTTGCAAGCACCAGTCGGAAGACATCCACGTGCGCATCCGGGCAGGTGAATGCGCCAAGAATGTCCGTTGCCAGGCTTGGTTCCAGCTCGCGAGCCTCTTCCCCACTGAGCCAGCGGCTGCGGATGCCGGCATCTCCAGCGGCGCGCCACCACTGTTCAAAGAATGCCGGATCGTCGTGGGGGCACAGCAGGAAGAGTCCTCCGGCGTCGTCAACGCAATGCGGCGCAATCGTCTTGACGATGCGATTCTCCGCTACGCAATCGCGGGCAGTTTCAGGATCTTTGACCACGTAACGGCCGCCGGAGTGCAGCAAACCGTGGCAGCGGCCGCTAGCGCCATTGGCAATGTCTCCCTGTTCCAACAGGGTCGCCGAGATGCCGCGCAAACTTAAATCCCAAAGAATGCCCGCGCCTGTCGCGCCTCCACCGATGATCACCACCTGGGTCGATCCCATATCTTTCCCCTTCGCACCGGCTGCGGGCACATCGCATCAGGAAACTCGCGACAAGGCTCACGCGTGTTTTCTCTGCAAGCGCGGAGCTTGCGCACCGGATGATATCGATCTGCGAAAGAAGCAAGGATGGAACCCAACTGCAGCACACAAAGCACGGTGGCCCCGGACCTCGGATCAACAAGGTTCCAGCGCCGCTACAGAGTGCGTGGCCACAAAGGCCACAGGATGCGAATCCTATGCGGGCAGCGTTGACGCACATCCATCCGATGAACGATCAACAGGCGCCCATGGATACAAGTGCTTCGTGAGATGGATGCTTTTTCAGAAAGAGAGAAGTCCAGATATTGACAAGAAAATACTGAGAGAACATGGCAATAATCGGACCGCTGCCACTCTGAATGCAGGACCCAGTCGCCGAAACGGCACTTGCCCCTGACTTCTTCAGCAGCATTCAGTCACCCGTTCGCGCTCTCTCAGATACTCTTCACGAAACGGTATAGAACTAACCAACCTTCAAATATCGCCCGAATCGAGGAGTTCTGTCAAGGATCGTCTCCTTCTGCCGAAGCGGATCGACGCCTGCTTGACGACCCGCTTTAAGTAACTTCGGTCGATTCGATCAGCCTTGTTTAAGTGGTCTTGCAGCCGTCCCGGACAGCTTCTGGCGCAAAGCTTATAATTGGCTCTTCTTTTTCGGAATGGAATTTGAGAAGCCCCCCGTTGGGTATGGATGCTCATTGGCCCAGGCGGACGGCTCTTCTCTTGCATACAAGCCAGAACTCATCCCAGGAGGAATACGCGAGAATGATCCAGGAACAACTCACTCCGCTCCGGGTCTTCTGCGAGCAAACTCCCATTATTCCCGCCGTTCGCAAGTTCGAGTTCGTGGAACTGGCAATTGCCGCCCACGGCAAGATCGTCTACCTTCTGACCGGCGATCCCGAAAACTGCGAATCGATGATCCAGAAGGTTCTTGCCGCGGACAAACTCCCCATCGTGAATCTCGATTTGCTGAATGGTTTCTCGCGAGATAAGTATGCAGTCAACTACCTCAAGCGCGCCGGTGCGCGCGGAATTATATCCACGCATCTTGAGCCATTGCGTCATGCGCTTTCGATCGGGCTGTACGGCATTCAGAGGACCTTTCTGCTGGATAGCGGCGCGATGGACACCATCTCGAACCATTTGAAGAATACCCTCGTGGATGCTCTGGAAGTCCTGCCAGCACTGGTTGCCCCAAAAATACTGGACCGAGTGCGCGCCATCGCGCCAAATCTCCCTGTTGTGGGCGGCGGACTGATCCAAACCATGAAGGAAGTCGAAGAGCTGTTGGCGCAGGGGCTGAGTTCTGTTTCAACCAGCAATCCGCAGATGTGGATTCGCTAAGCCATTTTCAGATTTTCTAAGAAACAGAGTGCCTCAAATAGCAGTTGCGGAAGCCGATCGCGTCTTTTCTGTCGTCCTTGCGTGATACGGCATGTGCTTCAAAGAAAGAAAAGCACCGTGAAAAATGAAGCTGCCGTCTTCGGGCGCCCTTGGAACCGGTACTTCCGCGCACCGAACACCCTGTCCCCAGGAACCGCAGCGTTACTACTTGACGTTACGCGCGATTGAGCCGTAGATTTGGGAACCTGTTTGGATGCCGGAATCGAAGCGTGCACCCCTGCCATTGGCGCCGATTCTGTCAGAAAACGACCCGTGCCGGTATCGCCAAAATTGGGCCGCATCCGTGGTAAACTGCCGTTAGGAGCCCCCTTGTTAGTCAGGAAAGCAATCATCACTGCCGCTGCGCGGTCTCAGCGCGAGCTGCCGCTCCAGACCCTCATTGACGGCGACGGCGACAAGAAATCGTTGCTCTGCATCCTGATCGAGCAGTCGCTCGCGGCAGGAGCCGAGGAGATCGCCGTTATCGTCTGGCCGGGCGATGAAGCTTCCTATGCGCAAGCTGCCGGGACACACGCTTCGTCGGTCCGGTTTATTCCTCAATCGGAACCCCGCGGCTACGGCCACGCCATCCATTGCGCCCGGTCCTTTACGAACGCCGACCCCTTTCTCCACATGGTGGGCGACCATCTCTACGTCAGCACTACGCCGAAACCCTCCGCTCAGCGCCTGGTGGAACTCGCCCAAAAGGAGCGGTGCTCGGTCAGCGGTGTGCAACCCACGCGCGAGAGCCTGCTATCCCGCTATGGGACCGTCGGTGGCCGCCGCGTTCCGCCGCGCAGCGACTTGTATCGCGTCGATACTGTCATCGAAAAACCAACCCCCACCGAAGCAGAACAGCGCTTGCTGATCCCCGGCATTCGCGCCGGTTACTATCTTTGCTTTTTCGGTATCCATGTTTTCACGCCGACGGTGATGGACATCCTGGACCGCATGTTGGCCGTCTCCTCCGGCGCCCCCATCACGCTGGTGGATGCGCTGGCCGAACTCGCGCGCCAGGAACAATACCTCGCCGTCGAGGACGAAGGCCGGCGCTACGATCTCGGTGCCCCCTACGGCCTGTTGATCGCTCAGCTCGCACTGGCACTCAACGGCCGTGACCGCAGTGAGGTGCTCTGGCAGATGCTCGAACTCTTCGCCGACCGCGAACTGCGCTCGATCGGCGGAGGCGCTTCCTCGTGAGCCGCTTTACCGCAGTCATCACCGCCAGAGGGGACCAACGCGATATCTCCCTCGATGCCTTGTGCCGGGGCCTGACACTCGACGAGCTCCTTGCCGAATGCCGCGAACTCGACAATTTCCGCCGAAGCTGCGACAACCTCTACCAACGCGTCCGGGCGCTCTTCTTTCTTTACGCCATCCATCGCTTTCATATTCCACGCCTTGCGGCAACGGCCGCGCCCGCGCTCATCCCATTTGCCGGTTTTGAAGACCTGCTCGAACGCCGCTTTGAGGAAGCCATTGAGGTCTTTCTCGCCGCCGAAACTGAGCATGGCCCCAGCGCCGCCATCTCCAGTGCGCTGGCCGCCAGCTACCGCGCGCTCGGCTTCCAGACCCTCGCCGATCAGGTCCGCCGCAGCGTCCGAAGTGTGCGCGGCAACCAGTGGATGTTTCGAGCCGGGCACACGGACAACTATCCCCTGCGCCTGCGTCCCGAGCTCCTTTTGGGCGATCCGGTCTTCCCCATCCTGCGAGAGGCCACGCCCGTCCGCATGGACCTTACGCACAGCGGATGGAGCGACATCTTCTTCCTCGGCATGGATTTTCCCGAGGGTGCGCGCGTCCTCAACGTCTCTATCGATCTCGCGGTCAGTGGGGCCAGCGGCTTCACCCAGCCCAGGCCGCCGGTCGAGGCGTGGTTCCGCGTCATCGACCAGCCTGTGATTCGCTTGACCAGCGTCGACCTGCAGGCTACCGCCGACGTTTCTTCCATTGCCGAGGTCTTCGACTTTCCCCGCGACTACCTCGGACTTCTCAAAGCTGGCGTCATCGCCAGCGGCATCATTCCTCCGGGAATCGAGGGGTCCACCCAGCCCCTTGCCACTCTGCTCGAACGCCTGACGGGAATGCCCGGCCACGGCATTGAAATCGTCAGCAAGGTGAACGATATCCCCAAAGGCTCCCGGCTGGCCGTCTCCACTAACCTGTTGGCCTGCATCATCGCCGTGTGCATGCGCGCCACCAGTCAGATCCATTCCCTCACCGGAGGAATCGAAGAACACGACCGCCGGCTCGTTGCCGCTCGCGCAATTCTTGGTGAATGGCTGGGTGGAAGCGGCGGCGGCTGGCAGGATTCCGGTGGCGTCTGGCCAGGCATCAAGCTCATTCACGGCGTTCGCGCCGCGGAGGGCGATCCCGAATTCGGCATTAGCCGTGGGCGCCTGCTTCCCGATCACAGGATCTTCACGGACGCCGAAGTCCCGCGTGAAGCGCGCGAGAAACTTCAACAAAGCCTTGTCCTCGTCCACGGTGGGATGGCGCAGGATGTCGGCCCCATTCTTGAAATGGTCACCGAGAACTACTTGCTGCGCAGTGAATCCGAGTGGATCGGCCGCAAGCAGGCCATCGCAATCCTTGATGAGATCGCCGGTCATCTCCAGCGGGGCGACATCCGATCGCTCGGCAGTTGCCTCGAGCGCAACTTCGAGGGCCCTATCCAGACCATCATTCCCTGGGCCGGCAATCTGTACACAACCACGCTGATCGACCGTGCTCGCGTTGAATTCGGTGACGATTTCTGGGGCTTCTGGATGCTCGGGGGAATGAGCGGCGGCGGCATGGGATTCCTGTTCAACCCGCAACGAAAAGCGCAGGCCCAGGTCCGCATGCAGGCCATCATGAGCGAGACCAGGCGCCAAATGGAGCGCAGCGTCCCATTCGCCATGGAGCCCGTTGTCTACGACTTCGCGATCAACGAGCTGGGAACGCAGGCCGCGTCCTTTTCCGGCGACGATGCCCTGATGCCCCCCGGCTATTACACCTTGCATGTGCCCCAGCTCATCCGCACAGAAGCCTCCCGCCTCTCACCCGTGCGCCGTTCCGAACTGGAGCGATTCACCGCGGCTTGCCGCTCCAAGGCCGACTACGCGGGCATGATTCACACGCTGTTTGACCACATGCTGCCAGCTACGCACGATGCCGACGGAGATCAGGCGCGATCGCTCAATACCCTCCTCGATAACTTCGGCTTCGACCGAGCAGAGCACGAACAGATCCGTGAGGATCTTCGTTCCGGCCGCATCGGCCTGGCGCAGAACCGCCTTCCCGTCACCAGCCTCATTCAAGATGCTGAGGCGGATCGCATGGATGGTCCCCATGACGCCGATCGCAATCGCGCCGCCGGTCTCAGTGCCCTTGCCCAGGGGCGCGTCGCTGTGGTGTCTCTGGCCGGTGGCGTAGGAACTCGCTGGACCAGGGGCTCCGGAGTCGTCAAGGCCCTCAATCCTTTCTGCAGCCTTGGCGGACGATACCGCAACTTCATCGAAGTTCACCTGGCCAAGAGTCTTCGCGTCAGCCAGGAGTGCGGCAGCCCGCTTCCCCACGTCTTCACCACCAGCTATCTCACCCACGAAGCCATCGCCGCTCACCTCGCGGCGGAGGGCAACTATCACTATCCCGGCCCAGTCCTGCTTTCGCCAGGACGGAGCATCGGCCTGCGGATGATCCCGATGGAGCGCGACCTCCGCTTTGCCTGGGAAGAGATGCCGCAGCAGATGTTGGATGCACAGGCGCAGAAGGTGCGCGAGGGCCTCCATGCGGCGCTGATTCAATGGGCCCAGAGCGCCGGGGAAGGAGCCGACTACACCGGCAATTTGCCCATGCAGTGCCTGCACCCTGTGGGTCACTGGTATGAGATTGCCAATCTGCTGCGCAATGGAACGCTGGTGCGCCTGCTCGAGATGCGCCCACAGCTCAGCTACCTCATGGTGCACAATATCGACACGGCGGCTGCAAATGCCGATCCATCCATTCTCGGTTATCACATCCATAGCGGCGCCGCGCTCACCACGGAGGTGATTGCCCGGCACCTCGAAGACCGCGGCGGCGGCCTTGCCCGCGTGGATGGCCGGGCCCGTTTGATCGAAGGCCTGGCGCTGCCCACCGAGGAACTGGAAAGCCGCCTTCGCTTCTACAACAGCGCGACCTACTGGATCGATATCGATCGTTTGCTCGAAGGATTCGGCCTGACCCGCGATGCGCTCTCCGACGCGGTGCGTGTAAACGATGCAGTGCGCGCTCTGGCCGCGCGAATGCCCACCTACATCACGCTCAAGGACGTTAAGAAGCGCTGGGGAAAAGGGCAGGAAGACATCTTCCCCGTGGCTCAATTTGAAAAACTCTGGGGTGATATGACCGCACTCGCCGAGCTGGACTGCCGCTTCCTGCTCGTGCCACGCATGCGCGGCCAGCAATTGAAGGAGCCAGCCCAGCTCGACGCCTGGCTGCGCGACGGAAGCGCCGCGTACACCGAGTCTCTGTGCGCATGGAGTGAGATTTCACGCTGACCGGCACACCGGCAAAGCGGGAGTTCCAGGTTCGTCTCTTCCCTGCCCTTCCATGCGGCTTCCTGCGCTCGGAGTTTTTCCCGACCAGAGAGAACCTTCCCTCACGGACCCCGGAAACGGTCATTCAAAGCGCCTGACTAATGAGTGCCGGATGCCTGCACAAGCAACTCAGCGGACGGCGCAATCATATCGAGCAGTACGGCCTCGGGTTTTTCCGCAATCTTGAGCAGTTCCATATTCCTCTGCACTGCGGCTGTGTTGACCACGCGATGATTTTGCAGATCGTCGAGGGCCTGCAGACCGATCGACGCCACCTGAGCCAGGGTATGCGATACCGGGATCAATTCTGCCGTAAGGTCCGACCCTTCCAGTAAGGGTTGCAGCCTGGCGTCGTTGTCACGCCAAAGCAAAAGCCAATTCCGGGCCTCTTGCCACTGCTGCGGAGATGCTTTCCCCGCAACGATGAGCTTCGCTAGATCGTTGAATTTCCGCGCCGCCTCGCTTTCCGGAGGAACAGCATCTACAAGCCGGTTGAGCGGAGTAAAGTTGCGGTACTCTTTCAATTGTCCTCGGGCATAGCCCTCAGGAGGCTGAACGACCGCTGCCAGAACATTCAAGAACTGTGGATCGGACTCGCCGCTCAGGCGCCGCAGCATGAGGCGGGCAGAGGATCGATGTTCCAGGCCGTAGCATTCCAGCTTCAGCGAAACGATTGCCAGCCGCCTGTACATCGAACTCACATCCACGACCTCCTGTGGCGACCACAGACGTTCAGCAATCGCCGCTGTGCGGGGCCAGATACGACTGTCGATGTTCTCTGGAGTGGTGAACTCGCTCCACATGGTGGCTTCTCCGCCAAGGACCCGCGCCTTTTCCTCCGGGGTAAGTGAGCCACTGTCACCTCCCAATGGATCGACCAGATAGTGCTGCGCTGCGGACTGGTTCAGGTCAATGTAGTAACCGGCCGAAAGTAGAACGCGATTTCCTTGCCGTGCTGCCCCAGCCAAACCGGTCTGGCCTCTCCAGGACTGAATCACAACATCGCGCGGCGTATCGGGCTGCAGCACCTCGTCCCAACCCTCCATGATCTTATGGTGGCCTGCAACCAGCTTCTGCACCCTCCCCGTAAAGTAGGACTGCAGAGCCGCATCGTTCTGCAGACCATGCGCGCGCATGAACTCCTTGATCCGTGGGTTCGCGTCCCACTCTTTTCCGTCGCACTCATCGCCGCCAATATGGAAGTAGGCATCGGGAAAAAGTTCTGTCATTTCACCTATGAACTGGTTCAGAAACTGATAAGTGCCCTCCTGCGTGGGATCGATCGCGGCATCGAATATTCCCCACCGGCTTTCGATCTGGGTCGGACCCGCTCCACTGCCGAGATGCGGATAGCCCACCAGCCACGAAGTCGTATGGCAGGGCATGTCAAACTCAGGAACCACGCGGATTCCACGGTCCCGCGCATACTGAATCACCTCGCCTATCTGCTTCTGCGTATAGTAAAGTCCACCGGAGCCCTTTTCCTGCAACAATGGAAATCGCTTGCTTTCGACACGAAAGCCCTGGTCATCCGATAGGTGCCAATGGAAAACATTCAGCTTGACGGCCTCCATCCCATCCAGGTTCCGTTCAATCACTGAAACGGGCATGAAGTGCCGCCCAACATCGATCATGAGCCCGCGCCAGGGAAACCGCGGCTCGTCGTCTATGGTGACGGCGGGAACGCTGAAGCCCTGAGGTGTAGTCCTGACCAGTTGCAGGAAGGTCTCAAATCCGTGCAGCACGCCCAGTGGATTCGGCGCCGTTAATTGCACGCGGGTCGCCGAGATCTCCAGGTGATAGGACTCATTCTCACCCAAATCCTGCACCGGATCACTCGCGCCAGCCGTCTTGATCATGAAACTTGCCTGGTTAGCCTGCGCCTCGTCCGGGAGTGGAATTCCGGTCTCCCGGGAGAGGATATCCAGAAAGCGCCGCTTGCCTGACATCAGACGAGAATCCGTGTAGCCTTCCAGGCCAACGCTAAAGCTGCCATCAATGAGGAATTGCCCCTCGCCCTGCACTGTGTGTGCGGGCAGGGGCATCACTGGGAGCGGGCTGCCTTCCTGGGCGCACATCGTGGGAGCGTGCATCAAAACCCCGAAGAAAAGGAAGAGACAAAAAGCGAAACGTCGCGGATGAAGCGTCTTCACAAGTGCATCTCCTGGAGTAGCCGTAATGTCGCACGCATCGTAGTTGGTTCTCGCCAGAGCAAACTCCTGAATGGCATGGATGCTCAGAACATCCCGAAGTGTACCATTTGATCTGCCATCCCGCCGGCCACATCCTCACTGCCCTGCCGCCGCCTCAAAGTCCTTGCAGGTGCATCGGGAGGTGGAACCCACGGGGCTTGCGCTGTAGAATAAGCGAATCAAGCACGAGGATGAAAAGCAGCAGGCTGATGTGACTTACAACGCTATCAAAATCTCGCCGCGTTCGCGCTTTCGAGCCGCCATGGTGCTGGCGATCATTGCGGATGCGCTCCAGATTGCCGTTTTTCCTTTATTCGTCGAGGGCGCTGAATCGCCTGCCGATGACATACTCGATTTCGGCATTGGAGCCGTGCTGGTTTACCTGCTTGGCTGGCACTGGGAATTTCTCCCATCGTTTCTTGGCAAGCTCGTCCCCGGAGTCGATTTAGTTCCTTTCTGGACCATGGCGGTTGCAAACGTCTACCGGAAATCGAAGAACACCCCAGTCACTATAGAAGGAACCCGCGTGGAACAACCAACGCGGATAGACCCCCCGAATCGGTAAGCCGTGTACACCTTGCAGATGGGGTCCGCCTATGCCCTTCGCCGGCCGTTCGACAGCATTTATGCTCCGGCTTCCGCGGATACTTTCACCGCAAGCTTGCCAAAGTTCTTCCCTTGCATCAGCCCCATGAAGGCCTCGGGAGCGTTCTCCAAAGGGTACCACTGCGCCGGGCGTTGGTACCGAACGGCTGGCCGAGGGTAGCCGCCAGTGCCTGCACAAGACAATGGCGACGACCCCTTGGAAACCGCGCGGCTTTGGTCTTCGGGGCGATTCGGTTGACGGGCTGCGGCGGAAAGCTTGTCGCCAGCTTTGTTCAATTCCTGGCTACCCCGTGCGCCACTTCTTCACCTGGATCGGTTTCTGTCCTGCCGGTTTCGGAACGAAGATATCCTGCCAAACAAGGCCGCACTGCTTGACCATCTGGATCGGGTATTCGAGGCGGCCGAGGCTTGCGTCGGCATTGTTCGTTCCGAAGGAGAACTTGGCGCCCGCGGCTTTGGCGGTCTTGATGAACGCCGCACTCGGAATCTTATAGCGGTTGTTGATCTCGATCGCAATATCGTTCGCCACCGCCGCGTCGATCACTTTGCGCATTCGCTCGGGCGTCCAGAGCGCATCGTACTCCGCGGTAATCTGGGCCGGCAGATACGTGGCGTTGGCGTAGATGTCGATGGGCTCGCGCATCACGCCCACGATACGCTTCACATACATCTCCATGAACGCCTGCTTGTCGGGGATGATCCCGATCTCTTCGGGAATCCAGATGCGCATGCGTTTGCCGGTGTCGTCGGTGAAGGTCATCGCATCGGTGAAACAGTAGTCGAAGCGAGCAATGGACTCGGGTGAGGTCAGGGTCATCCATTCGCGCCCTTCGCCTTGCAAAGCGACATAGCAGGGCTGGCCATTCATGCTCTCAAGGTACTCGTGCACGCTGCCGTCGCTGTGCACAGGAAAGCCCAGGCCGCAATTGATGGCGACGCCATAGTTGATGCCCAGGCGGCGCGAGTTCGCCATCGCCTGCTCGATCGTAAGCCCGCCCTTCAAGTGAACGTGGTAGTCCACCAGCGGATAGTTCTCAGTGCCAAGCCGGAGGACGTCGCGGTAGAGTTCGTCCACTTCGGGCCGTTCGTTCGAGATCTGTGCGATGTTCTCGGCCAGTGGTCGGACCCGAATGTTCTTGAAGTACGAGGTGCTCGCTGGGTCGTGCCCCTGGAGCGCGAACGTGCCGTGATTGAGGATGCGCTGGAAATTGAGATCGGCCCGAAACGGCGAATCAGGTTCCACATAGTCCACCACCAGCATGTCGTTCAGCCGGATCTGCACCTGCTTTCCGCGTACCAGGATGTTCATCCGGAACCACTCATTGTCGTTAACGAGTTGCTTATACACGTTGCGGACCCCGTAGAGAGAGCCCGTCTTCTTCTGTTCCACGTATCCGTTCGAGCCCACGCAAGTATTTGCTACCTGCACCTCGAATCCCGCCGCGGGCCAGCCTGAGGGCTGATACGCGGTGTGGAAGTAGATGCCGGAGTTCGCGCCAGGCCGCGTCATCACATCCGTGCTTAGCTCGAAGTTTTTGAAAATGGCATTCTGCACGGAGCCTGTGTAGAACAGGTGCGCCCGGTCGCCGTTGACGACAATCTGGCCGTCCGCAACCTTGAATGTATCCTCATGCTCGTTGGCTTTCCATCCGTCGAGCGATTTGCCGTCAAACAGTGATATCCAATCTCCGGAATCATCGCTCAATGCGTAGGCGGCCGCTGGCGCGGCCAGCAGCAAGGCAATAAGGTCACGGCGTGTGAGTGTCGGCATGAATCCTCCCCGGCAAGCTTGGCACGAACCAGCAAGTATAGATCAGCACGCCCATTGAGTTACGAAGGCCACTGCACGGAGAAATGTCAAGAGTCGCGGGACGGAGTAATATTCTGTGCATGATGAACATGAACCGTCGTGATCTTTGTGTTGCCCTGTCCTCCATTGCGGCTGTGGCTGCTTCCTGGCCGGCTGAGGGCCAAACAACTCCGGCTGCGACTGGCGCGACATCCGCGCTGACTGAGCCCGTGCTATCGGCGCAGAGGGCTTATCCGTTCGACCAGCTTCCCGTGAAGAAGGGTCCGAATGGAGAGTCGCGAGCAGTGGTGAATGGCGTGCTGCCTACTGGTGAGGCTGTCGAAGTGCATGAAACGACTCTGCTTCCTGGGCATATGCCGCATCCTCCGCATAAGCACCGGCACTCGGAGTTCATGATGATCCGAGAGGGGACGGTCGAGTTCGACAATGACGGAAAATTCGAGCGGGTGGGACCGGGCAGCGTGATCTTTGCCGCCTCCAACGTGATGCATGGGCTGAAGAATGTGGGCGAGACGAATGCCAATTATTTTGTGATCGCGATTGGGCGGGAGTCAGTGGTCTTGCCAGTTTAGTCCCTCACCGCCTTTGCCGGCCCACGGAGAATGAAAACTTCGGTCCATCGCTGCCGCCCGCTAACTGGCTAACTCGCCAACCCCGCTTGAGCGGGAGCTGACTCGCTGTATTTGCCCGAAGACTCTTCGTTATCTTTGCAGTTGGATTGTTCAACTCGCAGTTCAGTCGAGACCTTGTTTCTTGTCAGCAGCCCCTTGGGCAAGACATCAGGCCACCGGCTCCAGATGTGCGGTAAAGTGGCGCAGGAACGGCGCCTCGTAGGTCAGCCGCATTCCTTTGATCTGGGCGCGCCTCTCCCAGACCCTCAGGATGATCTCCACAACGTAATCAATATGGCTTTGCGTGTACACGCGCCGCGGAATAGCCAGCCGCACCAATTCCATCTTCGCGGCTCCGGCAAACATCAGGCTGCCGATCTCCACTGACCGGATGCCGCCCTCCAGATACAACTCCGCGGCGAGCGCCACGCCCGGAAACTGATCAATCGGAATGTGCGACAGAAACGCTTTCGCGTCCAGATAGATTGCGTGGCCGCCCGGCGGCTGCACAATCGGCACGCCTTTCTCGGCAACGTGGTCTCCAAGGTAAGCTGTCGAAGCGATCCGGTAGCGCAGGTAATCTTCTTGCAATGACTCCTGCAAGCCTATGGCCACCGCCTCCAGGTCCCGGCCGGCGAGTCCACCGTAGGTGGGATAGCCTTCGGTCAGAATCAGCAGATCCTTCTCCTGGCGCGCAAGAATGTCGTCATTGGTGCAGAGAAAACCGCCGATGTTGGCCATGCCGTCTTTCTTGGCCGACATGGTGCAGCCATCGCCCAGTTTGAACATCTCCTGCGCAATCTGCTTCGGCGTCTTCGCCGCGTAGCCCGATTCGCGCAGCTTGATGAAATACGCGTTCTCGGCAAAGCGGCAGGCATCGAAGTAAAGCGGAATTCCATGGCTGTGGCACACTGCGGCGACAGCCCTCGCGTTTTCCATCGAGACAGGCTGTCCGCCGCCCGAGTTATTGGTCACGGTCAGCATGACCAGGGGGATGCGTTCGCGCCCTACCCGCACAATCAACTCTTCCAGCGCCGCCACATCCATGTTGCCCTTGAATGGCAGGCGAGTCTCCGGCTCGCGCGCCTCGGGAATCGGCACATCCACCGCCTCCGCCCCCACAAACTCCACGTTGGCCCGCGTGGTGTCGAAATGAGTGTTGTTCGGCACCACGTCGCCCTTCTTGCACATCACGTGGAACAGGATGCGTTCTGCCGCTCGTCCCTGGTGGGTGGGAATTACGTGGGTATAACCAAATATGTCCTGGACAGAGTGTTTGAAGTGATCGAAGCTCCGGCTGCCCGCGTAGCTCTCATCGCCCTCCATCACGCCTGCCCATTGGTGCGTGGACATCGCGCCTGTACCGGAGTCCGTCAGCAGGTCGATCAGCACATCGTCGGCCCGAAGCAGGAAAAGATTGTAGTGCGCGGCACGCAAAAGATCCTCCCGCTGCTCGCGAGTGGTCCAGCGGATGGGTTCAACGCTCTTGATCCGAAACGGCTCGATGATGGTCTTGGTAGGCATTTGAAGAACCTCCTGCAGAGTTGGAGCTATCCCTGTCCCTTGTCAGCGTCGCACGCCGCGGCGGGTTCCACTGCGGCGGCGGTCACACCGGCGCTCAGTATCTTGATGAAGGTCCGCCGGCGTGCCTGTGTTGAGGGCGTTGTGGCCCTGTCCTGATTCCAATCCGCTTGGTACCTTCCGTCGGCAGTCATCGCCGCTTTCCTGGGACCGCCCGGCTGACGGGCAATCCGACGGGCCCAAAAGTGGTTGCCGCCGCAATCCAGTGATGAATGAATTGAAGCACGGTAACCAGCCGCCTGGCTTTGATGCCTGCCCACGCCTGGGAGCGAGGGACAATGCCAAATTCTATTGTGTGTCGTGTTGCCCATACATTACTATTGCGACAATCGGAGCTAAATCCCGACTTTGAAAAGACTTATTTTGATACAAGAAGAATATCCGCTTCAGGGTCGCGTGGCTATGCTAGAGTGGCTACGAGATTGAAGAAGCGCAGGAATTTGCGCGCCGGCCAGTTCTGATCTGGTCATGGTTGTGTCGTTCCCAAAGGTAACCAGGAGGTAAAGTATGCTGCCGGAACAATGGGAAACGTTCAAACGGGCGGTGCGTCGCGAGAAGATGGATAAGGTTCCCATGGCGCTGATTGTCGATAGCCCTTGGATTCCTGGGTACCTTGGAATCAAGCACCTGGACTACTTCCTGGATCCCGAACTCTGGTTTCAATCCAATCTGAAGATCATGCGCGAGTTCCCAGACGTCATCTTCATCCCCTCGTGGTGGATGGAATACGGAATGGCGGCTGAGCCCTCAATACTGGGCTCCAAGATCAAATTCTGGCAGGATAATACGCCAAGCGAATACCACACGCTTTACCGGCTGGAAGATATCGACAACTTTCCGGAATACGAAGTGGAAGCTGACGGGTTTGCCGGCCTTACCTTGCACCGTATCGGAATGGCCCGGCAACGCATCCTCGACGCCGGCTACATTCTTCCCATGGTCACGTCGCGCGGGCCACTCTGCACGGCCGGATTTGTGCGCGGCACAACGGAATTCATGATTGATCTGGTGGAGAATCCCAAGGGCGCTCACAAGTTGATCGACCTGTGTACTCGCGTGATCATCGACTGGCTCAAAGCGCAGCAGAAGGTCATGGGCGACACTGTCGAGAGCATCTTCATCCTGGATGACATTGTCGGGTTCATCAACGAGGAGCATTACCTGGAGTTTGCGCATCCTTACCTGAAGCGCATTTGCGATGCCTTTCCCAAGGACTGGGTCAAGCTGTACCACAATGATGCGGAAGTCGACGCCTGCCTCGACCATCTGCCGGATGCGGGATTCAATGTGCTCAATTGGGGCAAGCAGAGACACATCACCGAGGTGAAACGGCGAGTGGGCGACCGCATCTGCTTGATGGGTAACGTCAATCCTCTGGAGATTGCTGTTCGCGGCACACCGGAGGAAGTGAAAGACGAAACCCTCGAGGTGCTGGAGGGCTCCGGTGGCGAGGGGATCATTCTCTCGGTAGGTGGCGGCGTCAGCCCGGGAATGCCGCGCGAAAATATCCTGGCTATGCTTGAGGCCCTGAAAGAATTCAATGGAAGGCGTGCCGGTACCGCAGTTTCGAGCGGTCGCTAAGCGGAGGATTGATGCCTGATTATGCCCTGATGAACCAACACCTCTACGAGGGGAACGCCGCCGAGGTGGAGCGGCTTACCAAGGAAGCTCTCGCGGAGGGGCGGTCCGTCCAGGAAGTGATGAACGAGGGATTGATCGCGGGCATGAGTGTGGTCGGGGAGGATTTTAAGCACAACGTGCTGTACGTTCCGGAAGTCCTGATCGCGGCGCGAGCGATGAAGGCGGGCATGGCAGTGCTAAAGCCGCTTCTCACTTCAAAGGACAGCACCATCAAACCCAAAGGTGTTTTGCTCATGGGTACGGTTCGCGGCGACTTGCACGATATCGGCAAGAACCTGGTGGGCATGATGGCCGAGGGCGCGGGATTTGAATTGCATGACATCGGCGTGGATCAGAGTCTTGACAAATTCATGGCCGCGGCCGAGCGATGCAAGCCAACCATCATCGGCATGAGTGCGCTCCTGACGACGACCATGATGTATATGAAAACCGTGATCGATGGCTTTGACGCGGCCGGCTTGACTCACATCAAGATGGCGATCGGCGGCGCTCCCATCAGCCAGATGTTTGCCGACGAAATCGGCGCCGACGGATACGGCGCGAACGCTTCCGCCGCGGTGGATTTGTTTTTGCGGCTTGCGACTGAGGTGTAACCGAGAGTGACCACTTACAAGATTCTGTATTGGCAGGAAATCCCCACTCAAATCAAGGCTGAGGACGAGGCGGAAGACGTCTCTGTGATGCTGGATGAGAAGTTCATGAAGCAGGTGGATATTCTCGCCGCCAAACGGGGACTGCAGGCCGCCGACGACTACCTGGCCCAATGGAAATGGACCGAGGAAGCAGAGCGCGAGGGATCTGCGCGCGAAGTAGCGGAAGCACTGAAAGCCGAACTCGAAGCGAAGGGCTGGTAGGAACTCCCCAGGAATGGCCGTCACTGTCACTATCAACGGACAATCAATCCAGGCGTCGGGCGAACGATCCCTGTTCGATCTCGCCGAAGCCATGGGGATCGATGTGCCCACATCCTGCCGCAAGCAAGGCAAATGCAAAGAGTGCATGGTCGAAGTCGTTGAAGGAATGAGCGCCCTGTCGGAGATGACCGAAGCGGAGCGCCATCTCAAAGGCAACTTTCGCCTGTCGTGTCAAACCTGCGTCACCGCCGCGGATGGCCACGTTCGCTGCCATACCATGCGGCGTGGACACATGCGCATCGAACGGCACGCGTTCGGGCTGCCAGTCGGCAATCGGGAGTTCAAACTCGATCCCGCGGTCACTCGCGATGGAGATCGCATCCTGATCGACGGTGTCGAAGTTGAACGTTCCACGGGGCCGATCCTGGGCATCGCAATGGACCTTGGGACCACGACGGTTGTCCTGCGCCTCGTCGACCTCGAAACCGGCGAACTGATTGCGGACACCTCGTTTGAGAATCCGCAACGTTTCGGCGGCTCTGAAGTCATGTCTCGCATCGCGTACGACACCGAGCATCCCGGAAGACTGCTGATGCGCACGCTGGCCGGCTACCTGACCCACGCCATCGAGAAGTTTCCCATCGATCCGAAAACCATCTACGAGATGGTGGTGGTGGGCAACTCCACCATGCGCGATCTTTTCTTCCGCCAGAGCGTGTATTCGATTGGGCAGAGCCCTTACCTGTCAATCACTGAAATCGAAATGGCCCAAGGCAAGCGCTCAACCACCAGCCTGTCACAGACTGGGCAGCAGAGCCTTTTGCCGATTCATCCCAAAGCTCGGGTTTACGGTGCTCCGATCGTCAGCGGCCACGTTGGTGCGGACGCTGCCGCTTGCATGCTGGCGGTGGACCTGGCCCATGAAGAGCGCCTGGTTGCGGTCATGGATATTGGGACCAATACCGAGTTGATCGTTGGCAACAAGCATCGCATTCTGTCGGCATCTTGTCCGGCTGGCCCGGCCTTCGAGGGCGGAGCGATCGCATGTGGCATGCCTGCTTTGGACGGGGCAATCGAAGAGGTGGAGATTGCTGACGACGGAACCTTCCGTCTTCGAGTCATCGGCGACGTGCCGCCCGAGGGCATCTGTGGCTCTGGCCTGGTCGACGCACTTAGCGAATTGCTCCGCACCGGCCGCATGAATGATATGGGCCGCTTTGCGGATGACATTCATCGCGTCACGCTCTACCATGGCGGAGCGCCCGACAAAGACGCGGACATTTTCCTGCTCGAGAGCGATGTCAATGAGTTGGCTCAGGCCAAGGGCGCTAATGTCGCGGGTTTACACGCCGTCTTCTCGAGCTACGGCATCGACTTCGACGACATCGATGTCTTTTATCTCGCGGGAGGGTTCGGACGGCATCTCAACGTGGAAGCTTCCAAGCGCATCGGGCTTGTGCCCAGCGTGGCTTCCACAAAAATCGTCCAGGCCGGCAACACCGCGATTGAAGGCGCGACGATCGCCTTGCTCTCGAAGTCGAAGCGTCAGGAATTGGAAGACCTGGTAAAGAGGGTCCAGCACTGCCGCCTGGAAACCCACCCGGACTTTTTCAATTTCTTCGTGGAGGGCTGCCAGTTCAAGCCCGTGGAGCCGATCCCATGCGCGACGTAGCCGAATCCATGGAGCTGGCCGGCACGCTTCCCGATGTAAATGTGTTGCCGGAGGAATATGTGCGGCTGCTCGGTTATCCGCGCGGCTGGGTGCTCGCGGGCCGCGCTCGGGAACTGGCGGATTGGGCGCGGGACTGGTACGCAAGGAACGGCCGGCCGTGGTTTTATGCGCGGCAAGCGGAGAACTTCGAAATCAAAGGCGACTCCATTCACATGGATGGATTTGCGTTCACCAGCAAACGCCTCCAGGGCACGCTCCAGCAAGCTGAAGCCCACAGCGTGATCATGATTGCCGTGGGCGCGGGTCCTGAAGCCGAAGAGGAAAGTCGCCGGCGCTGGCAGGACGAAAAACCTGACGAGTATTTTTTCCTCGAGATATTCGGTTCCGCGGTCGTCGAGCATCTGGCCGCGGCGACCGGAGCTCGTCTCTGTGACTGGGCGGAACAACACGACATGGCTGTGTTGCCCCACTACAGCCCTGGGTATCCCGAATGGGACGTCGCGGAGCAACCCCGCTTGCTCGAACTGATGAAGCGGACGCGAAGAGAGCCTTTCCCTTCCTGTGTGGAAGTGTTTGACACTGGCATGTTGCGCCCCAAAAAAACTTTGTTGGCAGTTTTCGGATTGACGCGTCACATCGAGCGATTGCGCAGGCTCACCGACCTTGTTCCCTGCGAAAACTGTTCTTTTGGCCCATGTCAGTACCGGCGTGCGGCCTACCGGCGGGCTCCGCAATCGTGGGGCGAGCAAGTCCCGGCTCGCGTTGCGGTGCTGGATCAGGACGCCGAATACAGCGTCAATCGAAAAGCTTTGAAGCAATGGGCAGAGGAGCGTCTTTCGGTGCATATCAACCAGGACGACTCGCTCGACATTGTGTTCCGTTATGACGGAACCACTTGCACCAACATGGGCCGGCCGCTGACTTTTGACTACAGCGTGAAGCTGGGCCCGCGCGCCGAAGGATATCCTATTAGGGAACAGCGCTGCGTCCCGGTCGCAGGCGATACGGGCCACACAGCCATGTGCCAGTATCTTGAGAATCCCGTACGCCTGATGACTGCCATTGACAGCGAGAAACCGCTTGGCGGAGAACGATTGAATGCTGTCTTGACATGGCGGCGCAAACCCAGCGCTGCGGGTTGCTATTGTGAGTCTTCCAGCCGCGATCACAAATGGGGTCTGGTTCTGGAAACGATTCACTACGCATTGGTACAAAAGGAATTGGCTTGAGGACACGGAGTTATGATGAAGAAACTCTTGCAGGAAGCGATTCGCGAGCGGCCCATGCTCGGCGACGGGGCGATGGGCACGCAACTCATGATCGCCGGATTGGAGCAGGGCAATTGCGGCGAGGCATGGAATCTCACGCATCCTGAGAGGGTGCTCGCCATCCAGCGCCGCTATGCGCAGGCAGGCTCGGAGTGCATCATCACCAACACATTTGGCGGATCGCGCATCATGCTGAACCGCCATTCCCAAACAGACCATGTCGTTGAAATCAACAAAGCTGGAGTGGAGATCGCCCGTCAGGCCTTTAGCGGCAAAGAAGGCTACGTGCTCGGGGACATCGGCCCCTTCGGCGGCTTGCTTCAGCCTTTCGGCGACTTCACCGAATCCCAGGTTCGAACTGCCTTTGAGGAACAGGCCGCGGCTCTCGTCGACGGAGGGGCCGACGCCATTATCATCGAGACCCAGACCTCGCTTGAGGAACTCTTGATCGGCATCCAGGCGGCCCAGGCTGCGGGCGCAAAGTGCATCATCGGTTCCCTCGCCTACGACGTCACTCTCGACGGCTCAACCTTCCGCACCATGATGGGCATTGAACCCGAGCGGGCTGCTGAATTCATGGAGGAGCATGGTGCGCACGTTGTTGCCTTGAACTGCGGCACCGGAATGGAGATGCAACGCGCGCGAGAAGCTGTGCTGCGTTATAAGAGCGTAACCGACTTGCCGGTGATGGTTCAGCCGAATGCTGGAAAGCCGCGGCTGGAAAACATGAAAGTCATTTACGACGAAACGCCGGAGCAAATGGTGCTAGGCCTGATGCCACTCTTGGAGTCGGGCGTAAATCTCGTAGGCGCCTGCTGCGGCAGCACGCCCGAACACATCCGCGCGTTCAGAAAAGTAATGGACGAATTTCTGGAATCAAAAGGAATCGAACTCCACGGAGGCCCACGTGAAAGTCAAACTTTGTGAAGTGAACCCGGCCGCCGAGGGCAAACTTCCCGAGCACACCGACGATAAGTCTCGCATCGGAGTTCACTACGTCGACGCCTACCTCAAGCCGATGAATTCGAAGCTCGAAGATGGGACGCCGGTGAAGTGCAAGCGGCGCGGATTGAAAATCGTCCTTTCCGCGGGCGGCAAAAAGGGAGAAGGCTTGATGCGCCGGATCGACGTAAGCTCTGACCCGGTTCTCATGCTCGCCGCAGCCCTGCAGGAGGCCGCCCAGGCCGCCGGCATCGAACTCATGGTGGAAGGCGGAGCGATTTTTCTTGCGCTTTAATTTGCGTATCGCGTGAACAGGATCAACATTTGGACCGAGGCTTAAAACAAGACGCCATTGGTCTTGGGCAGCGACGGCGGCTTGGGCCGGGCAATTTCAAAAAGCGCTGGCCGGCGAAGGTGCAAACGTGGCCTTTATCGATCTGCAGCGGCGACAGCGCCAACTGCCGCTGGATCGCCGGCGCTGCGATCAAAAGATTGCTCCGATCGACATTGTTGATGATGACCGAGATCACCAACAGCAGGACTACGGTCCCCTTCGCGCCGAGACATGCTCACCGGAATCTGGAGACCTTCCGTCATCGGCTGAGCCCTGCTCCCTTTGACCGCGACAGGCTCAACGGCTGTTCACACTCAGCGATACGTCTTGTCATCGATCTTGTCGAGGTTGGTATCGTTCATGACTCCAATCGTCACAATCGCGTATGTGTACACTTCGTTCTCCGCCTCCAGGTGTCCGGCAATCACTCTATCGGGCGTTGCCAGGGTCATGTGCGCATGGATGCGTCCGTTGATCACATAGCCGTTCATGCTCACGAGGTCTACCGGCTGGGTTGGGTTTTTCGTGATGGTGTCCTGCGTGGGAAGGTCGCGATTTGTCACCGCGTGGACCTCGTATCCACGCAATGATCCGATCGCCGATAGAATCACACCGTTCTTGATATTCTGTTCCTGTACGACCTTGGTAATCCCCGCCAGCAAATTCGCCCTATTCTTCAATCGGATCACAACGATTCTGTCAAAGTGACCTACCAGTGCATAGGCGTCGGGAACTGCGCTGCTGTTGAGCTTGCTGTCGTCTGTTGGATTCGGCGACGGATTCGTGATCGTCCTCCGCGTTTCCTGCGCGCACAATACACCGGCAGTCATGAGAACCGCAACCAATAGCTTTGTCTTGCGCTTGCTCGTCATCTTCTTGGTCCTTCCTGAGGGGTCCGGCATGGAGGCCCCTTCCGCGAGGCCGAGTGCCGGTGAAGTGTAAGGTTGATGGGCGGCTTGATCCTGATCGAACTCCTCGCCCGCTATGGAGCTACCGGATCTTTCCCGCTTTCAAAAGCAACGTTCCGGCCGTTTCTTCGCGCCAGAACCCGGTGATCCGCGGCAACGATATTCTTCACGTTTAATTCGCATTTGTCCAGGACCTCGGCATAGTGTCAGCACTCCACGGCCGCGTCCCTGATCCTGGCCGTCTCCCTGCGCACAGGGCGCCTCTCCGCGGTCTGTTCACGCTCCAACAGATGCGGTTCGGCCTGGGTATGAATGCATCAGGATGAAGCCATTAGTTCTCTCTTCGACGCGCTGACGAGGATCGGGTCTTTCACAATCAGAAGGTAAGAGAGTGCGCCAAGAATCGAGACCATGGAGCAGATCACCAGAGGGAGGTAGAACGAGTGAGTGCGATCAAGCAGCCAGCCGGTAATGATAGGCGCAAAGGAGGCGCAGACAAAGCTGCCGAAGTTTTGGATTGTCGCAACGGAAGCGACGGCTCCAGGGGGCGCCATGGACTGAACCAGGCACCATCCGGCGTTTCCCGCGAGATAGTTAAAGAAAAGCGCCATACCAATCCCAAACGCAGCACCCATTGCGCCGGAGATGTACGGCACCAGCAACGTACACATGGCAGAAAGAGTCATCCCCGTAACCAGAAGAGTTCTGTAGCTCTTGATAGGTGCAACACCACGGCGGACAAGAAAATCGGCGATTACGCCGCTGAGGAGCATTCCGGCAGCGCCGCAAGCAAAAGGAATGATGGCGATCGTTCCAGTGGCCGCAACGCTTATGTGATGTTCTGCTTCAAGGTAATTCGGCATCCAGGACATGTAAAGCCACACTGTGTAGTTGATGCCTCCAAAACCGAGCATCATTCCCCACACAGTGCGCAAACGAAAGAGACCCATCCACTGGGAGAAGGAGATGTCGGAAAGAATGCTTCTCGCGCCCGGAGATTCGAGATATGCCTTTTCTGCTTCGTTCAAGCAAACATCCTTGCGATCCCGGTAAAAGACGTACCACACAACAGAGAGCAGCAGGCCGGGCACGCCGATCAGCATGAACATCCCGCGCCAGCCAAACGCTAGCATGGTCACAGTCAGAATCGGCGGTGCAATGGACTGTCCGAGTGTGGTTGCAGAGTTGACGATCCCCATCGGTGTGGCTCGATCGCGGACGTCAAACCAGTCGTTGACCGTTTTCACTGCGGAGACGACGAATGGCGATTCACCTACGGCCAACCCCACGCGGGCCGCGACAAAGGAGCCAAAGCCCCTAACCAGACCGGTTGCCGTCTGCGTCACGGACCAAAGAAACATTCCCGCGCCCAGAATGATGCGTTCGCCGAACCGGTCCAGAAGGACCCCCACGGGGAGTTGGGAGATGGCGTAGGACAACGAAAAAATCGATAGCAAGACCCCCATCCGCGTGGCGGACATGCCGAGATCGGCGCGGATCGTTGTGTTGGCGATAGCCAGGGAGCCGCGATCTATATAGTTGATGACGCCTGCGATTGAAAGGATGGAGACTGCGATGATTTGGATTCTCGAGATGCGGCGCGGCTTGAGAGGCCTGGGATCGGAAGACATGCTTGATTAAATCACCCAATACCGTCTGTGGCGAGAGATAAGCGCTTGCGGTAGTGGGTGAATTTGATTTCCGGGTGATTGTGGAAGACGATCTGGCTGCAATCTGTGGGCTCAATTTGAACCTTCCGGCGGAGGAGGGCAAGGGCACGGTCCGGGATGGGCCGAAGACAGAAGCGGAAACCCACGCACGGCCATGGTATATTTTCGCGCATGACTTGTTTGCGAATTTTGCTGGATCATATTGGCATCGCGCGTCGATCGTTGCGCGATGCCGGCCTGGTCTCCCGCACGAGTTGTATCCTTGCTGAAAGCGGGCTTGCCAGTTGGCGCCTAAGTTAATCCCGAAAGAAGATCCCTATGGTTGAAACGGTTCTGCAACTCGACGCGCGCGACAATGTTGTGGTGGCGCTGGCGCCCCTGGATCCGGGCACGCTGGTGCAATTTGGCTCAGCGTCGTCTCCAGCCTCTTGCACGGTTGCGCAAAAGATTCCCGCCAAGCACAAGATGTCGCTCGTCGATCTGACGCCTGGCGACTTGGTTTTTCTGTACGGCATGGTGGTGGGTGAAGTGGTGGAGGCCATCGGGCGCGGAGGGTTGGTATCGACGCGCAACGTGCGGCATCGTGCGGGGGCTTACAGCGCTGCGCGGCAGCCTGCACCGATTGCGTTGCCCGATGCATCGGCCTGGGTTGCGCGCGGCTTTATGGGCTACCACCGCGCGGATGGCCAGGTGGGCACACGCAACTACTGGCTGGTGTTGCCACTGGTATTTTGCGAAAACCGCAACGTGGAGCGGATGAAAGAAGCGCTCGAAGAAGAGCTGGGTTACGGCAGCGCGAACAGTTATCGGCAGCATGTGAGGAAGCTGATTCAGCGGCGGGCCAACGGTCGCGATGCCGTGGAGTTGGAGGCTCATCCGCGCACAGAGCGGGTTTTCAATAACCTTGACGGCGTTCGATTTCTTACCCACCAGGGCGGCTGCGGCGGCACGCGCCAGGATGCGCAAGCGCTGTGTGGGCTGCTGGCCGGTTACATTCACCATCCCAACGTGGCCGGTGCAACGGTGTTGAGCCTGGGCTGCCAGAATGCGCAGCCGAGCCTGTTGATGGACGAGCTGCGTGCGCGCGATTCCGAGTTGCGCAAGCCGGTGCTGATCTTCGATCAACAGAAGTCGGGACGCGAGTCGGCGCTGATGGATCAATCTCTGGACGAGACCTTTGCGGCGCTGGCCGAGGCCAACTGCGCCGAACGCGCGCCTGCGCCGCTCTCCGCGCTGACTGTGGGGCTGCAGTGCGGAGGCTCGGATGGGTTCAGCGGCATCTCGGCGAATCCAGTCGTTGGTTACGTTTCGGATTTGATTGTGGGCGTTGGCGGCAAATCGATTCTCTCGGAGTTTCCCGAGTTGCATGGCGTGGAGCAGGAACTCATCAACCGTTGCACGTCGGATGAGCTGGCGCGGCGTTTCCGTGATCTGATGCAGGCTTACCAGGCGCGCGCCAAGGCTGTGCATTCGGGATTTGAGATGAACCCTTCGCCGGGCAACATTGCGGATGGGCTGACGACCGACGCCATCAAGTCAGCCGGCGCGGCGCGTAAAGGCGGGGTCGCGCCGGTCAGCGGCGTGATCGACTATCCCGAGTACGCCACGACACCTGGACTCACGCTCCAATGCACGCCGGGCAACGACGTGGAGAGCGTGACCGCGCAGGTGGGTGCGGGCGCGAATCTTGTCCTGTTCACTACCGGCCTGGGCACGCCAACCGGCAATCCAGTGGCCCCGGTCGTGAAGATTTCGACCAACTCAACGCTCGCCCGCCGCATGGGCGACATCATCGACTTCGACGCGGGTGGCATCGTGACAGGCGAGACGACGATTGCGGAGTGCGCGGAGAAGTTGCTTGAACTTTCGATTCAGGTGGCAAGCGGCGAGCGGTTTACCAAGGCCGAGCTCTTGGGACAGAACGATTTCATTCCCTGGAAGCGAGGTGTTTCGCTGTAGACCCAATGAATCTCACGTCTTATGAGCAAGGCAGGCGGCGCTTGGGGTATCATTTGAGCGTCGACCAAACGCCGATCCGATGGGGCCGATTTAGATGAGCAGCAAAGAGAATCGTCGACATCCATACTCCAGCACATGGAGATCGATGACGATACGATCTCCAGCGGAATCTGGGAGAAGCCAACTCCAAGATGGGCCAATCTAGCGCTCATATGAAAAAAGCCAAGCTTCGGAGTTCGATCATCGAGTGGTTGGCTCTGTTTGCCGTTGCAGTCCAGGCTCCCCTGGCGTTCAGCCAAGCGGTGGAGCTAGCGGCAGGTCAAGCGGTTCTTACGCAGGTGAATGCCGGAGAGATATCTCTCAAGCTCGTGGTTCACGACAAAAAAAACAGGCCCGTTCTCGACCTGAAACCTGGTGAGATTGAGGTTACCGATAGCGGCTCTCCGGCCACCCTGAATGGTCTCCGTCTTGTAACCGGCAAACAGGAATTCGAGCATCTGGTCACGCTGGTCTTTGACCGTCCGGTACCGATCGCTGGGACGGCCAACTTAACTGACCCGTCCACGATTCAGACCGAGCGCGCAACTGTGACGAAGATTCTGAAGTTGTTCCCCCAGGACGGCTTTTCCTTCTGCGTTTTGAACGTTGAGGGGCGGCTTCGGCTCCAGCACGGATTTACCTCTGATCGCAGAGCGCTCGAGGAGGCCGTGAAAGCGGCCACCGAGCCAATAAGGCCCGTGGACAGCAGCCCAGTCAACCAGGCGGAACAGCAACTCCTCACCGTGGCGCTGACCGGCGCTGATGTATCGGGGAAGCCAGTGAGCGCAAGAGATCGCGTCCTCGCACAGGCGCTGTTTTCGGCGCTCAATAACTCGGGTCATATTGCCCAGGATCAACATTTGCGGCCTTCCCTGGCGGGTTTATTGGCTTTGGCACAATCCCAACACACGATTTCGCAGAAGAAAGACGTCATTTACTTTACCTCGATGCAGGACCGGCAGGTGGATTCCCGCGCCAGGGATGCAATCAAATCAATTATCGGAACGGCGAATCTAGCTGGGATGAGCATCTATGTTGTCGACATGAACTCCCTGGACCGTATGGGGTCGCAGATGAGCGCGCAGGATGCGTTTGGCCTTCAACCCGCCGCGATACAAGCCAGAGGCCTGGCGCCCGTAGAAAAAGACACAGATCATAACGATATGCAGAACCTGGCGGAGGAGACGGGAGGCAGTTACATCACCGGAGATCGCTTGCGGAAATCGGTGGATGAAATGATCGAAGACACGACGACGTATTATGTGGCTTCCTATCCCTCCCCGAATAACGAGTTGGACGGAGAGTTTCATTCGGTCGTCGTCAAGCCGCTCCGGGCCGGGATCAGGATACGCTCTCAAGCGGGTTATCTTGCGCTGCCTCCGCACGCCGGCGCCGGATATAGTCCGCAGCCTTTCGAGTTATCGCTGCTGAAGATTCTCAGCGGTACGCAGTTGCCCACCGACGTGGCCTTCCGAGCCGCAATCCTGCAGAGAGGAGGTCTAGCCGATGGAAATATCGACACGCTGGCTGTCGAGGTGCCTCTCTCAAGTCTGGATCTTCGCGAGGACTCCAACTCGGGGATCTACCTGGCACACATCTCAATCGTTGCAGATGTCAAGGACAAGTCAGGAACAATCGTTGAGCATTTCAGTGCGGAAATCCCGCGTCGTGGATTACTGAAAGACGCTGAGATGGCTAGGTTCGAGGCCATTACGCTGCAGCGCCATTTTCTCGCTTCTCCGGGCCAATACATTCTGGAGGCGGCGATTCTGGACTGCAACAGCGGCAAGGCAGGGGCACAGCGCATTTCTTTCGAATTGCCTGCGGCTGCCGCAATCCCATCGCTGGGCAACATGGCTCTCGTGCGACGGCTAGAACCGTTTGGCCCCGGGGACGATCCATCGGATTCGCTCCGTCATGGCAACGATAAGGTCACGCCAAATCTTTCCGGCCAGTTGCCGCCCGGCGCCAAGGAGGTTTCTGTATTCTTCGTCGCTCACACAAGCCTGCATGCCGAGGACGCCGCCACGCTCAAAGCCTTGGTATTCCGGGATGGCAAACTGCTTGGCGGTGCTCCGCCGATTACTCAACAGGCGGGCGCATCAGAGTTCTCTTCGTACCTGACCAGCTTTTCAATCGACCCGCCTATGGACGGTCTCTACGAGGTGAGAATCAATCTTAGCCAGGGCGGAAAAACCGCTGAAGCCAGCGTATCCTTCACAATGGCCGGTGCACGATCGGCGAAAGCAGATCCGCCGGACCCCGAGGTCGATGCGGCCGCGCTGGAGACCTCCCCTCGCCCCGTCGGCCCGCTCGTCATCGCCCTTCCCCCAAACCCCATGAAGCGTCCGGCGCCGGATGAACTCAGGTCCATCCTTGCGGATGCTCGACGGAATGCCATGGACTATAGGGCTTCACTGCCTAACTTCATGTGCCAACGGGTGACCGACCGGTCGATCGATCAGGATGGCAACGGGAAATGGAAGCATAAGGATAAATTCACTGAGCTCCTGACGTATTTCGATCATGAGGAAAGCCGGACCATGCTGGAGATAGAACAGGATGGCGAGAGAATCCACGAGGACACGGGAGACTCGGAAGGGGTGCAGTCGGCCGGAGAGTTCGGTGCTGTGGTTACAGGCTTGTTTCGTCCGGCGTCGAAGGCCGAGTTTCAATGGAAGGAGACTGGCGTGCTGGCGGACGGGACGGTGCAGGTATTCGATTATCGCGTGGCCAGGGAAGACTCCACACTCAACCTTCGGATAAGTCCAAATGAAGTGGTCACTGTAGGTTTCCATGGCCAAGTGTTCATCGACAGCGCAACCCGATGCGTTCGCCGCATCTCGCAGGTGGTCGATAAGGTGCCGAAGGGGTTTCCCATCCATGCGACTTCGGTCAGCGTGGACTACGACTACGTAGCGATCAACAATCACGACTACCTGTTACCCGTTGGCGCACAAATCATAGTTAGAAAGGGGCGGCGGGAGACCGATATGAACGAGATCGAGTTTCGCAACTTTCGACGCTTCGGTTCCACGTTGAGAATCCTCGATGATGTTCGGGAGGTAAAGCCGTGAAGCCGCATGCGCCAGGGTGCAAATCAATTCGATCGGGTCAGCGGCCTGAGCAAATGACTGGAGGCGGGTAGCCCACCGTTAGACCAGCCAACAATGAGGGCGCCCCATCCCTCGCTTCCTTCTAGCGAAGGGTGGAATCAGAATCGCGGAAAACTCGCTCCGCCCCTTTTGCAGACTATTTCCCTCCACTGGCGCACAATAGAGAAGGTAGAGGAACCACAGAG
>Ga0224553_1000151_pt1 | contig 35082 bp, 30 predicted proteins | sample 714S21014metaG_FD_179897 | JGI IMG/M metagenome (GOLD analysis project Ga0224553, IMG submission 179897) | Peat soil microbial communities from Stordalen Mire, Sweden - 717 S2 10-14 | ecosystem: Environmental > Terrestrial > Soil > Wetlands > Peat | place: Sweden: Norrbotten County, Stordalen... | reverse complement strand
TTCGCCGCGGAGCCCGGAACGGTGGTGGAGGCGCGCTCGATTTTGGCCCCTTCCATTTGGGGCCGGGCCGGAAGCGACGGGTTGCCTTCATCATGTTGTCGATGCGTCGCGCTTCGTCCGAAAGTCGCTCGCCATCGAGAAGGTCGACGATGTCGGCCATTGGTTGACCGCGTCGCACGACGGCGAGGTGATCGTGGAGTTTGATCGGTCGGGTCTTCTCGACGATCACGTTCGTGGAGCCTCGAACCGCTTGAAACCACTCCCCTACGAAACCCGCGTTGCCAATGGTCGCCGAGAGGGCGACGAAGCGAACCGACGAGGGGGTGAGTATGAGCACCTCTTCCCACACGCCGCCGCGAAAGGGATCCTGGAGGTAGTGCACCTCGTCGAGCACAACGAGCCCCAGCGTTATCAGTTGCTGCGATTCGGTGAGCAGCATGTTGCGCAACACCTCGGTGGTCATCACAATGACGTCGGCGTTGCGGTTGAGCGATGTGTCACCGGTTAAGAGTCCGACCCGCTTTTCACCGAAGAGCTCACTGAGCTCCTTGTACTTCTGGTTGGACAGGGCTTTCAGCGGGGTCGTGTAGAAGGCGCGTTCGCCGCGCTCCAGAATTCGACCGATGGCGTAGTTGGCGATCAGGGTCTTCCCGGATCCCGTGGGAGCGCTGACCAGCACGTTGACGTGCTGGTCGATCGCGTCGATCGCGTCGAGTTGGAATCGGTCTGGTCCGAAGCCGAGACCGTCAATAAAGCGGCTCCGGTAGTCAGTCGGCGTCACTTATGCAACAACTTACCGATGCCGATTGCCAGGAAGTAAAACACCGTCAGTGGAATGGCCAGCGCCAACATCGAGAAGGGGTCGCTGCTTGGGGTGACGACCGCGGAGAAGACCGTGATCCCGATGAGTGCGTATCGCCAGGTCCTCAGAAGTTGAGCCGGCGTGACCAGCCCGGCGAGTTCGAGAGCGACGAGAACTACGGGGAACTCGAAGGTCAACCCGAAGATGAACATCATGAGCACGAAGAGGCCCAGGTACTGATTGGGGTTGTATTCCGTGACGAGCGAATGACCGCCGATTGACTCGAGGAAATGGATTGCCCGGCCGAAGATGAAGTAGGCCACCGCCACACCGCCGCAGAAGAACAGTATCGACGAACCCACGAATGGCAGCGCGTACTTGCGCTCCTTCGCCTTCAGGCCCGGCGTGATGAAACGCCACGCCTCCCAAAAGAGGATGGGCGATGAGACGAGGAAGCCTCCGAAGAAGCCGATTTTTATGCGCAGCGTCAGTCCGTCGAGCGGGTTCGTCACCAGGAAGAAGCAGTGCTTGGGGTTGGCGCGGCAGTACGGCTGCTGCAGCACCTTCAAGATCTCGGGGTAGAAGATGAACGCAAGGGTCCCAAAGAAGAAGACCACCAATGTCGAGATCATGAATCGTTGGCGGGCCTCGGCCAGGTGTTCGGCCAACGTCATGCCCGTGGCGGCCTTGCGGAATTTTGACATCGTCGCTTAATTCATCGAGGGGTCGGGAGGCAACATTGAACTGTCCGGTCGAGGAGTGGGCGGCGCCACGACGGGTGGCTCAATGACCGGCTCGCCGACCGGGGACGTTGGCGCCTCCGACTCGGCGGTTTTGGCGTTCTCCGCCTCTTCCTTGGCGTCAACTCGATCAGCCAAAGAGTTCAAGAGGTTCACCGGGCTTCGCGCAATACGCGCGATGTCACCCGTGCTCGGCAAGTCGGGGATTGCCTCTCGGACCTCGGACTCGACTCGCTCCTGCAATCGCTTGAGGGCCCGCCAACTCGAGCCGAGCTTGTGCGCGACTTCGGGGAGTTTGTCGGGGCCGAGCAGCAGTAACACCACGGCCACTATGACCATGATTTTTATTGGACTCAAACTGAACACCGCACCATTGTAGGGGTGTCAACTGGATCGCCTAGAGGAAACCAAAGCGTGAAAGAGGCCAAATTTTGATGAAGGCTTTGCCAATGACGTCTGATCGCGGTATGGAGCCCCAGAAGCGACTGTCGCAGGAGTCCGGGTGGTTGTCGCCCATCATGAAGTAATGGTTGGCGGGAACCACGACCTTGCCAATGGCGGGCGTCAGTGGTTCGTAGTGCGTCCAAGTCTCCTTCAGCGCCTTGCCATTGATGTAGATGGTGTTGCCCTTGGACGTCAGGGTGTCGCCGGGAAGCCCGATGACCCTCTTCACCAAGTCGGTGACCGGTGCGCCACAGTGCTCGCTCGGGGGTGCCTTGAAGACCAGGATGTCGCCTCGATTGATGGTTCCCCATTCGACACTCAACTTTGACACCACGATGCGATCGCCGATCTGCAATGTCGGCTCCATGGAACCCGACGGGATGTAGAACGTCTGCACCACGTAGGCGCGCATCAGGAACGACACGGCGACCGCCGCGATGATAATGACCACCCATTCGATCAGACCGCGGCTACGCGACCTGATCGGAGCCACCCTCGAATTCGTCGCACTTGGGTTCTCACTGAGAATCTCAGTCTGATGGTCAGGGGTGTCGTCAGGCACTAAGCAAGGCTACTCGGCTCAGCCGTGGCGCTCCAGGGAGTTCAAGAGCTTCTGAAAACGCTCGTCGTTGCTCTTGAAAGGGTCCTTCAAGAGCACGGTGCGCTGCATCTCGTCATTCAACTTGAGGTGCACCCAGTCAACGGTGTAGTCGCGACGCCACTCTTTGGCGGCCTTGATGAAAGTGCCGCGCATGTGCGCACGAGTGGTGGACGGTGGTATTCGAGAAGCCTGGGCAATTTCGTCGTCACTCACCACTCGCTGAAGGTGCCCGCGAGCCTGACGGCGGTAGTAGAGACCGCGCTGGAGATTGGTGTCGTGATACAGGAGGTCAATCAGGGCGATCTTCGGATCGCTGAGCTCGGCGCCGCTGCGCTCCTGCTCGCGCTCGATGATCTGCAGCTTCGCGATCCAGTCAACGCGATCGGCCAGCCCCATTGGATCACAGCGGTACTGCTCGATGACCTCGCGCCACAGTTTCACCGCGTGAACCTGGTCGGCGGGAACGTCGCGACTCTGAATGAAGGACTCGGCGCGCTCGCAGAGATCCTCTTGGATTTCGAGTGCCGTCATATCGCGACCGCTCAAGAGCCGCACCGGCTCCTTGCTCCAGAGATCGTAGGAAATGTCGCGCAAGGCGTTTATTGGTGACGCCATGTTGTAGTCGCGCAGCACCGTGGTCTTGTCCTCGATCATGGCGAGGACGACCGCGGCGGTGCCGATCTTCAGGTAGGTTGCGAACTCGTTCATGTTCGAGTCGCCGACAATGACGTGCAGCCGTCGGTACTTCTCGGGATCGGCATGGGGCTCGTCACGGGTGTTGATGATTGGCCGGCTGCGCGTCGTCGCCGACGAGATTGCCTCCCAAATATGCTCGGCGCGCTGGCTCATTGAGTACGACGTGCCCTTGATGTTGGTGACGACCTTGCCGGCGCCCGTGAAGATCTGTCGGCTGATCAGGTAGGGAATGAAAACCTGCTCGAGTCGAGTCAGGTCTTCGATGCGTTCAATGCAGTAGTTTTCGTGACAGCCGTAGGAGTTGCCGGTGGAGTCCGTGTTGTTCTTGAAGAGATAAATGTCGCCGCGAATCCCCTCGTCGGCTAGTTGACCCTGGGCGTACTCGACGAGTTCTCGAAGGATGGCCTCCCCGGCTTTGTCCTGGGCGACAACGTCGCGCAGCGTGTCGCACTCGGCCGTTGCGTACTCCGGGTGGCTGCCCACGTCGAGGTAGAGCCGGCTGCCGTTCTCGAGAAAGACGTTGCTCGAGCGGCCCCAGGCGACAACCTTGCGGAACAGGAAACGCGACACCTCATCGGGGCTCAGCCGTCGTTGTCCGCGAAGCGAGAAAGTGATCCCGTACTCGGTCTCGATTCCGTAGATGCGCCGCAGCATGATCTCGCCGTAGCCGATCACTCAGCTAAGGAGCTCGCTGACTTCGGGGTCACTGAGGCGAAGGAAGGTCCGGCGGTTGCCCCGATCTTCGAGGATGCCCACCTCGAGCTCGGAGGTCTCGATGATGCGATCCGGTCCGGCCAGCGCGGTGACCGCGTTCTTCAGTGTCTCCTTCAGGGGGTGGATGATCTCTTCGGAGGCGGCGAAGCGGTCCTTGATGGTCTCGGCGTCACCCCCGAGCACCGCGAAGCGGGTCTCGTCGGAAATGGTGCCCTCGTACGCCACGCGGTAGAGCTTGGTGGGTCGAATCTTGTTACCCAACTGAGCCACCAGGATTTCGACTTCGAGTGGTTTTTGACCCTCGGTGAACATGTCGCCGAGGTGCTGGGCGTAGTAATTGGCGAGCGCGCGCGCGTCCACGTCCTCGCGCGAGTACGTGAAGCCCGTGCCATCGGCCCAGCGGATGCCCGCTTCGCGCAGGCGATCGAACTCGTTGTATTTTCCAACGCCGGCAAACGCGATGCGGTCATAGACCTCGGAGATTTTGTTGAGTGAGGCTGACGGGTTCTCCGCAACGAGCAGGACGCCCACGTCGTAGATCGCCGCCACCATGGAACGTCCGCGGGCAATGCCCTTTTGGGCGAACTCCGCGCGATCCTTTATAAGTTGCTCGGGTGACACGTAGAAGTAGTTGCTCATCGCAGTGTTCCCCCGGCCACTCCCCCAGATTGGGTGCGCCGCTCGTTGATAGCCCGGAATCTTTCGCCGACCTCATCGGAGGCGAGTTCCTGGAAGCCCTGTTCGGTGATGGTGACCATCATCGGAAACAAATTGCGTACGAAGTCGGCGCCGCCCGTACTCGGGTCGTTGTCGCCCGCTTCGTAGAGGGCGAGTGCCCCGAGCTCGAGGGCCGCCTCGCGGTCGAGGTCGGGGCGAAAACCCAGTCGCAGCGCGCTCTCCGCGAACGGCGAGCCCGAGCCAATGGTGGCGAAATCGAAACGCTCGTAGCATCCCCCGGCGCCGTCGTATTCGAAGACACGGCCAACCTGATGGCTGGGATCCCACCCGGCGAGCAGGGGCAGCACCATCAGGGGTGAGGAAAGATTGTTTCGCTGGATGATTGGCGAAAGGTAGTTGGCCTTGCCTTCGAGGCTGAGCGACGAATCGGTCATCTTCTCGTAATGTTCGAAGGAGAGTTGGGCCATCTTGATGAACTCGATCCCACGAGCGGCGGTACCCGAAATGGCCAGAGCGGTGAAGCGGTCGGCGGCTTCGATCTTTCGAACATCACGACTGGCGATGTAGTGGCCGGTCGCCTGACGATCCCCCACCATCACGACGCCGTCGCGATAGCGCACCGCGATGACGGTAGTGGCGTGCGGTAACTCGGGTGCGCTCGACGATCGGGGCGTGTCGAGTCCGGCGACCTCGACGTAATGGAAAAAGGAGGGGCCCGGATCGCTGTGGGCGTCAAAGAGCGGTAAGCCCACGGTTATTCGCCACCCTTTTGGACGTAGTTGCGCACGAACTCCTCGGCGTTCTCCTCAAGAACCTCGTCGATCTCGTCGAGAAGGTCATCGAGATCGGCCTTCAATTGGTCGCCCTTGGACGCGTCCACCGAGACGTCCACGGAGGTTTCTTTCGAGCGCTCGGTGCGCTGTTTTTGGATTCGCTCTTGTTCAGTCATACATCTGTTCTACCTGTCTAGTGCTTCGAGAAGGTCATCTGCCGTTGGACATACTTCTAGCAAATCCGCCGTGAGTGCGGCGGTACCTCGAAGTGGGTCCATCATAGGAACTCGCTGGAGCGGCCCCTGGCCGATATCAAAAACCACCGAATCCCAGTTTGCCGCCACGATTTGATCGGGGTAGCGAGCTACGCATTGCCCTCGGAAATATGCCCTCGTCGTGGTGGGGGGGTTGTGAACTGCTTCACGAACAAGTTCATCGTCTTGTAATGTCCGTAGCCCCACTCGCTGGGCCAACGAGCGTTGTGGGCGGATGTCGTGGTACTGCAGATCGATCGCTCGTAACTTGGCGTCGTGGTCGTCGAGGGTGTATCGATCTTGGATTCCCTTCACAATACGCAGTTTCGCGACCCAGTCAACGCGGTCGGCCACGCTCGCGGCATCGTCGCGAACGCCGTCGAGCATCTCGCGCCACTGCTCGATGATGAGCGACACCTCATCGGTCGGTGCGACAGCGTCGCCGCCGCGCCGCTCCACGTAGCGCGCCGCCAGGCTCCAAAGTTGGTCCTGAAGGTCCCATGCACTTCGCCACTGATTGTCCTCGCAGATTTCGACCGCGCGAAGCGACACGTCCAGAGAATACGAACGCACTGCGCGAACGGGGTGACGAGGAGGGCTCGGGAAGTTCTGCGGGCCTTCGTCTTCGAGCAAGGCCAGCAGGAGTGCGGTCGAGCCGAGCTTCACCAGCGTCGCAAACTGGCTCAGATTCGCGTCACCAATTATCACGTGGAGGCGGCGGAACCTTTCGGCGTCGCTGTGGGGCTCGTCGCGAGTGTTGATGATCGGGCGTTTAAGAGTCGTTTCGAGCCCCACTACTTCTTCGAAGAACTCGGCACGCTGGCTCAGTTGGAAGAAGGGGTCCGCTTGAAGACCGTGAGTGGTTTCGGCGCCCACTTTGCCGGCCCCCACGATGATCTGGCGAGAAACGAAGTGCGGAACCATGGCGCGAACGATGCTGGCGAACTCGACGTCGCGGCTGACCAAGTAGTTTTCGTGCGTCCCGTAGGAGTTGCCCTTGCCGTCGGAGTTGTTCTTGTAGAGGGTGATGGCGCGTTCGGGCTCGAGCGATTCGTTCGCAATGGTCAGCGCGCGGCGCATGACCTCCTCGCCCGCGGCGTCGTACAGGGTGGCCTCGCGAGGAGTACGGCACTCGGGTGAGGAGTACTCGGGGTGCGCGTGGTCGACGTACAGCCGTGCGCCGTTGGTGAGCACGGTGTTCGCCAGGTGGGTCTCGACGATGGGTGCAAACGACGTGAGGCCGAGCACGCCACGGGCGTCAAGATCAGGCGTCTCGTCATCGAAATCCCAGTTGATTCGCGTGCGTCCCTGCTGGGCGTAGGCGTTCACGATGATGCTCGACGACGTGATGGGATCCACGTCGGGCCCGCCCGCGATTCCGTACTCGGTCTCGATGCCGAGAACCTTGGCTATGGCCATAGTTTTAGAGGTATTGGCCGGTGCCGACGTGTTGAATCGAACGTCCACCTTTGACGTCTGTCTCTTCTCGATTGATCAGCGTGCGAATGAAGATGATCCGCTCTCCCTTCTTTCCCGAAATCCGAGCCCAGTCGTCCGGGTTGGTCGTATTTGGCAGATCCTCATTCTCGCGGAACTCCTGGCGGATTGATTCGATGAGGTCGGTGCCTCGTAGCCCTCGGCCCTTGCCGGCGATCTCGCGCTTCACCGCCAATTTCTTGGCTCGGCGAACGATGTTCTCGATCATCGCTCCCGAGGCGAAGTCCTTGAAATACAGAATCTCCTTGTCGCCACCTTGGTAGGTAACTTCAAGGAATCGATTGGAGTCGTCAATCCGGTACATCTGGGTCACGGTCTCTTCAATCATTGAACGTACGGCTTTTTCCCGGTCACCCCCGCCCAGCGCCAGTACGAGCTGCTCGTCAATGGGCAGATCGGTGTGGAGGTATCGCTCAAAAATCTGCGCTGCAGCGTCGGCGTTTGGTCGTTCAATCTTGATCTTCACGTCCAAGCGTCCCGGACGCAGAATGGCGGGATCGATCAAATCTTCTCGGTTGGTCGCCCCGATGACGATGACATCACGCAGCGATTCGACTCCGTCGATCTCGGCCAAGAGCTGCGGGACGATTGTCGACTCCATGTCCGAGCTGATGCCGGTGCCTCGCGTGCGAAAGAGTGAGTCCATCTCGTCGAAGAAGATGATGACGGGAACGCCTTCTTCGGCCTTCTCGCGTGCTCGTTGGAAGACGAGCCTGATTTGGCGCTCGGTCTCGCCCACGTACTTGTTAAGAAGTTCAGGGCCTTTGATGTTCAAAAAGTACGATCGGACGTTTCGATTACCCGAGAGTTCGGCGACCTTCTGGGACAGTGAATTGGCAACTGCCTTGGCGATCAGGGTCTTTCCGCACCCCGGGGGCCCGTAGAGCAAAATACCCTTGGGCGCCGGGAGTTCGTAGTCCTGGAAGAGCGCGCGGTGTAGGTACGGCAACTCGACCGCGTCCATGATTGACTCAATTTGATCGTCGAGCCCGCCCACGTCGGCGTACGTGATGTCCGGCACCTCTTCGAGGACGAGCTCCTCGGCTTCTTGACGGACGAGCTTCTCGGTAAGCAAATTAGAGCGCAGGTCGAGCAGCAGGGCGTCCCCGCTTCGAAGCTTGATATCGCGAAGGGAGTCGGCAATCTCCACCACGCGCTCTTCGTCGGCTCGGGCGTAGACGAGCACCCGACGCGAATCGATGACTTCCTTGACGGTGACCACCTCGCCTTGGCCGTCCGAGTCGCGTACACCGATCACCGAGAACGACTCGTTGAGGACAACCTCGTTGCCGCGCTCGATCTGACCAGGATCAAGCGCCGGATGCAGCGCAACGCGCATTTTACGGCCCGAGGCGAAGATGTCGACGGAGCCGTCATCGTTGAAGTCAATGAATGTCCCGTAAACCGCCGGGGGTTGGGTGAGCTTCTCGACCTCTTCGCGCAGAGCGGCGATCTGGTCGCGCGTCTGTTGGATTGTGATGGTCAGCTTCTCATTGTTCGAGCGGGTTTGAGCCAACTGCCCTCGGGCCTCGAGAAGTCTCTCCTCGAGCATCTCAATGCGGCGATTGGCTTGATCAACGTCGTTTAGCGTGAAGTCACGGGCGGCGCTCACCACTATTTGATCTTCGTTCTCTTCGCCATCGGGCTGGCTCAAATGATCTGAACGATCCATACGGCCACCCTAGGTGAGGCGGGGGCGATTGTCATAATCATCGTGAAACAGTTCTCCCGCTAATGTAAATGAACGAGTTAGGCCATGGAGGTCGAAAAATGAAGGTTTGGATCGACCAGGACCTATGCACTGGTGACGGACTCTGCGAAGAGATTTGTCCCTCGGTGTTCACTCTCCTCGACGACGGACTGGCCTACGTGAAAGAGGGCGACGAGGTGAAGAGCTCCCCCGGTGGCGCCGAGGGCCTCGCAGTCGTGCCCGCCGGGTTCGAAGACGCCGTCACCGAGGCCTCGGAAGAGTGCCCCGGCGAGTGCATCTTCATCGAGAAGGATTAGTCCTTCTCCACTCGGCGAACCAAACGCCGAGCCGATGTCAAGAAACCGGTGTGGGCAACCATTCGGTGGTCGGGACGAACTGATCTTCCGTCGATGTGCCACGTGCGCCTGAAAATCTCGACCGTCTCTTCCAGGCCAAACGAGTGTTGGCGCAGGGTCTCTCGAAGCAGTTGGGTCTGGTTGATGGTCGGAAGGTACGCCAAGAAGATCCCGCCCGGGCGCAGCGCGTGCTCCGCGTGCTTTACCACTTCCCAGGGTTCGGGCATGTCCAGAATCACCCGATCGAGATCCTCCTCGTCGATTCCCTGCGTCACGTCGCGAATTTGAATGTCGTACGCGACATCGGTGCCGAGCATGTCGTGGACGTTCTTGGTCGCCTGCTGGGCGAAGTCCTCACGTATTTCGTAGCCGGTGATGAGAGCACCGGCGCGCAAGAGTGTCATGGAGAGCGCCCCCGAGCCGACTCCGGCTTCGAGCACCCGCATCCCTGGGCCAATGTCGGCTTGCATCAGGATTGTCCCCAGGTCCTTGGGGTAAATTACCTGAGCCCCACGAGGCATCTTCAGTACGACGTCGGACAAGGTCGGACGGAGCACGAGGAAACTCCTCTCGGTGTTGCCCTTGATGAGCGACCCCTCGGGGGCGCCGATGACGTCGTCGTGCTGTACGATTCCAGCGTGCGTGTGAAACGCCGCACCTTCTCGCAGATTGATGAGGTAGTGGCGGTCCTTCGCGTCGATCAACATGACGCGTTCGCCTACCTTCAGTTCCGCATTGCTCACGCGCTCTTCTTTCCCTTGGCACGTTTACCGGCGTTAGCCGCGCGTTTGTCTATAAATCGAAGCAATACCATCGCTGCGGCGATTGAGGCCCATTTGGATGACTTCTGTGCCCAAGCCCGTCCCAGCGACGCAGCCACGCCTATTCGAAATAGTCGGCGCAGGATCAACGGCGGTGCCTCGGACGAGACCTGCGTCCGCGAATCCAACCCCACACGTAACCGGTAAAGAGGCCGCCCACGCCCACTGCGGCCGTGGTTGACTTTTGCGACGCCATCGAACTCCCCGTTGACAGCTCATCAGGCAGCAATGCGCGAATTGACTCCTCAAGGTCGCGCCTCGTCGACGAAGGCTCGCTCACTTCGGGGCCTTTAGGCGTCGTTTGGCTGCTCCGCTGACCACTCGCCAGAGCGTCAACGCGGCAACGCCGGCGGCGATGAGGGCAACGATGATGTAAGGCAGCCACGAGAGGCTTCCGTCAAGAACACGAAACTGCTCCTGGAGAAAACGCAGAGCACCGAGCAGCAGTATTGTGACGCCGAATCCGACGAAGATGCTGCCGATCGCTCCGTAGAGAATGAAACGACCCATTTCCTTCAGGGGCTGGATCGTCTCTTCCTTGATGTATTTGATGAAAAGGTCGCGGATTTCCTCGAGGTCACGTTGGATGGTGGCCCCGCGAAGGAACTTACGCCACGACGGATTCTTCACAATTCAAGCCTACTCAGTACGTTCTCTGATGAGGTACGACGAGCTGGCGGTGGCGACAAGATCGCCACGGCCATTGACTATCCGCCCCTCCAGGAACGAAATCACGCTGCCGGGCTTTAGGACCCGGGCCGTGCACGTGAGTTCGTCGCCCAGCTGCGCCGCGCGCAGAAACGACACCTTCATCTCGGTGTTGGCAACCGAAACCTTGCGGCTAGACCCGGCCCCGGTGACCGCCGAGGCGCCCATGGCGGAATCGAGCATGGCAGAAAGAAAACCTCCCTGGACAATGCCCGCGGGGTTAAGGAATCGTTCGTCGACGCGCATGGACCAGACGGTGGTTCCCGGCACGGTCTTGTCAATGCACGTAAGTCCGAGCGTAAGGTCGCAGTTCGGTGGGATTTGTAGGGCCATGGCTCAAGGCTACCGTCGGGCTCTGCCAAACAGAGGGTGCAGGATTCACTACTGTCGTAGCCATGGCTGACGACTTATTTCGTGGTGCGACCGAACTGGAAGGGCGCGCAATCCGTGAGATTTCCGCCGTGGCAATGGACGCCCCCGCGGCGGCCAAATCAGGCCATAGTGGCACAGCGATGGCGTTGGCGCCCCTGGGCGTCATGTTGTTTTCGCGCGTGATGCGACACGATCCAACTGACCCGCACTGGAGCGATCGAGACCGATTCATCCTCAGTTGTGGTCATGTGTCGATGCTCCAGTACGGACTCGCCCACTCGTTCGGCTACGACCTGCAGGCGAACGATCTTCGCTCATTTCGCCAGCCGCACTCGCGCACTCCGGGACATCCGGAAAGGGGTGTGTCGCCGACGGTGGAGGTGACGACCGGTCCACTCGGACAAGGAATCGCCAACGGCGTTGGCATGGCGATCGCGGAACGTATTCTGCGCAGTGATTACGGTGAAGGACTCGTGGACCATCGAACGTGGGTCATCGCGGGCGACGGCTGCCTCGAGGAGGGCATCAGCCACGAGGCGGCCTCACTCGCGGGCTCCCTGGGCCTCGACCGACTCACCATCTTCTACGACGACAACCACATCACAATCGATGGTCCCACGGAGTTGGCGTTGCACGACAATGCCGCGGCACGGTTCGAAGCGTACGGGTGGCACGTCATCAACGTGGGTGAAAAGGCCAATGATCTTGACGCGCTCGAAGCGGCCACGCGCGACGCCATTGCCGAAACGACGCGCCCGACCCTGATTATTGTCCGCTCGCACATTGGTTTTCCATCGCCCGAGATGATGGATCGTCGCGAAGCGCACGGAACGCCATTTTCCGCTCCCGTCATAGAAGAGGCGAAGAAGATCCTCGGCGTGGTCAACGAGCCTTTTCACCTGGACCCCGAACTGCCCCATCAAATGATCGAGTCACTCGCTGTGCAGCGTGGGGAGCGGGTCTCGTGGGAGTCGCGGGTTTCAGCGTCGGGCAAGAAGGGACTCGAGTTGCTCGAGCAGCTCGAGTCCGACGGCGCCGCCTCCGTTGTCGAAGGGGCGGAAAAGTTCGTCGCCGGGTCAATGGTCGCGACACGTAAGGCAATGCAGCGGGCCATGGACGTGTTCGCACCCCAGACCAAAGGTCTGACCGCAGGCTCGGCCGACCTCACCGATAACACAGGCGTCATTCTCGCCCATTCGTCAGCGCAGAACGCGTCAAATCCTGGCGGACGGCAGATCCACTACGGCATCCGCGAGTTCGCCATGGGTGCAGTGATGGTGGGTCAGGCTCTCCACGGAGGCTTCCGTCCGGCCGGTTCGACCTTCTTCATCTTCAGTGACTACGCCCGTCCGTCGATTCGCCTGGCTGCTCTCAGCCAGGCTGGTGTTCTCTTCGTATTCACCCATGACTCCGTCGGCGTCGGCGAGGACGGACCAACCCATCAACCAATTGAGCACCTCATGGCCCTGAGGGCCATGCCGCGCCTGCACGTGGTGCGCCCCTCGGACGCCAACGAAACGCTCGACCTCGTCGAACAGTTCCTCACGGCGAAAGAGCCGCCTACCACCGCGGTCGTGCTCTCGCGCCAAGATATGCCCGTCTTCAATGAGGCGGACGGCGAAGCATCGAAGTTGGGCGCCCGTCGCGGCGGATACGTTATTCGCGAGCGCGACGACGCCGTCTTCACTCTCGTCGGAACCGGCTCGGAGCTCGCCCACTGCTTGGCGGCCCAAGAGGAGCTTCTCGCGAAAGGAATTGTCACTCGCGTAGTGGCACTCCCCTGCTGGACCTGCTTCGAAGAACAGCACCTGGAGTACCGGACCGAGGTGCTTCGTCGGTCGATTCCGTCGGTGGCACTGGAAGCGGGGGCCACGTTGGGTTGGACCAAGTACGTGGACCAGGCAATCGGCATCGATTCGTTCGGCATGTCGGCACCGGCAAGTTACATCTTCGACTTCTTCAACATCACCCCGGCGACGGTGGTGGCCCACGTTGAGAACGTGTTAGGGGTTGTCAAGTGACCAAGCTTCATACTCTGTACAGCGAGTACGGCCAGAGCCCCTGGATTGACAACATCCGTCGTGATTGGTTGAACGACGGGACCTTGCAGAGTCTCGTGGACCAGGGCGTGCGCGGCGTGACGTCGAATCCGTCGATCTTTGCCAAGGCCTTTGCCACCTCATCGGCGTACGACCAGTTCCTGATCGGAGCCAATGTCAGCGACGCCGAAGCCCTCTTCGAATCGTTAGCGGCCAATGACGTCAGAGACGCTTGCGACGTGTTGAGCGCGGTGCACGAGGCCTCGCGAGATGACGTCGCGAACGGGACTCGCCGTTACCTGGACGGTTTCGTCTCGCTCGAGGTCTCTCCCCGACTTGCGCGCGACACGCAAGGGACCATCGCCGCCGCGAAGAGGCTCGCCGTCGACGTTGGCCGTCAGAATCTGATGATCAAGATTCCCGCTACGAAAGAGGGGCTGCCGGCAGTAACCGAGGTGCTGGGTGCGGGTATCAATGTGAACGTCACCCTGATCTTCTCATTGGAGCGCTACGACGAGGTCCTCACGGCCTGGATGGCGGGGCTAGAACTGGCGCGCCAGAACGGCCACGACATCCGAGAGATCGCCAGCGTCGCTTCGTTCTTCGTCTCGCGCGTTGACGCCGCGGTTGACGCGCTGCTGGAGCCGGGTGACCCCCGACGAGGCACCACCGCCAACGCGCAAGTGTGCGCCGCCTACGAGCTCTACCTGTACCGAATTTCCAGCGACCGGGCCGTGGACCTGCTCGAAGGCGGTGCGCAGGTGCAGCGCCCGCTCTGGGCGTCGACGTCGACGAAGAACCCCACTTATCACGACCTGCTCTACGTCGACTGGATTGTTGGTGACGAGACGGTGAACACCATGCCCGACGCGACGCTCGAGGGAGTCATCGATCACGGCGACTTCTCGAGGTCGTTGCTCTTGAGCGTTGAATCGATCGCGGCGGAAGCCAACAAGCTAAAAGCGCTGCCTCACGAGATTTCGCTCAGGGCCGTCACCGATCAGCTTGAAACCAATGGGGTCGATTCCTTCGTCACCTCCTACGAAGAGGTGCTCGCCACGGTGCGAGAGAAAATTGAAAGTTCCCGATAGGCGGTGAACGCGTTCTGACGACCTGGCTCTTGACGGGCGACTCAACGCCCTTTGAAAACTTCGAACGCCGCACACTGGCACGGAGGGCTGCACGATGCAGAGTGCCTTCTGGGTGGCCGATTCAACGAGACTGCGGGATTTCTTAACCTCTAGACCTAGGATGCCACTATGACGACGTACGAAAGTATTGCGACGGCTCACGAACTGCTGCACGCCCCACTTGATGAACTGGCGCGAGAGGCGTACGCGAAGGCTCGGCGTTCGCACGGCCACGTGGTCACTTACTCACCCAAGGTCTTCATTCCCCTGACGAAACTCTGTCGCGACCGGTGTGGGTACTGCACGTTCGCCCAGGCGCCGGCTCACGTCGCGTCGCCCTACATGAGCCTCGATGAGGTGATGGCGGTGGCGCAGGCCGGTCGCGAGGCCGGCTGCACCGAAGCCCTGTTCACTCTCGGGGAACGACCAGAACTCAGATACGACGAGGCGGCGCGTTGGCTCGCCGCTCGCGGATACCAGTCCACGGTGGACTACGTGGCGAGCGCCGCCCAGATGGTCTTGGAGGGAACGGGACTGCTACCCCACGCGAACGCCGGAGCGCTCTACAGCCACGAATTAAGCCAACTGCGCGCGGTGAGCGCATCGCAGGGCATGATGCTCGAATCGCTCGCCGAGCTCAACGCCCATCGTCTCTCTCCGGATAAGGATTCGCAGCGCCGGCTCGCGACCCTACGCTACGCCGGGGAGCAGAAGATCCCCTTCACCACGGGGCTCTTGGTGGGCATTGGCGAGTCGCGCGCGGATCGCATCGAAGCGCTGGAAGCCATTCGCGCCCTGCACGAAGAGTTCGGTCACGTGCAGGAAGTCATCGTGCAGAACTTCTTGCCGAAGCCTCGAACGCAGATGGCCAACGATCCCGCCGCCAGCGATGAGGAGTTTCACTGGACCATCGCCGTTGCGAGGCTTTTGTTGCCCGACGCCATTCACTTGCAGGCGCCGCCCAACCTGAGCGACAACCCCACGCGGCTGCTGGCCTTTGGCATCGACGACTTCGGGGGAATCTCGCCCGTCACGCGCGACCACGTGAACCCTGAGCGAGCGTGGCCCGCGGTCGACACTCTCGTTCGCGAGTGCGACGAGAGTGGCTTTGCGCTGGTACCGCGACTCACCGTCTATCCCGAGTTCGTCGGGCTGACGTCCGAGTTCATTGACGAAAGCGTTCGTCCGTACGTGCTGGCCCACTCAGACGCCAGTTTCCTCGCCCGTGACGATCATTGGTTCTCGGGCTCGGATGTGACACCACCGGCGCCACCGGTCGCCACGTCGCGCACGAGCGCGGTGGTCAGGCTTCTGGGCCGCTACGAGCCGGGTTACGAGTTCAGTCGCGAGGAACTCACGACACTCTTCAGTGCCCGCGGCGCGGACTTCAACGCGGTCGTCGAGCGAGCCGACGCGTTGCGCAGCGAACTCGTTGGCGACGCCGTGAGTTTCGTCATCAACCGCAACATCAACTACACCAACGTCTGCACGTTCAAGTGTCGCTTCTGCGCCTTCTCCAAGGGTCCGCTCTCGCTGAATCTGCGGGGCGACCCCTACCTGCTCACGCTGGATGAGATCAGCGAGCGCGTGCGAGAGGCCGAAGCGAAGGGCGCGACCGAGGTCTGCCTTCAGGGTGGGATCCACCCCAAATTCGACGGTGATTACTACATCGACGTGGTGGCGGCGGTGCGAGCCGGCTCCCCCTCGATCCACATTCACGCCTTCAGCGCCCTCGAGGTGTTCGAAGGCGCTCGTCGATCCGAACAGGACCTTGCGTCGTATCTGACCCGTCTGAAAGAAGCGGGCCTGAAGACGTTACCCGGCACGGCTGCGGAGATCCTTGACGATTCCGTTCGCGCGATTCTCTGTCCCGACAAGATCAACACTGACCAGTGGCTCGAAGTGCATCGGGCCGCGCATGGCGTGGGGCTGAATTCGAACATCACCATCATGTTCGGCGCCGTCGAGGGCGTCGACAGCTGGGTGACACATCTGCTTAGAACCCGCGAGCTCCAGAAAGAGACCGGGGGCTTCACCGAATTCGTACCGCTTCCCTTCGTGCACATGGCGACGCCAATCTTTCTGAAGGGCCGCTCGCGCCGAGGGCCGACGTTTCGAGAGGCCGTGCTCATGCACGCGGTCCCCCGTCTGCACTACGCCACACTGATCAACAATATTCAAGTCAGTTGGGTGAAGATGGGTGTCGAAGGGTCTCGAAGGATTCTTCAGGCGGGCGCCAACGACCTGGGCGGCACACTCATGGACGAAAACATCTCGAGGGCCGCGGGCGCCACGCACGGTCAAGAGATGGATGTGGAGACGTTGCGCTCGCTCGTCGCCCCCCTCGGTCGGCCCCTGCATCAACGAAACACCCTGTACCAGACGCTCTAACCATGTCCGAGTTGATTGACAAGTTCCTGCAAGAGTTGAATAACGAGTCGAAGCAGTCGCCCGAGCGGCTCGAGATCCTGCGCTCGCTCGTCATGAGAGTAGTGGAGCTCGCCGAACTCGACGCTGACACGTCGGACCTGCGAATCGCCTCGAAGGCCCTGAACGAGCTCCTCGAGGCCTCCGAGCTCTTTGCGGCGTGGCGCGAGCGACCCAAATTGACCGTCTTCGGATCGGCCCGTACGCGCTCGGACAGCCCGCTCTACGAGATGGCCCGTCAGTTCAGCAGCGAGATGGCCCAGCGCGGCTGGATGACCGTCTCGGGTGCCGGTCCGGGGATCATGGAGGCCTCAGCCAAAGGTGCTGGGAAAGAGTCCACGCTGGGCGTCAACATCGAACTTCCGTTCGAGCAGGGCGCGAACGAGTTCATCGACGTCGATCAGATGCACGTCGCCATGAAGTTCTTCTTCACCAGGAAGGTCGCGATGACCAGAGCGTCACACGGGTTCGTAGCCTTTCCCGGTGGCGTCGGCACGATGGATGAGCTTTTTGAGATCTTGACGCTGGTGCACACCGGAAAGACCGACCCGGCCCCGATCGTCTTGATCGACGAACCAACGGGAACGTACTGGTCCAGTTGGCTCGACTTCATCGACCGATCGGTGATTGCCAACGGCTATCTCTCGGACGTCGACAAGTGTCTCTTCGTCCTTTGCACCTCGGTGCAGGACGCGATTGCCCAGGTCGAGAGCTTCTACCGCAACTACCGGGGGTTTTCCATCAACAACGGACGAGCTCTGGTGAAGGTCCGTCAACCGCCGACCACGCAGCAACTCGCGGCACTTGCGGCACAGTTTCCGAAGTTCGCCGTTGACGACGGCTTTCAAATTGAGAACGATGACGAATTCTCGTTCAGCTTCGACGGACGAAACTACGTGAGCCTGCGGATGCTCATCGACGACGTCAACGCCTGGACGGGCTAGTCGCCCGCTTCGCTTCGAAGAAGCGACTCCGCCTTCTGGAGGCTCCGGCGCACCTTCGCGAGACGCCGTTCCAACTCCTTGGCGGCTTGGTCGCCGTCACGCAACTGGGATCGCACCGCCTCGAAGATGGCGTCAGACACCCGGCTCTCAAGCTGGGCGATATCGTCAGCGAGCGACTCGAACGAGTCCATCAACTGAGTTCAATGATCTCGAGCTCGTCGTTGTGATACTGGGCGCGCAGGACTTTCTTGTCGAACTTTCCTACGCTGGTCTTCGGGACCGCCTCGATGAACGCCCATCGCTCCGGGAGCCACCACTTGGCGACCCGCTCGGCGAGGAAGGCGCGAAGTTCCTCAACGGTCGCGGTCTCGCTGGGGCGCAACACCACGCAGCACAGTGGTCGCTCCTGCCACTTTTCGTCAGGTACCGCCACCACCGCCGCCTCGAACACCGCCGGGTGGCCCATCATGGTGCTCTCGATCTCTACCGAGCTGATCCACTCCCCTCCCGACTTGATGACATCCTTGGTGCGGTCGCTGATGACCATGAAGCCCTCGGCATCGAGGGTGCCGATGTCGCCGGTGCGCAGCCAACCGTCGTGGAACTTGTCGGGGTCATCGACGCCGAAGTACGAAGCGGTAATCCAGGGTCCGCGAATCTCGAACTCGCCTACCGTCTTGCCATCACGCTCGAGCACGCGGCCGTCGTCAGCGGTGATTCGCATCTGCACGCCGGCGACAACGCGCCCGGCCTTCACTCGATAGTCGACGTCGAGTTCGGGCGACGATCCGGAGGGGGGTAAGGACACCGCCGCCAGTGGACTGGTCTCGGTCATGCCCCAGCCCTGAATCATCTTGATTCCGTACTTGTCGCGGAAGGTCTCAATCATGGAGCGCGGCACGGCTGAACCGCCACCGAGAAGTCCGCGCAGGCTGCTGAAATCAACGTCGGGGTCTAGTTCCGCCGCCCGCAGCACCTCGTTCCATATCGTTGGAACACCCAGTGAAATCGTAGGACGAAGTTCGCGGATCATCTTCACGATCGGCGCACCCTGGAGGTACATCTGCGGCATGATCAGCTCGGTCCCGGCGAAGAACGACGTGTACGCCGCACCCCACGCGTTCACATGGAACATGGGCACGATGAGCAGGCAGCGGTCCTTCTCACACAGTCCAATGGAGTTGGCGCTGGTCGAGGCCATCGAGTGTAGCCACGTGGAACGGTGCGAGTACACCACGCCCTTGGGATTGCCGGTGGTGCCCGAGGTGTAACACATGATGGCGGCCGAGCGCTCATCGAGATTGGGCCACTCGAAGCCCGGCTCTTGAGCGCTCACGAGCGTTTCGTAGTCGAGGGTCTCGCCGAGCAGTCCGGTGGTTTCGGGTCCGTTCACGATGATGTGGCGAACGGTGGGCATCTGGTCGCGCACCTTGGCCAGCAGCGGTACGAGTGAGCTGTCGACGATGATGATCTCGTCCTCGGCGTGCTGGATGATGTAGGCCAACTGCTCGGGAAAGAGTCGGATATTGAGCGTGTGCAAGACCGCTCCCATGCAGGGAATCGCGATGTAGGCCTCCATGTGGCTTTGGTTGTTCCACATGAACGTCGCCACGCGGTCTCCCTGCTGCACACCGAGTTGGGTCAGTGCTTCGGCGAGGCGTTCGGCGCGTTTCGACACCTCGTAGAAAGTCGCGACGTTCACGCCCTCGGGCGTGACGGTAAATATCTTCTTGTCCGCGTAGATCCACTCGCCATGACGAATGATGTCACTAATGAGCAGCGGCGCGTCTTGCATTGTGCTTTGCATGGTTCCCCTTCGAAAAACACCTCTTGACGATGCTACAAAATGTTGGACCACCTTGAAGCGCTACCAGGAGAGAAGGTAGGGCTCCACCGGTGCCGGCAAGACCGAAAGTGTTCCGCTGAGGTACGAATCGATCGCCGCCGCGGCACTGCGGCCCTCGGCGATGGCCCAGACAATCAGGCTCTGCCCCCTCACCGCATCACCACACGCGTAGACCGGTGTGGCTCCGGGCACGGCCGCGACCCGCCAGTCGTCACCCACGCAGAGCGTGGCCCTCGGCGTCATGAAAGGAGGCGAGTTGAGCCCCAGTTTCTCGAGTTCGGGTCCCACGAAGCCCGCGGCGATCAAAACGAGGTCCGCCGGAGCGCGCAGCGTCTCGCCGGAGAGATGGTCCACGACGACTATTTCGCGCAGATGACCGTCACCCACGAATTCGAGGGTCTCGGTGGAGAAGCGCCGCTCACCACCTTCCTCGTGCGCCGGCGTTGTCTTGAAGAGACGAGCCATGGTCGGCCAGGGCTGGTCGCTGGGTCGCTCGTCGGGCGGGCGGTCCATAATCTCGATCTGCACGATTGACGCGGCCCCTTGGCGGTGGGCAGTGCCGAGGCAGTCCGCACCGGTGTCGCCGCCACCCAGGATGATGACGTGGCGTCCCTCGGCGTCGATGGGTGACGTCTCGCTATCGCGAACCGCGCGATTGGCCGCCTCGAGGTACGTCATGGCCGGATGCACGCCGTCGAGTTCCGCGCCGGGAACGGGAATGAGGCGAGGTATCGTCGAACCGACGGCCAAGAGCACCGCGTCGAAGTTGCGTTGCAGATCAGCGAGCGGCGAACCGCCAGCGCCCACGGTCACGTTGGTATGGAACTTGATGCCCGACTCGCGCATCACCGAGAGGCGACGGTCGAGCACACTCTTTTCGAGCTTGAATTCGGGTATGCCGTAGCGAAGCAGCCCGCCGATTGCGTCGCTACGCTCGTAGACCGCGACGGCGTGACCGACGCTGCGCAACTGGGCGGCGGCGGCGAGGCCCGCGGGTCCCGATCCAACGACAGCAACCCGTTGGCCGGTTTCGTGCGCGGCGTTTCGTGCGACGTCAAAGCCGTTGGCGAAGGCGTGCTCGGCCACTTCGTATTCAATTCGTTCAATGGTCACCGGCTCGTTCGAGATACCGAGCACGCAGGCAGATTCGCAAGGAGCGGGACAAAGACGTCCCGTGAACTCTGGGAAGTTATTGGTACTGAAGAGCTGATTGGAGGCCTGCTCCCACTGCGCCTTATAAACACGGTCGTTAAAGACCGGGATACGGTTCCCGAGGGGGCATCCCTGCATGCAGAAGGGAATGCCGCAGTCCATGCAACGCGCGCCCTGCTCGACGATGGCGGCGTCGTCTTGGCTCTCGTAAACCTCACGCCAGTCGCGCAGTCGCACCGGAACCGGTCGAGAGGCAGGTCCCTTGCGCGGGAACTCGAGGAATCCCGTGGGCTTACCCATTTCGCATCTCATCTCGTACTCGTTGGTACTCAGAAGTCTCGATGCGAACGAAGTCCATGCGAACTTCGCGCCAGTGGTCTAGGAGTTCCGCGGCCTTCTTCGAACCAGTCTCGTCACGGTACCGCTCGAGTAGCGACATTAGCAGCGCGTCGTCTTCGTATTCGAGTGGGTCAATCTCGTACACGCCTGCGCTGAGGTGATCGTGGACATGTCGTTCGGGGTCGTAGAGGTACAGCGTGCCGCCGGACATGCCCGCCGCGAGGTTGCGCCCGACGCTTCCGAGCACCACGACGACGCCGCCGGTCATGTACTCGCCAGCGTGGTCGCCCGCACCTTCGACGACGATGGTCGCGCCGGAGTTTCTCACCGCGCAGCGCTCACCGACGACGCCGCTGATGAAGATCTCACCGCTCGTCGCGCCGTAGCCAATGACGTTGCCGGCGATGATGTTCTCGTCGCTCGCGAACGTAGAGTCGGGTGAGGGCTTGATGATGATTCTCCCGCCGGAGAGCCCCTTGCCGGCGTAGTCGTTGGTGTCGCCCGTGAGTCGCAGGGTGAGACCACTCGGTATGAAGGCGCCCAAGCTCTGGCCCGACGAGCCCTCGAGGTCAATCTGAACGTGATCGTCGGGCAAGGTGCTCGCGCCGAGAGCCCGCGTGATCGCGCTACCGGTCAGCGTTCCCACCGCCCGATTGACATTACGAATTGGGCTCGCCAAGCGCACGGGCACGTTCTTGGTCGCCGCACTCACGGCGGCGTCCATGAATCGCCAGTCGAGCGCGCTATCGAGACCGTGGTCCTGCTTTACGCTCTGGCGACGCTGGTCGAGGGGCACGGGTCGTAGTAGTGAGCGCAGGTCGAGGTCGTTTGTCGGGTCGTCGAGGGAGTCAACGGTTATGCGCGACACGTCGCCGATCAGCTCGTCGAGTGTCCGCACTCCGAGCATCGCGAGGTACTCGCGCACCTCCTCGGCGATGAACTCGAAGAAGTTCTCGACGAACTCGGGCTTGCCGGTGAAGCGTTCACGTAGCTTTGGATTCTGGGTGGCGATGCCCACCGGGCAGGTATCGAGGTGGCAGACGCGCATCATGACGCAGCCCGAGACCACCAGGGGCGCGGTGGCGAAACCGTACTCTTCGGCGCCAAGCAGGGCGGCGATGATGACGTCGCGTCCGGTCTTCAGCTGACCGTCCACCTGCAGCACCACGCGACTACGCAGCCCGTTCGCCGCGAGGGTCTGATGGGCTTCGGTGAGACCGAGCTCCCACGGCGTGCCCGCGTGCTTCAGGGACGTGAGTGGCGCCGCTCCAGTGCCACCGTCGTGCCCGGAGATCAAGATGACGTCGGCGTGCGCTTTGGCGACTCCCGCGGCGATTGTTCCCACGCCCTGCTCGCTGACCAGTTTCACGTTGATCCGCGCCTGGTCATTGGCGTTCTTGAGGTCGTAGATCAACTGGGCCAGGTCCTCGATGGAGTAGATGTCGTGGTGCGGAGGCGGTGAGATGAGTCCGACGCCCGGAGTGGAATGGCGAGTCTTGGCCACCCACGGGTAGACCTTGGATCCGGGAAGTTGGCCGCCCTCGCCGGGCTTCGCGCCCTGAGCCATCTTGATCTGGATATCGTCCGCGTTCACCAGAAAACGGCTCGTCACACCGAAACGTCCCGAAGCGACCTGCTTGATCGCCGAACGCTTGTTGTTGCGCGGGTCCGACGTATCGAATCGATCCTCGTCCTCCCCACCCTCTCCGGTGTTGGACTTGCCGCCGATCCGATTCATGGCGATAGCGAGTGTGGTGTGGGACTCGGCGGAGATTGAGCCGTAGGACATGGCGCCGGTGGAGAATCGCTTGATGATGGACGTCGCACTCTCAACTTCGTCGAGGGGCAACGGCGAAGGACTCGGCGTCAGGTTAAACAGCCCGCGAAGCGTGACCTTGGCGCCCGACTGATCGTCGACCAGCTTGGTGTACTCCTTGAAGATGTCGAACCGCTTCTCGCGGGTGGCGTGCTGCAACTTTTGCACAGTACGAGGGTTAAAGAGGTGAATCTCTCCATCGCGACGCCATTGATACTCGCCACGGGAACGAATTTCGATCAGCTCGCTCGAGACCGGCTCGTAGGCGCTGGCGTGCAGGTCGAGGACGCTTCGAGCGATGTGCTCGAGGGTGATGCCGCCGATACGGGAACGGAAGCCGGGAAAGTATTTGCGAAGGACGTCCTCGGAGATGCCCACGGCCTCAAAGAGTTGCGAGCCCACGTAGCTCGCCACCGTGCTGACGCCCATCTTGGACATTGTCTTCACGATGCCCTTGTTGAGCCCCTTGCCGTACTGGTAGCGAGCCTCTAGGGCCGTGAGCTCGCTGAGCTCACCTTCTTCTATCAAGGCGTCGATCGACTCGTACGCCAAGTAGGGACATACCGCCGAGGCGCCAAAACCCAACAACAGAGCCACGTGATGCACCTCGCGCACGTCCCCAGCGTCAATGATCAATGCGGCGCTGGTGCGCAGGTGCTCGGCGACGAGGCGATGGTGAACCGCTGACGCGAGGAGAAGGCTCGGAATCGCCGCGTGTTCGTTCGAGGTATTGCGATCGGACAAGATCACGATATTGGCGCCGCCGCGCACGTGGGCGACGACTTCACCGGTCACGTCATCGATCGCGCGCGCCAGACGATCAGCGCCGTTCAGATCGCCGTGCGCGTCAAAGAGGCCGTCCACCACAACTGCCTTGAAGCCTTGGGCATCACCGTCCTCTTCGATATAGCGGATCTTGGCGAGTTCCTCGACACTGAGAACTGGCGACGGCAGGACTATCTGATGGCAGTGTTCGAGCGTTTCGCTGAGGAGGTTCTCCTCCCCGCCAATGGCGACGCGCGTGGAGGTCACCAACTCCTCGCGGATTGCGTCGAGGGGCGGATTCGTGACCTGGGCGAAAAGTTGCGTGAAGAAGTCGAACAACGGGCGGTGCTCGCGCGAGAGCGTGGGCAATGTCGCGTCAGACCCCATGGATCCAATTGGCTCCTCACCGACTTGGGCCATGTGGCGGATTATCAACCGCAGGTCTTCTTCGCTGTAGCCGAAGTTCTTCTGCTGGCGAACAATTGAAGCATGACTGGGCGTCAACATCGGTCGCGCGTCGAGTTCATCGAGCGAGAGCTGCTGTTCCTTCAGCCACTCACCGTATGGAGACTGACCGGCGAGGGTTGCCTTCAACTCCTCGTCGTCAATGATGCGACCCTGTTCGATGTCGACGAGGAAGACTCGTCCCGGTTGGAGTCGGCCCTTGCGTTCGATGTTCGAGGGCTCGATTGGCAGGACACCGACCTCGCTCGCGAAGATGACCCGATGGTCTTTCGTGACCCAGTAACGAGCCGGACGGAGCCCATTGCGGTCGAGCACCGCTCCGACGACCTTGCCGTCGCAGAACGTCACCGACGCGGGTCCATCCCAAGGCTCCATGAGTGCGGCGTGGTAGCGATAGAAGTCGCGTCGTTCCGTGCTCATGGCCGTCGAACGTTCCCAGGCTTCGGGAATCATCATCAGGACTGCGTGGGGCAGTGACCGTCCGGACTGGACCAGCAACTCAACGACTTCGTCGAAACTTGCCGAATCGCTCATCTCACTGGTGATGATCGGAGTCAGTTGATTCATCGGAAGTGCGAGCGCGCCACTTTCGAGCGTCGTCTCTCGTGCGGTCATCCAGTTGCGGTTACCTCGAACGGTGTTGATCTCCCCGTTGTGCGCGATGTAGCGAAACGGCTGGGCCAAGTCCCAACGCGGCATGACATTGGTAGAGAAACGACTGTGCACCACCGCTATCGCGGACGTGAGTCGCTCATCTCGTAGATCATCAAAGTAGAGGCGCAATTGGGGTGACGAGAGCATCCCCTTGTAGATGAGAACGTTGGGAGAGCACGATGAGGCGTAGATGGCGAGTTCGTGCTCGAGTACCTTTCTCGCGGCAAACATTGCACTTTCTAAGTTCGTCGCACCGTCACATTTGGTGATGAGCTGTTGGACAAAATGGGGCTCGCTCGCCGCGGAGGTGGGTCCGAGGATTGTTGAATCCACCGGCACGTCGCGCCAGCCAATCGACGCCAGGCCCACCCTCGAGAAGGTGGCGTTGATGGTCTCTCTCACCGACGCGATGTCGAGATCCTTCGGAATCATCCAAAAGGCGATGCCGTACTCACCTTTGGGTGGCACGTTGTCGCCAAACACCCTACGCACGAAGGAATCAGGCATCTGGAGCAGGAGTCCGGCACCGTCGCCAGAGTCAGGGTCGGCTCCCGTGGCGCCTCGATGCTCGAGATTCTCAAGAATCGTCAGCGCGTCGTCGACGGTGGCGTGCGTCGCGGCAGCGGTCAAGTCCGCCACCATGCCAACGCCGCAAGCGTCGTGCTCGAAAGAAGGGTCGTAAAGAGAAAGAGTGTCTGTCATGGCGTTACCTAGCGGGGCAACGCTGACCCGCTTCAACTATATCGAAAAAATCACGGGTGACATCGGGCCCTACGCTGGACGGGTGAGCCAGGATCAAAAAAATGTGCTGGTGGTCGGCGGTGGGATTATTGGTTTGGTCAGCGCCTTTCGTCTCGCCCAAGCCCATCACGGCGTCACGCTTTTCGATCCGGCTGTGGCGAAGGGCGCCACGTGGGCCGCGGCGGGCATGGTTGCGCCCGGGGCAGAGATCGCGCCCGGTGAACAGTCAAACTACGAGTTGCAAAAAGGCGCTCTCGCCGCGTGGCGCGAGGTTTCGCACGCGCTGGACGAGCTCACTGGCGAAGGAATCACAATTGCGCAAACCGGAACGCTGCTGGTCGGCTGGGACGCGAGCGACCGCCGTCTTATTGAACAGTTCCGTAAGGTCGCGAGTGGCTTCGAGGCGCCCATGGACGTTGTCACGAGGAACGACTCCCCCGACATCTTCGAGGGCGTGACCCATCGAATAAGCGAAGGCTTGTTGATGACAGACGACGCCTGGATCGATCCCGATCAAATTGTCCGCCTGCTGCTGCGCGGTCTCGAACTCCTCGGTGTGCGAGTCGTCGCCGAGGAGGTCTTAGACATAAGTTCGAACTTCGAGGGCGTGGCCGTGCGGACCGGCACGGGCGAATTTCGAGGTGATCTTGGCATACTCGCCACTGGAGCGGGTCGTCTGCCGGATGGAGCGTTGACGAGCGGTGCGAATGTTGTTCGACCCATACGAGGAGTGACCGTTCGGGTGCAGGGAATTGATCGAAGCGAGCAGCCCTCCGTTCGAGCCTTCGTGCGAGGGCGGGCGTTCTACATGGTGAGCAGGTTCGGCGGCTACTGCGTCCTCGGAGCGACCGCCGAGGAGCGAGCCGACGCGGTGCTCGAGGTCGGCGAACTCCAACGTCTGCTCAGAGACGCCCTCGACATTGTGCCTGAACTCGAGACGGCCCGTGTGCTCGAGACTCGCATGGGGCTTCGTCCCGCGAGCGCTGACCTCGAACCGTTCTTCGAGGTTTTAGCGAACAAGGGTTGGGCCTGGTCTTCTGGCCACTATCGCCACGGAGTCACCCTCGCTCCCCTTGCCGCCCTGCGTGCGGTCGAGTTCGCCGAGGGTCCAGCGTGATTCGAGTCAATGGCATCGGACACGAACTCGAGCCCTTGTCCGTGAAGGAGCTGCTCGAGACGTTACGGATTCAGCCGCGAGGGATTGCAGTTGCCCTGAATGGCGAGATTGTGCGACGCTCTGACTGGACGAGCACGGTGGTACAAAGTGGAAGTTCGATCGAGATAGTGACGGCCGCCGCGGGTGGCTGAGAAGAGGTGTCAAACATGATGACCAGTGAGTTGATCGAGGCCTTGGACGAGCGCATTCTGGAAGCGCTGCGTGCGAAGGCCACCGGTGAATCAATCGCGTTCCTCTGTGAGGCGCGCGCGTGGCTCACTAATCCCGACCAGGCGCATGGAGCGCATCGCCAAGGGGCGTAAGCAGGCCGACCGGCTAGGATTTATCTTTCGCGGGCTGTGGCTTAGTTTGGTCTAGAGCGCTCGGCTGGGGGCCGAGAGATCGGGAGTTCAAATCTCCCCAGCCCGACCATGGCGTGTGCGCACGTGTTTCAAAGCCATTCGCAGTTGCGACTGAAACGAGGTTCCGCTGGCCGGGCCGTCAAATGGCGGTCGTCGCAATGGGTTGTCACGTCAGCGGGCAAGGCCGGTTCAGGGGTGAGCGGCGTCAAGGACTCACCCGAAAGTTGCCCGGGCACGCTGAAACTGTCCCAAGGGACGAGCGATCGGCGCCGGGCCTCAGGTTCCCTTTGCAAAAAGGCGTCGGTCGACCAAATCCTGGCCGTTTCGTTGATCAATTCAACGTCCTCGACACGCCCGCCACTACGAATATTTGAGACGATTTCTTGGGCTCTAATGGTCTGTCGCTCAAATGGCTTGGGGCCATTAGGGCGACCCTCCTATCGGTTGACCGGTATTCCGCCGACGGCCGCCAGACGCGTAGTGGCAGGCCCGAAAGACGTCTCGCAGGGGGGTCCCTGTCCCCGCGGAATACTGTGGCGTCTACTTGCTGGTCGCTGGAAGGAATATCCCCATGGCCTACCCTGACCGTCGTACTCCGCTACTGGAGTCGTACGAGAACGCTGCCGTGATCGTGTCGGGGATAACAGCAGAGCAGGTCACCCTCCGGACTCCATGCCCCGGTTATGACGTGGCGGGTCTGATCGACCACATGGTCGAGGCCGCCTACCGGGCAGCTGCGCTCGGTCGGGGCCGGACCCCTCCGGCCGGAGACGACTCGCCCCACGTCGAACTGGCTGACGCGCCCGCCCAGTTACGCCGCGCCGCTGAGGAGGCGGCGCAGGCATGGGGGGACGATTCCCGGTTGTCGTCGTCGTTCACCATGCCCTGGGGTGAGGAGTACTCGGGTGCGACGTTGGTGAACATGTATCTCGCCGAGTTGGCGGCCCATGCCTGGGACCTGGCGTTGGCCACCGGGCAGCTCGACAGGCTCGACCCTTCCCTAGCTGTGTCGGCGCTCGACGGGGCGCGAGCCATGATCAAACCGGAGTACCGCGACATGGTGGCGACGGGATCGCCCTTCGGGGCGGAGGTTCCGCCACCTCCTGATGCCGACGACTGGGAACGCCTTGCCGCCTTCATGGGACGCGACCCGCGGGCATCGCTCGACCGGTAGCGCAGCGAAGAGAAAAGGCACGAGCCCTTCATACGTATCCCCATCTGTCTCGACGAAGCACGGAGAAGCAACTACCGCCGAATCGGCATCTCTGGGCGGCGTGCCTACTACCCAAGCCATTTGAGCGACGGACCACTAACCGCGTCTGTGTCGATATCGAGAGTCAGCACTACTGTCTTCCAAGGGGCCTCCTGCTCGCGCATAGCGCCTACCTTGATCACCTCGGGGATGTCCTGCTTGGTGAAGTCGGCCTCAAGGTACCGGAGATTGTTGGTGTCGGCAGCCCGACGTGACACGAATGGGCTCTCCTGCTGTTCATGTGGGTAGTTCCGGGCGCTGACCACTGAGCGTGAGTCGGGCCAGAGAGATGAGGGCGTTCACGTTGTGGAACCCGAAGGCTCGTCGAGTGATGAGACGGATCTTGGTGTTGAACGACTCGACGAGTGCGTTGGTGAGACCGTGCTCGATGGTGGCGACGATCGCGGAGCGGTATTCACGTATGCGTCTCGCCAGTCGAACGAACTGAGCGATGCGACAGCGTTGCGCCCAACCGATCCATCGATCCAGTGCGGCGACGGCACCGGGTCCGGTGCTGGTGACCGCGACGCGTAGTCCTTCCTTCAGCGCCCAGGCGCGGTGCAGTCGCGGATGCGTGGCGGCGATGTAGTTGAGACGAGCTCGTTCGGCGTCGCTCAGATTCTCAGGCTTCTTCCAGAGCGACCAGCGCGCCTCGTTGAGGACCTTGCCCTCGCCGTGGGCTCGTCGCCCCGCGCGGTGACGCCGCTCGCGGACCTCGTTCCAGATCTCGCGGCGCACGAGGTCCAGGGCGTCGCCCGCCCACTGGACGACGTGGAAGGTGTCCATGCACATGACGGCCTGGGGGCATCGCTTCTCCACCGTGCGCGCGATCCAGGCCGCCCCGTCGGCGCTCACGTGAGTGATTGCCTGGGTTCTCTCCTCGCCGAGCAGGTCGAAGAAGACGTTGAGCGACGTTGGGTGCGCCCCGTCGGTGGCGTGGATGAGCCGACGCCGGTCGTGGTCGACGACCACGAGCAAGTAGCGGTAGTGGCGCCGGTAGGAGATCTCGTCGACGCCGATGCGCCGCACGCCCGCGAGGAGGTCCTCGTCGTTGAGGTCACTCACCACCCGCGTGATGATCTGTCCGATCGTGCGCCACGTGCAGCGCAGCAGTCGAGCGGCCGCCGTGGAGGACATCTCGACCGCGCACCAGGCCGCGAGCTGCTCGAAGGCGATGGTGTGACGAGCGCCGTGGCGCGCCCAGGGGACCGCGGCCACCACCACGCCGTGCTCGGGGCAACTGACCCGGGGAACGTGCGCGACGACGAACACCTTGGCGCGTCCGAAGTCGAGGGCCCGCCAGCGACGTTCGCGGCCCGGGTCGTAGCCGGGACAGCGACTTTGACAGTGCGGGCAACGCCATCGGTGCTTGATTCTCGGTCGCAGTCGGATCTCGACGTTCTCCTCGACGAGTTCGACACTTTCCACTCGGACGCTCTTGGCGTCGACGCCCAGGGTCCTGGCTAATAATCTTTGAGACAGCACGCCGTCTCCTCCTTGGTTTTCAGGTTTCGTCACCCAAAAACTTAGGAACGAGACGGCGTGCTGTGCGTCAAGCGTTCAAATCAACCCACACCATTGGCAGGAGAGCCCACGAATGCAACCCTGCATTGGCTCGAAAAACCTTTGCCTTCACATCTGTTAAGGCGCAGTGGATTCTGATTCATGTTTCAGCTCAATGATGCCGCTCTCCCTCAGTGTTTACAATGAGATCCGTGACCTTGTCGATTTCGCTAATGCTCGCTGTTGAGGATGCGCCGACTGCTGCCGAGTGGTACATCGCCGCACTCGGAGCTAAGGAGTTGTGGAGCCTTGGCTCCGTGAGAGGTTTGGAAATCGGGGACGCACCATTCTTTCTTCACGAACCCACCGATAAAGGATTCGCCAGTCCTTCTGTCATTGGTCAGACCACGGTCCGTGTTGAAGTCTTTGCCGAGGATCCTGACGCCTTCATTGAGAGGGCCATCACCGCTGGAGCCACAATTTCCGTCGATGGTGTCCAGGATCACCACACTCCTTGGGGAGTTCACCATCAAGGTGGCTTCACGGACCCCTTTGGTCATGTCTGGCTCGTCGGGGACAGGTCGCCGCTACAGCCGTTTCCGAGATAGACACACACGTCATGTCTCAAACGAAAGTTACCAAATCAAAAACTTTTCGTAGATGGCGTAATGCCAGGCAATCGCGACTTCCATGAGTTGTCTTGGTTGGAGTCGGAGGCCCGACGTGACAGAAGTGCAACCTTGCATTGGCTGTGAGAATCGAGAATGCGAATCAGTCGCGGTAACGAAGCACATCAATTTGTGGGGGATACTGTGAAGTGATATGAGAACAGTCCCGCTCTATCGTTGGCAGGCCTGCATCATCTGCGCGGCAATTGCTTGCGCATCGATTTTCGTGTCGAGCCCGGCTCTAGCGAACTCTCTTCCCAGTGAATTGTGGGCCTCATCTTCGACCACATCTCCGACAATCTGTTTGGCCACGTCAAATACCTCAACGTGTCTGGCCGTCGTTGCAGTGGCTAATTCGAACACGAAGCAAGACCAGATATCGAAATTTCTCAAGAAACTTTGGAAGGTCAATGCGGTGAGTGGCCCGCCGATTCTTGGATTCTATGAGTTGCAACGTTGTGCCAACCCAGGACCAGCTCCTTATCTGATCACTTGCGTTCTTTGGTCAAGCGCATCGCACCACAACGCATCGCAACTCAGCCAAGAATTCAAATCGTCTCAGTTGTTCCAAATCATTAACACCACGTCCTTTGGGCACTCAACCGCGACGTCAAAGGCCGAATTCGAGTTTTACGCCTGTCTTCAAATTTCAGTTCCGCCATTACCGGGACCAGGCGCATTCGAGGCGATATCGCTGCCCGACTCAACTCTTTCGGCACTCTCTAGGTCAGGCAGCGTCGCCTTAGAGAGTGCTGCTCGAGACTTTTCAGCGGCGGCGCGTGAGCAGAGCTTCCTAGCGATGAGAAGCGCGCTCGTCAAGGGAGTGACGGCATGTCATCGACTTGGCCTACAAACTGCGAAGTAGGGCCAGCAAAAAGTGAGCAGCTGGCAACCCTTCCAGTGAATCGCTGTTTATCGCCTAGCGAAAAGCGAAAAACATGTATTTGAGATCGCTAGTGTCGGAGGTCCGACGTGAACCCCAACGCCGCATCGTTCGAATTAGCTCGCCATATTGCGTAGTGGAGTCATCCGTTTTTAAGGCATCGAGTCCTCCTAAAAGATCGGAAAACTTCGCAGTCGGGGTTTACTGCGAACAGCCACCATGAGCATCAACGCTCTTGGAAGGGCGAGGGCGTCGCTGGGAAGTCGTTACCCATTCCGGCCGAGTCGTCAGTACTGACCGGGCGTGCGACCAAGCCAGCACCGCACATTCTCTAATTATGGACTAAATACCTGACTGGACGAGGTCCGTCTGCCGGATGCACGAGGCATACTTGCGACTGTACAGTGGCCGAAGTTGGCGAAATTCATCGGGGGAAACTATGAGTACTTACAAGGATGTCTGGGAACGAAGCATTAACGATCCGGTGGGCTTTTGGGGCGAAGCGGCCAAGGGCATTGACTGGTACCGCGAGCCCACAGTCATCTTGGACGACACCACGGCACCCATTTACCACTGGTTTTCCGATGGAATGCTGAACACCTGCTTCAACGCCCTCGATCGACACGTAGAAAATGGTCTCGGCGATCAGCTCGCCCTCATTTACGACAGCCCGGTCACTGACACCAAGTCCACCTATACCTACCATCAACTACTCGACGAGGTCGCCCACTTCGCGGGCGTGTTGAAGGCCCTAGGCGTCGAAAAAGGCGACCGGGTCGTTATCTATATGCCAATGATTCCCCAGGCCGCCATTGCGATGTTGGCGTGTGCTCGCCTTGGTGCGGTTCATTCGGTGGTGTTTGGAGGATTCGCCGCGCACGAACTGGCGCTGCGCATTGAAGACGCTCAACCCAAGATCGTGGTTTCCGCTTCGTGCGGCATCGAGGTTAATCGGATCATTGAGTACAAGCCACTCATCGACGCCGCGCTCGACGAGTCAACGCACAAGCCCACGCACTGCGTGATCTTTCAACGGCCGCAGGCCACTTCGTCGATGATGCCCGGGCGCGACGTCGACTGGGTTGAGGCCATGGATCGCTCAACGCCGGCCGAGTGCGTGCCCGTCGCGGCGACCGACCCCCTGTACATCCTCTACACCTCTGGGACCACGGGACGTCCGAAGGGCGTCGTGCGTGACAACGGAGGACACGCGGTTGCGTTGCATTGGAGCATGTCGCACATCTACGACACCCATCCCGGAGAAGTCTTCTGGGCCGCCTCGGACGTGGGTTGGGTTGTGGGGCACTCTTACATCGTCTACGCGCCACTACTCGCTGGCTGCACGACCGTGCTCTACGAAGGCAAGCCCGTGGGGACTCCCGATGCGGGTGCCTACTGGCGGGTGATCTCCGAATACGGCGTGAAAACGCTCTTCACCGCTCCCACTGGCTTTCGCGCCATCAAACGAGAGGACCCGTCCGGCGCGCTGCTCGCCCAGTACGACATGTCGAAATTCCGATACCTGTTCCTCGCGGGAGAACGTCTCGATCCTGAAACGTACTCGTGGGCGAGCGACCTGCTCGGTGTGCCGGTCATAGATCACTGGTGGCAGACCGAGACTGGCTGGCCCATTGCTTCGAACCACATGGGCCTCGATCCCATGGAAGCGAAGGCCGGATCGCCCACGGTGCCGGTACCAGGCTTTGATGTGCGGATTTTCGACGAGACCGGCGAGGAAGTGGAGACCGGAAAAGAAGGCTTGATCATGATCCGCACCCCTCTCCCTCCAGGCTGCATGGCACAGGTGTGGGGAGACGACGACAAGTTCTTCGACGCGTATTTGAGCCACTCCCCCGGTTACTACCTGACTGGTGACGGTGGTCACTTCGACGAGGACGGCTACCTCTTCGTCATGGGCCGAGTCGATGACGTCATTAACGTGGCGGGCCATCGGCTTTCAACCGGTGAGGTCGAGGAGATTCTTTCTTCGCACCCTGACGTCGCGGAGTGCGCGGTGATTGGCGTCGTTGATGACCTTAAGGGCCAAGTTCCCCGGGGCCTCGTTGTGCTGAAGGCGGGCGTGGATCGAGATCATGAGGTGATCGCCGCTGAGTTGGTGCAGCGCGTTCGCGACCAACTCGGGGCGGTGGTTTGTCTGCGACAGGTTGACGTAATTTCCGCCCTGCCCAAGACCAGGTCGGGCAAGGTGCTGCGCAAGAACATGCGCTCAATCGCCGACGGCGTGGATATTCCGGTGCCTTCAACGATTGACAACCCGGCCGCTCTCGAGGCGTTGAGGCCCATCCTGCGTTCCGTCTAAGAGCCGTTTGCTTCTCATTCAGTCGATTGGTCGTGCCTCGCGGCTCGTCGCGTCGTTGTGGACGAGGTTTTGGGCCCGAGGACGGACGACGAACTTTTGTCCCACGACGGGATTGAGGGCTTTGGCCTGATCGTGCGTCAGTTGGACCCACGTCGATTCGCTGGTTTGATTGGTGAGAACAACTCGAACCTCGAAACCGAGTCGAACAACCTCGGTGACGGTCCCCTTCTCCCCCTCGTCGCCGTCGAGGGCGAGTTCGAGCTCGTGCGGTCGATAATCAATCCCCCAGAGCGTGGTAATCGGTCCCAGGAAACCGGCCACGAAATCCGTGGCCGGGTGGTCGTAGACGAACGAGGGCTTTCCGGCCTGTTCGATCTTCCCGTCATTCAAGATGACCAACCGATCGGCGATCTCCATTGCCTCGCTCTGGTCGTGCGTCACCAGAATTGTCGTAATCCCCAGTTCCCTTTGCAGTGAACGGACCCAACTTCGAAGCTCACCACGAACCTGAGCGTCCAGGGCCCCGAAAGGTTCGTCGAGCAGCAGCACGTCTGGTTTGATCGCCAGAGCCCTGGCCAGGGCCATACGCTGGCGCTGGCCACCGGAGAGTTGGTGAGGATACCTGTCCGCGAACTCCTCGAGGCGAACGAGGCCGAGCAGTTCATCGACCTGCGCCTTGCGCTGGGCGCGAGGGATTCTCTGGACCTTCAGTCCGTAAGCGATATTTCCAAAGACGCTGAGATGGCGAAATGGCGCATAGTCCTGGAAGCAGAATCCAATATGGCGATCCCTCGCCGGCGCCTTCGTGACGTCGCGGCCGCTGAGTAGGACCCGACCGCTGTCCAGGGGCGTGAGTCCCGCGATGATCCTCAGAAGGGTTGACTTTCCCGAACCCGAAGGTCCGAGCAGGGCCGTCATCTCGCCTTCTGCGAAGACATCGGTGATGTCATCGAGGACGAGAAGATGACCGAATGATTTGGATACTCCGTCAAGCGAAACTGTCATGACGTTTCCTTTCTAGGCGGTGCCGGGCCACTCCGATGACGACGAGCACGAGTACTGAAACAAGAGCGAGCAAGAGGGCGCCGACGAAGCCCTGGTAGCCATTGAAGTTTTCGAAATTGGCGCCTATGTTGAGCGTCAGCGTTTGAGTCAGCATGGCGATGTTGCCCGAAACAATCAGCACGGCGCCGTATTCTCCAATGACGCGAGCCAGCGTCAACGTGACACCGTAGGCGCAAGCCCAGGCGATTGAGCGCAACGTGATGGTAAAGAAGATACGAGTCGGCTTGGCGCCCAGAGTCGCGGCGGTCTGTTCCTGGTGGTCGCCAATTTCGCGAAGCAAGGGGATCACTTGACGTGAGACCAGCGGCAACGAGACGAAAATAGAGGCCACGACAATGCCGGGCAGCGAGAACATCACCTTCCAGCCGAGTTTTGCAAAGGTCGATCCAAACCAGCCATTTTGTGCGTA
>Ga0224553_1000146_pt1 | contig 36097 bp, 26 predicted proteins | sample 714S21014metaG_FD_179897 | JGI IMG/M metagenome (GOLD analysis project Ga0224553, IMG submission 179897) | Peat soil microbial communities from Stordalen Mire, Sweden - 717 S2 10-14 | ecosystem: Environmental > Terrestrial > Soil > Wetlands > Peat | place: Sweden: Norrbotten County, Stordalen... | reverse complement strand
TTTTGAGCCGCCAGGGGCGGGCATGGTTCCGGTCGCCCTGCGGGCTCCCTCCACCATGCCCGCCCCTCAGCCTTGTAGCGTATTGATTCCCTGCTTTGAGGTCACGAACTCAGAAACGGCGGGAAATCCTTCAGATTGTCGCAATGTTTCCGTCGTTGAATTTTGAATTATGTTAAAAGCTGCTGTTTCTTTGCCAGTTGAAAGCGTTAATTGTTCGCCATCACGCTTCCAAATTCCAATCGTGCCTGTTCCAACCAATCCAGGCGCACCGGGCGGACGATGTAATTCTAAGCGAATAGTAAAAATGTCGCGCCGGAATAAACGTAAATGAACAGTTTTCATCCCGGCTTGACCCAAATATTCATAAAGCAGATTGAAACGACTGGTATTCCAGATTTCGCGAACGAGTTGTGGAGACGCCAGCAGAAATGCAAGCGTTCCATAATCAAGAATCAATGCGCTCCATGCATAAATACGAGTGGCAGGAATCATTAACATTCCGGCTGCAAGAAATGCTGCACCAAAAAATGGCACAGCGGAATGAAAACGTTTGGTGCGATAGCTCCAATAAACACTCCACCAATTGGCGAACGATAAAAGTCCGCCGAGCGAAATCAGAATTATCGCAATTGAAAACATTTCACTTACTTTCTACACATTCACCTTTTCTTCATGCGCCAGCAGGGCCTCGAACTCGCGCAGGCTCGGCTTGATTTCGCGCGGTTTGCCCACGTGGCCGGCCACGGCGTCGAGCGTCTTCAAGCCGTTGCCGGTGACGCAAAGCACGGCGGAATCATTCCGCGGAATTTTGCCCGACGCAATGAGTTTCTGCGCCACGCCCACGGTCACGCCGCCTGCCGTCTCGGCAAAAATGCCTTCCGTCTCCGCCAGCAGCTTGATGGCGTCGCGGATTTCATCGTCGGTCACGTCGTCCGCCGCCGCGCCGGTGTCTTTCATCACCTTGAGCGCGTAGAAACCATCCGCCGGCGTGCCGATGGCCAGTGACTTGGCAATCGTGTCGGGCTTGACCGGTCGGAAAAAGTCCAAGCCCGCCTTTTGTGCGGTGGAAATGGGCGAGCAACCGGTCGCCTGCGCGCCGTGAATGGACGTCTCGCTTTCTGAGACGAGGCCGAGCTTCACGAATTCCTGGTAGCCTTTCTGGATTTTTGTCAGCAACGAGCCGGACGCCATCGGCACGACCGTGTGCCGCGGCAGGCGCCACCCGAGTTGCTCGGCAATTTCATACGCCATGCTCTTGGAGCCTTCGGCGTAATACGGCCGCATGTTCACGTTCACGAATGCCCAGCCGAACTTGCCCGCGATCTCGGCGCACAAACGGTTCACCTCGTCGTAATGGCCCTTGATGCCGATGACGTTCGCGCCATAGACAAGCGAGTTGATGATCTTGCCCTGTTCCAAATCCGACGGAATGAACACGTAGGCTTTCAATCCGGCGGACGCGGCGTTGGCGGCGACGGAATTGGCCAGGTTGCCGGTCGAGGCGCAGGCAACGGTGTCGAAGCCCAGTTCGCGCGCCCGGCTCAACGCCACGCTTACGACGCGGTCCTTGAATGACAGGGTGGGGTAGTTGACCGTGTCGTTCTTGATCCACAATTCGCGAATCCCGAGTTTCTTGGCGAGCCGGTCCGCTTTCACGAGCGGCGTGAAGCCGACCTGCAAACCGACCGTCGGGTCATTCGCCACTGGCAGCAGTTCGCGGTAACGCCACATGGAGTGTGGGCGCGATTGAATCGCCGTCCGGGTGAGCGATTTTTTGATGCGGTCATAATCATAAACCACTTCGAGCGGGCCGAAGTCGAACTCGCACACGTGCGTGGCCGTGAGCGGATATTCCCGCCCGCACTCGCGGCACTTTAGCGCCTTCATGAAACCGTGATGTTCACTCATAAAATATTTCAGTTGGTAGGGTCGGCGCGCTGCGCCGACCGGACGCCGCAGCGCGGCGTCCCTACCTTTTTGTTTTTGGTAGGGCGGCGTTGCTGCGCCGCCCAAATATTTCCGCAACGGTCGAGCGGCAGCTCGGCCCTACCGATATTGTTCAGGGCAAACAAAAAGCCCCAACTCATGACGAGAAGGGGCTGCAAAAAATTCGTGCGCTCTTCTCATTTTCCCCCGACACCCGTCGGGGCTGGATTTGGCACCTGGCGTTGAATTTGCATTCAACCGGTTGCCGTGGCGTCATCGGGCCAGTCCCTCAGCCACTCTGCATGAGACCGTTGCATCAACGGATGTGGATAAGCTGATTCAATGATAAAATTCTGTCAACTTATTTTTCAATGCAGAAAATCAGTTGACGGAATCACCTTCCAGTCGTATAAGAACACTGTAGTTCGATAAAAAGTTTGAAGTAGTAGTTTAGTGGCACAAAGCAAATCTAGGTTCCTCACCAATTAGTTGTGCCACAAGAGCGGTTGTGTGCTTTATATTGTGGTTTTTTCTTTACTTTAACCGGCAATTTTGGTTGCCTGAACGCAATTCAAGATCATGTATCTCAAGAATCTTACGGTTTTTGGCTTCAAGTCCTTCGCGGACAAAACCGCGTTGAATTTCCAACCCGGCGTCACCGCCATCGTCGGCCCCAACGGCTGTGGCAAATCCAATGTTTCCGACGCCATCCGCTGGGTGCTCGGCGAGCAGTCGGCCAAGGCCTTGCGCGGCGGCGAAATGGCCGATGTGATTTTCACCGGCACCGACGGGCGCAAACCGATGGGCATGGCCGAGGTATCGCTGACGCTGGGCGACATGGACGAGGACCACCTGCGCGCGGCGGGGGTTGAGATGTCTTACAATGAAGTCACCATCACCCGCCGGATTTTCCGCGACGGCAACAGCGAGTATTTCATCAACCGCACCTCATGCCGGCTCAAGGACATCCAGCAACTGTTCATGGGCACGGGCATGGGCCGCACGAGTTACAGCATCCTGGCCCAGGGCCACATCACCCAGATCCTTTCCAGCAAACCCGAAGATCGCCGGATGATTTTCGAGGAAGCCGCCGGCATCACGAAATACAAGAGCCAGAAAAAGGAATCGCTCCGCAAACTGGAATACACCGAACAGAACCTGTTGCGCATTGCCGATCTCATCCGCGAAGTGAAGCGGCAGATCGGGTCGCTCCAGCGCCAGGCCGGCAAGGCGCGCCGTTACAAACAAATTTCCCAGGAACTCCAGCACCTCGACACGCAGTTCGCGCGGCATCAATTCGACGTGTTGCAGGCCGAGATCGCCGAAAAACAGGCCGCCGCCGAAAAACTGCGCGGCGAGATTGAAACCGGCTCCGCCGACGTTTTGCGTTGCGAAGATGAGATCAAGCAACTGCGCGAACGGCTTTCGGAACTGGAACACGAAGTGGCCGCCCAGCAGCAGCGCAGCTTGGAATTAAAGGGCGAAACCGACCGGCACGAAAGCCGGATCCAATTCAACGAGGAACGCCTGCGCGAACTCGCGTCGCAAAACACCAAGGCGCTGGCGGACATCACGCAGGCCGAGGAACGCTGCCACGCCGCGTCCAGTGAATTGAAGGTGGTGGTGGAGCGGTTGACCGCTTCGGAAAATGCGCTTCTGCAACATCGCCTGACGCTGGAGCAAAAACAGTGGGTGTTGAACGCGGTTGAGGAAGACTTGCGCCAGCGGCAGGAAGCGTTGCGCCAGGCGCAGTCCGAGGCCTTCGCCGCGGCGCAGGATTTGTCGCGCATCCGCAACGAAATCACCGCGCTCGATCTGCAAAAGCAGGGCAACAGCATCCGGCTCGAAAAGCTTTCCGCCGAAAAACTGCAACTGGAGGAGGAACGCACCCGGCTGGAGGCGCGCCTGCACGAATTCACCGCGAGCGTCGAGGTTGAGAAACTGAACGCGCAGACCAAGCGCGGCTCGGTCGAGCAGCGGCAAAACCGGTTGCGCGAACTCCAGGTGGAATTGCAGGCATCGTCCGCTGAGCAGGACCAATTTTTACAGGCGCAGGCCGAGAAACGTTCGCGCCTGAACGTGCTTGAGCAACTCGAAGGGTCGCACGAAGGTTTCAGCGCGGGCACCCAGGCCGCCCTGCGCCAGTCGCGCACGGTCATCGGCTCATTGGCCGACCGCATCCGCGTTCCTGACCAGTACGTCGTCGCTGTCGAAAACGCGCTCGGACATCACCTGCAACTGGTCCTGACCGAGCAGCCGGAATCCGCGCAAGAAATTCTCGCCGACCTCACCGCGAACAAAGCCGGTCGCGCCAGCGTTGCCGCGCTTTCCCTCGAATACACCAACGACAAGCAATTGTTTTTTGAGGGCGAAATGGCCCCGGGCAGCGGTTTGGATGCGATTCAAAACGGGCTGCAAAACGGGCAAGTCATTCATGCCTTGGCAGTGGTCCAGGGCGAGCCGTCGGTGGAAAAACTCCTGAAGGCGTTGCTGGGCCGCACGTTCATTGCGTCCGACCTTGCTACTGCCACGGCCCAGATCCAGAACGGCCACGCGGGCTGCGATTTTGTCACGTTGACCGGTGATTTGCTCAGCCGGCACGGCATTTACACCGGCGGTTATCTGAACGGCAACGGCAATCCCAAGGGGCCGGCCTCGATTCTCGGACGCAAAAACCAGATCTCCGAACTGCACGGGGAGCTGACGGAAGTCCAGCTCCGCGTTGCTGACATGAGCCGCAAACGCGGCGCGCTGTTGGGCGAACAAACGGAATTGCAGGCCAGCTTGCAACAGGCGCAGACGGAGTTGCGCGAGCAGGAAGTCGCCATCGCCACGCGCGAGGGCGAATTCAACGCCTTGCAAAATTCCAACCGGCTGCTGCATCAGAAAATCGAGACGGTGATTTTTGAAATCCAAAGCCTTGCCGCGCAGGAACTGGAGGGTTCGCAAAAACGCAGTGCGCTGGCAGCCCGGTTAGATGAACTGGAAGCCACCGAACGCGCCGGACAGAAAAAGGTCGCCGCGCTCACGTCTGAACTGGAAAATCTGCGCCAGCAGCGCGATGCCGCCCATGCCGCGCTCACCGAGAGCAAGGTCGCCCTCGCGTCAGAGGAACAGATGCTGGCGTCGTTCCGGCAGCAGCAGCAATCGCTGGAACAACGCATCCGCGAGCTGACCCAGATGCTCGAGCAGCGTCGCAATGAAATATCATCCTTTATTGGCCGCAAAGAGCAGGCGGAGTCGGAAATTCAGGATTCACGGTCGCAAATCGGGCGTTTGCAGCACGAGCGCGAGCAGGTGAACGCGCAAACCGCCGAAATGCTGGCACGGAAACAATCGCAGGAAGGCGACGTGACCGCGCGTGAGGACAATTTGCGCGGACAACGCAGCCGGCTGACCCAGTTGCAGGAGCAGCGCGGCGCCCTGGACGTGGAACTGGCGCAGAAAAACATGTCCGTCCAGAACCTGCGCGAACGGATCCAGCAGAAATATCACGTCAACCTCGACGAAGTGCGCAGCGAGTGCATCACCATCACGTTCGCCGACGAAGGTCCGGCCAAGGTGCATGTGATGACGCCGGAAGAAATGGCCGCCGCGGGCGCGGCCACGGATTGGAACGCCGTTGCGCAGCAGATTGAAGCCTTGCAGAAACGGCTCGACGAAATCGGCCCGGTGAATCTTGTGGCCATCGAGGAATACGAGGAAACCGAGCAGCGTTATCAATTTCTGACGAAGCAGAACGACGATTTGGTTCAGGCCCGGGTGCAACTGCTTGAAGTCATCAACCGCATCAACGTGCAGACGCGGCAGATGTTCACCGAAACGTTTGAAAAAATCCGCGAGAATTTCCGCACGATGTTCACCGAGGTCTTCGGCGGCGGCAAGGCGGACCTGATTTTATCGGATCAAAACGACGTGCTGGAAAGCGGCATTGAAATCATGGCGCGGCCCCCGGGCAAACAACTGCAAAGCATCTCGCTGCTGTCCGGCGGGGAGCAGACCATGACCGCCGTGGCGCTGTTGTTCTCGATTTACCAGGTCAAGCCCAGTCCGTTCTGCGTGCTGGACGAGCTGGACGCGCCGCTCGACGAATCGAACATCAACCGATTCGTCCGGGTGTTGCAGCGGTTCATCACCAACTCGCAATTCATCGTCATCACCCACAACAAGCGCACCATCGGCATGGCCGACGTGCTGTACGGCGTGACGATGGAAGAACGCGGCGTGAGCAAGATCGTCAGCGTGAAATTCCACAAGACCGGCGAAACCGCGACATCGGTGGAAACCACCGTCCCCGCCGCCGAAATGGCGCTGGCGAAGTAGGTTTTTAACACTTCAACGCAGAGACGCCGAGGTCGCAGAGAGCTGCGGAGCCTTTTTCTTTAACCACGAATATACTTACAACGCCAGTTCCGGCGCGTCGAGAGATTGAACCGGTTAGATGTGCAAAATCGCCACGCCGGAATCCTGCCCAGTCCCGCACAGCAGGTGCGGGCGGCCACGCCGGCCTCGATGGTGTTTTTCAACCGCGGCGATCACTTTGAGGCGGTGGAACTGCCGTATGAAGCGCAGATCGCGCCGGCGTTCGCCGTGAACGTGGGGGATTTTGACGGTGATGGGAATGAGGATATTTTCCTCAGCCAGAATTTTTTTGCGATGGCGCCGCTTGCGGTTGTAAACAAGTTCCGGCTCACCCAGTCGGGCGGCCGGCTGGATGCCGGGCGTGGTTTGTGGCTGCGGGGGACGGGCGGCGGCAAGCTCGAGGCGGTTCCGGGCCAGAAATCCGGCATCCCGGTCTATGGCGAGCAGCGCAGAGCGGCGCTGTGTGATTTTGACGGGGACGGGCGGGTGGATCTGGCGGTCAGCCCGAACGGAGCGGAGACGAAGCTGTACCAGAATGTGCTGGGCAAACCCGGCTTGCGGGTGCGGCTGAACGGATCGCCGGGCAATCCGGACGGGATGGGTTCAACACTGCGGCTGGTGTTTGGGGAGCGGATGGGAGCGGCGCGGGAGATTCACGGCGGTTCGGGTTACTGGTCGCAGGACAGCGTGGTACAGGTTATGGGTTGCCCGGAGCCTCCGACGCAGATTTGGGTGCGGTGGCCCGGCGGCAAGACCACGACCAGCCACGTTCCATCTGGAGCGCAGGAAATCACGGTGGATACCGACGGCAAGCTGACATTGAATCGTTAACCTGTCTTCAACGCGCAAGCGGGACAGTCAATCGCAGGCGGAATTCGTTGCGACAGGTTCATGGTGTGAATCCGTTGCTGCCGTTTTTCGAAACACGCCGGGCAGCGTGAAAACTGCTCCAAATCCCAGGTGTCGGCGAAGATTCTTCCGCCGCCGCGCACTTCCAAGGCGAGTTCCAGGGCTTTTTCCAGGGAGGCAAGCCGCGGCGGCGAGAATTCGCCGGTTTTCATCAGGCGTTCCAGCGCGCCGTTGCCGGGACGGGTGGGGATGAGCGAAACCACCGTCGCGCCACAGGACAACGCGAATACCACCGATTTCACCGCCCATTCCAATCCCTCCGACTCGTTCAGGAACGGCGGCTTCACAAGGACGAACGCGCGCACGGCGATTCCGTTCGCCCGCAAGAACGCGGCGGCCTGCGAGAAATGCGGCAGTTCAAATTGCTTGTTCAATCGGGGTAATACTTTCGGATGCACGGTTTCAAGCCCCATCGCCACTTCCAGCGAACTGGAAAGCAAATCGCGAAGGCGCAACGCCTTTTCCCCCACCAGACGCGGATGCGATTCAACCACAACGTGCTTGGTGAATGCGACCGTGCGGGCGATGGCCGGATAATCCGCCGGCGGAATGGCTGCGGGATCGAAAAAGCTGCCGCTGTTGTAGAGCTTCATTTGTTCGGGCCGCGAACCGAGTTGCGACAGCGCATAATCAATCTGCCGCGGGATGGCGCCGGGCGGAACGGTTTGTGTCGTTGTGTTTTTCCACAGGTCGCACATCAGGCAGCGCCACGGGCATTCCTTGTTCGTCAGCAGAATCGTGGCGGAGCTTGCGACCTGCCCGGAAGCGGCCCGTTCCTCCTCCAGAAAAAATCCGTGCGGCTTGAAGGGATCAAGCACCGCCGACCGGGGTGGCCGCTGCGCCGTGATCCACGTGGTCCGGTCTTGCGCTGGAAAAATCGAACCCACATGCTGCGGTGGTTCAACTGTAAAGCGACAGAAATTGTTTCCGGTATTCGGATTCCTCACCGGACGTGCGCTGGCGGAGACGCTCGACGGGGACCGCGCCGTGTTGAAAGCGGCGCTTGGCGAAAACCGGAAGGTCAAGCCCGGTGACGGCTTTGACGCCGCGCGAAACAATTTCACCTTTGAGCGCGTAAAGTTTTTCCACGGACATGTCGGTGAGAGTCGTGAACGGGATGCCTTCAGCCACTTCGATGACGTTCGGTCGGGTGAACGGGCTGAAGCCGGCGAAGCCGAAATGCCGGGCGGGCGCGTAGGTGCGGAGGTAGCTGCGGCTCAACCCGCCGCTGTAGGTGAGCGAATGTTTGATGCGGCCCACACCCCAGCCTTCCTGGTAGAGCATCAGGTTGTTCACCACGCTGCGGATGGTCAGCTCCGGATTTTCCTCGATGGGATAATCCTTCAAATTTTCGTCCCCACCGTCGCCATCCACCAAATACTTCCACTGCGGATAACGCGCGCGGATGCCGCGGCACAACGCCAAACCCATCGAGGCGCATTCCACATCCAGCGGTTTGTAATCTTCCATCACGCGCAAGGTCTCGGCGATGTCCAGCGACGCAAGCTCTGCTTCGATGGGTTCGAGGAAAAGCGCGAGGCCCAGCCGTTCCAGAAATTCGCGCGCCTGCTTGAAATCCGGGCCGTCGCCGAAATTCAGCGTAAACGCCTTGAGCCGGGCCGGACTCAGGCCGAGCTGGCGCATGACGTGATACGTCACGAGGAAAACCGCTCCGCTGTCAATGCCGCCGGAAAATGCCACACCGATGGGTTCATGCGAAGGAATCCGCTTCAGCCACTTGGCGATTTCGTCCGCCAGCGCGCCGATGTAACGGCTACCGATTTCGTCGAGGTCGGTCGAAAGCGAGTTGCGTTGCGGCGTGAAATAGCGCGTGTAGGTCGGGTCGGGATCGGGACAGCCGAGGAGTTGGATTTCCACGACGTAATGCGCCGGCACCATGCGCGTGTAGCTGGGATGAAACTGTCCGTGCAATCCCTCGGCCTTGAGCTGGTTGAAAATGGCGTCAATGCGGTCGGCCACGATCAACGCCGGGCCTTCGGCGCGCTTGGCCAGGAAATAACGCATCGGGCGGTCCATCGAGCGCGCCATGCGGACGGTTTTGCCCTCGCGCGCGAGCAGTGCGAACGAACCATCAATCTCCCGCACCGCCTCGGGCTTGCCGGAAAGCACGCGCCGGCGCGCCTCATCGAGGCTCAGGTTGTGGATTTGGTTGAGGGAAGGGTCGAGCAGGTCAACCACGCGTTCGATGTATTCGTTCATAATCGGAGTCTCCTAAAATTTGATTGTCGTTTCAATCATTCAAACCGGATTGTCGCCGGGTGACAAATAATTTTTCAGCCGATTTTCAGGCCGAAGAGTACGATGAAAGGTATTCGGCGCACTTTGCAAAGTGTGTCGGTGTTGTCCAATGCATCTTTTAGCACGCACCGCACATTCCTACTGACCTGCCGCCAGGCGTGCCAGCTCACGTCCGAACGCATCAGAACGATCCACCACTGCGTATTGACTCTGACGGCACACGACAAATCCCCGTGCTTCCAGCTTGTTTATATGGCGAACGATCGCTCGGACTGAAATACCTGTGGCTGCTTTCAACTCGGCCAAGGTCTGCGCCCGGCCGCTCAACACACGGAAACACTCGATGCGCCGCGCATGAGTGAAAGCAGTGGCCTGCTTGAAGATTGTTTCGGCAGGCGATGAATCGCGTCGAAAAGTCTGCCGCAGCGCCCGCACCAGTCCCTGGGCGGGGCCGGTCTGATCATCGGCGATCCGGTAAGCAACCCGGAGATCAAAACGGCGGACCTTCAGCAAGCTGCGGGCCTCCAATGCTCGGAGATATTGGCTGGCGACGGGCAGCGACAGCTTCAGGCGGGCAGCTACGGTGGAAACCGTTTGACCCGGTTGCTCCAATAGTAGAACGAAGATGCGGAGGCGCGTCCGGTTAGCTAGGACGCGACAGGTACGCCAGAGGGTTGGCTGAAGTATAGGGGTGGCCCGCATGTGGTATACTTTGCAAAGTATGCCGATTTATGTCAAATTGTTCTTTGGCTTCTTTGCTCGTCGTGGAGGGCGCAAAACCGCAACCTGCAATTCTGGCAGAATGCCCCAGCGTTATTGAAGCACACTGACTCTACGTTGCACCCCTGCCCTGCTCCAAACATTTTGCCGAGTTTCGGTGACGGTCATCGGCTGGTCCACCAAGACGTTTTCCACAGTCTGCCGGGTCCCGCTCGGCCAGAGGATTTCAACTGCATCAGGCTTGGTTGCATTTCCGAGGCCGATGGTGACGGGCAGTTCGGATTGGGAAAGATAGCTGCGCGTGGGCATCACCTGCCGCAAGAGGGTATGGGCGCCGATACTCACCTTGATCCAAGCGCCGATGGCGTCGCGGTTGCTTTTGGTGCCAACGAGTTTCAGGCGGATCCAGTGGTGGTGCAGGTTCTGGTCATTGCACAGGAGCAGCGGCGGGCCGCCAACTTGTGTGAGCACCACATCGAGGTCGCCATCGCCGTCAATATCGGCAAAGGCCGCGCCGCGCCCGACGATGGGTTTGAATAAATCGGTGCCGGCCTTGTCCGGCGGGACGGCGACAAAGCATCCGCCGTTTTGGTCGCCAGCGTTCCAAAATAACTGGGCCGGTTGCGCGTAGGTCTGGCTCGCCTGGATTTTGCTGATTTCATTCTCCAAATGCCCGTCGGCAGTGAGCAGATCGAGCCGTCCGTCCAGATCGTAGTCAAAAAAGAAAAGGCCGAACTTGAGAAAACGCCGGCTGTCCGGGCCGATGCCTTCGGTGATGGCTTCGTCGGAAAAATTCGTGGGCGAGTTTTGCTGGACGTAAAGCGCAGTCATTTCATTGGCGAAATTACCGATGGCGATGCCGAGCTTGCCGTCGTTGTTATAGCAGGCGGTGTCAATGCCCATGGCACCGCGGGTGTTGCCGTAGCTGTCGAAGGCCACGCCGGATTGCGCGCCGATTTCCTTGAACGTGCCGTCGTGCTGGTTCATGAAGACGAGATTGGGCACAGTGTCGTTGGCCACGACGAGGTCCATCCAGCCGTCGCCGTCAATGTCCACCGGCGCGACGCCGAGGGTCTTGGCGGCGGGCACGCCGGTCGCGGGGTTTTTCACCTGCAAACCGCTTTGCGCCGAGACGTCGGTGAAATGGCCGTTGCCGTCGTTGTGATAAAGATGCGGAAACGCGCCCTGGAAATTCATGGGCTGGCCGTAGGCGCGCGTCCGGCCATCAATTTTGTATCCAACCTCGGCGTCAATTTCACGCGACCACTTGATGTAATTGCCGACGAAGAGGTCGAGCTTGCCGTCATTGTCGTAATCAAAAAACGCCGCGCACGTGCCCCAGTCATTGGTTGAACCGCCCACGCCCGCCTCCTGTGTCACTTCGTGGAATTTACCATGGCCGTCGTTGTGAAACAGATGATTCCCGCCGACGGCGGTGATGAAAACATCGGGCAGGCCATCATTGTCATAATCACCGATGGCCACGCCCATGCCGTAAAAACTCACGTCCAAGCCAGAGCCAGCCGTCACATCCGTGAAATGACCATGACCATCGTTGTGATAGAGCGCCATGGTTGAAGGCGGTTTGTTTGTGGACTGGTGCCACGGCCAGTCGCAGGAGTTGATGAAGAGCAAATCCTGATGGCCGTCATTATCGTAATCGAAGAACGCCACGCCGCCACCCATGGTTTCGGGCAGCAATTTTTCGCCGTAGGCGCCGTTGTTGTGAACGAAGGTGATGCCGGCTTCCTTGGTGATGTCGGTGAATTTCGCCACCGGAATTTCCGCCCGCGGCCGTTCGGGTGACACCGGCGCGGCAAACTGGGTGATCTGTGGCGGAAGCGGCGCGGGCTTGCGTTTGAGCAAAAGCACCGCTCCTCCGAACAAGACGGCGATCAGGACAAACACAATGAGCGACCAGCGGACGGCCTTGCCGATGATCGCGTCGTCAACGTGGCCGAGTTCTTCCGGTTCCCCGGGCGGAGTGGCGGGCTGGTCATTCATGTACAATTGCCTGGTAGGGCGCGTCAGTCCTCTGCGCGCCGTGGTTGCCAACCGGCGTGGTCTGGTTTTCCTCAACGGCGCGCACGGAGTGACGCGCCCTACCTTGAGGTTCATGGGAAGCCTCGCTCCATCCGAGCTGTACGATTCCCGAATTTTGGAACCCGCTTGGCAATCCTTTGCCCAATTCCAGCGCACCCGGCCGCTGCAACGGGTAAATCACGGTAGCTTGGGCGGCGTGGTCAGCGGCGGGATTGGCACGGCGCGCGATGCTGATGGCCCGGTCCTGGGCATTGTAATCCGGAAGATATTTCTCGTGCTCCTGGCGGTGATAAGCCGCCTTGGCCTCGTCACCCAATTGCGAGTAGATCAGGGAGAGCGTGTAATGCGCCGTCACGTTTTCCGAGTCCAGCGCCAGCGTCTTTTGGAATGTTTCGGCGGCCAGGTTCAGGAATTCCTTCTGCCGTTCCGGATGACCGCGCTCCATTTGGGCGCGCTCGAAATAGGCCTGGCCCAGTTCGTTGATGACCTCGTAATCCTTGCTGAAGTCGAAGCCGCGCTGGTCGAGTTCGGGATAGCGGTCTTCCAGGATGCTGCGGAATTCGGCGATGGCCTTGTCGAGAAAACCGTTTTGCTCGTCCACCAGTCCGTTGAACCAAGCAATGGTCCACCGGGGCGCAGGCGGATCGAACTTGGCGGCGCGTTGCAGCGCGGCCACCGTGTCGTCCAGCCGGCCTTCCTTGAAATAAACCCGCGCCAGATTGACCGGGCCGTCGGCATGGGCGAGTTTTTCGACGTGCTGGAACGCTTCGGTCGCCTGAATCAATTCGCCTTTTTCGGCCCCGACGCTGCCCTCCAGTAGGAGACCAATGCCATAATCATTCCAGCGCTGCCATACCGGGATGCTGGAGGTTTGCGCGGCGATGGCGGCCATTTGCGCCGCCGTCACATCCACACCTTCGATCGGGAATGTGATTTTGTCCGCTGCGATGGTGACGATGGGCAGGTTGTTGGTCACGGTGAACGGCGCGCCGAGGACGTAGTTGGTGTCGAATACGTAATTCATGTAGAGCGTGTCGAACTTGCGATATTGCAATTTCACCTCGACGGTCAGCGGCCCGTTTTGATCTTCCGGCACGACAAATTCGTAATGCACCGTCTGGCCCGCGCCCGGCGGAATCTGGTGGTTGTAGAGCGGGGTAAAAATGTCCTCCGGATTCCGGCGGTCAATGCGGTTGCCGTTGCGGTCGAGCATATAGACGTTGACGAAATGCGACCACGGATCCACCTCGTTGTACGGCCCGAGTCCACCGTTGCGTCCTATGATCTGGTCGCCGCTCTTCACTTTTGAGTCCACCCAGACTTCATTTGAGTCCACCGTGCCCTGGGTGAACGGATGGCCGACCTTGAGGGTGCGCAGGACGACTTCGAGCAGGTAGCGGTGGCCGCATTTGAGCGCCGGCACCTTGGGCCGCAGCGGCGCAGTCAGGGGGTCATCAATCGCGCCGCCGTCCTTGATGCCAAAAATATCCACCCGCAGCGACCCTTTCAGGAACACCTCCTCTGTCTTCACGTCGTTGGTGTCGTCGCGGATGTACGGGATGCCGGTGTTGGCCCCCGGAAACAGGTGATTGTGGATGTAACGCGTCGAGGTGTTTGTGGGATTGAAAAAGTTCGCCCCGAAATCCTCCGACGCCTGCAACGGCATGTGGCAGCCGGCACAATTTTGCACGGCCTGGGGCGGATAATAAAAGCTGCGGGCGCCGTGTCCCGATACGCCGCTGAGCAGGTAGGTGTCGTAATGGTTCTGGCCGCGGAGGAAATCCTTGTAGTGGTTCAAGTCGCCGGGAATGCTGACCTTGTGGCAGGTGGAGCAATACTCCGCCGTGCGCATGAACGGTTTCAGGAAGGTCTTCTTGTGAAACTCCGGCTTGCCCTTGACCAGTTGCTGGTTGAGGTACTGGAGAAAACGGTTGGTGCTATAGGCAAACGGATAGTGGATCGGCTCGTCAATCGTGTAGTCGGCGTTGCCCCTGGTGCTGTTGATGTGCGTGATGGCATGGCACGCCGTGCAGGTGATGCCGGCCTGCGACGTGGGGTCATATACGTCATCATAATTGGGATTGTCAAACGCGCCGCTGAAGAACGGCACGACATCATGGCAACCGGCGCACCAGCGCGCGGCCTTCACGTTGCCGTCGCGTTTGAGCGAAACCTGCCGGGTCTCGCGCACGCTGAACAGGTACGGTTTGTTGTTGAACGAACTGAAATGATGCGCGCTGTGAAACCAGTCGTTGTAGGCGTCCTGGTGGCAGTTCAGGCAATAGCTGTCCATCATCAGCGTCCGCGCCGGGATGAAATTGCCCGAGGCCGTCCGGGCGAGCGAGGGGTTGAAATATTTTTTGCCTTCCACCGAACCGACCTGGTTTTTTCGCGGATGCGCCGAGTGCAGCAGCACCATGCCGACGGTCAGGACGCCCACCGCCGCGCCCCAGCGCAATCCGACCCGCCATTTGATGCGCGGCCCGGCGAGCCGGTGCAGAATGTAGAGCCAGATGCCTATGATTGGCGTGATGACATGCGCCCAATAGGCGATGGAACGCAGGCGTGGGTCTTTGAGGCCCACGTTCTTGAAATGGAAAATATCAATGCGCGTCAGCAACAGGCCGGTGACCAGGACGGCCAGCGCGGTGAAGAAGAGCAGGTAACCGACCTTGACGGCGCGGCGGTTCGGGCGGTCGTGCGCATTGATGATATGAAAAATGCCGAAGATGACGATGGGCAGGACGATCAGCAGGCCAAGGCCGAGGTGCGTCCCGAACATCACCATGTAAAACCAGTTTTGATAGGTGGTGTTGGGGTCGCTCTTGAACCATTCCAGGAAGGTGATGGCGCTGAGATAAACGGAATTGGAGGCCAGGATGGCGACCAGGGCGAAAATAAAATACAGCAGGAGGCGCAGGCGCGGGCCGATGGCGCGCACGTATTTCTTTCTGGCCGGTCCGCCGGCGGGCTGTATTTCAGTGTCTGCCATGGGATGGCAATTTCAGGCCGGAAGCAGGTTGTTTGCTTCGCGGCGGCATTTCAAGAAGAAGGCGCCCACCTCCTTGGGAAGGGCGCGGCGACTGACGAAGCGGTAGTCGCACTAAAAGTGGGAAAAGGATGGCGGCTGACATGGAATTAGAAGTTGAATTCCACCGCGGCCCAGAACTTTTGGATGTTCACCTTCGGGGCGGTGAGCGCCGGTGCGGCCACGTTTTCGCCAAGGTAATCGGCAAATTCGACCATGACATTCCAGTACTTGCCGAATTTTTTGGAGATCATCACGTCGAATTCCTGGCCGTAGTTGCCGCTGCCGGAGTCGGCGTAGTATTTGTGATAGATGAAACGGACCGGGATTTGCTCCGGCAAAGTTACCTGCGCGTATTCGTAGATGTCCTGCAAGCCGTTGTTCGGGTGGGTGATAAACACCTCCGCCCAGCCATTGAAGGGATGCAAGCTGGCCAGCGGGGTTTTGAAGCCGACCCGTTCGCCGCCCGCTCCCGAGTTGGCGCCGCTGCCCAACACTTCATAGCCGGTGCCGATGGCAATCGGTTTGATATTGGCGCCGAGTTCAAAGTTGTAATAGTCGGCGCTGTATCGCTGCGGATTGTCGGCGTATTGATCCTGCCAGGCGAATTCGGCGCGATAGTCAACCATCACCTTGTCGTTGACGGGCGCGGCGCCGGCAAAGTAACCGCCATATGTCGCGCAGGAGTTCGCATTGCCGGCGCCATTGCTCAGGTCCAGCAGATAGGCGTAACCGACCAGGCGGCCATACGGACACGCCGCATACGACACGTTGATCAAGTGCGACCGCGAGTCAAAGTCCCGGTTGGGACTGGCTGCCGGCAGACCATCCACATCGCCATAGACGCGATTCACGTCCCAGACGTAGCTGTAATACAAATTGAGATCCTTGACCGGTGTGACCCGGGCGCCGATGGCGTCAAAGGTCTGCATATTCTGGCGCCAGCCGGCGTCGCCGATGAACCGCTGGTTGTCGAGGTTGATCTGCTGCTGGCCCACTTTGGCTGAGAAGGGAACATAATTGGTGCTGGTGTACCCCAGCCATGCCTGGTCGAGCCGGGTCATCGGCGGGTCGCCCACCGGCGGACGTGCGCCCTGGCCGTTCGAGCCGGCGGCATTGTAATTGTGTTCCGGTCCCAGCACGGAAATGTTCACTCCTTCAAGCATGCCTTGAAATCCGTAGAGCGGCGCCGTGGTGTAACCAAACCGCGTCCGCACCGTGGGCGCGTAGGAGTTCTTGGTGTAGGGAGTCTGATTGTCCTCGTCCACCTGTTCATAACGCAGACGCACGTTGAGGTTGAACTTCCCGTGCGCAATCGCGTCGGGAACCTCTCCGTTTAAAAATTTCTCCAACGGGTTGGCATCCGCAGCAGCGACGGCGTTGGTGCCGGTGGCGGCGGGTTCGGTGGCTTGGGGAGGCGACAGTGACGGCGGCTGGGAGGTGCCCGCCTGCATGAACGGTTTTTCCTGGGCAAACACCGAGGCGGTGACAGCCAGGACCATGGCTCCGCCGGTCAGGACAATTTTGTTATGACAGTTGGAGATATTGCTCATGATTTGTAGGTAAAGCGGTTGCTGACTGTTTATTGGTTAACTTATGAAAAGTTATGGTTATGTTTCGTAAAAGCCAACCTGTTGGGGATGGGCGGTGCGGTTTCAGGGACGAAAGGCCTGCGGACGGGACGGGTATTACTTCACGCCGAGCTGTTGCAGCTTGTCACGGTAGCGCCGGCTCAATGTCAGGCGCGTGCCGTCGTGGAGGACCAGTTCGCAGCCGCCGTAAAACAGCCGGTGCAGTTCCTTGATGCGCTGCGCATTGACAATGGCCGAGCGGCTGATGCGGACGAATTTTTCCGGCGGGAGCCGGGTTTCGAGCGCACCCAGCGTCTCGCGCAGCAGGTGTGATTTCGCGCCCACGTGCAGCTCGGCGTAATTGTCCGCCGACCCGATCCAGTCAATTTCCTCCAGCTTCACCCACACGACGTGCCCGCCCGATTTCACCGCCAACCGGTCGGTTATTTTGGACGGCGGCAATTCAGCCAGCACGGCCGATTGCCGCTGCTGGACCGCGGCGTCGCGATTCCTGACCTGTTCGATGGCGCGGCCCAACGCCTTCTGAAACCGTTCGCGGTCGAAAGGTTTCAACAGGTAATCCACCGCGTGGACTTCAAAGGCCTTGACCGCAAACCTGTCGAATGCCGTCACAAACACAATCACCGGCATGGGACCGGCGCCCAGGGCTTCGAGCACACCGAAGCCGTCGAGTTCGGGCATCTGTATGTCCAGGAAGAGAAGATCCGGCGGCGTTTTCTGAATGGCGGTGACGGCTTCGCGCCCGTCGGCGTATTCGCCGATGATTTCAATCTCCGGCTCGTTTTGAAGCAACTGGCGCAACCGGTCGCGCGCCAGCGATTCGTCGTCCACGATGAGCGTCCGGATTTTCATGCCCGGGGGGCCTCCTTCCGAAAAGGAATAATCAACCGCACCAGCAACCCGCCTTCCGGCGCGTCGCGCAATTCAAAGCCGTGGGACTCGCCATAAAGTGCCTGTAATCGCTCCCGCGTGTTGGACAGGCCGACGCCTTCCTTGGCCGGCCCATCCTTCCGCAGGCCGGCGCCGTTGTCGCCTACTTCCAGCGTGAGCGCGCCGCCCTCGCGCTGCGACCGCAACTCGATGCACCCGGGTTTGGCGCGCGGTTCAATGCCGTGGCGGATCGCATTTTCCACCAGCGGCTGCAAAATCAGATTCGGCACCCGGGCGTCAAGCGTGTCCGGCGCGATGTTCATTTTCACCGTCAGCCGGCTGCCGAACCGGATTTGTTCGATTTCCAGATAACGCTGGAGAATCCCCAATTCCTCGCGCAGGCTCACTTCCTGGGTGTCGGAACTTTCCAGCGCCGCCCGCAGGAGGTCGCTGAGACGCACAATCATCCGGTCGGCCGCTTCCGCGTCCTGATGCACAAGCGCGGAGATCGAGTGCAGGCTGTTGAAAAGGAAATGCGGATTCAACTGCATCTGGAGCGCCTGTAATTTCGCCTCCGCCAGCCGCTTCTCCAATTCCACCGCGCGCAGTTCGCGCTCCCGATATTTGCGGTAATAGTCGAACGCGAACGTGACCGCGACGATGACCCAGTAGATGAGCAGGTTGAAATGCCACGTCTTCACCAGCAACGGCAGGAAGGCCTCCGCGAAACTCGCGTCGCTCTGAAAACGCCCGACGCCGGCCCGCAGAACCATGTACGCGAGGGAAAATGCCAGGCTGGCCGGCAGGTGCACCGCGAGACTCCGCCGCCGGTGGCCGGATTCAAAATCAAACCGCCGCGCCAGCCAGACGACCGGGATGGACAGCAGGGCGAACACGTACCAGTCCCCGAGCGCGTAGCCGACCGCCTGCCGCCAGGTCACCTCCAGCCCAGCCTTGGCGCTGGAAATGTAAAACTGAAACGCGAAGGACAGCCCGATCAACGTCCAAAAGCCAAACCACAGCAGCCATTTGACCCGGCGTCTTTGAAGCGCGTTTTTAATTGTCATGTTGCCTGATGTTCCAGTTGCTGGTAAAAGCTATAACCGATTTCAAAATGCCAAACAAATCCTCTCTCGCACAAGCCAAAGGAAGCCATCTGGCACCGAGGTCCGGAGCAAAGCTTCCTTTCCCGGGCTCATGTAGCGCAGGTTGGCAACCTGCTGTTTCGCCGACTGGCAGTCGGCAGGACGTTGACCCGGGACGCGGTCTGCGGATTACCAATCCGCGACACAGCAGACTTCCAGTCTGCGCTACCAATTTCCGGGCGCCGTTCGCGGCGCTGTTTTTGGCCGCAAGTGCGTGCGCGCTCCCGGCGGCGGACGAAATTCCCGTGGCTAAATTCACCGACATCACCAGGGAAGCCGGCATCACCTTCGTCCACAACAACGGCGCTTACGGTGACAAACTCCTGCCCGAAACCATGGGCATCGGCGTGGCATTCTTTGATTACGACAACGACGGCCACCAGGATTTGCTCTTCATCAATGGAACATACTGGCCCGGGCACATTCCCGAAGGCAAAACGCCGCCGACCATGGCGCTCTATCACAACGACGGCCACGGCCATTTCACCGACGTCACCAAAGGTTCGGGTCTCGACATCAGTTGCTACGGCATGGGCGTGGCCATCGGGGATTACGACAATGATGGGCTGCCCGATGTTTTCATCACCGCCGTCGGCGGCAATCATCTGTTTCACAACGACGGCCACGGCAAATTTCACGAGGTAACCAAGGAGGCGGGGGTCGGCGGTTCGACGAACGGCTGGAGCACAGGGGCGGCGTTCATTGATTACGACAACGACGGCAAACTCGACCTGTTCGTCTGTAATTACGTGCAATGGTCGCCGGAGATTGACCGGGCGAAAAGTTACGAGCTTCCCAACATCGGTCGCGCTTACGGCCCGCCCCGCAACTTCGCGGGCACGTTTCCCTATTTGTATCACAACGACGGCCACGGCCATTTCACCGACGTGTCGGCGCAGGCCGGCGTCCAGATCAAGGACCCCGCCACCGGATTGCCGATGGCCAAATCACTCGCGGTGGCACCGGTGGACGTGGACAACGACGGCTGGATTGACCTGGTGGTGGCCAATGACACCGTGCCGAATTTTCTCTTTCACAACGAACACAACGGCACCTTCAAGGAAATCGGCGCGCGGTCGGGCGTTGCCTACGACGCCTACGGTCTGGTTCGGGGCGCGATGGGCATTGATTCCGCCCGGTTCCGCAACGACGACACGCTGGGCATCGCCATCGGCAACTACGCCAATGAGATGAACGCGCTCTACGTTGCCCAGCGCGACTCGCTCCTGTTTGCCGATGAGGCCACCCAGGCCGGCGTCGGCCCGGCCAGCCAGAAGCTCTTGAAGTTCGGCCTCTTTTTCTTCGATTACGACCTCGACGGCCGGCTCGACGTGCTCACCGCCAACGGCCACCTCGAACCCGAAATCAATCGCGTCCAATCCAACCAGCAATACCGCCAGCCCGCGCAATTGTTCTGGAACCGCGGCGACAGCAAGGGCACGAGCTTCGTGCCCGTGCCGCCGGACAAGGCCGGCACCGACCTGTTCCAACCCATCGTCGGTCGCGGCGCGGCCTTTGCCGACATTGACGGCGATGGTGACCTCGACGTGGTGCTCACGCAAATCGGCGGCCCGCCGCTGCTGTTGCGCAACGACCAGAATTTGCATCACCATTGGATTCGCCTGAAACTCGTCGGCACCAAAAGCAACCGCGACGCCATCGGCGCGTGGATCAAGGTGCGGGTGAACGGCCAGACGCTCTGGCGACAGGTCATGCCCACGCGCGCCTACCTCTCGCAATCCGAACTGCCCGTCACCATCGGGCTGGGAAACACCGACAAGGTGGACAGCGTTGAAATCAACTGGCCGAGCGGCACGCGGCAGAAGGTGGAAAACGTGCTGATAGACCGCCCGATGACCATCACGGAAAACCGGTAATTGTGGGTCTGGTAGGGCGCCGGCGAACAGTCGTTCGATATTGTTGCCACCCAATCGTCCTCGTCCTCCTCCTCGTTCTCGTAATCGAAAGCAAGCCCACGAGCCGGGTTTTCGAGGACGAGGAGGAGAACGAGGACGAGTCGGAAGATTTGCCACTACTCCGCTTCTGCGTCGTAAGGGCGGATTTCCGAATGCCGGACCTGCCCGCCGAGATTGGCCGTTCGCGCCATCAGGACGCCGACCACCAGCGCGGCCACCAGCAACAGCACGCTGAACCAGCCGGCAACGGCCCGGCCCCGGTAATGGATCAATCCCGCCAACGCCAGGATTCCAAGCGCGATGCAGCCCGCCAGCGCCACGCCCGCCGACGCCTGATGTTGCTCCAGGATGCGTTCGGAAAATCCCGGCAATCCCTTGATCGTGCCCGACGCCGGTTCGCCCGTGAGATAGGACGGCACGGCCAGCACCGCGGCCACGATGAACATGCCCAGCGCCGCCTTTTGAATTTCCCGGCTTCCGCGCCACAAACCGAAGGCCAGCCAGCCCAAACCAAACAAAATGGCCATGACCGGGACGTGGCACAGGAAAAGATGAATGTGCGCGGCAGTGACTGGATTCATGGTGTAAACATGATTGCAACTGGCAGCCGTTGCTGCAATTCAATTTGAATACTGCTTCAAATCCTGCGGTTGCTCGCTCAAATCGTTTTAGCCTTTAGCGTTCAGCCTTTCCCTATTCCCCGCCCGTTTCCCGGCCCAGGTATTTCTTTTCGGCGGTGTCCACGCGGATGATTTCGCCGTTGGCGATGAACAGCGGAACCATGATGGTGAGGCCGGTTTCGAGCTTCGCCTCCTTCCAGGACGAGCCCAAATCGCCTCGAGCGGGCGGAACGGTGTCCACCACCTTGAGCGGAATTTGCTGCGGCAGGACGATGTCGAGGAGCCGGCCATCGAGCCGCAGGGCTTTGTATTCCTCGTTCTCCTTGAGAAACCCGCGGCGCTCACCGAGTTGTTCGTTGCTGAACTCGAATTCCTCGAACGTCTCGGTATCAATGAAAACCTGACCGTCGGCCTGCGCGTAGCTGTAAGTCACGCGGCGGGTTTCCAGCGGGGCCACGGTCACGCGCTCGTTTTCGGCGAAAACGCGGTCAATGAGGCGGCCGGTCGTGAGGTGGCGCAGGCGGGTGTGGAGTTTGTGCCGGGTCTGGGCGGTGCCGCTGGTGTGCATATCCTCGACGACATGGGGAGCACCATCCAGCAGCAGAACCATCTGGCGTTTGAACTCGGATGGCAGAATTGTTTCCATGGTGTCGTTCCCCGCACATGCCGGGATGTTTTGACGGCTACAAAGCTTTAGCCTGAACCCCGCGCAGCGTCAACTACTTCGGACGTATCCATGCAGTCAAGGCCGTGCCGCACGTGCGGCGGGCACGTAGGACAGACGTCGCGCCTGTCTCCATCTTCAAAAACCTCGCTCACTTTTTGGTGTTACTCATCCACCTCTCGAAACCAAACACCCGAAACCGGTAATCCAAAGTTAGAGACAGGCGCGACGTCTGTCCTACGGCATGGTTCCGGTTCAGACCCGCGCCGCTCGTCTTCGTGTCCGATGCGCCATTGGGCGGCTACACGCCTTATTTCCGAAAAGCCAAAAAAATTGAAATAAGCCGGGTGTGAATTGCCAAAACATGAAACAAGTCGTAACTAACTGTTGGTGAATAACTTAACTATTGTAATGGCCGGTTTCTAGGCCTCCCCGTCAAAACTCCAGCGGCACGCGGACGACCAGGCCGCCCATCACGTCGCCGGCTTTGAAATCTTTCTTTGGACTGGCCGGGTTCCGGTTGTGGCAGTCGGCACAGGCGTTGACGGTGGCCACCTCGGCATAGACGGCGGTGAAATATCGGCGGCCGCCGAGCGATTCCCCGCCGTAGTAATTCGTGCCGGGATGGTCGAGGACGTATTGCAGGCCGGCTTTTTCCGTGTCGGTTTCCGGCGCGTTCTTCGGGTTGATCGGCCAGAGCGAGCGCAGGACGTAGTGGAACTCCGCGCCCTGCTGTTGAACGGATTCGGACGCCTGGCGCAGCATCCGGGCATGCAGCGCCATGAGATTTTCATCCTGCCCCGGCGTGCCGCCCGGCGGATAGTTTTGCAAAACCAAGCGGGCATAGGTGTCGTGGTCGGCGGCAATCACGGCATGGAGGGCATCGGCCATTTCCTGCGGCTTGAAGGTCACCGCCGGTTCCGGCGGCGGCGCGGTCTGCACGGCGGGTTGCCGCTCGCAACCGGCCCCTGTCAGAACCAACAGTCCGGCCAGTATGAAACTGACAAGAGCGTACCTTGATACTGCAACAAATCCAGCGCATCGTTTCAGCAGGAACGCCGGATTTATCCGGCAGGATGTTAACTTGTGCAGGCTCACTGCCGCATGAATGCGGCGTTCCGTCGCCGTGCCTAGGTGTGCCCAACCGACAATGTTGCCCGCAAATCTTATTTTGTTCATGGTTGTCATCCGCTATTTGTTCGCTTCCACTCCGGCGGGAATGAATTGCCCGCCCTGCGCTTTGAACAACTGAAGATTTACCTTCCGATTGCCTTGGGAGTCAAAGCTCAAAATTCCGGATGCGCCGGCCAGTGAAAAACTGATGAGAAAAGCCTCATGCGCCGGACGAGCGCCGGTTTGCCTCAAGATGTGGATCAACAACGTCGTCGCGTCGTAAGCCGCCGCCGCTGTTGCGTCCGGTTCATGGCCGAACCGCCCGCTGAAGGCGTTGGTGAAATGTTGAAAGGCGGTTGCGGCATCCTTTTCCAAAATGGGACCGGGCACCATCAATCCTTCCATGGCGCTGCCCGCCGTTTTCGCAAAATCCGCCGAGCGCAACCGGCCCGGTCCGGCGAGCGTGCCGGCAAAACCGGCGGCCCGCAGCGCTTTTGCCAGTGTCCCGGCCGTGGCCGGATCCAGCCAGAGCAAAATGGCGTCGGGATGATTCTTCATGATTTGTTTGCCAAGCCGCGTCGTGTTCGTGAACGACGGGTTCACTTCAATAATTTTCTCGATGGAGCAATTGCTGTTGGTCGCGGCTTCGTTGAGGTCGCGGGCCGCCTCGCGCCCGGCACGTTCGTCTGGAATCACGGCCACCCAATGGCTCGCATGAATGCCGGTGAACAATGTTTTGGCCTCCTCGACGGTGCGCGGAACGATACGCGCCATCCAGGGGACGCCCGTCTGGCTGACAGAGGAATCGGCGCTCAAGGTAATCACCGGCACCGCCGTGCGGCCGGAAACTTGTAACACCAGGTGCGTTGCCGCGCCATCCGGCGGCGCAATCAAACCCATTGCGCCGTCGTCGGTGACCATCCGGGCGGCTTCGACACCATCCGCGCCCCATTGGCCGGTGCGTCCGCGAATGATGAGGTGGACGCGCGGTCCGGGAGATTGATTGGCCAGTGCCACGCCGAGCGTTGCGCCGTCGTGCAGGCTGGCGGCCCCTGGTTCTTCCGGCGGCACGAGCAGGCCGATGACGAGGTTGGTGTTGTCATCAGCAGATGTTTCGCTCGCGTGCAGGAATGCCGTGCTTGTTATCACGGCGATGACGACAAAGGCAAGACGCGCGCTAAAGCCTGTCTGAAAACTCGTTTTAGCTGCGACGTCTCTAAACGGAGTGCGCCCGTCCCGGGCGCAGCCATGCGGGTATTGTCGGTACACTCGAAAAATCCACGCCATCCGTCTTGCCAATGTTGCTGCGCCCGGGGACGGACGCACTCCGATGTCGAATTTAGGCGCGCGACCAGACACAAAAAAGCGGTGCGGTTCGCTGCGCCCGAGGCAGGCGTGCTCCCCAACTCCGGTTTCCGGGTTGAAAAGCATGAATTACTTCGCGGCGGTTTGGGGCGGCTTTGCTTTCGGCGGTGGAAAGTAATGCCAGCAGCCTTGCCGGTATTCGGCATAAACAATCGGCGCGATGTTGTCCGAGCGGCCGTCGAAGCGCATGTAACCGCACACCCCGTTGTATTCGTTGATGGCTCTCATCTGATCTTGAATCCGGTAGCGGTTTGGCCCGGCTTTCTTGATCGCGTCAATGAGCATTTGCGCGCCGTCATAGGCATAACCGGCGTAAATGTCCGGTTTCATGCCGTAACGTTTTTGAAAACGCGCGACGAAATTCGTCCATGACGGATCGGTTTTTTCCGGATCGAAAGGATAGGCGGCCGTTGTGCCTTCCGCCACCGCCGGACCAGCGAGCTTGACGAAGTCCGGGTCCACGAGCCGGTCGAAGCCATAGAACGCGGCCTTCACGCCCGCCGCCCGCAATTGGGCCGCAGCCGGACCGGTTTCGGCGGGATTGCCCCAGAAGACCACGGCTTCCGGATTCGCCTGTTTGATGACGGCCACCTGCGTGTCGAACGTGCGGTCGCCGTCCTTGAAATTGATTTCCTGCAACACGGGATGGCCGAGCCGGCGCACGGCATCCACGAACGGCCGGACGCCCATGCGGCCCGGACGGCTGTTGCCGCGGAACACGACGATTTTGGTCAGGCCGCGTTCCTCCACCATCAGCCGGGCAAGCAGATAACCCTGCTGGCGGTTGTCGGGAAAATCGCGCAACAGCCAGGGAATTTGCGTTTCGGTCAGCGACGGGTCGGGATCGGAACAGTTGACCATGAACATCTCGGTCTTCAACACCGTGCGCAGCGCGACGTGCGTGGCGTCGCCGTCAATCGTACCGATGAACGCCAGCGCGTTGGTGTCGGCGAATTCGATGGCGATGTTCGCGGCGCTGCCCCACTGCGGCGAGTCAGCCTTTTCGATAAGCTCAAACGGCAGTTCGCCGGGCAGGCGCGCGGCGTTGGCTTCTTCGATCGCCAGCATCACGCCCTTCTTGCTCATCTCGCCCCGGACCGCTTCCGGGCCGTAAGGCGGCGGACTGAGCAGCCCGACCCGGAGTGTTTTCAGGTCGGGTGGAGCAGGATAATCACGGCCCGGCCCGTAGAATGGCAGCCGGGTGAGCCAGTAACGGTAGTAAGGTTCAATATTGCGGTAGGGCAGCATTTCCTCCGGCACGTTTCCGTAGAAGGGATAGTTGCCTCCATAGAAAGGATAGTCGCCCTCCGATTTTTGCGCGGGCCGCGTGCCCGGCGGCAGGACCGGTTCGGCGATGAAGTTGGTGCTGGGAGTGGTGTCCTCCTTTTCTTCGTAGGCGCACCAGCCGGCCGGCGCGAGGACCAGCAGACCGGTCAAAACCAGGAATAGTTTTTTCATGGCACCTCCTACTTTATGAGAATGGCAATAGCTTCGATCTCCACCAGCAAATCACTCCGGCAAATCCGCGCCTGGATGCCGGTGCTGGCCGGGAACGGGTTCAGCCCCAGCGCGTGGAAAAACTCGTTGCGGATGGAGTTGAATTCGCCGTAGTCGCGCTCGATGTCGCGGATGTAGCAGGTGGTGCGAACCATGTCGTGCCAGGTGGCGCCCTCGCTGGCGAGCAACCCGGTGAGGTTGTGGTACGTGCGCCAGAGCTGGGCGCGGAAATCGCCGGGGTAAAGCGTCTCGCCGTTCGGACCGACGCTGGCGGTGCCGCTGAAGAGCAGATGCGTGATGCCGCCGGGCAGGTCCACGCGCAGGCCGCGCACGAAGGCCGCGCCGTAGTCCGCCGCTTCGTTCAAGACTTTCGGCTCGGTGATGGCCTTTTTGCTGACCACTTTCCTGCCTTTCGGCAATTGTTTGATGATGCCGCGGGGCGCGGGTTCGCTCGCGGGCAAACCGAGCGCGCGCCGCTCGATTTTTTCCGAGTCGGAATAGTTGATGATGCGATCTGCCTGACTGCCAGGAATGATGAAGTTTGTTTTCATAATATTTGGTGACCTTTCTTAAATGTTGGTTGTTATTTGGCGTCCGCGACTTTGGTTGGTTTTGGCGGGGCCGCGAAAATCGCGTGCGACAGGCCGTCGGAGGTGGCGAACCAGGCTTCCTGGTCATCCACCCAGATGCCGAGGACGAAATCATTCGGGAGTTTGGTGGACATCGTCCGCGTCTCGACGGGCCGGCCCGGACGCGCGATTTCGACGATGCCTTCGCCCTTTTCATTGGTGCGATAAGTGGCCCAGGTGTTGCCATCGGTCACGGAAATGCCGCGGTCGGTGCCCACCCAGGCGACGCGGCCATGGGGCCAGATGAAGTTGACGAAATTGGAAATGAGCGGTGATTTCTTCTCCTGCCACGTGCGCCAGCGCGAGCCGTCGTAGCGCGACATGCCGAAATACGTTCCCTGCCAGAGAATGTCGTCCTCCCAGGCAATCCAGGAGGTGATGTCGGAAACCGGGCCGGCGTCATGCACAAGTTCGTAATGAAAATCACGGTCCGGATCGCGGTGTTCCTTGAAAATCTTGTTGGACAGCTCGTATTCGAGAATGCCGCCGCCCCAAACGCCCACGAAAATGCGGTCTTTCGCGCCTTTCACCGCATACACCCACGGTTCATGCATGACGGTGTTGCTTTGGTCGTAAATGGCCCATTCGCCAGTCTTGAGATTCAACGACCCCAGGCCTGCGGCGGTGGCCACCCAGAGCGTGTCGTCCATGATGTCCAGGCCATAAATCACGTTGTTCGGCAGCCCGCTGGTGGTTTGCAGGTAGGTGGTGATGTGTCCGGCGCTGTAGCGGTTCAACCCGCGCATGGTGCCGATCCACATGTCGCCGGTGCGCTTGTCTTCCACCATGCACAAAACCATCTTGTGGCTCAGGCCGTCCTCGACGCCGATCCGGCGGAATTTCCCGTCCTCGCGCACCAGCGCTCCGTTGTAGGTGCCCACCCAAAGTTTGCCGTCGCTGGCGCGTAACACGCAGTGGGCCTTGTGCGTGGGCAATCCGTCCTTTATCTGGAAGTTTTCAAACCGGTCAATCAACGGGAACGGCAGGGGCAGATCGTTCGTCGCCGTTTCCGCGGCACGGACGCCGGTCGCGCCGGCAAGGGAAAACAGCAACACCATTCCCGCCGCGAGCGTCAGAGAATTTAACGTGGTTTTCATGGTTGCATTCCTTTCGGTTCAGAGGGTTTTCAGATAATCAACCAAATCGTTGAGCTGGATTTTGTTCATGTAACTGCTCACGCCGTGCTGGTCGTTCGGGTTGTAAATGGTCCAGAGTTCCTCCAGCGATTGTGCCCGGCCGTCATGGAGATACGGCGCGCTGGCGGCGACGCCCAGCAAATGCGGCGTGTCGAACATCCCTCCGGTACCCACGTCAAACGACAGCCGCACCGAGTAAAGCGGCGGGCGATGACAGGTCGAGCACCGGCGCTCGTGCGGAATCTCCTGGCCGCCCGGGGTCTTGGTGGCGAAGAAAATCGCCTTCCCGCGCTCCTGCGACGGCGTCAGGGTGCCGTCCGCGCTCCGGGTGGCGACACGGTGCGGCGGCAGCGATTTGATGTACGTCGTCAGATCCAGCAGCTCCTTTTGCGGAATCGGGTCGGTGCGCATCAGCACCCGGGCGAAACGCGGGCCGCACTGCACTTCGAGGGTGGGATTTTTCCCGTTCCACTTGAACGGCTCGGTGCCGGCCACGCCCATCAGGCTGCGGTTGTCGAGCAGGTTGTCGCCAATGCCGCTCGTGTCAAAATCATAACTGAGGCCGTCCACATGGCCATCAGGATGGCAGGAGCGGCAGGAAAATTGATTCTGGAAGGTGAAACCCGCCTTCGTGAAAACCTTTTCGCCGCGGCGAATCGGATCATTCAATCCACCGTCGCCCAGCACAATCCGGCCCTGCGCGGCCACGCTTTTCGCGTCCACCACGAGGATGCTGTCCGCCAGCCGTTCCGCGACGAACAGCGTGCCGCCGTCAGGGCTGAGCGCCAGTTGTTTGGGATTGCGTTCGGTGGGAATGCGGGCTGTCACGTATTCGGGTGCAAGTGACATGTCGTAAACCGCCTCCCGTTTCGCCGCCGGGTCCGCTTTTTCCAGCCAGCCGGCCAGCCGTTCCAAATCCACCACGGTGACCACGTCACCGCCGCCGGACGCAACAAAGGCGCGCCGGCCAGCCGGGTCCACCACGATGCCCGACGGGTCGGCGAAATAATTGTTCGCCTCATCGAGCGGCATCTGGATGACGTTGCCGGTTTTGATGTCGGTGACCGCCAGTCCGCTCGACATCACCCAGCCGTTAGCGACCTGCGTAATCGGGACGAGATTGCGCACCTTGACCAGCGGCGCCAGCATCCAAGGACGCGACGGCACGGCGCAGATGCCTTCGGATTGATGCGCCGAGTCCAATGTTTCGCGCCGCGCCGTGCGCGCCGTCATCGGATCAATCTCGGTGATTTCCGACGCGGGAATGGTATGGCCCGTGGCCAGGCTAACCAGGCGGTTGGCGATAAACGCCCGCGTTCCGTCCGGTGTGATGGCCACGGCAAACGGGTCGCGACCCGCCGAGGGCCGGCCCAATTCCTGCAACGGCGAAACGGAGAGGACGGAAATGTCGTCCGACATGGAGTTGGCCACCACGAGGCGGTCACCAGCGGCCGTGCGGCAAAAGGCCACGGCCACCGGAGCCATGCCCACCGGCACGGACCCGGTTTCGCTCAAGGTTTGCGTGTCCAGCACCGCCAGCCGGTCTCCGTCCCGGCAGGTGACGAAGAGATTTTTCCCCGCCGCGTCCAGGGCCAGTCCAAACGGACGGCCCGCCACTTTGGCCCGGCGCAGAACCTGCCGCGAGGCCGTGTCCGCCTCGGCCACTTCGTCGCGGTCGTCGAGGGCGATGTAAATTTTCTTGCCGTCCGGCGAGACCGCGAGCCCGGCGGGCGCGTCGTGATGCGGCCGGGGCTGGGCCCAGCGCAACCGGTCGGTGGAAACGAGGTGACAGTTGAAACAGGTCACTTTCGCAAGGTTCTTCTGATGGGACATGCGCAGCATGTGATCAGTCCAATAATTCTGCCGGAGCCAGAGCGCCACGCCGGCGAGGCCCGTCAGAACCAATAGAATGACCAGGACGCGTTTTTTCATCAGTTGGATTTGGGGGGGGTTGGCTCCGCATTTTTCAGCCCGAGACTCGTTATGGGGACGCTCACGGCCAGGGGACGGTGATTGTGCGGCGCGCGGTTGTGCGGTTCGTGGCAGCCGATGCAGGAACGGTTCTCGGCCGGCCGCACCCAAATCATCGGCGCTTCCCGCCGCAGGACCTGGCCATTTTCATCGAGCGCCTCGAAACCGATCGGCATGTCCGCCGGCACTTCCGCCAGAAACGAACCATCCGCCTGCACCGGCACCTCGCCGAGCGCGCAAACGTTTCCCGGCGACGTTTGCGCCAGCACGCGGACATGGGTTGCCAGGGGCGTTGTTCCGTCCGCCGGGTCGTTGGAAAAATTCGCGTTCAGACAAAGAATTTTTCCGGTGGATTTCGTGAGGTCCATGGTTGAAAGCCGTCCCATGGGCTGGCGGTGCGGAGACACTTCGACCGCCTCGCAATTATTCCAGGCCGGATCAGCCAGAAGCGGTGTGCCCAGCCCGGTCGCGGTGGAGTTGACGCGGAACAGCGCCAGAGAAGCCTTGGCACCCGATGAATTTTCGGCGCACACCAGCAAATCACCATTGCTTGCGGCCTCCACCGAACTGACGCGCGCCGTCACACCGGGAAACAGCGGTGCGCGGCTTTGAAACGGCCTGGCCATGCGGACAAATTCCGCCGCACTGGAGCCGGATTGTGAAATCAGAAAGGCGACGCGGCCATCGGCGAGCAGTCGGGGCTGCTGGATGCTGGAGGCAGAATCTTCCGGGCTGGCGAAGGCGGTGATTTCCGTACCGTCGTTGTTGACTGTGAACAGCGCCGGGCCGGAAGCGGAGTTGGATGACTCCGGCGGTTGCGTTGAGACAAACAGGATTCTTCCGTCGGCAAGCATGGTCGGCTCGGTGATGCTGCGGGAGCTGAAAGTCAACTGGCGTGGCTGGCCGCCGGGCGATTGAACATAAAGCGCGGACGGTGGCTGGCTGTAATTGGGCCCGCCGATTTTTGGCACCGGTGAAGCGAAGACCAGGCTCCCGTTCGGAAGCAGCGTCGGGCTCATCGCGCCGCCAGGCATCGCGGTCAGCATTTGAGGACGTCCACCCGCCAAATCTTCCTGATAAATTTGCCAGTCGCCCGCAGCGCTGGCTTTGCCCGCAAAGAAAACACGCTGGCCGTCATAGGAAATTACCGGATTACCGGCGGCGGCCAGACCTTCCGAAAGCACTTGAACGCGTCCGGAACCAGGCGGCGCCTCCATCAGCACGACGCGGCTGCCAGGCGGATAACGCGAATCCAGAATGTCCGATGCCGGAGTCGCGGCGGCGGTCGCTGACGATTGCGTCAGAACCAGCGCGCCGGTGGGCGGCACGGGTTTGCGGCAACCGGCGCCAGCCAGCAAAACGAGGCTGGCGGCAATAACGGAAATTTGAAAATGCCTGGCCACGTTCACGTTTATTTCCGCTCGCCGGGTTCGCGGACCTTGAGGATTTGATCCACCTTGACGTTGGTCAGTTCCTGGGCCTGTTTGCTCGGCCATAGGATTTCGATGCGGTCCACAGTCGTCGCCTTGCCCAGGCCAAAGTGCAGGCGGCGGTCGCTTTGCATGAGAAAGCCGAACGCGCAGCGCGATTCGCCGAAATACGTCTTGCCGCCAGCGGTCACCTTCACTTTCGCGCCGAAGCCGTCGCGGTTGCTCTTCGTGCCTTCGAGATCGAGCGTAATCCAGTGGTTGCCGGATTTATCGCGGTTGTGCAGCAGAAAAGGCCGGTCGCCCATCGTGGTCACGATGATGTCCATGCGGCCGTCGTTGTCGTAATCCGCCACCGCGCTTCCGCGGGCGCGGATCTTGGTGGTGAAATACGCGCCGCCCTTGGCTGCCGCGTCCGTGAAAGTGCCGTCACCGCGGTTTTCCAAAAGCAAACTTTCCCAGCCGACGAGGTAATGCGGGTCGCCGTTGGCGATGAAGATGTCGAGCTTGCCGCTGTTGTCGAAGTCGAGGAAGCAGCCGCCCCAGCCGACGAACTGCGCGGTCAGCGAGCCGAGGCCCGACGCCATCATGCGGTCGTCATAAACCCCGTTGGTCGTGCCCATGTAAAGCGAACCGTATCCGAGGCGCGTCACGAGAATGTCTTCCATGCCATCGCCGTTGCAATCGCCGATGGTGGCGGCCATGGAACCGGCGGCCTCGCCCATCGCGTTGAAGGCCACGCCGGCCTGGAGCGCAACGTCCTTGAAATGCCCCTTGCCGTCGTTGAGCAGCAGCAGGTTCGGCGTGCCGTCGTTGGAAATGTAAAGGTCCGGCGCACCGTCGCCGTTGTAGTCGTACACGGCCACGGACATCGCCCGGTGCCCGGGAATTTCAATGCCGGACGCCTTGCTGACGTCCTCGAACGTGCCGTCGCCGCGGTTGTGGTAGAGTTTGTTGAATTGCGGTTTGTAGGAAAGCGGGCCGGGATAAGCGTCGGGGTTGTAGTAAAGTTGATAGTTCGGATCGAAGGTGAGGTAGTTCGCGACAAAAAGGTCGAGATTGCCGTCATTGTCCGCGTCCAACCAGACCGCGCCGAGGCCCGTGCCACCGAGGTTGGCAACCCCGGCCTTTTCTGTGACGTCCTCGAACGTCCCGTCGCCGCGATTGTGGAAAAGATAGGAGCGCCCCACGCCAACGACATAAAGGTCGGTATGGCCGTCATTGTCGTAATCGGCGGCGACGGCGGCGGTGCAATAACCCAAGCCGCCCATGCCACCCAAGCCGGCTTTTTTCGTGACGTCCTCGAACGTGCCATCGCCGCGATTACGATAAAGACGCGGTCCTTCGCAGGGTGTGCCGGGCACATGATGCGTGACACCGTCGAGCGGACCGGAATTCACCAGGAACAAATCCATCAGCCCGTCACCGTCGTAATCCAGCCAGCACCCACCCGCGCCGTTCGATTCGAGGATGTTCGCAATTTTTGTATCGCAGAACTGGTGGACGAAATTGATGCCCGCCTTGGCGGTGACATCCTCGAACAAATCATTTGGTCCGGCAGGGATCGGCGGAGTGACGGCCAGCGCCGGCACCAATGGGCGCGGTGCGCCGGCGATGGGTTTGGCGAGCTGTCGTTTGATGGCGATGGCGGCCAGCGCCAAAACCAGACCAACCGCGATGACGGCGGCGAACCTGCATAAATAACATTTGGGGTTGTTCATAAAAAAGTCATGCGCTGGCGGACGTGGCTGCCGGTCGGGCGTCGTGGGAGAAAGGCATCTGATTTGCCATCAACAACGACTATGAGTTAGCTTTATATTGTCATTAGTGCTGCTTGGAGTCGGCCTGTTGATTAAATTACTATATTATCATTTACTGCCAAATCGTTCTGGGATGGGCGGTTTGCTTTTGGGGATGAGTGGATAAAAGGCAGGGTGGCCTGGCCATCGGGCGGCACAAAGGAAGCTGGCTGCCTTGCGACGGGCGCATCTTGGCACCGCCATCGGAACGCCGGATTCATCCGGCCCGCCACACGCGCAGTTTGCCCCACTGCCGGATAAATCCGGCGTTCCACGCGGGCACGGCATCGTTGCCGGGTGATGGGGTCAAGGGCGTGTTGGCCAAATTATTTTGGAGACGGCGGAGCGCGGCTGTCTCCAGCCGCAGCAGGTTGGAAAGCTTGGGAGCGTTTGGCTCGATTTCCCCGCGTTTTTTTGTTTCGTGCGTGCTGCGCCTGAGACTCCGATAAATCGCGAGCAGGCAGGCGCGCTCCGTCAGTGAGGCGGTTGCACAGATACAGTATTCCTTTGCCATCCGTCGCGGACCAACGTGGATTGACGCGGGATTTCCGCATGCATGCCGGGGATTCTTCACCCGGCCACTCCCCGCCGCCCGCCACCGGGCAAGGAATGTGGGCATTTTGCCAAGAGTCGTGTAGTGACGGTTTCGCCGCCGGTTTAACGTGCCCATGAGAATTGTGGAAGCAGCCAGTCAAAAACACTTGAACTCGACCGCCGCCAAACCAACCAACGGGAAAGAAGGCCTTGCGCTTCCGGAGACGGCCTTTGGCTGCCCGCGCGATTTTCTCAACAACCGCTTTGTGTATGCGGTGATTTCGGCACGCGCCCACGGTTTGTCGCTGGGCGTGAACATGAGCCCGGACAAGCTGTGCAATTTTGACTGCCTCTATTGCGAGGTGGACCGCCGGAATCCGCCGCGGGAAACAAAGCTGGACGTGGACGCGATGGCCGCGGAGCTTCACAAAACGCTCGTGTTCGTGCTGGCGGGAAAATTGCATGACCGTCCGTTTTATTCCGCGCTGTCGGAGGAATTGTTCGCGCTGCGCCACGTGGCCTTGAGCGGCGATGGCGAACCGACCCTCGCGCCGAATTTTGCCCAAGCCGTCGAGTCCATCGTGCATATCCGGGCACTGGGCGAATTTCCGTTTTTCAAAATCGTGCTGATTACGAATGCCACCGGGCTGGACCGGCCCCAGGTGCAGCAGGGGTTGAAATATTTCACGAAGTCCGACGAAATTTGGGCGAAGCTGGACGGCGGCACGCAGGCGTTTTTCAACCGGGTGGACCGGTCGGGCGTGCCGCTGGAGAAAGTGCTGTCCAACATCCTGCTGGTGGCCCGCCAGCGCCCGGTAATCATCCAAAGCCTGTTCACGGCCGTCAACGGCGAAGAGCCGCTGTCCAAAGAAATCGAGGAATACGCACATCGGCTCAAGGAATTGCGGGTGGCGGGCGCGGACATTCCCCTCGTGCAGATTTACTCCGCCACGCGGCCGATGTTTCACGCGGACTGCGGGCATCTGCCGCTGAAAACGCTTTCCCACATCGCGCATACCGTGCGTCACGTGTCCGGCCTCAAGGCGGAAGTGTTTTAACCAGCCGCTTCGTCCTCGGAATCATATCAACGCCGAGACGCAGAGACGCCGAGAGCCGCGGGGCTTTTTCATTAACCACGGATGGACACGGATAGCCTGACCGATGAATGCCTTTTTGACCTTGACCCACCCATCCTCTGCTCATAGCGTCCCATTCCAGAGAAAGAATTAGTCAAAACCGACTCAATGTTTTCCGGCTTAATATCAACTTAGCATGAAAAGAGTCGTTGTAATTAAATAGTTAGGCATCGTGACATCGTGCGTCTTCATATCTATGTTTAGTCCAATTGCGACACTGATTGTTGGTTTGATTGTTGCCTACATTGCGTGGCAGCAATGGCAGGTTGCTCATGCCAAACTGCGACTTGATTTGTTTGACCGACGCTACAAGGTTTATGATGCGACCAGACAATTTCTGGGTTGTATAATGCAAGCAGCGACATTTTCGGATTCACAGTTATTTACGTTTTATGCCGGAACTTCCGACGCGCAGTTTTTGTTTGATAAGGAGGTTGTGGATTATCTTAAGCAGATAGCGCATCGGGCGATTGACATGAGATTGCAGAATAAGCTTTTTCAGCGTTTGCCAGATGGTGAGGAGCGTTCCGCTAAAATTGAGGCAGAGCATCAGCATCTTTTGTGGTTGACTCATCAGATCACCGACATGACCCTGACCTTCGCTCCTTATCTTGGTTTTTCTAATATACGATGATATTTTCCATTTTATATTCGTAAAAGCCATCATCAGACCTAAAAAGATTATGGTCCAAAAAACGATGCCTAACAAGGGCGCTGCACCGCAACAGCCGGTATGCACTCCACGTTCAATGATTTCGGTCATTATGACCGTCCTTTCTGCGCTCCACCACCGCCGCCACCGGCTGTGGGTGAGCTTGAGTTGTTAGGCCACTTCGCGCCACAATGAAAAGACAACCCAAAAAACAGTCAATTCTAACTGGTGTCGCTGGTGAGTATTTTGTTGCCGCCGAGTTGTCCCGGCGCGGTCACATAGCATCCATCACCCTTCGCAATACACGAGGCATGGACATCCTAGCTACCAATCTGGACGCATCGCGCTCTATCACGATTCAGTGCAAAACAACACAAAAGTCTAGGAAGGCTTGGTTGCTTAACGAGAAGTGCGAGGATTTTTATTCGCCCAAGCATTTCTATGTTTTCGTTACGCTTGGTAGCGTTGATGAGCGCCCCAGTTACCATATCGTGCCAAGCCGCATCGTTGCCGAGCGAGTTAAGACAGGACACCGTAATTGGAAGCGGAAACGAAAACGCGAAGATGGTGAAGATGCAGGTGAGACGTCAGTGCGCCTTTTTTCAGACGCAGGCGACGAGTTTCTCGAAAGATGGGATTTATTAGGATTATGAACCAGCCGTCTAACAAATCGCGAGGCTGTGTGAAAACTCCGGCGCGGTGCGAGTGATGGGCGGAGAAAAAGTTTGACCGGTGGTCCGAAAGTTCAGATCGCCGGTTTTTGTTTTCCAGAGATTCGGTTCGT
>Ga0224553_1000141_pt1 | contig 36722 bp, 31 predicted proteins | sample 714S21014metaG_FD_179897 | JGI IMG/M metagenome (GOLD analysis project Ga0224553, IMG submission 179897) | Peat soil microbial communities from Stordalen Mire, Sweden - 717 S2 10-14 | ecosystem: Environmental > Terrestrial > Soil > Wetlands > Peat | place: Sweden: Norrbotten County, Stordalen... | reverse complement strand
TTGTCCGCAGCCCGTCTTTTCGTCGGGCATCGCTCCGCTCGCCCGCCTTCAAGACGGGCTGCGGACAAGGAGATTCCTGTTTTGCTAACTACAAAACTTGTCCTGTTTTGCTCGCCCCGCGACAGAAAATAAACAAAGAAGCCGTCAGTGGAATCAACACCAACGGCTTCACAACCAAAGGCTGAAGCCTTCAGTGGTATGAAGATGGCTACAACGTGCCACTGTGAGCGCACAAACCTGTCTGTGCGCCTGTTTAACCGCCGTTTCACCCGTTGCACGCTTGGCTTCTCAAAGAAGCCGGAAAACTTGCGCCATGCGGTTGCCTTGTTCGTGTGGCACTTCAATTACTGCCGTGTTCACAGCGCACACAAACAGACGCCAGCAATGGCAGCAGGACTGGTTGAAAAGACATGGACAATTGAGGAATTGCTAAAAACGTAGTGGTGCGCTAAATTGTCGGTTGATGAGCGCGTGTCTTGTTGAAAAAGACGTTGAGGAAATTGGCCGTTCCGCCTTGGCGGAATTCGACCACAGCGTTTCTGATTTGTCAAAAGACCTTTGTGCGCCGTTCTATCAGGAAGCGAACCGGCTTGAGGGCAAGTTGACAACACTTTTTCAAATGGTGTCACGGTTGGCACGTTGCGAACCAAACATCAAAGCTGTTGCGGTGTTGTGGGGGGCAATGACGATAGTGTGTGAGGACGCGGAAAAGCGGATATCAAAACTCGCCGAGCAACACCCAAACTGCGGTGCTGACTACTTTTTCGACCAGCTTGACCAATTAAAGAGAAAATGCAAACGTCTGGAAGCGATGCATTCTTAGAGAAGATTACCAGACTGGAATTTGACGCGGTTGTCAAACTTTACGACAGGTTTGCCCACGCTGATAACCCATTTGATCCTGTGGCAGATAAAGCGGAAGATGCTTTCAACCAAACCTTGCAATTGTGGTATGATAGACTGGCGGGGGAAAAATTCCCATTTCAAGACTTTAGAAGAACCGTCATTTTTCGTTGCAAACTTCAAATCCTGAACGAACTGAACAAGCCCACAATTTAATAGCGCAATCTGGTAGGACATGACCAAACTTTGTCCCACGTGGGACAAAGTTTTGTCGTCCTCATTCTCGACTTTTTTGTCATAATTCCCTTCAGAAGCCGCATTCATTGGCGGCCAGCCAGCCAGCAATTCATTGGAGAATTCATTCCGAAGGCTCCCACCTTCGTTCACTCCCGCCTTGTGTTTCACGCCGTTTGCTGCAACAATATACTCCGAACACATTTTTCAAACATCACCCATGAGCCCCAAGACTCCCAAACCCAAAGAAACGGCCGAGAGCCGCTGGCTCTCCTTCCGGCCCGAAATCAAAGTCCTCGATTGCACCATTCGCGACGGCGGATTGATGAACAATCACCAGTTCGACGATAAAACCGTGAAGATGGTGTATGACACCTGCGTCGCCGCCGGCGTTGATTACATGGAGCTCGGTTACAAGGCGTCGCGCAAAGGCATCAAGCAGGGCGAACATGGCTGTTGGAAATATTGCACCGAGGAGGACATGCGCCGCATCGTCGGCGACAACCAGACGAATCTCAAACTCACCGTCATGGCCGACGCCGAACGTTGTGATTATCACGAGGATATTCTGCCGAAAAAGGACAGTATCCTGGACATGATCCGCGTGGCGACCTACATCACCCAGATTCCCACCGCATTGGATATGGTCAAGGACGCGCACGACAAGGGCTACGAAACGACGGTCAACTTGATGGCCGCCTCAATCATCCCCGAACGCGAACTGGACGAGGGGCTGGAAATGCTCGCCAAGTCCGAGGCCAAGGCAATTTATTTGGTGGACAGTTTCGGGGCATTTTACAGCGAGCAGATCCATTTTCTGGTGAAGAAATATCTTTCGCATTGCAAGCCCGCCGACAAGGAGGTGGGCCTGCACATGCACAATAATCTCCAACTGGCCTATGCCAACACCATCGAAGGCATCATCGAAGGCGCCAATTTTCTTGACGCCACGATGGCCGGACTGGGCCGCGGTGCGGGAAATTGTCCAATGGAACTGCTCATCGGTTTTCTTCGCAACCCGAAGTACCAGATCCGTCCCATCCTCGACTGCGTGCAGAATTACATCGAGCCGATGCGCGCCAGGCTGCGGTGGGGCTACGACCTGCCCTATCTGCTGACGGGTCTCCGCAACCTGCACCCGCGGGGCGCCATCAGGTTCAAGGAGCTTGAACTGAAAGGCGAGAAGGGCGACATCCTCAAATTCCATGACGACGTCACGGATCAGGAGTGAACTGCGTAAAGCTTCGCCACGCAGCTGGGGGATGACAAATGACGGGCGGGGAGAAGCGAGGGTTGAAGATGGAGGATGCTGAGTCGTCTGCGAGACCCGATCCATTGGGATTCAATGTTTAACCGCGCACCGCAACGCGCTTTATACGGCTATCTTCCATCCTCTATCCTCGCTTTTCCGTCACCATTTTTCCCAATGCACGTATTCGCGGTTGAACCGGGTGCGCGGCTCCTTTTCCTCACCGGGATGGCCGATGGCAATGCCGGCGATGGGGATCACCGATGCGGGTAATTGAAGAATCTCCCTGAGCTTCCGGATGCGGTCTTCCCGCGGGTGGACACCCAGCCAGCAGGCGCCCAAACCAAGGCCATGTGCGCACAGCAACAGATTCTCGATGGCCGCCGAGCAATCCTGCAACAAATAACTGAGCTGGCGGTCGTGCGCCGCATCGAGGTCGCCGCAGACAACGATGCCCAGCGGGGCCGTGGCCAGCATGCCGCCGTTGGGCAAAGCCGCCGCGATGGCTGATAGTGTTTCCTTTTTCCGGATGACCACAAAGCGCCACGGGTCCCTGGCCACCGCCGAGGGCGCCGCCATGGCCGCCTGCAGCAGTTGGGTGATGGCCATCTCGCTGACTTCGCCGGGCGCATAAACCCGGATGCTCCGCCGGCCGAGGATGAACTGGAGTTTGTCGTTTGGTGTCAGGCTCATAGTTTTGATTTTTGCTTCGAGCATACTCCGCAGCACCCGGGAGGGCGAGCCTCCTCGCGCCGCGACTTTAAGCCTCAGGCTCCACAGTACCATGACGGACTAGGAAGAAGGCGCGAAAAATATCAAAGTCAGAAACCGCCACTTTAGGTTTCTTTCATCCAGATCGAAACTTGCGGTTCCTGCCTGTGGCACTACGCTGATTGCGGGTGAGCACGACCTGGAACACTGAAGAATACTCTGCAACACCGCCTTGGGGCGAAGTTGCCCGCCAGCCCGTGTTTGCCACCACCCATTGGTCGGTGGTGCTGACAGCCGGGCGCAGTGATGTCCCGCAGGCACAGGCCGCCCTGGAAAAACTTTGCCAGACGTATTGGTATCCGCTCTATGCTTATGTGCGACGGCGGGGATATGCCCGGGCCGATGCCGAAGACCTGACCCAGGCATTCTTCGCGTGGCTGCTGGAGCGGGACTGGTTGGGCGTGGCCGACCGGCAATGCGGCCGTTTTCGCTCATTTTTATTGACCAGCTTCAGCCGTTTTCTGGCGAACGAATGGGACAAGGCTCGAACGCAAAAACACGGCGGCGGCCGGATGGTTTCCCTGCCCTTCGATGATGCGGAAGCCGGTTGCGCCCGGGAATCGGCGGACAACGCCACTCCCGAACAAAGTTTTGAATGGCGTTGGGCGCTGACCTTGCTGGACCAGGTCATGCATCGGCTGAGTGCTGAATTTACCCGGGACGGCAAGGCGGAATTGTTTGAGATGCTAAAACCATGTTTGCTGGGTGAACGCACGGCGCAACCGTATGCGACTTTGGCGTTAAAACTGGCGATGACCGAAGGCTCGATGAAAGTGGCGGTGCATCGGCTGCGGCAGAGGTACCGGCAATTGCTCCGGGAAGAAATCGCCAACACCGTCGCGAAACCGGAAGAAATTGAAGAGGAATTGCGTTATTTGTTTGCCGTGCTGGCCAGACGATGAGCCGGTTCCAGCACTCAAGCGTTCCGCCGCGAAGGCCAGCGGGTCGTTTCCGCTGTAACCTTCCGCCCGTTTTCCTTTATAATTAGGGCGGAAGAATTATTATGAATACGACCCGGGTTTGCCCCATTTGCGGAAAGCCGGTGGTTCCTGAGGCCCCCCAGGGTCTCTGTCCGGAGTGCCTGATGAAATCCGGCTTTGAAACCAGGGCGGAAAATGAAGCGGCGGGCGGAAAATCAGCCTTTGTGCCGCCATCCGTCGAGCAGATGGCCAAACTTTTTCCCCAGCTCGAAATCATCGAATTGCTGGGCCAGGGCGGCATGGGCGCGGTTTACAAAGCCCGCCAACCGCGCTTGAACCGGTTCGTGGCGCTGAAAATCCTTTCGCCGGAAAAACAAAGCGACCCGCAATTCGCCGAGCGATTCGAACGCGAAGCCCGCGCGCTGGCCTGGCTGAACCATCCCAACATCGTCACGGTTTACGACTTCGGCGAAACGCAGGGAAATTATTTTCTGCTGATGGAATTTGTGGACGGCCAGACGCTGCGACAGGTGTTGCTGGCGCGGAGACTCGCGTCCGCCGAGGCGCTCGCCATCGTGCCGCAGATCTGCCAGGCGCTGCAATACGCCCACGATCAAGGCGTCATCCACCGCGACATCAAACCGGAAAACATCCTGCTCGACAAAAAGGGCCAGGTCAAAATCGCCGACTTTGGCATCGCCAAGCTCCTGGATCAGGCGCCACAGGACATCTCCTTGACCGGCGCCAAGGACGTGGTGGGCACGCCGTATTACATGGCGCCGGAACAGATCGAGAAACCGCAGACCGTGGATCATCGGGCGGACATTTATTCGCTGGGCGTCGTGTTCTATGAAATGCTCACCGGTGAACTGCCGCTGGGAAATTTCCAGCCGCCGTCGCAAAAGGTTCCAATTGACGTGCGCCTTGATGAGGTGGTGCTGCATGCCATGGAAAAAGAGCCGGAACGCCGCTACCAAAAGGCCAGCCAGATAAAGATGGCGGTGGAGACAATTGCCGGCACCACCGCACCGGCGGGGAATGCGGAGGTATTCGCCCAGGATTCTTTGGCGGGGGATTACACTTTGGACATTGGCAGTTGCCTGCACCGTGGCTGGGCTTTGGTGCGAGGCAATTTTTGGCCGGTTATGGGTGTCACTCTGCTGATCCTGCTGCTGCGCCTCGCCGCCTTTTTCGCTGTGATCGGGGTTGTTGTCAGTGGTCCGCTCATGGGCGGATTGAGCCTGTATTTCCTGAAGAAAATACGCGGCGAACCGGCAGGTGTAGGAGCCGCCTTTTCCGGTTTCAGCCGGGCATTTCTGCCGCTCTTCCTCGCCAGTCTGGTTATGGCCGTACTCACGACCGCCGGATTTTTTTGTCTCATATTACCCGGCATTTATCTCGCGGTCGCGTGGACCTTCACCCTGGCCCTGGTCATTGACAAACGACTCGGTTTTTGGCCGGCCATGGGGTTGAGCCGCAAGACCATCTCCAAACATTGGTGGAAGTTCTTCGGATTCATCATCGTTTTGTCGCTCATTAAAATGGCGGGGATGCTCGTCTTTTTTGTGGGTTCCCTGATCACGGCTCCCGTCGCGCTGGCAGCGTTGATGTACGCTTATGAAGATATTTTCGGCGTGGCCAGAAAACCGGCTGAGATTCCGTCGCCCGTTCCGCCAGTCGCGGCCACCGCACAGCCAGCCCGGCAATCCAATCGATTATGGGGCTGGCTCCTCGCCGGGCTGCTGATCCTGTTGTTGATTGGCCTTGGCATTGGACTGGCGCACAGGCGTCACCTGCCAGCCGGCCAGGTGTTCATTGCCGTTGACAGCGGCAAAAGTTTCCAGCCAGGGGACGTTGAAGTGCAGTTAATTGAAAAGCAGGAAGTCGCCGATTTTCTTCAAAAGAAACAGGCTGTCATTGAATTGGGAAACGCAACTCTACAGCGGGAACTTGCCGCTGCAACGGAAGGTGTCGAAAAGGCTGAAGCCGCCCTAAATTCATTCTCAGCGGAAAGCCAATGCCTGACCAACGCTGATTATGTCACCGCCAAGACCGGGCGCGACAAAGCAAAGGCTGAACGAGACAGCCTGATAGCGGAATATCCTGCCTTCAAACAAAGAATCGATTCGGCGCGGGTCAAAGCCAGCGGACTCGAGAAAAAACAAGCAAAGATGCAAACGAAAGATGCGGAGCTGGACTCCGAAGTCACGTTCGCCAGAATCGAGTTGCAGGACGCCCAAAACGTACTGGCGGATTATCGCAAAAAAGCCGCACTGCTCAAAGACACCATCGCCTTGCTCCAGGATAAAATGGATACCATCGAACGTTTAACAACCAATCCCAACGCCGCAAAGCTTGATGCCGCCAAAACTCAACTGGCGGCGGTCAAAACCCGATTGGAAGAGTATCCCGGCGCCGAAACTTATTTGTCGGACTTTTCGCCAGTCATGTCTCAGAAAGCGCACACTGACCCTGATGGCAAATTGTCCTTCAGATATCCACGCGACAAAGCCTTCACGATTTTTGCAACCGCCACGCACCCCGCACCTGCAGAAAGATACTATTGGCTGGTTGACGCTCCCACCAACGGGGAAACGGGTCGCGTTTTGCTCAACAACAATAATCTGGTTTATGCCGACCCCGATGGTTACTTCAAGGTCAAGCCAAAGGAACAACTCGCGGTACAATCCGGAGCCGATCATCCTGGCCCTGGCAGGACGAGCAAGAATCATCAGTCCAACCGACCAACCCCAATAATTGCGGCGACTGAACTTGTCAGTTCGAATGCTTTTGGGAACTTGTTGAACAAAGACCAGCGTCTGGTGGTGCAAGCGACTGACCGGCAGTTTCGTAGCTTCCTGGACACGCGCACGTTTAACGGCTGGTCAGAGAAAGAGCGCGCGGACCTGGAAAGGCGTTTGATTGACGCTCTCAAAGGGCCGCGTTCAGACGAGTATTACCAGGCCATCAACTCACTGGCCGCACTGCGCTCCATCAACGCACTGCCCGCACTGCGTGAGCTCGCCTTTGATCGCCGGGAAAAGGACAATCGCGACCGCTGGATGTCCGCGCGCGCGCTCGGCCTGCTCGGGGACAGGCAATCCGTGCCGGAACTGATTCCCCTGCTTTATCACTACAACGTGAACACCCGCTGGTGGGCGCAGATTTCGCTGGTGGGGTTGACCGGGCAGAATTTTGGCAAGGATTGGCGGGCTTGGGGCAAATGGTGGAATTCGCAAAACGGCCAGCCGCCGTTCAATCCGGAGATCATCCGTTGGTCGAAAACCCAGGCTGAACCGGACCAACTGGCGGAGAGCCTCGAGGAAAGCGACCGCAGGTTTCTCGAGAATCTGAAATAATGCCCCGAAAGCCAGAGACCCCCATACGAACCAATGAAAAAGGATGTCCCCGGCGGTTGGTCTGAACGCAAACCAACGGTTCAGCATTCTACGGTTGCCATACGCCCGATGGCCGGTTGCAGAACGGGTAAAATCAGCCTTGAAGGGTTGCGTCCCACAAGGACGACGCTCCAGTGCAAGAGCAAACCGCGGGTGGCTTATTCAAAATCCATCTCGTAGCTGTAAACGTTGCCGTTGAGCTTGCTCTGGATTTTGTAGTTCGATTTGTTGATGACCGCCTGCATCGCCTTGTTCTCCGTGAGGACTTCGGCGGTGAACCCGCGGATGCCGTTGCGGCGGGCCACCCGCATCAGGTGCTTCAAGAGGAAGGTGCCGATGCCGTGGTCCTGCCACTGGTCGCTCACCACAAACGCCACTTCCGCCAGGTTCGTTTTCGGGTCGAGATAATAGCTGCCGACGGCAATGATTTCCTCGCCATGCGCCTCGGGCAGGGTGCCGACAATGGTCACGTCGTTGCGATGGTCAATATAAACGAAGTCCTGAATCTCCTGCCGCGACACGCGCTTGGAATGGCTCATGAAACGGTAATAAATCGTCGCCGCCGACAGCTTGTAGAACAGGTCGCGCATCCGCGGTTCGTCGGTGGGATGAATCGGGCGGAAATTCATCTGCGTGCCGTCATTGAGCAGGTAGGTGGTGCGCAGTTCCTTGGGTCCGACGAGAATCTTGCCTTCCAGGTCGGCCATTTCGGCGGAAAGATATTTCGCATTGATGGCGTCGCGCAGCAGGTCGGCGCGGAATTTCGGGTGGGCGATGCTGATGAGCGCCAGGGCGCGTTCCTGGATGCTTTTGCCGTGCAGATAGGCCACGCCGTATTCAGTCACGACGTAATGCACACCCGCACGGGTCGTCACCACGCCTGCCCCCTCGCTGAGGTGCGTCACGATGCGTGAGATGGTGCCGCCCTTGGCGGTGGAAGGCAGCGCGATGATGGCCTTGCCGCCGCGCGACTTGGCGGCGCCGCGGTTGAAATCCACCTGCCCGCCGACGCCGGAGAAAAACTTCGAGCCGATGGAATCGGCGCACACCTGGCCGGTAAGGTCTATCTCCAGCGCGGTATTGACCGCGACCATCTTGTTTTGCTGGCGGATGACGGACGGGTCGTTGACGTACTCCGTCGGCTGGAAGGAGAAGAGTGGATTGTTGTCAATGTAATCGTAAATCCGCCGCGTGCCGATGGCGAAGCTGGCGACGATTTTGCCGTGGTCCGTCGTTTTGCGCGCGCCGTTGATGGCGCCCGAATCAATCAACTCAATAATGCTGTCGGTGACCATCTCCGTGTGAACGCCGAGATCTTTCTTGCCCTTGAAGAGGCCAAGCATCGCCTGCGGAATGCGCCCGATGCCGAACTCAATGGTGGAACCGTCTTCCACGAGCGCGGCGATGTATTCGGCGATCTGCCGGGTCGTCTCGGTGATTTCAGCCGGCGGCACTTCCAGAATCGCCGCCTGCGACGGCACCAGCACGTCAATATCATTGGCGTGGATGGAACAATTCCCGAGCGTCCGCGGCATGTTCGGGTTCACCTGCGCAATGACGAGCGAGGCGTTTTCGGTGGCGCTCTTCACAATATCCACTGACACGCCCAGGCTGCACATGCCGTGCGCGTCCGGCGGCGTGACGTGGATGAGGGCCACGTCGAGCGGGAGCTGGCCGGAGTCAAACAGGCGCGGGATGTCCGACAGGTGGATGGGCGTGTAGTCGCCCAAGCCTTCCTGGATGATGTCGCGCACGTTCTCGGCGATGAAGAAGCTGTTCACGCGGAAGTATTGCGCCAGTTCCTTGTGCGCATAAGGCGCGTCGCCGAAAGTGAGCAGATGGACAATTTCGGTGTCCGGCAGTTCGGTGGCGCGCTTGGTCAACGCGCTGACCAGCTCCAACGGCTCGCCGGTGCCGGTGCCGATGAACACGCGCTGGCCGGGCCGGATTTTTTTTACCGCCTCGGCCGCCGTGAGGACTTGCAACTTGTAAGTCTCCTGCCAATTGGGATCGTAGGTGATGGTCTTACTCATGGGCTTTGCCGGCGGTTGAAAGTGTCATGCGCGCATCGGCCACGTAAGCTTGAACGCCAACCGGGCCGACGATGAACGGGTTGATGTCCAGTTCCCTGATCTCCGGATAATCCGTGACGAGCTGGCTGATGCGCTGCAGCGCGCCGGCGAGGGCCTCCAGATCCACGGGCGCCTGGCCGCGCGCGCCCTGCAGCAGCGCGTAGGAACGCGTGCCTTTTAACATTTGCATGGCCTCCTCCGCCGTGATCGGCGCGAGGTGGAAGGTCACGTCCTTCATCACTTCCACGAAGATGCCGCCCAGGCCGAACATCAGCATCGGCCCGAACTGCGGGTCGCGGGTCATGCCCAGGATCACTTCGCGACCGCGTGCGCCCATTTTTTCCACATAAGCGCCGCGGAGATGCGCGTTGGGCGCGCGTTTCTGAATGCGCAGGATCATCAAATCGAAGGCGTCGCGGACCTGCTCGGCGTTGGCGAGGTTGATGCGGACGCCGCCGAAATCGGATTTATGAATGATGTCGGGCGATGAAATTTTCAACACGACCGGGTAACCGATGCGCTCGGCAATTTCCACGGCCTCGTCGCCGGTCTGGGCCAGTTGGCCGCCGAGGATGTTGAAATCGTAGGCGCGCAGGATTTCCTTTGCCTCGACTTCGCCGATCTGCGTGACGCCGGTGCGTTCCTGGGCGTTGATGATGCGGTCCACGCGCCGGCGATTGACCGGGAAACGCGTGACCATGCGCGCCGGACGACGCTTCCAGGCCGCGTAATCGCACATGGCCCGGAGCGCGGTGACGGCGCGATCGGGCGACGTATAATTCGGAATGCCCAAAGCCATCAACTTTTCCTTTGCCGCCGCCACTTCCGTGCCGCCCATGAACACCGCCAGCATCGGCTTTTTGCCCTTGTGCGCCGCGCCGAGTTTCTCCGCCAACTCCAGCGGCTTGGTCATGTTCTGCGGTGTGACAACGACCACGACGGCGTCAATCGTTTCGTCATCTTGCATCACTTCGAACGCATTCACATAGCGGTCGGGGGGGGCGTCGCCGATGACGTCAATCGGATTGCCGAATGCTCCCGCCGCCGGCATGAAGGCGCGCAATTTCGTGTCGCTTTCCTTGCTGGGCGAAACCATTTTCAAGCCCGACGACTCCGCGGCGTCCGCCGCCATGATGCCGGGGCCGCCGGCGTTGGTGATGATGGCCACGCGTTCGCCATTCGGGAGCGGCTGCATGGCAAACGCCGTCGCATAATCGAACAACGCTTCAAAATTTTCCGCCCGAATGACTCCCGCGCGCTTGAACGCCGCGCCGTAAGCCATGTCGGCGCCCGCCAGGCTGCCGGTGTGTGACGAGGCGGCTTTGGCGCCCGCCGAGGTGATGCCGACCTTCAGAATCACGACCGGTTTGACGGAGGCCGCCTGTTCGGCAATGCGCAAAAACTTGTCGCCTTCCTTGATGCTTTCCAGATAACCGGCGATGACTTTGGTTTCCTTGTCTTCCGCGAGCGTCTCGATGAAATCCACTTCGTTGAGGTCCGCCTTGTTGCCGAAGCTGATGACTTTGCCGAGACCGAGCTTCTGTTCCGCCGCCCAGTCGAGGATGGCCACGCAGAGCGCGCCGGACTGGGAGATGACGGAAATTTTTCCAGGGGGCGGCACGGACGGCGCGAACGTGGCGTTCATGTGATGGTCCGTGTTGAGCACGCCGAGGCAATTCGGCCCGACCATCCGCACGCCGCCGGCACGGCAGATTTCGACCAGCTCCTGTTCGGCCTTCGCGCCCTCCGCGCCGACCTCCTTGAAACCGGCCGTGATGACAATGACCGATTTGGCGCCCGCTTTAATCGAACTCTGGAGGGCGTCTTTCACGTATTTGGCCCCCACCATGATGATGCTGAGGTCTATGGGACCCTTGTACTCGCCGATTGATTTGTAACATTTGAGGCCGAGAATTTCATCCGCCTCGGGATTGACCGGAATAATCGGCCCTTTGAAGCCGTTGTTGACGAGATTGGCCAGCACCGCGTAACCCACTTTGCCCGGGTTGCGGGAAGCACCGATCACTGCGATGGCCTTGGGATATAAAAGCGTCTCAAGCATAAATTTTGACCGCGCAAAAAAACAAAATCTGCCCTTTCCGGACACCCTGCTCACCAAACCTTGTTGAAGACTTTACCAATTTTGCAGGGCTTGGCCAGCGGCAGGGAAACGCCGGCTCCAACGTTTACCGGCCCGGTCCCTTGCTCACCCGCTCAGCGGGCGAGCAATTGCGCGCGGTATTCCGTGGGCGACTGGCCCAGCAGCTTTTTGAAGACCCGGTTGAAATGCGTGAGCGACTGGAACCCGACTTCAAACGCGATTTCACTCACGCGCAGGTTCGGATTCAGCAACAGATTCTTCGCCTTCTCAATGCGGACGCGCGAAAGGTAGTCGGTGAAATTGATGTCCGTGACCTTCTTGAACATTTTGCAAAAGTAAAACGTGCTCATATTGACGGCTTTGGCCGCCCGGGCGAGCGAAAGTTCCTCGGTGTGGTGTTCGTAAATGTATTCCTTGGCGCGCTTGATGATCGGCGGCTCGGCGTTCTTTTGCTGGATGAAAATCTGGTTGCCCAGCATCGCCAGATGCTGTGCAAAAATCATGAGCATTTTGACGACGGATTCGTGCTGTCGGGCGGTCACCACTTTCGTGGAATAGTAGGCCTTCCGGAGCACATCCCGATCCACGTCCACACCCCATCCCGCCACCAGTTTGACGGCCCGGTCAAACTGACGCCGGGTCGGCTTCCGGCCGAGAAGCTGTCCGGTTTGCAAATAACCGATGAGCCGGTCGCCCAACCGCACCGGCACGGCGGTGTCGAGCAGTCCGGCCGGACAGGCGATGGTCTTCGGTTCATGGGCGGCTTTTTCGCAAAGCTGTTCCCACACCTGCAAACACGCGGCGCACGCATGGCTTTTCTGCGACATCAGCGCGCAAAATGGATTTTCGTTCCGCTTGCCGTGATGCGGCAACTGCCAGGTTTCCACCGGCTGCAACGACACCGGCAGGCCCGTCAACACGTTGAACGCGCGCTCATACTCCTGATAAACCTTCGAATCCGAGATGGCTTTGATCAGGGCGCGGTTGTTATTGCCACTGCTGTTGCCGCTGCCCATCGCGACGACTGAGGCCCGGGCTGAGGCCCTGGCTTTGGCGGAAGAAACTTTCTTCGCGGCACCAGTGCCGGAAACGTTTTGATGGAAGCACGGCTCAACCAAACAATCCTGCAAGGCGGGGGGTGCCGCCGGCGTCCCTTCCCCCCCCTTTACAATGGTTGTTTGCATGGCAACAAATTAAGCAAACCCCAAACGTGCGTCAAGTGGAATGGCCTTGCTTTGATCACCGTTGTATCACCTTTTTTATAATTTTCTTTGTCTTCGCCTGGGCATGGCAGTAGATTTAATGAAATCTTCGGTAAGGGAACCATGAAAAACTTAACAAAGGGTGCAATCATCCTCGCTGTTACCGTTTCTTTGGTGTTTGTTTGTCTCGACATTTTTGCTCGAATAATGCCGTCAGGGGCCGACAATGGCGGAACGAATGCATGCTCCGGTTACAAGTGAGGCGAAAAAATCGAGGACGAGAACGAGGACGAGCCATCTTCGTTACACTTCGCCGCGCCAAGGGACGATTAAAAACTGCCGCTGCGGACCAGATCGGCGATTTGCTTCACGACCTCGCGCGCGGCTAGTTCGACTTCCGGCGTCAGTGTCGTGCCGAAGTTGAAATCGCGGCCGCGGATGCTGAACAGAACGGCCTTCGGCTCCCGCTGATAAAGCGTTTTGCACAGCGACAGCACGTCCGCCGGCGTCAGATAATGGGCGACGGCGTGGCTTTGGAAATTGGGGGTGACGACGGAGCGTTGGATCGGCTCCGGCGCTTCGGGAATCGCGGCGTCCACGAAAATGACGGTGTCGTAACGGCTGATGGTCTCCGCGGCTTCGACTTCAAGCTGGTGACTGGTCTCCAATTCCACGCCGGGCAGGTCCAGCGCGGCCAGTTGTTCGAGGACGAACCAGCCGACGCCATCGTCGCGGCGGCTCTGGTTGCCGTAGCCGAGGATGAGGGTCGTCATGGGGGAAATCCTAATGCCTAAATCCTAATGACGAAAGAAATCCCAAGCCCGAATTCCAAATCTCCAGCGTCAAGGAAGGGTGGTTCCTGTTGTAGTGTCGGCGCTGTGCGCCGATTTCGAGCCACAGGCTCGACTCTACATCAAAATATGACTTTCGGATTTCGGATTTCAGATTGTGCTGTCGCGCTGCACGGTTTGCAACACCGTCCCGCCGGCGTCCACCAACTCAACCCGCATCGGCATCTGGCCCATGGCGTGGGTGGCGCAGCTCAGGCAGGGGTCGTAGCAGCGGATGACCGCTTCGACGCGGTTGAGCATGCCTTCCTTGAGTTTCTTCGCCTTGACGTATTTCCGGGCGATGGCCTGCACACCACGGTTCATCGCCAGGTTGTTGTGGCCGGTGGCGACAATCAAATTGGCCTTTTCAACCCGGCCATCGGCGTCCACCCAGTAGTGATGGATCAATGTGCCGCGCGGCGCTTCAATCACACCCACGCCTTCCCGGCAGGTCGGCTGGTTCGGCACCAAGATGTCGGTGCTGGTGATGTCGGGGCTTTCGAGCAACTGCTGCGCGCGTTCGAGTCCGTACAGCACCTCGATGAGCCGCGCCCAATGATAATAGAACGAACTGGTCTGCACGCGGCGTTTGGCGCGCCAGACCTTCAATTCCGCGTTGGCCTGCGGTGTGGCAATATGGCTGCAGGCGTTCAGGCGCGCGAGCGGCCCCACGCGGTACATGCCCTGCGGATAGCCGAGCGCCGAGATGAAGGGGAACTTCATGTACGACCACGGCTCGACCGCCTCGCTGATGTAATCGAGATATTTCGACGGGGGAACCTGGTCATGCACAATTTCGCCGGCGGCGTTGCAGAAGCGCAGGTTGCCGTCGTACAACTCCAGCGCGCCGTCCGGCTGGACAAGGCCCATGTAGTTGGAATCGAAGCTGGCGAAGTTCTCGACCTCCGCGAGGTGTGCCTTGTGGTAGCCCTTGAGCAGGTCGAGCGCGAACTTCGCGTGGCCGAATGCCTCGGGCAGGCCCTTGAGGATTTCGTCGCGTTGCGCGGTGGTGAGCACCTTGTTCACGCCGCCGGGCACCGGGAAATCCGCGTGGATCTTGCGGCCGGCGACGAGCTTGATGAGTTCCTGGCCGAACTTGCGCAGCCGCACGCCCTTGATGGCTATGTCGGGCTGCTGGCGGATGAGGCCGACGATGTTGCGAACGGCCGGGTCGGCGTCGAACCCGAGCAGCAGGTCGGGCGCGCTGAGATGGAAGAAGCTGAGCGCATGGGACTGGATGATTTGTCCCATGTGCATCAGTTCGCGCAGCTGCTTCGCCGTTTGCGGAATCTCGCGTCCGACGATGGCGTCGCAGGCCTTGGCGCTGGCGAGCAGATGGCTGACGGGACAGATGCCGCAGGTGCGCGGGGTGATTTGCGGCATCTCGGTGAAATGCCGGCCTTCGCAGAACTTTTCAAAACCGCGAAACTCCACGACGTGGAAACGCGCGTCGTCCACCTCGCCCCGGCTGTCGAGATGGATGGTGATCTTGGCGTGACCCTCGATGCGGGTCACGGGGTTGATGGTGATGGTCTTGGTTGTCATGTCAGTCGTACCTCAAATTTTTCTCAGTCCACTGCGGCATTCGGCCGGCCAGCAGTTCCGTCAGCGCGTACCAGATGGTGTCCGCGTCCGGCGGACAGCCGGGGATTGAAAGGTCCACCTTCACCACCTCCTGCAGCGGCCGCGCCTTCGGATACAGCTTTGGCACGAGGGGATCGTTGGGGATGCAACTGATGCGGTTGCTTTCGGCCTGTTCGTAGGCGCGGGCCAGGCAATCCTTCAACGTGAACTGGTTGCGCAGCGCCGGGATGTTCCCGGTGCAGGCGCAGTCGCCGAGCGCGATGAGAATCTTGCAGCGGTCGCGCAGCATCCGCAGCTCGTGTTCCTGGTCGGTGTTGTTCACGCAGCCCTCGACAATGCCGACGTCCACCTGTGGCATGTCCTTCACCTTGGTGTCCACGATGGGACTGAACAGGATGTCAATCAGCTTCATCAGACCCACCAGGCGTTCATCCAGGTCGAGGAACGACATGTGGCAGCCCGAGCAGCCGCTCAACCACATGGTGGCGACGCGCACCTTGGCGGGCGCAGCGGGCGCGGCGGCGGCCTTCGCCGCCGGGCGGGTGGTTTTCTTCGTCACTTTTTTACCGATGGTCTTCTTCATGCGAATACACTCTCCAAAATTGCCGCGTCTTCGCGCGCCTCGCCGCTGACGGGCAGCACGGGCCGCAGGGACAACCGGCGTCCTTCCAGGTTGGTGATGGTGCCGGACTTTTCGCACCAGATGGTGGCGGGCAGCACGACTGCCGCCTTGTCAGTGAGCGCCGAGCGGTAACCGGCCTGCACCACCACACAGGGAATTTGATTCAGCAGATCGGACACATATTTCTCGTCCAGCAGCCCGGCGCCGCCGTCGGGCGCGTCGCTGGCGACAATGTGCAGGAACTTCAGCGGCTTGGCGTCCAGCCACGGGCCGACGTCTTCGATGGCCTCGATGCCGGCGCCCGCCAGCGCAAGGCTGTTGGTGCCGACCGGCAGGCCGATGAGGGTGGGTGCCTGGCCGCCCGGATGGCCTTCAAAAATTTTGATGAGCCGTTCCATCACCGTCACACCGATGGGAGTCATGGCGTTCGGGCCATAGAGAATGGCCGGCTTTTGCGCGCCTTCGAGCACCGCCGCCACCTCATTCCAGAACTGGTGTTCCAAGCTGACCTCGTGGGCACAGATGTTGGCGTACTGGTCCAGATCGCTCTTGCGGGCGTGGAAGATGAGCAGCTTCGCCTCGCGTTTGCGGACCGTGGTGCGGATGCGGGCAGCCACGACCCCATTGTCGCGGGACGGCTGGGCGCCGATGATGATGATGGCGTCCGCGTCCTCCAGTTTCCGCATGGCGTCGGCATTGAAAGACGGCTCACTGCAGAGCGCCGCCTCGTTGGCGGTCACGTACATGGCGAGCCGGTCAACTTTGCCGGTGAATTTCGTGATGGTCTGCGCGGTTTCGTTGGTCACGCGCGGAGCGACGAGCAGCGCCTTCTCCGTTTTTTTGGCGGCCTTGGCTGCCTTGCGGATGGTGGCGATGGCATTGTCCCAGGTGGCCGGCTGCAATTTGCCGTCCTTGTCGCGGAGCAGCGGTTGGGTGATGCGTTCGCGCGGTTCGGCCCATGTCTCGTACCGGCCCTTCACGCAGAGATGGCCGCGATTGACGGGGGAATCGGGGTCGCCCCAGACGTTCACGATGCGGTTTTCCTTGACGAACACCTTGAGGCCGCAGCCGAGCGGGCATTCGGTGCAGGTGGTCAGCACCGTCTGGCAGCTTGCAAGCGGACCCCGGAAGGCAGCCGCCTTGTCGAAGAACGCGCCGGTCGGGCAGTTGGCAACGCACGCGCCGCAGGACGTGCAGGTCTCGGACTCGCTGAATTTTTTGAGCATGTCCACGACCACCTGGTTGCGGATGCCGCGGTAGGCGACGTCGAGCGTATGCACACCCTGGATTTCGTCGCAGGTCCGCACGCAGCGGCCGCAGAGGATGCAGCGGTTGTGGTCGATCCCGAAATACTTCGCCGTGAGGTCCACCGGCATGGCGGGGTAGAGATATTGGTACCGGACATTATTGATGCCGTGGAGGTAACCCTGGTGTTGCAGGCCGCAGTCGCCCTTGTTGTAGGGGCACATCGGGCAGATGTGGTTGCGTTCGCTGAACAGCAGCTCCAGCGTGGCCTTGCGCAGGCCGTGCAGGCGCGGGCTGTCGGTGATAATCTTCGAGCCGTCCACGGCCGGGGTGGCGCAGGACGGCACGATCTTCGGGCTGCCCACGATTTCAACGATGCACAACCGGCAGCCGCCCCACGAGGTCAGCCCCTTCAGATAGCACAGCGTCGGGATGTAGATGTCGTTGGCACGGGCGATTTCCAGGATGGTTTGTCCCGGTTCGCCGGCGCAGACCTTGCCGTTGATGGTGAGGGAAATTTTCTTGGTTGCAGTCATGGTTTCACTCCGCATCAATGTGATTTTGCTCCGTTGCCGCTGGTTTTGATGTCGCAACGCAGACAGCGGAAACATTCTGCCTTGGCCTGCCATTCGGTGAAGGTGGGTGACACTTCCACGTTGCCGCGCCGCTGGTCGGGCGCAATGAGCCGCGCCGGGTTGCGCGGTCCGCCCTGGGACGGCGGCGGGATGGTCTGGTCGTAATCAAACTTCGGCCACAACTCCTCGAAGCGGTCCAGCCCGGTCAACTGCCGGTCAATCATCTTCGCAGCCTTCTTGCCGGCCCCCATCGTGGTGGAGACATTGGTGGCGCCGGTGACATAATCGCCGCCGGCATAAATTTTCGGGTTGCTGGTTTGCAGCGTCCACGGGTCCACCTTGAGCGAACCCCACGAGGTCGTGGTCAGACCGAGCTTCTTGGTCAACTGGCCTTCGGGTTTCTCGCCGATGGCCTTGATGATCGTGTCGCAGGGGACCACGTACTTGTCCTCGGTCAGGACCGGGGCGCGGCGTCCGCGGGCGTCGTACTTGCCGGGAATGGTCTTGGCGACCTCCAGGCCGCTGACTTTGCCGGCCGAGTTGGTGACAACGCGCAACGGCGCGGCCATGGTGATAAGCTTGACACCCTCATCGAGCGCCTGCTCGATTTCGTCCGGGATCGCCGGCATTTCCCCGCGCGACCGCCGATAGACGATGGTCACGTCGGCGCCCAGCCGTTTGGCGGTGCGCGCCGCGTCAATCGCCGAGTTGCCGCCGCCGATGACGGCGACCTTCGGGCCGATGGCCGGTTTTTTGCCGAACGCGGTCTCGTTGAGGAACGACAGCGAGGACAGCAGGCCTTTCGCGTCGTCGCCCGGGACACCGAGCGCCTGTTCCTCCCAGGTGCCGAGCGCGAGGAACACCACGTCATTTTCCTTGGCGAGCTTGTCGAGTTGCAGTGTTTTGCCGAGTTCGGCCTTGAACTTGAACTGGACGCCCGCGCTGCGGATGAAGGCAATCTCCTGGTCCACGATTTTCTTGGGCAGGCGATACTCTGGCAGCGCGTAGCGGAGCAGGCCGCCGGCGTTGGGCGCCCGATCGTACACAGTGACCTTGTGGCCGAGCAGGGCGAGGTAAAACGCCGCGCTCAAACCCGCCGGGCCGGCGCCGACCACGGCGATTTTTTTGCCGGTGGGGGACTGTTTGCGTTTGAGGATGCGCTGCAACACGCGTTTGGCGCCGCCGCTTTCGTACATCACGTCGCCGATGTAGCGGTGCGTTTCGCGCATGTTGACGGCGGCATCCGCGCCGGCGCGCCGGCAGCGGAGTTCGCACGGATGCTGGCACACGCGGCCCGTTGTCGAGGGCAGCGGGTTGTCCATCACCACCTGTTCAAAGGCGTCGTCAATCCGGTCCTCCTTCAGCAACTGGAGGAAGCCAGGGATGTTCATGTTCAACGGGCAGGTGTTTTCGCACGGCGAGAGCTGCAGATTGCCGCACAGGCCGGCCACGCAACGGTGTTCGCGGATGTGCTGCTCGTATTCGTGCCGGAAATATTTCAACGTCGTCAGCACCGGGTTCGGCGCGGTCTGGCCGAGGCCGCAGAGGCTGGCGTCGCGGACGACGGAGCAAAGATCCTCGAGTTTGTCGAGGTCGGCCAGCTCGCCTTCGCCACGGGTGATTTTCTCCAGCAGATTGAGCATCTGCTTGGTGCCAACGCGGCAGGGCGGGCATTTGCCACAGGATTCGTCGCAGCAAAACTCGAGGAAGAACCGGGCAACATCCACCATGCAGGAATCCTCGTCCATGATGACCATGCCGCCGGAACCCATGATGGAACCAAGTTTCTGAAGCGTCTCATACTCGACCGGTGTGTCGAGGTGTTGCGCGGGGATGACGCCACCGGAGGGGCCGCCGCTCTGGACAGCCTTGAATTGTTTGCCATCGGGAATACCGCCGCCGATTTCGTAAATGATGTCGCGCAACGGCGTGCCGAACGGGACTTCAACCAGCCCGGTGTTCTTGATCTTGCCGGCGAGCGCGAAGACCTTGGTGCCCTTGGTCTTCTCGGTGCCGAACGTGGCATACCACGCGGCGCCCTTGCGGATGATGGCCGGGATGGCGGCCCAGGTTTCGACGTTGTTGATGTTGGTCGGCTTGCCCCAAAGACCGCGCTGGGCCGGGAAGGGCGGACGCGGCATGGGCTGGCCGCGACGACCTTCGATGGAACGCATGAGCGCGGTTTCCTCGCCGCACACGAACGCGCCGGCGCCGATGCGGAGCTCGAGGTCGAAATCGAATCCCTTCTCAAAAAGGTTTTTGCCGAGCAGCCCGTTTTTATAGGCCTGCTCGATGGCGATCTGGAGGCGCTTGATGGCGAGCGGATACTCGGCGCGGATGTAGATGAACCCGCGATTGGCGCCCATCGCGTAACCGCCGATGGCCATGCCTTCCATGACGCGGTGGGGATCGCCTTCGAGAACGGCGCGGTTCATGAACGCGCCCGGATCGCCCTCGTCGGCGTTGCAGATGATATATTTGGGTTTGACCGGCACCTTGGCCATCAACTCCCACTTCACGCCGGTCGGGAAACCCGCGCCGCCGCGACCGCGCAGGCCGCTGGCCTTGATTTCGGCGATGACCTGTTCGGGCGTCATCCCGGTGAGGATTTTGCCGAGGGCGGCGTAGCCGTCACGGGCGACGTATTCCTCGATTTTCTCGGCGTCAATCACGCCGCAATTTTCGAGGATGATCTTGGTCTGTTTGGCCAGGAACGCGAAATCGCGCTGGGTGGTGATGACGTTGTCGCCGAGTTCTCCCTTGGGCAGCAGCCGCTGGCAGGGCCGGCCCTTGACGAAATGTTCCTCCACCAGTTCCGGCACGTCCAGCGCCGTGACGCGTTGATAAAAGGTGCCGTCGGGGTGGATGAGGATGACCGGGCCAAGGTCGCACGGCCCCATGCAGCCGGTCACGATCATCTGGACCTCCTTGTCCAGTTTTCGTTTTTTCAATTCAGACGCCAGGGCGTCCTGAACGGCGCGGCAGCCGGAACTGTAGCAGCCGGCGCCGCCGCAAACCAATACGTGAGAGCGAATCATGCTGGTTACTCCGTCTTCTTTTGCTTGCCGACAGCAAGATTGTCCACCTTCCGGCCCTTTTGCAGGTGCTCGGCAACGATTTTTTTCGCCTTCTCGGTGTCGAGCTGGGCGTAGGTGGTCTTTTCGCCACCGGCTTCCTCGACGAGGACGACCGGCTCGATGTCCTCCAGCCCGTGCTCGCCGGTGACATGGACTTCCACGTCGTCGAGGCCGCGCTTTTCGATTTCGTCGAGCATGGTTTTCATGACTTCGCGGGCGCCGGAGGCGATGCCGCTGGTGCCCATGCTGACGACAACGCGGTATTTCTTGCCGCCTTCGCGCAGGGCGATTTGTTTCTGCGCCTTTTCCTTGAGTTGTTTCAATTGTTCCAGGTTCATAAATTTTATCCTTTCGTGGCCAGCTCCCGCGAATCGAAGGAAAACTTCTGCCCGTCGGAGCGGTAGTTCAACTGCACGTCCATTTTTTTGTCCGTCGCACACAGCGCCAGAATCGTGGTATTCAGGTCGCCCAGCGGCGGCCGGTCAATGTGACTGAGCCGCATCGAGGCGGTCACCGATGTGCCCCGGCCGGGGGCGGACTGCACGTGAAAATGTCCGCCGCACATCTCGGAGGTCTGTTGCAGCAGGGCGAGGCCCAGCCCGACGGGCTTGCGGCGCTGCGGCTTGCTGCTCCAGTGGTTCGTAAGCACGCGCTTCAGCGTGGCCGCGTCCATGCCCCGGCCGTCGTCGCGCACCCGCAGGACCAGCCAGTCATGTTTGCGGCTCTCCAGGATGCTGATTTGCACCTGCTTGGCGTTGGCGGAGAGCGAATTCATGGCGATGTCCAGGATGTGCTGTGACAGCTCTTCAAACATATTTTTTCAGGTCCACCTTGCAAAGCTGCGGGACCTTGTCCACCGTCAGCTTGCCATAGACGTCGTCGCCCACCGACAACGCCGGGGCCAGCGCGCAGGCGCCGATGCACCGGGCGGTGGTGAGGCTGAACAGGCCGTCCTTGGTCGTTTCGCCTTCCTTGATTCCGAGCTCCTTTTCCAGCGCGGAGATGATGGCCTCCGAGCCGCGCACGTGGCAGCCGGTGCCGCGGCAGACCATGATCTGGTGTTTGCCGCGCGGAACCAGGGTGAAGAAATGGTAGAAGGTGACGACTCCATAGATGTGCGAGAGGGGCAGCTTCAACGCGGTGGCGACGTAGCGGAGCACATCGGCGCTGAGATAACCGAACATCTGCTGCGCCGCATGCAACACCTGGATCAACGAGGTTGGCTCGCGGTTGTAGCTTTCAATCGTGCGGTCGAGATCCGCAAAACGCGGGTCGCCGCTCGGGTGGGTCGTATCCATGGCCGCGATGCGCGCGGTCTCGCTGATGGCTTTTTCGTTCATCGTAATCCTGACTCCCAAAGTTTTCCGGCCGCTTCGTAGGCCGCCAGTTTCGTGGACAACAACACAATGCCTTCCGCGTCCGCCTCGGCCACGACTCCCGGATCGGGTTTGCGGCCGCAGACGAACAGCACCGCGCCGATGTCCTTGGTGGTGGCGCAGGAGATGACATTGCGGTGGGTCTGGATGGTGATCCACAACATGCCGTGGCTGGCGTGCGCCAGCACATCGCTGAGCAGGTCGCTGATGTAGCAGCCGGTGAGGTCCGCCTCCGCCCGGTTGGTCAGCGGCTCGGCCTTCATCGCGGCCAGCACGGACGACAGTTTCCATGTTTTTTCAGTTTTCATAAGGGCACTTCCGGCTTGGGCAGCGGGGCCGCCTGGCTCAACAGCACTTCGCAATGCAGGCGCGTGCCGACGCTCATCTCGGAATGGATTTCAAACTGGTCGGAACATTTCTTGATGTTGGGCAGGCCCATGCCGGCGCCGAAACCCAGTTCGCGCGCCAGCGGCCCGGCGGTGGACCAGCCCTCCTGCATGGCCAAATCCACATTCTCGATTCCCGGCCCGCGGTCCACGGCCTCGATGATCACCTTTCCGGGCGAAATGGCAACCGAGAGGTCGCCGCCGATGGAATGGATGATCATGTTCATCTCGGCCTCGTAGGCGATGATGGCGGCGCGGCGCCGGATGACCGGATCCACGCCGCGCGCCCGCAGAATCTGGCGCATGTGCTGCGAAATCTTGCCCGCGCTTTCGTAATCGCCCGACTTCACCTCCGTCTGCAAGACCATTGGTTTGTCGCGTTCCAGGTCGCCAGTCTGGGCGGAGAACAGCGCGGCCTCGCGGGCGGCGGCTTCCTCGGCGCGTTTCTCCAGTTTTTGCATCAGGCAGGCGGTGATGTCGCCGCGGGTGAGGACTCCCACGAGTGCACCGCTGCTGTTCACCACGGGGAAACGACCGAAGCCATGCCGGTCGAACTCCGCCACCGCGCGCACGAGCGAGAAATGGTCGCGCAACGTGACGATGTTCCGTGTCATCCACCGCTCCGCCGGGTCGTTGACGTGGCCCTGGTCGAGGGCGTTGATGATGTCCTCGATGCTGACCAGTCCCACCGGGGCGCCGTTTTGGAGGATGGGCACGCCCGAGATGCGGTGGGTCTTCATCAAATTCTGGATGGTGCGGAGCGAGTCGCCGGGCGCACCGGTTACCGGCGGCTGGGTCATGGCGTCGCGCACGCGCAGTTCATAAACCAGCATCTGGGCAACGGAAACTTTGGGCGGTTTGCCCGCGGTCGTGCCGGTTTCGGTTGAAGGCCCTTCAGGCATGGTCATGGTGATCGTGCTGTATCCCAGCTTGATCGCCACCGCATTATGCGCCATTACTGCGCTGACGGTCAATTCCGGACCAGGCTCCGGAATCCGGGAACGCCTGCCGTCGGCAGCGTCCGGAAGGACAGCTGCCAGCCGGACTCCCGTGTCTTTTTGGATGGTGGCGATCATGACAATCAAGCTTATACCGACGTCCACCAAATTTTCGTGCGCACGCGCGCGCGCGGCTCTGCAAAAATTGGCAAACTATCACCGTGCTTTGTTCGACGTGCTGCCGGCCTTCTTTCCGCCCTTCCTCGGCGGCAAAGTGAGATTGGTCACGGCAGTATTGCCCGCCAAAAGGGTTGACAGGAAATTAAATTTGTTGGATACAATTTTCACAAAGTCGTGGCAGTCGCGTTTCCAACTCGGTTGACCGGGATGTTTTCGGTGAAAGCCCCAAAGGATAATGCCCGGGGTGTAAAAATATTGCTGTTTGCCGGTCAACCCGGTAAAAAATGGCGACATAGCTGGGATGGTCGCCGCCATGACTGAAAGCGATCCGGGTGTTGTGAGTGAAAGATCTCCGGCAACACCCTTGGTTAACCGGGATCAGCCTTCGCAGAACTGCCAAGGCGCGACAAGCAGCGCCACGAGGCGGGCAAGGCGTTTGGCGGTTCAGTTTGATGTAGGTGAGCTCACCTTCGTTTGGTGAAGCGTTCGTAACCGAGAAGCCGTTCCAGCGTTCAATTTTCATTGGCATCACGCGTGCTATGGTTGGCATGTCAGGTTCAAACCTGTTCTCTGTGGTGAATAGATCCGCGTAAAAGTCTTTCATTTAACGCAAAGAGCACAGAGAGGAGAAAGCCGGGAATTCCTTGTGTTCTCTGCCTGCCCGCGAACCTGTCGGAGCTGCCTCCTGTTCAGTCACTTCGCGGACCGGGTTTTCTTACCACAAGACGTGAGGTGGATCAACCGTGGTGCTGAGGCTGCAAGCGATCTGAGGAATGGCACCCACGGTGTTCATAATGTAGGAGCCGCCCGCCGGACAACTGGGAATGCTGCTGCTGGAGTTTAGCCTGAGATAGGGCGTCAGATCAGTAGCCAAGCTGGGAGCCGGGTCCCCCGTCTTTTTTGATTTTTCCAGCGCCCATTCAGTAACTGCACCGTCAATCTGATGCATGTTGTTAATGCAAGCGTTGGCTTGTGATGTTGCGCGGGCCCTCACGAAGTTGGGAATGGCCACCGCCGCCAACAGGCCGATAATGGCCACGACAATCATGATTTCCACCAGTGTGAAGGCTGCCGAACCCGAGGCCCTAATTGTCTTTTTCACCCACATAATGATATAAAATAGCATCGGCGATGCCAGAGTCCATGCGAAATTTCCGTCTTTAAAGACGCCTAATACAGAAAGTAAAGGAGTCTTTACTGGCCCATTTTTAAGCGATTACTTTTATCAGCGGTGGCTGTTGCGGTTCCTTTCGCCAAAGGCGGATCGTCCTCGCATCCGTCATTCGACATTCCGTCTTCCATCTCTTGGGTTCAGTGTTCTGGCTTCAGCCGGGCTTTGCCGGAGGATGAAATTCCGTTGCAATGTGACTTGCGATTGAATCCGTGCTTCGCCGATAATACCCTGTTTCTGAAAGACGGCTGAACCGTTTGGAAAATCAAGAAAGATGAGGGTTGAGACTTGATGGTTGAGAGAATTTTGACGCGAAGGCCCCTGTTTTCACAGGTGGTTCCGAGCTGCCTGCTGCTGGCGTGGTTTGCCGGCAGCGGATGCTCCATTCATCACTATGCCCTGAACCAGGCGTCCGATGCCGTGGCCCAAAGCGGCTCCACTTATGCCAGCGATGATGATCCCGATCTCATCAAGGCTGCGGCGCCGTTCGGCCTGAAACTCACGGAGAGTTTGCTGGTGGAGAACCCGCAACATCTGGGCCTGCTGACTTCGGCGGCCAGCGGATTTACCCAATATTCCTACGCCTTTGTGCAGGAGGAGGCCGACGAGGTGGAACCGCACGATTTCGCCGCCGCCGAAGCGTTGCGGGTGCGGGCGCGGCATCTCTACCTGCGCGCCCAAAGATACGGCCTGCGTGGTCTTGAAGTGAAGCACCCCGGCTTCGGGAAGGCTTTGCTGGCCAATCCCAAGGCCACCGTCCGCACGGCCACGAAATCGGATGTGCCGCTGCTGTATTGGACAGCAGCAGCGTGGGCTTCGGCAATTTCCCTTTCCAAGGACAACCCCGAACTCATCGGACAGATTCCGGCCATGGAAGCGTTGATGGACCGGGCGCTGGAGCTGGACGAGAGCTACGGCCATGGCGCGATTCACACCTTCATGATTTCTTACGAGATGAGCCGGGCGGGCGCGGCCGGCAATCCGGCGGCGCGCGCCCGCAAACATTTCGAACGCGCCATGGCCCTGGCCAGGGGAACCGACGCCTCGCCGCTGGTCGCTTTCGCGGAGGCGGTGACCATTCAAAAACAGGGCGTGAAGGAATTTGAATCGCTGCTGAACCAGGCGTTGGCCATCAATCCGGATGCCAATCCGGACCTCCGGCTGCTGAACACCGTGATGCAGCGCCGGGCGCGCTGGCTCCTGTCACGTGAGTCAGAATTATTTTTGGTCGAATCAAAATGAATAATAGAATCCATCTCATAAACCGGAGCGCGCCCGTCCCGGGCGCAGCGACAATCGAGGACCGGAAGCCATCGGACCAATCTGAAGCGCTGGATTTGCGGACATGGCTGCGCCCGAGGACGGGCGCACTCCATCGTCGCCGGAGGTTGCCGCATATTTGTGAGATCGGTTCCAAGCTTGTCCAATCCGCATTGGTCGCCCTGTTTTTTGGGTCCGTCATTTTTGCCAACCGCGCGGTTGCCGCCGAACCGGTGAAGGTACGGATGGGGACGCTGGCCCCGAAAGGATCATCCTACACGAAACATCTTCAAGCCATGGGCGAACAGTGGCGCTCGGCGCCGGGCGGCGGTGTGCAGTTGACGATTTACCCCGATGGCACCATGGGCAGCGAGGCCGACATGGTGCGCCGCATGCGCCTGGGCCAGTTGCAGGCCGCGCTGGTGACGACCACGGGCTTGACGGAGATTGAGCCGGCGGTGGCCGGGCTGCAAACCATCCCCAAGGCCTTCCGCACGCTGGAAGAGGTGGATTACATCGGCGAGAAATTGCAGCCGATGCTCGAAAAGCGCCTGGAAGCGAAAGGCTTCGTCGTGCTCTTCTGGACCGACACCGGTTTCGTCCGCTTCTTTTCCAAGCAACCGATGATTACGCCCGATGATCTCCGGAAAACCAAGCTGTTCATCTCCGCCAACCGTCCCGCCGAACTGGCAATTTATCACTCGGTGGGCTGCAATGCCGTTCCGCTGGAAGTCTCCGACATTCTGCCCGGCCTCCAGACGGGATTGATTGATTGCCTGTGCCTGCCGCCGACGTTCGCCCTGGCCACTCAAGTTGACTCGGCCGCTCCCAACATGCTCGACATGAACTGGGTGCCGCTGGTTGGCGCCGCCATCATCAACAAAAAAACCTGGGACAGTCTTTCGCCCGAGGCCCAGGAAGTCCTGCGCCAATCGGCCCAGGAAGCCGGCAAACTCATCAAGGCCGATGGCCGGCGCGAAAATGTGGAATCCATCGAGGCGATGCGCAAACGCGGATTGAAAATCCACACGCTTACACCGGAAATCAACGCCCAATGGGACCAGGTCGCCGAGCAGGCCTGGCCCAAAATCCGCGGGACGGTCGTTCCCGCCGACATTTTTGACGAGGTCATGAGCCAGTTGAAAATTTACCGCGCCGCCCACGAAGCGGCCGGGAAGTGACCCGCGAAATGTCCGCTGTTGCTTCCAATCCGGTTGAACCGGCCGGACGCTTACGCTGGCTCTGGCAGGCGGAAAACCTGCTGGTCGCACTGGCGCTGGCCGCGCTGATGGTCCTGCCGCTCATCGAAATCGTAGGCCGAAAATTCTTCCATGGCGGTCTCAGCGGCGGCGCGGCGTTGCAACAGCATCTGGTTTTGATCATCGGCCTGCTGGGCGGCATGTTCGCCGCGCGCGACCGCCGTTTGCTCAGTCTTTCGACGCTGACCAATTTTCTGAAAGGCCGCTGGCAGACGTTTGCGCGCGTCTTCAGCAGCGCCTTTGCCACGGGCATCACCGTTTTTCTTTGCCTGGCGGCGCTGCAATTGGTGCAGTCGGAAAAAGGGGGCGGCAAAATTCTGGCCTACGGAATTCCGGTTTGGGTCGTTCAAGGCATCATGCCGCTGGGGTTTGGCGTCATCGCGCTGCGCCTGCTGTGGCACGCGGCGGACGCCTGGCGCGGGCGGCTCGTCGCGTTGCTGGTGGCCGGAAGCATGGTGTGGATCGGGTTTTATCCGCCGCTGACGCCCGCCCGGCTGGTGGTGCCCGGACTGGCGGCCTTGCTGGTGGCGGTGGTGCTCGGTGCGCCCATCTTTGTCATGCTCGGCGGCGCGGCCCTGATTTTATTTTGGGGCGAAGATACGCCCATCGCCTCGATTTCGCTGACGCACTATTCGATGGTGACCAACCCCACACTGCCAACGCTACCGTTGTTCACGCTGGCCGGCTATTTTCTCGCGGAAGGCGGGGCGTCCAAACGGTTGATCCGGGTTTTCCAGGCCTGGTTGGGACAATTCCGCGGCGGCCCGGCCATCGTCACCGTCCTGGCGTGCGCGTTTTTCTCCTCCTTCACCGGCGCGTCGGGCGTGACCATTCTCGCGCTGGGCGGACTGCTCATGCCGGTGCTGATGGGCGCGGGTTATTCCGAGCGTTCCACCCTGGGAATCCTCACCGGCTCGGGCGGCCTGGGGCTGCTGTTCCCGCCGTCGCTTCCGCTGATTCTTTTTGCCATCGTCGCCAGTTCCAATGCCACGGGTGCGGGCGTGACCATTGAAAAAATGTTTCTCGCCGGTTTTGGTCCCGGCGTGCTGCTGGTGAGCATGGCCATCTGGCTGGGCATGCGCCTGGGACCCAAAAACATCGGCATCCACCGCGCATTCGACCGGGGCGAGGCGGGCCGCGCGGTCTGGGCGGCCAAGTGGGAATTGCTCCTGCCGGTCGTCGCGCTGGCCGCGCTCTTTGGCGGATTCGCCACGCCGGTGGAAGCGGCGGCGGTCACCGCCTTTTATGCGTTTGTCGTCGAGACTTTTTTCTATCGCGATTTCAAGCGGCCGCGGGACGTGGCGCGCGTCATGGCCGAGTGCGGATTGCTGGTGGGCGGCGTGCTGCTCATTCTGGGCGTGGCCTTGGGATTCACCAACTATCTGATTGACGCCCAGATTCCCAGCCGCGCGGTGGAATGGGTCACCGGGACGGTGCATTCAAAGTATGCCTTCCTCCTCGCGCTGAACCTGTGTCTGCTATTGGTGGGTTGCGTGATGGACATGTATTCGGCGATTGTGGTGGTGGTGCCGATCATCGTGCCGCTGGGAATGGCCTACGGCGTTGACCCGCTCCACTTGGGGATTATTTTCCTGGCCAACATGGAACTGGGGCTGTTGACTCCGACCGCCGGCATCAACATTTTTCTGTCGTCCTATCGTTTTCAAAAACCGGTCCTGCAAGTGTCGCGGGCCGTCCTCCCGATGCAATGCGTCCTCATCGTCGGCTTGCTGTTAATCACCTATTGTCCCGCCCTGACCACCTTCCTGCCGCACTGGTTGGGAAGATGACATGGAGAAAGGATTGCAACCACGAAACATGTTTGCGATTTATGCAAGATTGAGGACGAGCCGTCTTCGTTACACTTCCGTCTTCGCAACGGTTCGACGCGGCAGGTCACCGGGACAGTCGCCGCGCCAGGAATCGAAGGACGATTTAGGGTTCAGTGAAACTCGCGGTCACGCGTCACCGCCGGGCTGCCGTGGCCTTCCACCATCGTCAGCGATTTCTTGGGACAGATTTCCGCACAGTAGCCGCAGTTGATGCAGCGCAACCGGTCAATGACCCATTTCTTCTCCGCGCGATTCACCACCAGCGCGCCGGTGGGGCATTTCTTGGCGCAGACGGTGCAATAGACACAGTTGTCTTTCGTGAAAACGATCTGGCCCCGCGAGCCCGCGATGGGCTGGCGCGGTTCGAAGGGATAGCGGGTGGTCGGCGGCTTGGTCAGCGCCCACTTCAGGGCCAGTTTGGACATTTCGAAGTAACCCATATCACCTTTCCGTACAACTGATGCAGGGATCAATCGTCAGCACAATCATCGGCACGTCGGCCAGGTCGCACCCGGGCAGCACCTTTAACATGGCCGGCAGATTGGCAAAGGTCGGGGTGCGCACGCGGAACCGCTGCAGGTTCTTGGTGCCGTTGGCTTTCAAATGGTAAACCACCTCGCCGCGCGGCTGCTCGGTGCGCGTGATGGTCTCGCCGGTGGGATTGCCGGTCACCTTCACGGCGATCTCGCCCTCGGGAATCTTCGCAAACGCCTGGCGGATGATGTTGACCGACCGGAAAAGTTCCTCGCACCGGACGGCGCAGCGGGCGTAACAATCGCCTTCCGTGCGCGTGACCGGTTCCACCGGGATGTCCTTGAACGCGGCGTAACCCTGATCACGCATGTCCTGCGCCACGCCGCTGCCCCGCAGGGTGGGGCCGACGCAACCGAGGTCCCAAGCTTCCTGTTTCGAGAGCACGCCGATGCCGCAAAGCCGCGCCTTCACCGACCGGTCGTTGAGAAAAACCTTGGTGATGCCTTGCAGGTCCTTCTCAATTTCGTCCAGGTCCTTCAAAATGGTTTTGATGGTGTCGGCGTTGATGTCGCGCCGCACGCCGCCGACCTTGCAGGAGCCGAAGATGACGCGGCCCCCGGTGGTGGCCTCAATGATGTTGAGCACCTTTTCGCGCACGCGCCAGGAGTGCATGAACAGGTTTTCAAAACCCATGCCATCGGCCATCAATCCCAGCCAGAGCAGGTGGCTGTGAATGCGGGAGAATTCACCCCAGACCGTCCGCAAATACAGCGCGCGCGGCGGCACCGGGATGTTCATGATCGTTTCAATCGCCTGGCAATAGGTCTGCCCGTGGATGAAGCTGCAGATGCCGCAGATGCGTTCGGCGACATAGACGAAGTCGATGTAGTCCTTCGTTTCCGCCAGCTTTTCCAGCCCGCGATGGATGAAACCGATGGACGGAAGCGCCTGGACGACCTTTTCATCCTCGACGACGAGGTCGAGGTGGATCGGCTCCGGCAACACCGGGTGCTGCGGGCCGAAGGGGATGACAGTGCGTGCCATATTTAGTGGGTGCCGTTTCGTGGCGGCAATTGATCGCTGCCAATTTTCCAACCGGCGGAAACCAGCCCGGCTGCGCGCGATGCGTGATGCGTGATGCGTGAAAATCTCATTTGGGTGTGGCGTCGGGGTTGATGGCGCAGGCTGCCGCGCCGGCGGCCGGGGCCGCCGCGCTGCTGGCGCAGGGAATTTTGGCGCTGGCGAACGGGAACTTGATGGCCGTCTTATAAAATTTGCCTTTGAAATCAATCGCGATGCCGGCCACCTGCACGCCGAACAGGTCGTGGATTTCGTTCTCGTATAGGATGGCGCAGAGATAGATCGAACTGATGCTCGGCAAATGCGGCTCTTCGCCGGGCAGCGACAGGCGCAGGTTGGAAAGCTGGCTGTTGAGATCGAAGCTGTAGGTCAGCTCGATCTGGCCGGGCAGTTGCGTGGCGCTGATTTGCACCAGCCGGCAACCCTGGCTCTTTTTGGCCCGGACTTTTTCCAGCAGCGCGTCAATCGTGATCAGCTCAATTTGTTCCTGGCTCATTTGCGTTCCTTTTGCAGATAGACCCACGCGATGGCGGGCGTGAACGGCTCGGTCTTGAACTCCGAATAACCCGCCTGGCCCAGCAACTGCAGGCCGCGCACGTTCGGGCGGCCGGTGAAAGCCTCAAAGCGTTTCGCGTTGGGAAAGGCCTTTTCAATCTCCGCCACCAGACGGCGGCCGATTTTATGGCGCTGGTAGTAAGGGTGGACCACCACCCCGCTCACATACGCGGTGCCGTCGCGGGCCTGGCCGCGCACCGAGCCGATGATTTTGTCGTTCATCACGGCCTTGATGTGGGTCGCCCGGTCGAAATCGTTCTGGAGTTCCTCAAGCGTCTGCTGCAAAGCCGGCAAATTGTCGTCGTTGTAAATTTCCGCCTCGCACTGGCCGGCGGTTTTTTGCAGGCCAAGGATTCCCGGCGCGTCGCTCTTTTCGGCGCGGAGGTAAAGAATTTGGTCGGTGTTTTGCGGGGCGGCCTTCATTTCCAGACGTTTTTGCTCCAACACACCAAGGCCCTGGACCACGCCATCCACGATGGCTTCCGGCCGCGCGGCGCAGCCCGGCACATACACATCCACCGGAATCACGCTGTCCACGCCGCCGGAGATGTTGTAGCACTCGCGGAAGATGCCGCCGCTGGCCGCGCAGGTGCCCACGGCCACCACCACCTTCGGCTCCGGCATCTGGTTGTAGATGTTGCGGATGACGTCCCGGCTCTGCTCGTTGACGGCGCCGGTGACCAGGAAAATGTCCGCGTGCTTCGGGTTGCCGGTGTTGACCACGCCCAGGCGCTCGACGTCAAAAATCGGCGTCAGACAGGCCAGCACTTCGATGTCGCAGCCGTTGCAACTCGAGGCGTCGTAGTGGATGATCCAGGGTGATTTGGTAAAGCCAGACATAGCATCATTCCTATCGCATCAGGGAAAGAACCAGGATGTTGCCAAACCCGAGCACGGCCGCCACCAGCCACGCGCTCCGGACCGCCGTCTGCCATTTGAGCCGGGCGAACACGTTGTCCACCAGGATGACGAACCCAAACACCAGCAGCGACATGGCCACGCCCAGAACCGGCATGGAGGCAAAGAACAGATAGACCCAGCCCAGCAGGAACACGTTTTCGTACCAGTGCGCGATTTCGATCAGGGCCAGCGTGCGTCCGGAAAACTCGGTGGTGATGCCGCTCACCAGTTCCTGGTGGGCGTGGTGCGAGCAGGACAGGTCAAACGGCGATTTGCGGAACTTGATTTCGAGCGTGTAGAGGAAGCCGAGGAAAATTCCCGGCAACATCAGCACCAGCAGCGTGGGATGGCTGGCAATTTCATTCACGGCAAAACTTTTGGTGACCATGTACATCCCGATGGCCGTCAGCAGTATCATCGGTTCATAAGCCATCATCTGGATCAACTCGCGTTCCGCGCCGACGAAGCTGTAAGGCGAACTGGTCTTGTACGCGCCGAGCACGAAGAAAATGGCCGCCAGCGTCAGCGCAAAGATCACCAGCAACAAATCCGACCCGCCAAAGAACAGCGCGCCGGTGAAGATGATCATTACCAGGAAGAACCCGATGTAAAAGTTCTGCGAACGGCGCGTGACGAAGCTTTGCTTGTCCCACAATTTCATCACGTCGTAGAACGGCTGCCGGATGGGCGGGCCGCGACGCGACTGCATGCGCGCCGAAATCCGGCGGTCCCAGCCCGCCAGCAATCCGCCAACGATGGGCGCCGCCACCAGATAAATCAAAATTCGAATCCAGGGACTCATAAAAATGCCACCGTCAACATTGCCACCAGCAGCAACGCGCAGCCGATCACGCCCCAGCGCGAAAGCCAGGCTTCATTGAACATGTTGCGCAAATAGTAGTTGCCCATGGCCACGTCCTGCACGCTGTCGGCGGTGCTGCGGAATTGCACGCTGCTGTGTACGTTCGCGCCGCCCAGGTAGGCGTCCACCACTTTTACGCCGCGACCGTAGCCCATGAAACTGACCGGGAACAGCAACACCATCGCCATCATGATGGTCATGATGATGATGTTGCCCGCACCCAGGGAGGCCGACTGGCCATAGACCGCGTAGATGTACGGTTCAATGAACCGGGAGGAAATGAGTGGAAACAACAGACAGGCCAGAGCCGTCGCCGCCGACAGGCCGTAAAGCGCGATGGCCTCGCCGAGAACCAGTTCCTTTTTGATCCGCTCAGCCGGTCTGACAACTTCGATCAGTTTGCCCATCCATTTTACCCAGAAGAACAGCGTGGCCGCGCTGCCGAAAGCGATGAAGACCGACAGCGAGGGATAGGCATCCACGACGGCCTTGAGCACCGCCCATTTGCTGATCAACATGCCGAACGGCGCCAGGAACATGCCGGCCATGCCGATCTGCATCATGATCGCCACGCGCGGCATGCGCACGACCAGCCCGGACATGTCCTCGATGTTCCGGCTGTGCAGCTTGTGCTCCACCACGCCCACGCACAGGAACAACAGGCATTTGGCCACCGCATGGAAAATGATCAACAGGATGCCCGCCCAGACCGCCTCGTAAGTTCCGATGCCGCCGCAGAGGACGATCAGGCCGAGATTCGCGACGGTGGACCAGGCCAGGACGCGTTTGGCCTCGCTGGAGGTGATGGCGGCCAGGGAGCCGACGACAAAAGTAACCGCGCCGACCAAGGCCACCATCATTCCGACTTTTGTGCCCGCGACCAAGGGCGCCATGCGCAGGACGAGATAGACACCCGCCTTTACCATGGTGCTGGAATGCAACAGCGCCGACACCGGGGTGGGCGCCACCATCGCGCCCAGCAGCCAGCTTGAGAACGGCAGTTGGGCGGACTTGGTGATGCCCGCGAAACACAACAGCGCCGCCGGCAGGAGCAACAGCGCTTTGTCGGGAGAGTTGATCATCGCCTGCAATTCGATGCTGCCGGTTTTCTTTTGCAGCCAAACGATGGCCACCGCGAAGGCCAGTCCGCCAGCCAGGTTCATCACCAGTGCCAGCAGCGCGTTGCGCTTCGCCTCCTCGGTCTGCGTGTAGCCAATCAACAGGAACGAGCACAGGGTGGTGATTTCCCAAAAGAGGTACAGCCACACCAGGTTGTTGGCGAAAACGAGGCCGAACATCGCGCCCATGAAGATGAACAGCAGCGCGAAGAAGAGCGGACGCCGGTCCGGCACGTCACGATGCGCCACTTCGTGGTATTCGCGCATGTAACCCAGCGCGTAAATGCAGATGCCGCCGCCCACAATGCCGTTGATGAGGGCCATGATGACGGTGAATTTGTCCACGAACAGGTTCTGCGCCACTTCCAGATGCGCTCCGGGGCCAAGTTCAAACCAGACCATCAGCCCGGCCTGCGCCAGTATCAGCAGCACAATCAGAGGCTTTTTCGCGCGAATACCGACGTAAAGAATGAACAGGCTCATCGCCAGCTCGACGAGGAACATGCCCAGGTTGATGGCATGGGCGCTTACCGGAAGGTCTTGCAACCCGACGTGAGGCGGCCACCCGGCCATTGGCAACAGGGCCAGGGCCACGGAACCGCAGCACACCGCCAGCGTCACGACGGACACCAGGATTTTGCGGGGCAGGTCGGGCTTCAAGCCCAACAGCAACAAGCCGGCGGCCAGGGGGACCAGAACCAATGTTAAAACCAGCATCACAATAGTTTAAGTGTTAAGAGTGTTTCTGTGCCAAAACCTTCATCAAATTCCTCAATGGAATACAACTTACCGGCCCGGTACAGGTTGGCTTTGCGCTATTTGGCAATTAGCCACCATTCTTTGTCGGTGACATGGCTTAACTAAAAAATCAGCCGGCGGAAAGAAAAAACAACCCGGCTTTTTAACCACGGATGCACTCAGCGCGGCCAGGCTGCAACCCGATGTCCAAAAACCTTAACGCAGAGACGCTGAGGACGCCGAGGACCGCAGAGAAAATCAAACTCTGCGAATCTCTGCGCTCTCCGCGCCTCTGCGTTGAAACTTCATTGAATAGTTACAGCTAAACGCCCAGCGGATCACGTGCCTTTATGGCCTTGTGCTGCTCGATTAAAAACTCGCACCAAGCGTCCATGCCCTGGCCGGTTTTGGCGGAGAGTTCAAATACCGGGGCCTTGGGTGCCAGGCGGCGGAGATTGGCCAGGGCCGCTTCCCGGTTGTAATCGCACGCCGTTGCAAGGTCCAACTTGCTGACCACTGCCACGCCCGCCGACTGGAACATCGGCGGATATTTCAACGGCTTGTCCTCGCCCTCGGTGACGGACAGCAGGACCACCCGCAAATCTTCGCCCAAATCGTACGAAGCGGGACAGACGAGGTTGCCGACGTTCTCGATGATGAGGAGATCAAGGCCTTTCAAGTCCAGTTGCTTCAAGGCGTTCGCCACCATCTCCGCTTCGAGATGGCATACCGTGCCCGTGGTGATCTGCACCACCGGCGCGCCCGATTTGCGGAGGCGCTCGGCGTCGTTGTCCGTGGCCAGGTCGCCGACGATGACGCCGGTTTTCAGGCGTTTCCCCAGCGCGCGGATGGTTTCGCGAATAAACGTGGTCTTGCCCGAACCGGGCGATGAAAGAACGTTCAGCACCAGCAGGCCGCGCGCATGGAAAAAGCCGCGATTGCGCTCCGCCAGCCGGTCATTCTTTTCCAGAATCGCCTGGCGCACCTCCAAAACCCGATGCTGACCCGTGGCGTCTCCGTGCGAATGAGTATGGGAATGCGGGTGATCATGGTCGTGATGATGGTCATGGTCATGCTCGTGGTGATGGGCACTGATGCCCACCGGGTTTTCACCGGGCAATCCGCATCCGCAATCCTGGCACATCAGTCAACCTCCAATGAAGTGAGTTCCATTTCGCGTCCCGCTCGGAGTTCCGCGCTGGGACGATGGCAATCGGGACATTCGGCGAACATCCGGGTGGCCTCAAATTCATGGCTGCACGCGGCGCACCAGAACCGCGCCGGGACATCCTCGATTAGCAATTGTGCGCCTTGCGCCGGCGTGCCGGCGGCCAGGGCTTCGAAGGCGAATTGCAACGCATCGGGCACCACGCCGCTCAGGGCGCCGATGCGCAGGCGGATGGCATGCACCCGGCTTGCCCCGGCTTGCCGGGCCTTTTCGAGTACCTGATCCAAAGCGCTTTGCATGATGGATAATTCGTGCATGGTTTGCCGGAAACAACAAACCGGCCGGACAGCCTGCCAGAGCCGGGTTCCACACGCTCAAGGTATATCGCCGGTTGCGGACTGACAAATGAATTCCGGCTCAATGCTTGCCAACTTGCCAACTTGCCAACGGATGAAAAGTGCCAGCGGATTTTTTTGATGGAAAATTTTCCATCAGTTGGAACCTTTCATCCGTTGGCGAAAAGGGCGTGCGATACCCGAGCCCAACCCAAGAACTCCGCAATTACATTCGGAATTCTAAGCCGGAACGATTCAGCTTGAAAGAGTGAACACCGTTTGGCGGGCTTGGGGTGATGAACCAAACACAAGCTTACGAGCCTCGACGGGAGGCGGACCAAACGGTGCGCCTGCCAATTGACACCAA